>Ga0207428_10006323_pt1 | contig 10951 bp, 9 predicted proteins | sample RhiMethybrSRZTD1_FD_187600 | JGI IMG/M metagenome (GOLD analysis project Ga0207428, IMG submission 187600) | Populus rhizosphere microbial communities from Tennessee, USA - Rhizosphere MetaG P. TD hybrid SRZTD1 (SPAdes) (version 3) | ecosystem: Host-associated > Plants > Roots > Rhizosphere >... | reverse complement strand
GGTGGAAAGTGTCAGTAAACCCGCTGCCTGAACGGCGTCGACGGCAGGCAGGACATCTGAAATTCCCGCCAATTCGGCTGCCTGGGCCAGCGGGGAGCGGACGCCCAGGACGGCCGCCGCTTCGGCAAGCGGGAGGGCTGCTGGCGGCAGTCCGGCCAGCTTGATGCTGACAGACGCCGCCAGTTCGGCGGGAACCGGCAAGACCTTTTGTCCGGTTGACCAGACAGCCGCGGGGAACTGTTCCAGGAGCGGCCGGACCAGCCCCGGGCGGCCGCCGGTGTGTTCGATCAGGCTCCTGGCGGCCGGCAGGGACAGTTCGGATCCGCCGGTGCCATGAATCCGCCGGGCCATGAGCTGCACATCGCCTGGAGTCAGCGGAGCCAGCTTTATGGTCTGGGCCGAGGGAAAGCTGAGCAGCCCGGCGGCGGCATCATCCAGCTCGCTGAGCGTCGGGTCCGTTGACAGTATGGTCAGCAAAGCGACGGGCTGCACCCGGCGCAGAACGTATAACAGGGCCCGCAGCGATGGCCGGTCCGCCCACTGGATGTCGTCGATCCAGAGAATCACTGCGGAACCGGCCGCGCCGGCGAGGCGGGCTATTTCGGCAATAAGTGCGTCGCCGAACCCGCCGGGCCGCTCCGGGATTCCAGCGTTCGGCTCCACGTCAGGTGCCAGGAGCAGCTGCTGAATGAGCCCGAAGTCGCTGTCGCGTTCCCAGAGGGCTCCGGCGGCCCGGAGGACTGTGACCCGGTTACCCGCGCTCGCATCCAGACGGAGGAAGTGTTCCACCAGGGAGGTCTTGCCCATACCCTGGCCGCCGCGGATGACGGCGACCCCCGGGGCTCCGGAGCGGACGGACTGGAGCAGGTCCTGCAGGCGTTGGATCTCCGCGGTGCGTCCGGCGTAGAAGTCAGCGTCGTTGGCGAGCATGGTTTCCAAAGTCTACGGCTACACGGGAAGCCTGACCCGGTCAGCGTCCCGGAGTTCCTCGCTGACCTGCTCGTGCTGGCGGACGAACATGGTGACAAGCCCGCCGGCAAGGGCCACGCCTGCGAAAACGAAGAACGCCGCGTTGCCCGGCAGCTGGGCGCTGATCAGGAAGCCACCCACCAGCGGACCCCCGATCCCGCCCAGGCGGCCAAAGCCCGCGCACCAGGCGACGCCGGCCGTCCGCGCCGGAGTGGGGTAGTAGTTGGACACGAAGCCGTAGACAAGGACCTGCGTGCCGAGGCTGCCCACCCCGGCGAAGGCCACCGCAATCAGCAGCACGGGCAGGGGGAAGCTCAGCGTGAGCAGCGCCAGGGACGCCGCGGCGATGACGAAGGTGGTGGACACGACGGCTTTGGGCCCAAACCGGTCTGCGGAGCGCGATGCCAGGAGGCCGCCGATCACGGCACCGGCGTTGAGGGCCAGCAGGAAGCTCAGCGAGTAGGTCTTGCCGTAGCCGTGCTGTCCCATGATTTCCGGCAGCCAGGTGTTCAGGCCGTACGTGAGCAGCAGGCCGCAGAAACTCATGCATCCAAGGAGGATGGTCGGCGTGCGGTAGTTCCCGGAGGCCAGTGCCGCAAAGCCTGTGAGGGGGCGTCCGTCCTTGCGGACCGCTGCGGGTGGCTGCACGGTGGTGCGGGACCGCCCTGCGGCCGGGCCGCCGTCGGACGTTATGTCCTGGAGCGGGATGCCGGTCTTCGCGGAGAGCCTGACCGCCTGTTCCGTGCGGCCACGGGCGAGCAACCAGCGGGGTGACTCCGGCAGCTTCACGAGGGCCAGCGGAAACAGGATGACCAGCGGCAGCGCGCCGATCAGGAACAGGCCTCGCCAGTCGACGACTCCGTTGAGCACGATGGCAAGCAGGGAAGCGAGCAGCCCTCCCGCGGGCACACCCGAGTAGACGATCGCGTTGTAGAAATTGCGCCTGCCGGCCGGAGCGAACTCGGCGACGACGGCGCCCGCCGTGGCGACGAGCGCTCCCACGCCGATCCCCGTGAGGAAGCGAAACGCGCCGAACACCGGGACGGCGGTGGCCATGGCCGTGAATGCCATGCCGAGGGAGAACCAGACGATATTGATGAGCATGAGTTTGCGGCGGCCCAGGAAGTCGCCCACGGAGCCGGCGGCCAGCGCGCCGACCATGACGCCCATGAGGGCGTAGCTGCCCAGCGCCCCGGCCTGGGCAGCATCCAATGGGCCAAGCTGGCCGGGGTCGCGCAGCAGCGTCGAAACAACGGTTCCGTAGACAACGAGGTCGTAGCCGTCAAAGAGCAGGGCGGCGGCCGCGATGGCCATCACCCAGCGGACTGTTTTGGTGCGGGCCGCGTCAGTTGATACGGCCGGGGTCGATAAATTCAGCGCGTTCATGGAGGGCTCCATTGGCCGGGGCCGCGTCGTTGCGGCAGGTTGGTACTGCAGGTGGTTGTGGCTGGCGGGGCAGGCGGTTCAGCCGAGGTCGCCGCCGGCGACGGCGAGCACGCTGCCGGTGATGTAGGAGGCTTCGTCGGAGGCCAGGAAGGCGATCGGGCCGGCCTGCTCGGCGAGTGTTCCGTAGCGTTTCATGAGGGACGACTCGATGGTCTGGTCCACGATCTGCTGGTACCAGGCCTTCTCCGTGTCTCCCTCCGGCTGGGGGCCGCGCGCCACTTGGCGCGGCGGTGCTTCAGTGCCGCCGGGCGCGGTGGCCACCACGCGGATCCCGTGCGGGGCTGCTTCCAGGGCAAGGGCGGCGGTGATGGCCTTCACGCCGCCCTTTGCGGCCGCGTAGGGAACCCGGTTGATCCCGCGCGTGGCAACGGAGGCAACGTTGACGATGACGCCGGACTGCTGCCGGATCATGTGCGGAAGGACGGCCCGGCAGGTCCAAAGGGTGGGGAAGAGGGAGCGCTGAATTTCCTTGGCGATTTCGTCGGGGGCGTAATGTTCGAACGGTTTGGCCCAGATGGTGCCCCCCACGTTGTTGATCAGGACGTCGATGCGGCCGTGGAGCTGGAGCGCTTCGGTGACGGCGCCGTCGGCGCCTTCGTAGCTTTCCAGGTCGGCGGTAAGGCCGACGGCGGTCCCGCCGTCGGCCTTATGGTCGGCGGCCAGGGCGGTGGCGGCTTCGCGGACGAGGTCGGCGCGGTCCACGAGGATGGTGTGGGCGCCCTCGGCGGCGACACGGGTGGCCACGGCGTGGCCGATGCCCTGGGCCGCGCCGGTGACCACCACGACCTTTCCGGCGAAACGGCCCGGGCTGATTGCCCGGGACCTGCCGGTCTGCAGGCTGCCGGTTCCGGGGCTGACGGCGTTCAAACGGAGGCCCCTGCCAGCGCCGGTGCTGCCACTGTGCTGCCGACCGCAAAGCGTTCGTAGTAGAAGTTGGCCGGGGTGATGCCCTGGGTGTCCCAGTACTTCCGGACAGCGTCCACCATGGCGGGCGGGCCGCAGAGGTACACGTCGACGTCGCCGTCGTTCAGTTGTTCGGCGGTGATGTACTGGGTCACGTAGCCCTTGTTCGGGGCTGCGCTGTCAGGGTCCGCCACGCAGTAGCCAAAGGTGAAGTTGCCGATGGCTTCGGCGTAGTGCTGGAGCTTGTCCAGTTCCACGAGGTCCTTGTCGAACGTGACGCCGTAGGCCAGGTGGACGGGGTGGGCCGGGGCTTCCTCAAGTCCTGTGGAGATCTTTTCCAGCATGGACAGCAGCGGTGCTATCCCGGTTCCGCCGGCCAGCATCAGGACAGGCCGCTTGATGTCCCGGAGGAAGAAGCTCCCCATGGGGCCGGTCAGGGGGAGTGCATCGCCGACGGCGGCACGCTCCTTGAGGTAGGTGGTCATGGCCCCGTCGGGGGCGGTGCGGATGAGGAACCGCAGTTCGTCGTCCGCCGGGCCGCTGCTGAACGAGTAGGATCTCATGGCCTCGGTGCCGGGCACCGCGAAGTTCATGTACTGGCCGGGCAGGAATTTCAGGTCGCCGCGATTCTCCAAAGCCAGGGTGACGGCGGCGGTGTTGTCGGCGAACCAGGTCAGTTCCTTGACGGTGGCGTTGTAGGTGCTTGCTCCCACCTTGGCCATTTCGGAGGTGCCGGACACCTGCAGGACGAGGTCGCTTTCCGGAACCATCTGGCACGGGAGGCAGTAGCCCTTTTCGGCTTCGTCCTCGGTGAGGGCCTCATCGATGTAGTCGCCGCCGTCGTACTTTCCCGACTCGCAGAAGGCCTTGCAGGTGCCGCAGGCGCCGTCGCGGCAGTCGAAGGGGATGTTGATTCGTGATTTGTAGGCGGCGTCGGCAACTGTTTCGTTGGGGTTGGCGGTGACAAAGCGGGTGACTCCGTCTTCGAAGCTGAGGGCAATCTGGTAACTCATGGGGTCTCGATTCCAGTCGTTCGGAAGTTAGATGTGGTAGATGTCCACGACGTGGTGGATGTAGTCGTTTTTCAGGACGACCTTCTTCTTCGTGATGACCGGCTGTGTACCGGAGTAGTCAATGGTGTAGAACGAGGTTCCGAAGTACGGATCGATGTTCTGGTAGCGGTAGTAGAGCGTGTGCCAGTTGAAGCGGACGTCAACCTCGCTGCCGTGCCACCCGATGATCTCCACGTTGGTGATGTTGTGGCCGGTCCGCGGTTCGGGCAGGCTGGTGGCGCTGGAACGGTCCGTCTTGATGCGGAAGACACGGTCTTCGAGGCCGCCCCGGTTGGCGTAGTAGATCAGCGAGATTTCACGCTGGGGATCACTGGTGAGCTGGTCGTCGTCGGCCCAGGCGGGCATCCAGAACTCCGCGTCCGGGTGGTAGCAGTCCAGCCAGCGGTCGAATTCGCGGTCGTCCAGGAACCGGGCTTCGCGGTAGAGGAAGGAACGGATTTCTTCCAGGCTGGCGGGGCCGGCGGGGACGGCGGCCTGGCCTGCAACGTCTATGGTCTGTGTCATGGAAATTCTCCTCGGGTCCGGTGGGGCCTAGTTCTGGGCGGCGAGTACGGCTTCTTCGGCGGCTGCCGCCTTGCGCATCGTCTCCACCCAGTAGCCGTGCTGGATGGGGTACAGGCCTTCGTCTTCGGTCCGGGCGCCGCTGGAAATGGGCTTGAGTCCGACCTTGTCCGCATTGGCGTCGGGGCCCGTGATCTGGTGGGTGACGCCGCGGCTGAGGTCGTTCCAGGGCGCGGCGGCGGCCAGGTAGGTCTTCTGGCAGGAGCGGAACTCCTCAAGGTCGTCCGGGGTGGCCATGCCGGAGGCGTTGAAGAAGTCCTCGTACTGGCGGATGCGGTTGGCCCGGGCTTCGGCGCTCTCGCCCTTGGGCGCGATGCAGTAGATGGTCACCTCTGTCTTGTCGACCGAGATGGGACGGAAATGCCTGATCTGCGAACCGAACTGGTCCATTAGGTAGACGTTGGGGTAGAGGCAGAGGTTGCGGGAGATGTTGATCATCCAGTCCGCCTTGGCCTCGCCGTACTTCTCCACGAGTTCGTCGCGGCGGTCGAAGAGGGGGCGGTTGCTCGGGTCCAGCCATTCGGTCCAGAGCAGCAGGTGTCCGTGGTCAAAGGAGTAGTAGCCGCCCTTTTGCTTGGCCCAGCCGCCGGCGTCCATGTTTTTGGTTTCGTTGGCTGACTCGCCGGTGGTGCGGCGGGCGGTGGTGGCGGCATAATTCCAGTGCGTCGCCGAGACATGGTAGCCGTCGGCGCCGTTTTCGGCCTGGAGTTTCCAGTTGCCGTCATAGGTGTAGCTGGAGGCGCCGCGCAGGACTTCCAAGCCGTCGGGGGACTGGTCCACGATCATGTCGATGATCTTGGTGGATTCGCCAAGGTGCTCTTCGAGCGGCTTCACGTCCGGGTTGATGCTGCCGAACAGGAAGCCCCGGTAGCTCTCGAACCGCGCAACCTTGGTGAGGTCGTGGGAACCCTCCTTGTTGAACTGCTCGGGATAGCCGGCCTCACGCGGATCCTTCACTTTGAGCAGCTTGCCGGTGTTGTTGAACGTCCAGCCGTGGAAGGGGCAGGTGAACGTGGTGCGGTTGTCGGTCTTGCGCCGGCACAGCATCGCCCCGCGGTGGCTGCACGCGTTAATCAGGGCATTCAGCCCGCCCTGCTTGTCGCGGGAGATGATGATCGGCTGGCGGCCGATGTACGTGGTGAAGTAGTCGCCGACGTTGGGGATCTGGCTGTCGTGCGCCAGGTACACCCAGTTGCCTTCGAAGATGTGCTTCATTTCCAGGTCGAAAAGGTCCTGATCCGTGAAGATGCTCCGCTTGGCGCGGTATACGCCGTTCTCGTGATCCTCGATCAGGGCCTGGTCGAGGTGGGCTCGGATGCCCGCCAGCGTCTCTGTCATGTTGGCTCCTATCAGTGTCCGGGCGGCGTTGCCCGTGGTGCGGGCTGCGGTGCCCGTGCGGACCGCCGATGGTTCGGCTGGTCGATGAATGCAGTCCACCCTGCCAGTCCGTGGCGCCGGTCACACTAGGGCTTTGCCTAGCGTGGCCTAGGGCCGTATTGAGAGGTTGCAGGTCCTAATTCCGACTATTTAGGTCTTTGTGGAATACCAAATTGCGGCTTACGCTGTTGAAACGACAACTAACGAGTGAGTCGGAACACAGGAAAGGGCGGTGCGCCATGGAGCTCCGGCATTTGCGCTACTTCGTGGTGGTCGCCGAAACCTGCCACTTCGGCCAGGCAGCAGAGCGTCTGCAGATGGCCCAGCCGCCGTTGTCCCAGCAGATTCGGCAGCTGGAGGCTGAGCTGGGAGCGGAGCTGTTGACCCGCACCACCCGCAGCGTGAGGCTGACCCCGGCCGGTGAGGCGTTTTTCGAGGATGCCCGGCGCATCCTCCGGAACGTCGAGGAAGCCGCCCGGCGGGCACGGCAGTATTCCGAAGGAAAGGCGGGGACCCTTCGCATCGGATTGACGGGCACCGCCTCCTACACGCAGCTTCCGGCCCTGGCCAGGCTGGTGAAGGAACACCTGCCGGACGTCGTGCTGGACATTCACACTGAGATGCTGACGCCCGCCATTGAACTCGCCCTCGCAGCCGGCGAAATCGACGTGGGCGTGCTCCGGCCGCCCACCAGCGACCCGTCGCTGACCGTGCGGGCCATAGCGCGGGAAAATTTCGTGGTGGCCCTTCCTGCCGGTCACCGGCTCACGTCGGCTGCCACCGTGACCGTCGGGGAACTGCGTGCGGAGGACTTCATCATGTACCCGGCCGGCTCCCGGTCAGTTGTCAACGACGCCGTCATGCGCGCGTGCCGTGCGGCGGACTACCACCCCCACGTCGCGCATGAATCCGCAAAAACCTCGACGCAGCTGTCCCTCGTCGCCGCCGGGCTTGGCATCGCCGTCCTCCCGGAATCCGTCCGTGGAATCGCGCTGACCGGCGTGCAGTACCGGACGGTGTCCGGCGCGGATGAGGTCGAGCTCGCGGTGGCGTGGCGCCGCGCTGGCGAGTCACCGCTGGTGGACGCCTTCCTCGCCACCCTTGAAGACAGCCGTGTCTTCCTGGACTCAAGCTACTCCGGAGGATTTCCGTGAAGATCATTTCCATCGAGGCGATACCCTTCGCCATTCCGTACAGCAAACCCCTCCGGTTCGCCAGCGGCGAGGTGCACACCGCCTCGCACGTCCTGGTCCGCGTCCGGACTGACGACGGCGCCGTGGGGCATGCCGAAGCGCCGGCCAGGCCCTTTACCTACGGTGAAACCCAGGAATCCATCGTGGCGGTGATTGAGACGCTGTTCGCGCCCCAGCTCACGGGAATGTCCATCCTGGACAGGGAGCGAGTGCACGCCGTGATGGACAGGACAGTCGGCAACCCCACCGCCAAGTCGGCCGTGGACATGGCCATCTGGGACGTGATTGGCAAAGCCCTCGGACAGCCTGTGACGGCCCTGTTGGGCGGCTTCTCGGACGGCATGCGCGTCAGCCACATGCTCGGCTTCGCGGAACCCGCCAAGATGGTCGCCGAGGCGGAGCGCATGCGTGACACCTACGGAATCACCACGTTCAAGGTGAAAGTGGGCCGCAGGCCGTTTGGCCTGGATGTCGATGTCTGCCGTGCCCTCCGTGAAGGGCTCGGTCCGGACACCGAACTGTACGTTGACGGAAACCGCGGCTGGACGCCGTCGGAATCCCTGCGCGCGCTCAACGCGATGGCGGACCTTGACCTGACTCTTGCCGAAGAGCTGTGCCCGGCCGACGACGTCCTCGGCCGGAAGTGGCTCGTGGAGCGCTGCCCTGTCCCGTTCGTGGCAGACGAAAGTGCCGCGAACCCGGGACAAGTGACCCGCGAACTGCTCAGCGGAGCCGCCAATGCCGTCAGCATCAAGACGGCCCGCACCGGTTTCTCGCACTCGCAGCGCGTGCTGTTCCAGTGCGACGGGCTAGGTGCCGAGGTGGTAATGGGCAACCAGATCGATGGCCAGCTCGGAACCCTGTGCACCGTCACGTTCGGTGCGGCCTTCCAGTCCACCACCCGGCGGGCGGGGGAGCTCTCCAATTTTCTGGACATGAGCGATGACCTCCTGGCCGACCCCCTGGAAATCGTGGACGGCAGGCTTGCGGCACGCCAGGTACCCGGCATCGGAATCGACATTGACCCCGAGAAGCTGGCCAAGTACCGGCTCGACGCCAAGAAGTAACTTCCACGGAACACGAACCCAACCCCACGGCGCAGGCACTGAGGCATGCGCCATTCAGAAAGTGAGTCAATGATGACAACCCAGCACACCGAATTTGACGCCAAGGCCGCGGAGTCCGGCAGCGCTGCCACTGAACGTTTCCGCGAAAGCGGCAAGACGGCATCGCTGGCAGTGCCCAAAGAGCGGGTCTCGCTGCTGGCCAACGAAGTCCTGGGCGCGGTCTACGAAACCATCCGCAAGCACAAGGTGACCTATGACGAATTCAACGCCCTCAAGTCCTGGCTGATAAGCGTGGGCGAGGACGGCGAGTGGCCGCTCTTCCTGGATGTCTGGGTGGAGCACGTTGTTGAGGAAGTCTCCACGGAGGACCGCGAGGGCAACAAAGGCACCATCGAGGGCCCCTACTATGTTCCGGGTTCCCCGACGCTGGAATCCCCTGCGACGCTGCCCATGCGTGAGGGCGAAGGCGGCACGCCGCTGCTGTTCCAAGGCCAGGTCCGCGCCGTCGACGGCACGGCACTCTCCGGCGCCCACGTGGAAATCTGGCACGCGGACGACAACGGCTTCTACTCCCAGTTTGCGCCCGGCCTTCCCGAATGGAACCTGCGCGGCACCGTCGTGGCGGACGCCGACGGCAACTTCGCCCTCAACACCGTGCAGCCCGCGCCCTACCAGATTCCCACGGACGGCGCCTGCGGCAAGCTGATCGCCGCGGCCGGCTGGCACGCCTGGCGCCCGGCGCACCTCCACCTGAAAGTGTCCGCCCCCGGGTACCAGCTGCTCACCGCGCAGCTCTACTTCGAGGGTGACCAGCACCTGTCCGACGACATCGCGTCGGCCGTCAAGCCGGAACTCGTCCTCAGCCCGGCCCCGCGCGCCGACGGCGCCGGTAACGAAGTCACCTACGACTTCGTGCTCGACGCCGACCGCGCCTAAGCACTAGCACCGCACCCGCACTAGCACCGCACCCGAGACGCAAACAAAGGAGCAGACCGTGCTTTTCGCAGTCCGCATGGACGTCACCATCCCGCAGAACATGGATGAACAGGCCAAGGCAGAGCTGCTGGCCAGGGAGAAAGCCTACTCGCAGGAACTGCAGCGCACGGGGGAGTGGCAGAGCATCTGGCGCTGCGTGGGCGCATACGCAAACATCAGCATTTTCGATGTTTCAGGCAACGAACGCCTGCACGAAATCCTCTGGGGGCTGCCGCTCTTCCCTTACATCAAGATGGACATCACGCCGCTGGCAGCCCACCCTTCGGACATCGCTCTCTAGCCAGGTCCGCGGGCCTGACCGGGCTGATGCCGGCGGGATCCGCGAGTGCCGGGCGGGCAGGAATACTGCCCGCCCGGCACTTACACAGGCGTTGGCGCAATGTTGTGGTTGAGGCGGAAGAGGTTGTGGGGGTCGTAGCGGTCCTTGAGTGCTACGAGGCGCTGGTATTTTTCCTGCCCGTAGGCCCTGCGCGCGGCGTCTGCGTCCGGGGGGCCGAGTTCGGCGCCAAGGAAGTTGACGTACTCGCCGTCCTCGGAGAACGGCTGCATGAGCGCGTAAGCGTTGCGGGCAAAGGCCGTTAACCGTTCGTCCTCGGACGGGTCCTGCCAGAACCCGTAAACGTTGAGCCAGTAACGCGCGGACCGGTTCGGGAACGCTGTGGCCTCTTCCGGCACCTGTCCGAACGCGCCTTCCAGATGGTGGATGTCTATCCCGGTCCCCGGCCATGCCACCTCGGAGGCGAAACCAACCACGACGTCGATGACCTCCTCGTCGAGGCGGGAGAACGCAACGTTCTTCCAGTAGCCGCGTGAGCCCTTAGGGAATACGGCGTCCATGGCACTCTGCCACTCCAACCACGACGTCGCGCCAATTTCCTGTTGGTCGGGAGGAGCCTGGACACGCAGTTGCTCAATGAGGTTGAGGCCGGCCTGATGGTCTTCATCAACCCAGGCGCACCCGATGATCATCCAAGGCTCGTCGCCCATCCCGAACTCGGGCGGGAGTACCAGGAAGGAGATGATCGGGTTCATCTCCTCGGGCAAATCCCGGGTCCATTCCGCGAATGCGACTAGCGCGTCCCTCCAGTGCGGTTGACGGTAGAAGAGGTTTCCACCCAATGGTGCCGCCGGTAGTGAACTGGCGCGGAAGGTGAAGGCGGATGCGACTCCGAAGTTCCCGCCGCCGCCCCGCAGTCCCCAAAACAATTCGGGGTTCTCCTGCCCGCTGGCGTGCAGGTGCTCTCCGCCGGCGGTAACGACATCGATTGAGTCCAGGTTGTCCAGGCTCAGTCCGTTGGAACGCGTCAGCCAGCCGACGCCACCCCCAAGAGTGAGTCCGGCCACCCCCGTCCCGCTGATCACTCCC
>Ga0207428_10006314_pt1 | contig 10958 bp, 9 predicted proteins | sample RhiMethybrSRZTD1_FD_187600 | JGI IMG/M metagenome (GOLD analysis project Ga0207428, IMG submission 187600) | Populus rhizosphere microbial communities from Tennessee, USA - Rhizosphere MetaG P. TD hybrid SRZTD1 (SPAdes) (version 3) | ecosystem: Host-associated > Plants > Roots > Rhizosphere >... | reverse complement strand
CGCGCCGCGCTGATCCCCCTGGTACCCGCTAGAACCGGTGGCGGCTCTCGAGATCGGAGAGCGCTTCCTTGCAACGGCTGTCGCTGGGCAGCTCGCCGACGCAGTCCTGCAGCACCTTGCGCGCCGCCTGCCAGTCGCCCGTGCGCTGGTGCTCGATAGACCAGTTGGCGAAGACGATGCTCGCGTTGCTGGCGCAGGTCTCGTGGGGGGCGCAGAGTGCGCGGTACTTGCTGAAGGTCGACACGGCGGTGGGGAAGTCCTTGCGGTCGATCAGCTCGCCCAGCCGGTTGACCAGCACACTGAGGTAGTTGTTCCTCAGCGTCTCCGCCTGCGGCCATGCGGCGTCGATGCGCCCGATGCCGTCGGCCATCAGCGCGATCGCCTCGTCCTGACGCCCCACGATCATCAGCGCGTGTGCGTGATACCAGTTCGCCCACGACACCATCTCCAGGGTCTTGGCGTCTTTGCTCTTCGCGCCGATGTCCGTCACGGCGGGCCGCACGGTGTCGAACAGCTTGACCATGGTCCGCCAGGCCTTGGCCTCGTACAGATCGTGGCCCTCGTTGTCGTACGCCCGGATCCGGGCCTGCTGCGCCTCGGGATCGTCGGGAGCGACGACGCCGGCCAGCTCGTCGAGGCGCATGCGATCCTGGTCGCTCTCGCCCTGGTGGGTGTTCAGCATCGCCTGCGCCATCAGGCGGTAGGGCTCGACGATCTCGCGGTGCTGGTAGTCGTCGAGCGTCGTCGGCCTGAGCCCGCGCTTCCCCGACCAGGTGGCGGCCTCTTCCTTGTAGAAGCGCTGGTCGTGGATCCAGTCGAATCCGGTGGCTGACGTGGTCTCGATCTCGATGATCTTGCCGCCCGGTTGCCCCATCTCGATGAACACGTGGGTCGGGACGAACGCGGCGCGAACCGGCAGCGCGAAGGCGCGCGCGAGCACGGCGTACAGCACTGCCGAGCTGAGGCAGTTGTAGTGGCCGTTCGCGAAGATTCCGGTGAGGCGCGCCTGATAGAAGTCGTAGCCGCCCAGCTCGGTGCGCTCGCCCGCGAAGAACGTGCGGTGCATGGCGCGGTGCAGCTCGTAGCCCCGGTGCCATTCGTCGGTGGCGGCGTCGATGGTCGGCTTGACGGTCGCCAGGAACTGGTTGACGCGTTGCTGATAGGCGGCGTGGTTGGCGGGATCGCGCTGATCGCCCGACGCGACGATCGCAAGCGCCAGCAGCGCGTTCGCGTCACCCTGCCGGGCCTGCTCCAGGCTGCGCAGCGCCGCCGCCTCCGGCGCGGTCAGCGGCGACCAGGTGTGCAGCTCGGTGTTGCCGTAGCCCGCGCGCAGCACGGCCGGGACGTCGCCGCTGTCCCGCTGGGTGGGCGGCTTCCAGGCCTCGCTCGTGGCGCAGGCGCCGACCAGCAACACCCCGAGCAACGCGGATCGCCGCATTTCCCGGCACTTTACCGCACTGGCGCCGGCCCCGGGGGCGCCTAGTAAAACGCGAGGTCGTCGACCCAGAGGTCGAACGGGGTCACAGGCGTGAGCTGAAACTCGACCGTGTAGATGCTGCTCGGGTCGAGCCGCTGCCGGGGCAGGCCGAAGTTGCGCTGGGTGAGACCGCCGAACGGGATGCGGTACTGCCGCCAGGTGGTGTCGAGCTGGGTCAGCTCCACGCCGTGCGTGTCGTAACAGGCAACGCTCATGTCGGTGGTTGGCTCGACGCAGATGCCGCCTTCGGGGCGCGAATACTTGTCACTGATGGCGAGGCGGACCTTGTTCGAGGACGTGTCGCCGATGCGCGCCCAGAACGTGACGCCGGTTCGAAAGTCGTTGTTGTTCGGCAGCAGCCCAGCGGCGCCGCCGTCGATCGATCCCCAGCCCATCGACACGCTCAGGACGGCCCACACGGTGAAGCCGCGCCCGGTGACGTGCATCGCGTATTTGCTGCCGCAGCGCCCGCCCGGGATCGGCTCGGCGGCCGCGTCGCCGTTGGGCGTGATGATGGCGTCGGCCGAATCCGGATCGCCGCCCGCCCACCAGGCGCCGTTGCGGCCGCCCGCACGGACGGTCATGTAGTCGGGGGTCTCCATGTCGTCGATGATCGCGGTCGGATCGATCGCCTGGATGATCTCGGCGCAATTCGTCATCGGCGCGCCGTCCACGCCACCGCCGCCGTCCGGGAACGATGCTGGGTTGGAACCGCAACCGGACGTGCCGGCCATGGCACCCACCAGCGCGAAGGCCGAGATCGAAGACATCGTGAACGCGCGTCGCATGTGTCGCTCCTGTTTATCTAGATCAGCCCGGTCAGCGGTCCCGTGCACCAGTCGGGCTTGCCGAAGGATCGATCCGGCACCCCCATCGCGTTGAGGATTGAAAGCAGCAGGTTGTTGTGCGGCAGCCCCTGGCCGTCATAGCGCAGGAAGCGGCCGGTGCGCACACCAGCGCCCGTCCCGCCGGCCAGCACGTAGGGCGCGCCCATCCGGCCGTGCGTGTTGCCCTTGGCCAGCTCGTTGCACCAGAGCAGCAGCGTGTTGTCGAACAGCGTGCCGCTGGCGCCGTCGGGCGTTCCCTTGAGGCGGGTGATCAGCGCGGCGAACTGCTGCGCATACCAGCGGTTGATCGCGATCAGCTTGTCGCCCGCCGGGTCGCCGTCGGGGCGATGCGACAGATCGTGGTGCCCCTCGGTGATGTTGAGCCAGGTGAACCGCGTCTGGGAGACGGAGCGCGACCATTGCATCGACGCGACACGCGTGATGTCGCAGGCGAGCGCCATGGTCATCAGGTCCATCTGCAGCGCGCCCGTCGCCGGGAAGGCATCGTTGGCGGCCGCCGACACCGGCGTGATGGTCGGGTCGTGGCAGGACGGGTTGTTGACGACGAGATCGGTGGTGAGGCGCGTCTCGATCTCGCGCACCGCCGTCAGGTGGGCTTCCAGCCGCTGCCGGTCGCTGCTGCCCAGTCGCCCCGACGTGCGCGAGAACTGCGCGCCGACGCCGTCGAGGATCGACTTTCGCCGCCGGCGCAGCCGCGCGAGCACGGCCGGGTCGGTGTGCAGGTCTGAGAACACGCGCGCGTAGACGCTGGCGGGGTCGTCGTCGGGCGGCAGCGGCTGATTGGCGGCGCGGTAGATCATGCGGCCCCAGTTGTCGGCCGCGCCGACCTGCACGCCCAGCTCGAGCGACCGGAGCTTGGTCGGCACCGCAAGCCCCTCCGCGATGCGCTGATCGACGGACGGCCCCACCGGCCAGCCCGCGGGCGGCGCGCCGACGCCCGCGAATGGACCGGCGTTGAGCAGCTGGCCCGTCAGCATCCCGCCCATGCCGGTCTGGTGGCCGTCGCCGCCGCCCCCCTTCTGTTCGAGGCCGCTGATCACGACCAGGTCGGCCTTGTGCGCCTCCAGCGGCGCGAGGATCGGCGACAGCACGAAGTCCGTTTCGCTGGTTCCCGGCGTCGGCGTCCACGCCGGCGGGATGGTCCCGTTCGCCGAGAACATCACGATGAAGCGTCTGGCGGGCGCAGCCGCCGCGTGCGCGCGCCGCGGCAGCATCGCCTCCAGCCAGGGCAGGGCGATCGCCGCGCCGCCGGCGCCGCGCAGGATCGTTCGGCGCGAAAGGGGCCGGTTCGTCTTTCCGTTCACGGCGATCCCCCCGGTGGGCGGTTGCGGAACGCCGCCATGCGGACGGTGGCGCGGACCATCTGCCTGAAGTCTCCGTCGCCGCGCGTGCCCGTGAACGCGGCGGCCAGCTTGTCGACCGCGCAGATGTCGCCCCCCGACTGTTCGGCGCGGCCGAACGCGTAGCGAAACCACTGCGTGGCCGTGCATCGCGCCACCTCGGCGCTGCCCGCCAGCCGCGCGGCCAGGCTGGGGACGCCGTCGAGCGGGCCGTCGACGTCGGTGTTCGTCAACATCCCCGTCGCGTCGACCGGCTGGCCCGCGTCGACGTCACGCCAGCGCCCGGCGGCGTCGTAGTGCTCGAACGCGAAGCCGATCGGATCCATCTGCAGGTGGCACCCGGCGCAGCGCGCGTCCGCGGTGTGCTGCGCGAAACGCTCGCGCGTCGAAAAACGCGGATCGACGCTGGGGGCCATCACGACGATGTCGGGCGGCGGGGGCGGCGGCGTGGTGCAGAACAGCTTCGCGCGCACGAACTTGCCGCGCAGCACGGGCGAGGTCTGGTCGGCCTTGGCGTGTTCGGCCAGGAACGCCCCCTGCGTCAGCAGGCCGGCCGCTCGCCTGGCGTCGAGGTCGACGCGCTGAAAGCCGCTGCCGCCCGGTGCCGGCAGGTTGTAGAACGACGCGAGGTCCGCGTCGACGAACGTGAACGGCGCGGTCAGCAGGGTCGTGAGGTTCGGGGTACCCTGCCAGGCCGCCGCGAGGAACAGGCGCGTCTCCTCCGCCAGGGCGGGCCCGGTTGCGTCCGTCCAGGTGCGGTAGAGGGCACGGTCCTTGTCGAGGGCCGGCACGTTGCCCAGCTCCCACCACTGCTGGGCGACGTGCACGAACAGCTCCGCCGCGCGCGGGCCCGCCAGCAGGCGATCGGTCTGCGCCAGCAGGCCGCTCTCGGTGTCCAGCGCGCCGGCCTCGACCGCGGCGAGCAGTGGGTCGTCCGGGCCCGCTCCCGTCAACAGGAACGACAGCCGCGTCGCCAGCGCGTACGGCTCCAGCTGCTCGGTGGCCGCCATGCCACCCGGGTCGACCTGCGGTTCCGGCCGGTAGATGAACTGGGGCGACTGCAACATGGCCGCCACGACAGCGGCCACGCCGTCGGCCGGGCCCGGCTCGGAGGTGGCGTCGTAGACCTGCACCATCGCCGCCAGCTCGTCGGGCTCGAGCGGTCGGCGCCAGGCGCGGCGGCCGAAGCCGGCGATGAAGCTGGCGGCGCAGGCGGCGTCGACCGCGGTCGGATCGCAGCCCGCGACCGCGGTCAGCTTGACGGCGTTCGCGGTCAGCGCCGCCGCCGCCTGTTCGGCGACGTCCAGGTAGCGGGCGGCGTGCAGGCTGGAGACGCTGTACGCGTCGGCGATGTCGTCGAACCCCAGCGTCTCCTCGTCGGGCGGCAGCTGGTCCGCGACCGACGCCGGCACGCCGGTCAGGTCGGAGATCGTCCGTCCATACTCGAAGCGCGTGATCCGTCGCAGCGGCGCCGGGCCCTGATCGACTGCGCACAACGGAAACGTTTCCTGCGTCGTCCCGTCGCCGCCGCACGCCACGGTCAACAGCGCCGGCAAGGCGATCAGAGCCGAACACCTCCGCAGCATCTGAAGGGTACAGAGTATAGACCGCCCGTCGGCAGCTCACGTTTCAAGGCGAGCGCGACCGTGGGAAGCGTCGGGTCGAAGGTCGCCGAAGGTCGGATGGCCCGAGGCCGGGCAAATCACGCGAGGCGCTTGAGCGCCTCGAGCAGGTGATCGTTCTCTTCGGGGTTGCCGACGCTGATCCGGATCTTCGTCCGCAGCTCGGGCGCCCGCCACCAGCGCACCAGCAACCCCTCCTCCTTGAGCGCGCCGTACACCGCCTCGGCGCGCTCGCCGATCTCGCACAGCAGGAAATTGGCGGCCGATTCGGGCCACGACCAGCCGATCCCTTCCAGCTCGCTCTCGAGGTGCGCGCGCTGGTCCAGCGTCCGGCGCACGCAGTCCTCGTGGTAGCTACGGTCTTCCAGCGCGGCGACGCCGAGGGCCTGCGTGATGGCGTTGACGTTGTAGCTGTCCTTCACCTTGACCAGCTCGGCGATCAGCGGCGCCGCGGCGAACAGCAGGCCCAGGCGGGCCCCCGCGAGGCTGTAGCTCTTGGACATCGTGCGCAACACGACCAGATTCGGGTGCTGCGCGAGGTAGGGCAGCACGCTCGCGTCGATCCCCGCGCCCAGCGCGAAGTCGATGTAGGCCTCGTCGACGACGACGACCGCGCCGGAGGCGGCCTCGCACAGCCGGCGAAGCTCGTCGACCGGGACAAGCGTGCCGGACGGGTTGTTGGGGTTCGCGAGGATGATCATCTTCGCGCGCTGCTTGCCGAGCTCGGGCGGCAGGTCCCAGCGGCGGGCGCTCTGCTTGAACGCGACGCGCACCAGCTCCGCGCCCTGCAGCGATGCCAGCGTGTCGTAGAGTCCGTACGTCGGCCACGGGCAGGCGATCTTGTCGCCCGCCTCGAGGAAGCCGCGATAGAGAATGGTGAGGCAGTCGTCCGAGCCGTTGCCCGCCAGGATCTGGTCGGCGGTCACGCCGAACCGGGCCGCGGCGGTCGCGCGCAGGTGCGCGCTCACCGGATCCGGATACAGGCGCAGCGTCTCCTCGGAGATCGCCGCCAGCGCCGCCATCACGCGGGGCGACGGCGGGAACGCGCCCTCGTTGGTGTTCAGCTTGACGAGGTCGCTGATCTGCTCCCCCGGCGTGTAGCCTGGCATCGCCCGTATCGCCGGACGCAACAGATCGACGGCGGAGGGGCGTTTGGCATCGTCGTTGGTGGACATCGCGACTCTCGACTAAAACCTAACACGAAGGGACAATCAGACGGATGGCCCGGATCCTCATCATCGACGACAACGAGACGATGCGCGAGGGCTTGGGCGCCACCGTGCGTCGCATGGGGCACGAGGCGGTGATGGCGTCGTCGGGGGCGGAGGGATTGACGCACATCGCGCCGGCAGCGGGGCGCGCGCCGGTGGAGTTCGTGATCACCGATCTCAAGATGGACGGGATCGGTGGCCTGGACGTGGTGAAGGCGGTGCGCGAGCGCGATCCCGACTGCCCCGTGATGATCGTGACGGCCTTCGGTACCGTAGAGACGGCCGTGGAGGCGATGCGGCTGGGGGCCTGGGATTTTCTGCAGAAGCCGTTCGCGCCCGAGGTGGTGAGGCTGAAGGTGGCGCGCGCGCTGGAGCTGCGCGGCGAGCGGCGCGCGCGCGAGCGCGCCGAGGCCGAGAGCGCCGCGTTGCGGGCCGACGCGGCGGCGAAGTACCGCTTCGACGAGATCGTGGGCGAGACGGCGCCGATGCGCGCCGTGTTCGCCACGATCGAGAAGGTGGCGCCCACCGATGCCTCCGTCTACATCTACGGCGAATCAGGGACCGGCAAGGAGCTGGTGGCGCGCGCGATCCACGCCCGTTCCAAGCGGGCGCAGGGCCCGTTCGTCAAGGTCAACTGCGGCGCGTTGACCGAGACGTTGCTGGAGTCGGAGCTGTTCGGTCACGAGAAAGGCGCGTTCACGGGTGCGGTGAAGCGCAAGCTCGGGCGGTTCGAGCTGGCCGACAAGGGCACCCTGTTTCTCGACGAGATCGGGGACGTGACGCCGGGGCTGCAGCTCAAGCTGCTGCGCGTGTTGCAGGAGCGGGACTTCGAGCGGGTCGGCGGCGAGGAGACGATCAAGGTCGACGTGCGCGTGTTGTCCGCCACGCACCGGGACATCCATGCCGAGGTCGCGGCGGGGCGTTTCCGCGAGGATCTGTTCTACCGCCTGCACGTCGTGCCCTGTACGGTGCCGTCGCTGCGCGAGCGCAAGGACGACATCCCGCGCCTGTGCGCGCACTTCATCGCCAAGTTGGCGCCACGTACGAACCCGGGGGTCAAGAGCCTGAGCGACGCGGCGCTCGCGCGGCTGTGCGCCTACGGCTGGCCGGGCAACGTGCGCGAGCTGGAGAACGTCATCGAGCAGGCGCTTGTGTTCGCGGAAGGGGAGGTGATCGACGTCGGAGCGCTGCCGGCGATCGTGCGCGGCGGCTTGCCCGACAACGCGCTGGCGCTGCCGCCGAGCGAGATGTCGCTGCCGGAGATACTCGAGGATCTCGAACGCCAGTTGATCCAGCGCGCCTACGACAAGAGCGGGGGCGTCAAGACCGAGACGGCGCGCCTGCTGGGGATCAAGACCAGCGCGCTGTACTACAAGCTGGAGAAATACGGCATCGGCGTCATCGAGAGCCGGAGCGAAAAGGCGGCGGCCGCGGCGGCGGAGCCGGAGGAGATGCTCGCCGACGGACCGCCGGGGGCGGGCAGCGGCGCCGGTCGTGATCGTGCGCGCTGATCCCACACTGTTCGCGCGGCGGACCGCGATCATCGTCGCGGTGGCGATCGTCGCCGGGATCGGCGTGGTATTGGGCTGTGCCAGCGAAGCGAGCGCGCGGCGTGGCGCCGCCCGGATCGGCCAGGTCCAGAATGGCCGGGCCAGCTATTACGGCAAGGAGTTCGAGTGGCGGCGCACCGCCTCGGGAGAACGCTACGACCCGAACGGGCTGACCGCGGCGCACAAGACCCTGCCGTTCGGCACCCGCGTCCGCGTCACGCGCCGTCCGGACGGGCCATCGGTGATCCTCAAGGTGAACGACCGCTGCGGCTGTACCCACGGCCGCATCATCGACGTCTCGCGGGCGGCGGCGCACAAGCTGGACATGATAAAGGTCGGCGTCGTCAAGGTCCGGCTGGAAGTGGTGCCCTGAGGTCGGCGTTCTCTGACGGCGGGGCTAAAGGCGCTTGCCGCCCTTGACCTTCAGGATCGGGCCGGTCATCGCGAACCCCATCGCGTCCTTGTCGACGGCGCCGTCGATCTCGACGCGCGCGCCGTCAGATTCGATCGCGCCCGTCGTACCTTCGAGGACGTAGGTCGTGCCGTCCTCCGCCTCCAGCTGCCAGTGCCCGCCTTCCAGATCGTTCCTGCGAACCGTGCCGCGAAACTTTGCCATGCGGGAAAGTATAGCGCTGGCCCAGCGCCAAGGGCGGTCTGGACGTCAGCGGCGGCCTGAGGCGCGAAGCTCGTCGGCCGGCGCGAGGGCGATCGGAATCGGCTCGAACCAGATCTGCGCGTCTTGGCGGCGGGCCAGGTAGGCCTCAACTTTCAGGGTTGGCTGGTTCTGCCGGACGCGGGTGGCAGCCCGCTTGACGTCGTCCAGCTGGCGCGCCGCGAACTCCTCGGGCTTGACCTTCAGCCACTCGAGGTAGAACGCGCAGCCTTCGTGCGCGATCATGATCAGGCGTTCCAGCTTGTGGACGTGGCAGAGAAAATCCAGCTGCCGTTCGGCGCTGTGACTTTCCCAGAACACCGACAGGGCCCCCGACAGGCAGGCCGGCCCGCCCGGAACGGCGAGGCGGTCGTAACGCGGCAGGCGCAGGCCCTGGTGCAGGAACTCGTCCATCTGCTCGCCGAAGCGGCCGTCGCTGCAGTAGATGCTTGCGGCGCGGATACGGGCCGGGTCGAAGCCGATCGTGCTGATGAACCCGTTGGTGGCGGTGCGCTTGGGCGCGGGCGCAGGTTCTTCGAATTCGACCTCTCGGTTTGGCTGGTTTTGTTTTCGCGGCATCTAGACGAGCTCGATATCAATAGGTCGGTCCGGCGCCGACCTTGGTGGTCAGTACCAGGGGAACCTCGTAGGGGGCCGAACCATACAGGTAACGATACTTCGCATAAATGGTCGTCACGCGCTTCACGTATTCGCGCGTCTGCGGAAATGCGATCAGCTCGACGAATTCGTCGGTCGGGTACTTGGCGTTTTGCTCGCACCAGCGCGCCATCATGCGCGGCCCGCTGTTGTAGGCGCCCGCGGTCAGCTGCAGCTCGCGGCCGAACTTGTTGTAGAGCTGCCCGATGTAACTCGCGCCCAGCCGGATGTTGATCTCCGGATCGTAGAGCTGGTCCGGAAAGAACGGCTCGCCCATCGCCGCGGCGACCTGCGTGCTGGTCGGCGGGATCATCTGCAGCAGGCCGCGTGCGTCGGCGTACGAGACGTTGTGTGGATCGAACCCCGATTCCTTGCGCATGATCGAATAGAGGAACAGCTCCGGGTTGGCGGCGGCGGTGCCGTATTTCTCGACCAGCGGCTGGTACGCCCGCGGATACGCCGCCTCCCACATCTCGCGCGTGCCCGGGTCGCGCAGCGGGTCGGCGCCGAGCGCGGCCGCACCGCGCGATTCGCCCAGCCGGTAGATGCGATGGTAATTGCCCGCGCGCTTGTAGAGATCGATCAGCCAGGGCAGCGCTTTGTCGCCGCCCAGGTGTTTGAGGATCTCCTTCTCGTTCTGCTCGATCTCTTCGCCCGCTTCGGCGGTCATCCCCGCTTCGATCAGCTCCGTGGCGCGCGCCACCGACGGCTCGCGCAGCGGCTTGCTCGGCGCCTCGACCGCGATCTTCTTGACCGGAAGCTCGATCGACACGGTCTGGCCGGACTGCTTGAGGCGCGCGCGCGCCAGCAGGCCATAGAACGAAAACGGCCCGCGTTGCGCGAGCTCGCGGTAGCCGGCCGCGGCCTCGTCCTTCTGCCCGGCCTTCTCCTTGATACGTGCGCGCCAGTATTTCACGCGCCCGGCGATCTCGTCGGAGGCGATGCCGGTCGGCGCCAGGCGGCCGTAGCGATCGAGACCCGCGGCCGCCTCCGCCGTGTTGCCGAGCAGGAAATTCGCGAATGCCAGGCTCCAGGCAGCGTCGTCGGCGAACGCGCTGCCGCCGAACTTGTCCAGCGTGGCCTGGAACGCCGGGATGCTCTCGCGGAAGCGCCCGCGGTTGTATTCGAGCCACCCGGACAGGTATTGCGCCTCCGCCGCCCAGCGCGAGTGGGGAAACTGCGCGATCACCTTGCGGTAGCCGGCGATCGCCTCGTCGTCGCGGTCCGCGCGCGACAGCGCGCGCGCCCCGTGAAACTGCGCCGACGCGGCCTTTTCAGCCGATGCGCGCGCGAGCTGATCGACGGCACCCAGCAGCAGCGCGCCAGCCGTCGGGTAGTCCCGCCGCATGCGGAACTTCGTCATCCCGGTCTGGTAGTCGCGTTCGGCGGCCAGGTCGGGCGGCAGCGTCGTGGGCAGCTTCGCGAGCTCGGCGAGCGCCTCGTCCCAGTGACGGTCCTTGGACAGCGACTCGGCACGGCGGAGCCGGTCGCCGGGCGCCAGATCCGAAGCGGGCGGCGGCACGGGGATGGTCGCTGGCACCGGCGGCAATGTGGGCGCCGGTGTCGTCATCGGCGTCGCGGGGGTGCCGGCACCCAGGCGG
>Ga0207428_10006313_pt1 | contig 10958 bp, 10 predicted proteins | sample RhiMethybrSRZTD1_FD_187600 | JGI IMG/M metagenome (GOLD analysis project Ga0207428, IMG submission 187600) | Populus rhizosphere microbial communities from Tennessee, USA - Rhizosphere MetaG P. TD hybrid SRZTD1 (SPAdes) (version 3) | ecosystem: Host-associated > Plants > Roots > Rhizosphere >... | reverse complement strand
GATCGTGGTTTGAGGCAGTGCCGAGGGTTTCCGAGAGATTGGTCGGGTGTCCGGTGGAATCGAACACATAGACATGCCCACCCCACGCTGCGGCCACATGTCCCGCGCTCAGATCGAAGGTGAAGAAAAGCCGAGGGTCGAGCGGAATCTGCAGGGTCACCTCCGTCCCGCTGCCGTCGCGCAAGTGCACGGTGCCGTCGCGCTTCATGAAAAGCACCGCTCCCTGATCGACGTCGAGGATTTCCTGGACGTCGGTGGCGATCAGCTCGACTGCCGTCTGGCTGGGTTCAACGATGACGTTGCGAGTCTCGACGGTCTGATGGCCTTGCGAATCGACTGCTCGCACGATGAGCGTGTATTCCCCCGGGGCAACGCCGGTCAGCGAACGATCGATGTCAAAAGCGCCCGCCGTGGAGGTTTGCAGAAAAGTGGCATCGCCCAGCGCGACATTGAGCGTCGCGCCGGGTTGCTCGTCCCCGAACGTTCCCTCGATGTGCAACGAGCTCGTGACTATCCGGTCCTGCAGCGGCGCTGCCAGCGTGAGTGCCGGTGGATTGTCGATCGACACTTGCCGAGTCGCCTCGACTGTCTCGGCCGCGTTATCGGTCGCGACCACTTTGAAGGTATGAGTGCCTGCAGTGAGGCCGGACGTGACGAGCGTAAATGAGTAGTCACGACCGGCCACCCCGGGCAGGGTCTGTACGCGATTCCCATCGAAGAAGAAGTCTACTGAACGAATGCCGATACTGGCAGTCGCCTTCGCGGACATTTCGAAGTCGGTGAGCGACCCCGCTACCCGCGCAATCTCCAGCGATGCGGCGAAGTCGTCCACATTGTCGACCGCGATTTCACGGCGCGCTTCGACGAATGCGCCGGATGTCAGACGGGCGATGGCCAGCAACTCATACGACCCGTCGGGGACGGTTTCCGTCTCCCAAACGATGCCGAGGAACGGCTGCGATGAAGTGCTGCCAAGCACATCGTTGCCAAGGTAGTAGGTAACCTCTTCAACGAGATCGTTGTAGAAGCCGTAATCGAACCTCGGCTGCACCGTGCCTTGCAAGGCAGCGTCGCTGAATGTGCTCAGGTCCACGCCGATGACGCCCAGTGGAGGAGCAAGCTCGACTGGAATTTCCGACTGACCCGCCGCGGTTTGCAGCGGTACGGTGTACCCGGCTACGAGCGCGCTCACGCGGTAGGTGCCCGCGGCGTCGATTGTTCGAGCTATCTCGAAAGGACCTCCCGTGGCATTGCCCGCTGGTGCCGATGCGATGGTCTGCCACGTGCCGTCCGGAGCGCGCGCTTCGACGCGATACCCGGTTTCAGATGGGAAGGTATCGGTCCATGAGATCGTGAGGTATTTGGTGTCGGGTCGCAGCGTGACTTTCATCTGCGAGGCGCCGGCGTTGGCGAGATCCTCCGCCGTCGGTGCGGTAGGCGGGGCGACGACGACCGGCGGAGGAGTCGTCGCGCCCGGGTTGCCGCCTCCACCGCCGCCACAGGCGACCAGCAATGACGACACAGTTGCAGCCAATCCGAGGCGTACCGATGGGGGCATGGGTAATTCCGTTTCAGGAGGCGGGGTGCAGCGAAGACGAACTCATCGCGCATTCTACTGGTGCAGACGAATGTGGGACACGCCGCAGAACATAATCGCAGTGATCGAACGTGCGACTGGATTTGACTGCGTCTGTTCGCCCACCCTACCCTCCTCGCCCATCGAGCAAAGGATCTCGAAGGCCACATCGAGCGCAGCTACCGCCCCGGGGAAAGCGGCCGGGGGCAGTAGCTTCTTCGCTCCTTCGCTGGCGGGAACTTGCCGGAGCATCTGGATGACAGAGTTCAGTCGACGCTCGCTGATCGCAGGGTCTTTCGGAGCCGCTCTCGGGGTGCCATCGATGGCGCGCGCGATCGAAGGATGCGGCGAACAGCCCAACACCGCGCCGGCGCTGCAACCACCGCGTCTGCTGACAGATTGGGCGTGGCTCGACAGATATCGTCAAGCCAACGCAGAGCTCGCATCCCGTGGCGCAAATGTCGACGCGGTATTTCTCGGTGACTCCATCACCGAAGGGTGGGTCAGTGCGGATCCGGGTTTTTTCGCGGAAGCCAACGTAGGCCGCGGCATCAGTGCACAGACTACGCCACAGCTGCTCGTGCGCATGCATGCTGACGTCATCGCATTGAAGCCGCGCGTGGTGCATATCATGGCAGGCACCAATGACATTGCTCAGAACACCGGACCGATGTCACCAGAGGACTCGAAGAACAACTTCATGGCGATGTGCGAAATCGCCCGTGCTCACGGAATCCGCGTCGTACTCGGTTCGGTACCGCCGGCATCGCAGTACTGGTGGCGACCCGACCTCCAGCCCAGGGCGGTGGCTATCGCGCTCAACGAGTGGATGCGGGCCTATGCACGGGAGGTCGGCGCGGTCTACGCCGACTACGCCGCCGCGCTGACGGACGCCAGTGGCAACGTGAAGCTCAGCCTTGCAAAGGACGAGGTCCACCCGACGGCTGAAGGGTACGCAGCGATGCGCGCGATCGCCGAGGCGGCGATCAGCGAAAAGCGATGACGCATTGATCGCAGCCCCGCATCCATCACTGCGGCGTAGTCGTCCTCTTCGCTGCGAGCCAGGCCGCCACATTGTCGCGCAGCATCGGCAATGTGATACCGCCGCTGCCGAGCAGCACGCCGTGAAACTCGCGAATGTCGAAACGCTCGCCGAGTGAGTCCTGCGCCTGCTTGCGAAGCGCCACGATCTCGAGCGCTCCCGAATCGTATGCAGTGAGTTGCCCCGGCCACACGATGGCACGATCGATCAACGCCTCGGCCGCCGTGCCGGGAAAGCGACCGCTCGCCGCCGCGTATGCGACGGCCTGATCGCGTGTCCAGCCGAACAGGTGTATGCCGGGGTCGATGACCATGCCGCGCGCCGGCCACAGGCGGCGGTTGGCGCGCGCATAGTCGGACGAATACAGCTGCATTTCCTCTGCCAGCGCTTCCGAGTAGCGGCCCCAGCCTTCAGCGAATCCGCCGGTGCGTGCCAGAAGTGTGATGGGATGCGCGGCGGGGACTTCCGCTGCCAGGCCGATCTGCACGTGGTGACCCGGATAGCTCTCGTGAGCAGCAGTGACCTCCGTGTTGGAGCGCGTGGCAGTGGCGAACCAGTAGAGCGCAACACGGTGGGTCGCCGGGCGACTGCCGTCGGCTGCGGCCGGATCGTAGGCATCGATTCCAGCTTGTTTCTCGACCATCGCATCGAACGGTTCGACGGTGACACCGGCGCGCGGCAGCCGCTGGAACATGGTTCCAGCTCGCGCCGCGGCGCGCGCAACGAACTCGCGCGTGAACGCGAGTTGCTGTTCGCGGCTCGTGTAGCGATTGGCCGGATCCTCGGCGATGCGCGTCACCAGTGAGTGGAGATCGGTCGCACCCAGCTTCGTCCGGCCGATCTCGAGCGCCTCCCGGAGGTTGCGCTCCACCTCGGCTTGGCCCAGCTGGAACACCTCCGCGCCGGAGCGATCGAGAGTTGTCTGCGCGCGTAACGACGCCTGATAGCAGGCGACGCCGTCGGGATGCGCGCTGATCGCGATAGTCGTGCGCGCTCGATTCCTGTACTCATCGAGCAGGTAGGTACGATAGTGCTCGATGGCAGGCTTGATCTGCGTGACGAGCAGCGATGTCCATTGCAGCTCGAAGTCGGGATCGGAATCGCGCCGGGCAGGACTGAAGAACGGCCATTGCTCGAGCGGGGTCGCCAGCAATCGATCGAGCTGCTCGATGACGAGCTCGACGTTGTGGCGAGGAGTCGTGTAGCCGCTCTGCACGCCGAGCCGAAGATTCTGGATTTCCGTGTCGAGGTATCGCGGCAGTCGTTCCCAACGGGCCAGAGCCGCTGCGCGAGCCTGCGGCGTGCCAACCTCCTGGATGCCGATCCACTGCACAGCCCAGGATGGCCAGCCCAACATTTGATTCACCGGCCACAGTTCGTTGCGACACACTCGCAGCTGCCGGGAAGACTCCACGGCATGCTTGAGGAAGCCCAAAGTCACCCACTCGGGCCGGCCGCGCAGCGCCGACGCATCCAGCTCGCGTAGCTGGTCCGCCCAGCGGTCTTCCCGCTCATGCCACGCGCGCAATGCGGGTAACGAGTTGTCTGGGAAACTGTCGGGCGCGGGCTTGAGGCCCTGCAGTTCCGCCTCTTGCGGGAAGCGCCGCAGAAACTCCGCCACATATTCATCGGCCAGTCGCGTCGTGCGCAGTGCGAGCGCATCAACTGAAGGCGCGGAGCGGGCGGACGGCGTCTGACAGAACGCAGCCGTTGATAGTGCGCCGATGAGACACAGCAATGCGGCGATCACGCCCGGCCGATGAGACGGCGGTTTGCGCAGCAACGATCCGTTCGCCATACAACGTTATCCTCCGTGGAATCGCCACATTCTACCGCGCGCTCAATCGACTCCGTGCCGGATGACCACTTTACCGAATGCGGCTCCGGACTCGTAGTGACGGAACGCATCCACTGCCTGATCGAAAGAGAACGTGCGGTCGATGATTGGCCTGAGCCGATGGCCGGCGAGCGCGCGATTCATCGCGAGAAAGTGCGCGCGACTACCAGCAAAGACCACTCTCACTGTGGCGACCGCCTGGAAGAGAACATTCAGGTCGAGTGTCGAGGCGTCGCTGGAGAGACGGCCGATAAAATTGATCTGTCCCTCGAGCGCAGCCGACCGGATCGAGTGCAGCAGAGTACCGCCACCGATATCCACCACCTGGTCCACGCCGCGACCGCTCGTCAGCTCGCGGACCGCGAGATGCCAATCCGGAGTCGTTCGGTAGTTGATAACATCGTCCGCGCCAAGCTCGCGCAACCGCGCCGCCTTTTCGTCGTTCGACGTGGTGGCGATGACCCTCGCCCCGGCTGCCTTGGCAAATTGCAGCGCGAACAGCGACACGCTGCCCGATCCAAGCGTCAACACCGTGTGGCCGGGTTGCAGCGGGCGTGCACCGAACAGCGCATTCCATGCCGTCACAGCGGCGCACGGCAACGTGGCCGCTTCCTCGAACGACAGGTAATCGGGAATCTGTACGACGGCCTCTTCGCTCAGTGCGATGAACTCGGTGAGCATGCCGTCGAGCGATCCACCCAGCTGGGGCGCGTACTCCCATGCGATCGGACCGTCCAGCCACCGCGGGAACATGGCTGCGGCAACCCGATCTCCAATCCGGACGCGCGTCACGTGCGGTCCGACCGCTTCTACCACTCCGCCATCAGCGCACATGATCACATCGGGCTTGACGGGCAAGGGATAGGTACCGCGCAGGACGGACAGTTCCCGCGCGTTCAGCGAGTTGGCCCGCACGCGAACCAGTACCTCGCGCGGGCCAGGCTCCGGCACGGGATGCTCCCGAAGTACGAGACTGGCCAATCCGCCACCGGATGTACCGTGATAGCTCTTCATCTGAGTCAAGGCGCCGGTGCCGGCTTGACGGGCGAATGCTGCGAATACCAGGCGTGCCAGCGCCCACCCTCATAAAAGAAGACGTCAACGGAGGCGTCGGTTGCGTTTGCCGCCGTGGCGATCGCCGCGTTTCCGTGTACGACGATCTTCGCCGTGCTTTCGCTCGGCGTCGGCCGGTTGGGTCCGCTTGCGATCTTGCGCGACAGCTCGATGATCTCGGCCTTCGGCCGTGCGCGCCCGCTCTGATTGATCGACACGTATTCATCGACAAGGAGCTGTTCGAGATACGCGGTGTCTGCAGTGACGAAGGCTCGGGCCCAGTGACTCTCCACAGCACGAACACCTTCGACCGTGGCGGTCGTTTCCACATCCGGTGCAGAGGCCCCGACGGCGACCGCAGCGCATGCCGCGCCAACCGTGAGGCTGAGGATCATTCGCATCGTCGACTCCTGACAGGTTCGAATCAGTTCATTCTGCAGCAGATTGCTTGCGCGCGCGCGCTATCAACGTGCAGCGATTCTTGCGAATTCTTCCCCGTCGCTCTGTGCGGGCGCCTGGCCGGTCGTGCTCTTATGAACCGTGCACCGTTCACCGCCGCGCCGCTCGGATTTCAATCGTCGGTGACCGACTGCACGATCGGCGTCAGGAGCGCAACGAGTACCTCGTCATGGCCGTCACGCTCGGCAGTCAACTGCGGCAGCGTCCGATCATCCGGATCGTTGCCGGTGCGCGCGATCACCATGTCCAGACTCGGGATCACGACGATCAGGTTGTCACCGAGTCCATTGGCCCAGTACGCGTCGCGGGGCAGATCAGCCAGCTCTCCCGAGCTATTGGTCCGCCACAGCACGCCGAAATTCTCAGGCGCCGTCGGGTAATCCGCGGCATCCGCGTTCTCCGCATTGGCAACTTCCGCCAGCGGCGTGTGCACCGTATCCACAAATGATTCCGATAGCAGGCGCTGCCCGTCCCAGGCTCCGCGACGCAGGAACAGATAGCCAATTCGTGCCATGGCGTCGACACTGGCCTCGATGCCCGAGGCGAGTTCGCGGCGCTCGACGCCATTGAGCTTGCGATCGCGATGGACGTTCTCACGCCAGACCAGGCTGCCATTCGGTATGGCACTCGCATCGGTAATTCCAATGGTCGACCACACGCGCGAGAACAGCAGCGTGTTCAGATCTTCGCCGTATACCTGCGTGAGTACATCCGCGAGCCAGTTCACGCCGCCGTCCGAGTAAAGCCAGGTCGTTCCGGGCCGGAAGTCGAGAGCAACGTATCCACCGACTTTCTCGAAGCCCGCCGTATGCGTGGCGAGCTGCAGAATAGTGATTTCGTCCAGCCATCCGGTGGTCACGTTGCGAGCCGGTGGTACACCGAGCGTCGGCAAATGCAGCTGTGCCGGATCGCTGAGTCGCACCCGCCCGTCATCGACCGCCAATCCCAGTGCGATGCTGCCGATCGACTTCGTTGCGGATTTGATGTCGTAGCGTGTCGTGGTGTCGCCCCAGGTGTAGACCACCCGACCTCGGCGTGTGATGAAACCCGCGCCGCCCCCCGTCAGCGAGTAGTCTCTGGCTTGATCGAGCTTCGCGACGTCCATGTTCATCTCAGCCGGAGTCGCACTCGCCCACTCAGTGCCCGGAAATACCGGCGCATCGCCCGGCATCTGGCTCGACATTACTGCCGGCTCGCTGCTGCTGCCGCCGCCACCGCCACACGCCGCCAGCAACAGCCCTCCAAGAAGCAGCAAGATTGGGATCCAGGGTGGGCGGTTCATCGAAAAGTGCCGGCAGCTGTGCAAGAAACGAGAAACAGAAAACGCGTCGAGAAGCCGGAAGGTCCGCGGGTCGCGGGCAAGCCATGGCTCGCAGTAGGTCAATTGCGCCAGGTGCGTGAGTAGATCGCTGGCTCATCTCTTGAAGACACTCTTCGGCAGCCGCACGTGCACACCGTGGTTCGGCTTGTCGACCAGCTGCGTAACGGCGACATTCCCCGTGATGCTCACCAGCTGATACGCCTGATGCTGCGTGAGATGTTTCTCGGCGACGAGAAAGTCGATCATCTCCTGAATCGCACCGCGCGTCGCAGTCGTCAGATCCGGGTCGGTCGCCATGCTGATGTAGTCGGTCGGCGTTTCCGCGCGCGGCCACGCGAGCTTCATATCTTTGCGTACCGTCAAGCGCAGGCGGCCGCGCAGCGACGTTTCGATCGCGGTTTGATCCACTTCGCCGTCGCCCTGCGCGGCATGACCGTCGCCTACCTCGAACAGCGCACCAGGCACGAACACTGGAATGTACAGCGTGCTGCCCGCCACCAGCTCGCGGTTGTCGAGATTGCCCGCGTGGCGGCCAGGAGGATTGCTGCTGACGCGACCGGCGTCCGCCGCCGGCGCGACACCCATGCTGCCGAAGAACGGGCGCAACGGGATGACGATGCCGGGCAGGAACTCAGCCGTCATCGTCCTGCGATCGAGCGCGATGATCTTTGCCGGCAGCGCCTTGTCGCAGTTGTCCGGAAGAAATCCGCTGCAGCCGTTGTAACCGTAATCGAGCGCCAGATCGACCGACAGCACATTCACTTCCAGCACGTCGCCCGGCTGCGCGCCCTCGACGTACACCGGCCCAGTGAGAATGTGTCCGCCCGGCCCGCGCCGCTCGCCCGTCACCTCCTCCACCACCGACCGCAGTGAAGGCTGGATCTTCTCTTCGGCGACGCCGGCCCGCTGCAATCCTTGCGGCGTATTCGTCAGCAACGTATCGACATCGATGATGTCACCGGACGCAACTCGCAGCACCGGCTGCGCCTCGGACCAGTAGTAGCCATACGCAACCGTGCTGGGCGTAACTTCGAGCCGATGTGTTCTGGGCGCAGCGTGCAGGGAATGTGCTGCAAGCAGAGCGATACTTCCGGCGAGAAAAGCGCGGCTCGTTTTCATGCGGTTTGCTCCGCCTGCGGTTGCAACGGCGGCGGGCGCCGCCGAATCGGCTGCGACTTGATGATCGATGTGTTGGTTTCCGCCTTCTCGGCAATGCGGTCGACGATCGCATCCAATTGCTCCATCGAGCGAGCGGCCACGAGTTCCATGAAGCAGTCTTCGCCCGTGATCTTGTGACACTCGCAGATCTCAGCAATCTGTTCGAGCGCCTGCTGCACGATGTGCACCTTGCCAGCGAGTGGCCGGACCCGAACCAGGGCCTGCAGCGAATATCCCAGCAACGAGGGATCGAGGTCGACCGTGTAGGCGCGAATGACTCCGCCCTCCTCCAGCCGTCGCATGCGCTCGGCGACAGTGGGCGAGGAGAGTCGCGCGTGATCTCCAACATCCTTGAGCGTCGCGCGCCCGTCGCGAATCAATACCTGGAGTATGCGGATGTCTGTTTCATCAAGCATGAGGACAATTCTCCGAATAAAACCACGATCCTTCGTCAGTCTGCCTTAGATTTCATATAGAGCCCAGCCCCTCGCTCTTCTATTCTTCCGCGCATGGAGCGTCGCCAAGCCCAAGGCGCCGTCGAAATGTCGTGCGCCGTGCTCATTTCCGGAACGATCGGTTGGTTCGTGCTCACAGCACAGCAACCGGTCGTGTCAGTCGTCTTCTGGCGTTGCGCGCTTGGTGCCATCGCGCTCCTCGTCGCCTGCGTCGCGACGGGAGCCCTGCGCAGAGACATTGCTTCTGCGCGTCAGCTCATTCTCGCCGCCGGCGGCGCAATCGCAGTCGTCCTGAATTGGCTCTTGCTGTTTGCAGCATTCCCGCGAGCGTCCATTTCCGTCGCGACGACGATCTACAACACTCAACCGTTCATGCTTGCCATTCTCGGCACGCTGTTCCTGGGCGAGCGCCTGACCGCAACGAAGATTTTCTGGCTGGTGCTCGCGTTTGTCGGTGTAGTGGCACTGGTCGAGACCGGCGATGCCGGCCCAACCGCAGGGTCCGCTTATCTGGCAGGTATCCTGTTGGCGCTCGGCGCCGCGTTCTTCTACGCCATCACCGCGCTGGTGGCAAAGCAGCTGGCCGCAGTGCCCGCCATCGTCGTCGTACTGATTCAGGTGTCAGTCGGATCGATTGCGCTGGCCCCATTCGCGTTCGCCAACGCAATGCCGAGTGGCGGCGGAACCTGGGTGAAGCTCGCGATTCTCGGCGTCGTGCACACCGGCGTGGTATTCGTGCTGCTCTATCGCGGGATCCGGAAGTTGCCGACTCACGTGATCGGCGCTCTGTCCTTCATCTATCCCGTCGTGGCGATGATCGTCGATGCGGTCGCGTTCGCACAGCGGTTGCAGCCGCTGCAGATCGCCGGAGCGTCCCTGGTGCTCATCGCCGCGGCGGGCACGACGTTCGGCTGGTCACTGCGACCGCGGCAGCCGGTGTGCGAGTGACGCCGCCCATCACTGCACAGTGCCAAGCTGTCGCATCAGCTTCAGTTCATCGGTGACCCGCCAGTGCTCGGCGATTCTGCCGTTGCGGATGTGCTCGATGTTGATCTGGTCCACCGCAACGCGCCGGCCGGTGGGCGCCAGGCCAAACAGAGCGCCCCGGTGCGTGCCGGTCATGATCACGCGCATTACGACGACATCGTCGGTCGCGATGATCTCCTTGATCTCGTAGTGCAGGTCCGGAAATGCCTGCCGGATGCCGAGGACAATGGGCTTCAGGCCGCTCGGGCCTGGCGGCGGGTTCGGGGTACTCGGCGTGTGATTGATGTAGTCAGGCGCCAGCAACTCGTCGAGGACCTGCACATTCCCCTGATTCCAGACCTCTTCGAAGTAACGGCGGCCCAGCTGCTCGTTGTGCGCGACGCGCGACGATGCATCCGTTGCGGCGGGCGCATCTGCCGCGAAACCTTGCGATGACAGCGCGATGGCGAACAGCGGGCTGATCCACGAAACCCGCTCGAGCTGCGATTTCATGTCGTCACCGGCGGACGTGGCACCGCCCAGCCCGGATCGGCGCCGAACGGATGGTCCATGAAGAATACCCAGCTGCCGTCCGGCAGCCGCCGATGCACTTCCATGCCGTGGTGATGCACTTCGGTGCGCTGACCATTCTTGTCCACTCCCGAGATGAGCCATTGCGAGCGGGTCATGGCGAAATCGCCTGCCACCGTCGTGTGATGGGTCACTACGTCCATGTGCGGCTTCATGTCTATGTACGCAGCCATGGTCTCGCGAATCGCCTGCGCGCCGCGAGACGGCCGGCTTTCGCCGTGGACCTCGTCGACGCGCACGATCGTCGCATCCGGGTGATACATCGCAGCTGCCGCTTCGACGTCCTGCGCGTTGAAGGCGCGCGCCAGCCACAGGTTGCAGAGTTCGGGGGACGGTGCGCCCATCGATGTCTCCTTTTCTGACGTTGCACGGGCAGGCCGTGTCGGGCCCGCGAGTGCAAAGGTAGACTGCCGCTCTCGGCTCTGGAATCGCCGTTTCTGCAAATGAGATATGCAGCGATGCACGACCTCGACTGGGACGATCTGCGCTTCTTTCTGTCC
>Ga0207428_10006309_pt1 | contig 10962 bp, 7 predicted proteins | sample RhiMethybrSRZTD1_FD_187600 | JGI IMG/M metagenome (GOLD analysis project Ga0207428, IMG submission 187600) | Populus rhizosphere microbial communities from Tennessee, USA - Rhizosphere MetaG P. TD hybrid SRZTD1 (SPAdes) (version 3) | ecosystem: Host-associated > Plants > Roots > Rhizosphere >... | reverse complement strand
CGATCGTGCTTCTTCCCTTATTGCGTTGTCTTTCCAAGGAGGAAAGGTGATGTTCGCAAGACCTTTCGCAGCATTGTTGATGATCGTCGCGCTCGCGGCGCCCGCATGGGCGCAGGAGCAGCGCGGCTCGGTTGAAGGCGTCGTCAAGGACGCGTCGGGAGCCGTGCTTCCCGGAGCGACCGTTGAGGCCACATCCCCCACGGGTGTTGTCCAGAGCACTACCGCCGACGGCGTCGGCGCATTCCGGTTCCCGTCGCTGCCGCCGGGCACCTATAAGCTGACTGCGACCCTGCAGGGCTTCCAGTCCCGCTCGGTCGACGAGGTGCATGTATACCTCGGCCAGATCAAGAAGGTCGACTTCGCACTCCCGGTATCAGGCGTGACCGAAACGGTTACGGTCACCGCGGAGTCGCCGATGATCGACGTGCGTCAGAGCTCGCGCGCCACGAACATCCGCGCCGAGCAGGTCGAGTTGCTGCCCCACGGCCGCGACTTCACCACGCTGGTCACGCAGGCGCCCGGCGCCAACCAGGAATCGAAGCTCGGTGGCCTGTCGATCGACGGCGCCAGCGCCGGCGAGAACCGCTACATCATCGACGGCATCGAGACCACGAACCTGCAGAGCGGCACCTCGGGTAAGAACGTGATCGTCGACTTCATCGAAGAAGTCCAGGTCAAGTCGAGCGGCTACACCGCGGAATTCGGTGGCGCGACGGGCGGCGTGATCAACGCCGTGACCAAGAGCGGCACCAACGACCTCCATGGCTCAGCCCTCTACAACTTCGAAGGCAGCGCCCTTGAAAGCGCGCGCCGCCCGACGCTTCGCCAGAACCTGAGCAACTCGGACATCGCCGAGTACGTCAATTATCCGAAGGACGACCGGACCCGTTCCGAGCCCGGCTTCGCGCTCGGTGGCCCGATCAAGAAGAACCGCATGTGGTTCTTCGGCGCGTATCAGCCGGCGCTGACGAGCATCGACCGCACGGTCAATGCGACCACGGCGAGCAACCCCTCCGCGGGCACCTTCGACCAGAACCAGAAAGAGACCTATCACTACATCACGGGCAACGTGACGTCGCAGTTGAGCGACAGCACGCGGCTCCGCGTGGCCTACAACAACAGCTCCCGCAAGCTGGAAGGCCTGCTGCCGGCCCTCACCGGCCTCGATCCCGTCGGCACCAACTACAGCAAGAGCTCTGAATTCCCAAACTACTCGGCGTCGGGCAATTTGGACTGGGTGGCCTCGTCGAAGCTGCTGTTTGGCATTCGGGGCGGCTACTACATGTCGGACCAGCACGACTCGAACGTGACCGAAGAGCCGCGCTTCATCTGGACGACCACGAACAACATCGGCTTCCTCGACGTGCCGCCCAACCTTCAACACGGCACCAACTTCTCCAGCATTCCTTCTAATACCAAAGTGACGCGCGACCAGCAGACGCGCCTCTACTTCCAGGCCGACAGCACCGTCTACGCGACGGCCGGCGGCACACACCAGTTGAAGTTCGGCGTGCAGGCCGACCGCGTCGGCAACAATGTGCTGAGCGGCGAGTCGCGTAACCTGGTGACCATCCGGTGGAACACGGCCCTGTCGACAGGCGTGCCGGTGACGCGCGGTACCTACGGCTACTACGAAGTGCGCAGCAACGCTGTGGCACCCAAGCAGGGCTTCATCACCGAGGGCGACATCCACACGACCAACCTCGGGTTCTTCGCCCAGGACGCGTGGACGATCAACAACAAGCTGACGATCAACGTCGGCGTCCGCACCGAACACGAGCAGGTGCCGGTGTATACGTCGGGCTCAGACATCCCCGACGTCGGCATCGATTTCAGCTTCGGCGACAAGCTGGCGCCGCGCGCCGGCTTTGCCTACGACTTCAACGGCGACGGCAGGTGGAAGGCGTCGGGTTCGTGGGGCATCTTCTACGACATCTTCAAGCTGGAACTGCCGCGCGGCTCCTTCGGCGGCGACAAGTGGCTGTCGTATTACTACACGCTCGACACTCCCAACTGGCCGACGCTGGTCGACGGCGCCAACTGCCCGCCGGTCTGCAGCGGCACGATTATCCGCGGCGCACCGACCGCCGACAATCCCACCGGCGGCATCGATTTCCGTCACCCCTCGTTTGGGTCCGACGCGATCGATCCGGACCTGAAGCCGATGCGTCAGCAGGAACTGACCTTCGCGCTGGATCACCAGCTGAACGACGTCATGGCGCTCAGCGCCCGTTACGTCCACAAGCAGGTCGATACGGCGATTGAAGACACGGGCTCGCTCGACGCGGCAGGCAACGAGATTTACGTCATCGCCAACCCGGGCGAAAACCTCACCGCGCTCGCGTTCACGAACCCGAACGTGGCGCTGCCCAAGGCCAAGCGCGACTACGACAGCGTGGAGTTCGCGTTCGAGAAGCGCATGCGCTCCAACTGGTACCTCCGCACGAGCTATGCGTGGAGCCGTCTGTTTGGCAACTACTCCGGTCTGTCGCAGTCGGATGAAAACGGCCGCACCAGCCCGAACGTGGGCCGCCTGTTCGACTACCCGCTGATGATGTTCCAAGACGGCGGCACGGCGGCCTTCGGTCCGCTCGCCACCGATCGTCCGCACCAGTTCAAGGCGCAGTTCATCTATCAGTTCCCGATGGGTCTCAGCATCGGCGCCAATGAATACGTCGCGAGCGGCCTCCCCGTGAGCCGCGAGCTGGGCATCTACCCGACGAGCAACCTGCCGGTCCAATACCTGGGCCGCGGCAGCGACGGCCGCACGCCGATGTTCTCGCAGACGGACATGTTCGTGCAGCACTCGTTCACCCTGGCGGGCAGCCGCAGCCTCCAGGTCAGCTTCAACGTGCTGAACCTGTTCAATCAGGACACAACGGTTGGCCGGTTCTCCAGGTATCAGAAGATCAACGGTGTCGTGCCGGATGAAACCCTGTTCTACACGGGCCGGCAGACGCTCGCCTCGCTCATCACGACGCAGGGTGTGGTGAAGGATCCGCGTTTCCTGATGGACGACTCGTTCCAGAACCCGCTCGTGGCCCGCTTTGGCGTGAAGTTCCTCTTCTAGAGGAATCGCACGTCGACACTCACTCGCCCCGCGGGCCAATTGCCCGCGGGGCGTTTTCATTTTTCCCCGACAGGGAGTCTGCGCACATGAAAGCCTTTCTCGTGCTCGCGTTCGTTACGCTCGTGGCGTCGTCGCCGGCGTTTGCTCAAAACCCCGCCGATCGCAGCCGCGCCGCGACGCAGAACCGCCTGGGGTGGGACTACATGAAGGCGGAGTCATGGGACAAGGCCGCCGCGGCCTTTCAGTCGGCCATCGACATCGATCCGACGTTCGAGGTGCCGTACTACGGCTTGGGTCGCGCCGATATGGCGCTCAAGCAATACGTCGCAGCGATCGCCGCACTGACCAAGTGCCGCGAGCTCTATCTAGCGCAAGTGGGACGGCAGTTCGCCAACGCCCAGGAAGCGCAACGCTACCGCCAGGATCGAATCACCGAGATCGACGAGCAGATCCGCCAGGTGAATTCGATGCCGCCGTCCACCCAGCAGCAGGACCAGCTCCGCCAGTTGGGCAACCATCGGCGCGACATTCAGGACGCGATCACGAAGGGCGTCAACGTCAACATGAACGCCACGGTGCCGCCATGGGTCTCGCTCTCGCTTGGCAGCGCGTATTTCCGCGCCGGCAAAATTGCCGATGCCGAGCGCGAGTACAAGGCGACGATCGCCGCGGATAACAAGTCCGGCGAAGCACACACCAATCTCGCCGTGGTGTATCTCGAGACCGGCCGATTCTCTGACGCACTGAACGAGATCAATGCCGCCAAGAAAACCGGCTTCAAGGTGAATCCGGAACTCGAGAAGACGATTCGCGACCGCGCGAAATAAACTCAGCGCTGACTGCATTTCGTCCCAGCAACTGGTACCAGAGATTCAAGTTTTTGTACGCCTCGTCGTTGTTTTTGTTTATTTCGTCACACTGGTTTTCCGCTCGATCCCCTAACTAACCGAAAAGAACACATTCTCGTCACCGGACGAGTGGCACGCACTTTCCTTTACTGAACATACGTTCGACCCGCCTTCGCGCGCTGCGCTTCGGCGGGGCAAGCGGTCGTCCCCCCGCGCGCGCCGCGCTTCGGCGGGGCAGGTTTTTTTGTTCAGACAAGAGGAGAAGGAACACTTATGCGTAAACGCCTGAGTGCCATCGTCGCTGCGCTGCTGATTGCTCTCTCGGGATCAGCGTTCGCGCAAGTCGCGACCACGGGCACCATCACCGTCGTCATCGTCGATAAGGATGGCGGACGGCTCCCTGGAGTCACGGTTACAGCCGAGGCTACGGATTCAATCACCAAGCGCACCGCGGTCACGGATGCGACCGGCACGGCCACCCTTGAAGCGCTCGCGCCATCGAGCCAGTACAAGGTGACGGCTTCGCTGCAAGGCTTCAATGACCTGACGCGCGAAAAGATTCGCGTCGTCTCGGGCCAGAACTTCACCCTCGATCTCACGCTGCAAGTCGCGGGCGTGACGGAAACCGTGTCGGTCGTCGCGACCACGCCGCTCGTGGATACGACGAGCGCAATCTCCGGTCAGGACATCACGCTCGACCTCACGGAATCGCTGCCGACCGGACGCAGCTATCAGAGCTACCTGCAGCTGGTACCCGGCGTGCTGCCTGACGATCAGCAGCAGAGCGGCAATCCGGCCGCGCGCTCCGGCCTCAACTACAGCGACATCGGCGGCAACGTCGGCATCTCGGCGGACAACGTCTATTACTTCGACGGTATCGACGTCACCGATCGCGTCACCGGCACGTTCGGCGCCAACCTCAACACCGAGATCATCCAGGAGCAGCACGTGATCACCGGCGCGATTCCTGCCGAGTTCGTCGGCGCGCCTGGCCTGATCTCGACCGTCGTCACCAAGTCGGGTAGCAATGCCTTCCATGGCTCGGCGAACTACTTCTTCCAGAACGACAACCTCGTCGCCGAGAACAAGCACGCCAGCGCCGAGACGTTCTCCACGAAGGACAGCGCCTTCACGGTTGGCGGGCCGGTGCTCCGCGACAAGTCGTGGTTCTTCGGCAGCTATCGCTACCTCAATCGCATCGACGACGTCTCGACGCTGGACACGAATCAGTTCATGCGCTCGGTCGATAACACGCAGCACCAGGGCTTCGCGAAGGGCAGCTGGGCGATCAGCAACGCCGATCTGATCAGCGGCACCTTCCTGAGCGACCCGACGGAAGTCTCGGGCCGCCGCCAGCGCGACATCACCAACGCGCGCGATCGCGCCCGCGAGCAGGGCGGCAACCGTTACAGCGGCACCTACACGCGCGTGTGGGGCGCCACGCTCCTCGAGGTCGGCGCCAACAAGCACAACGGCGAAGTGACCGACCTCTCGGCGATCCGTGAGTCGCGCAACGACGTGCTCTTCCAGACGGCCGACACGCGCGTCCTGACCGACGAGCAGGTCGGCGGCTTCGGCCGCGACCTGATCGATCAGCGCGACAACATGGCGTTCCGCGCCTCGCTGCAGCGCACCTGGAACAAGCACACGTTCAAGGGCGGCGCCGAGTGGAACAAGTCCGACAACTTCCGCGACACGTTGTACCTGAACAGCTCCGGCTTCACGACGCTGGCCAACAAGTACCTCGGGGCCGGCATCTCGGCGGCGCAGATCGCGGCCGGCGGCTGGACTGGCCTGCAGTTCGACGTCTCGACGACGAGCGACTTCAACGGCCTGATGCGCACGATCGACGCGAGCGCGGATCGCGCGGCGTTCTACAACGCCTACGACGCCGATCGCAACGGCACCGTGTCGCAGGCGGAGCTCGGCGTCGCGCTGCGCTTCGGCGCCGCCAACACGAACGGCACTGGCGTGCTCTACGACCGTGACTTCCAGGCCGCGACCGGCCCGCAGGAAACGTCATCGAAGGGCATGACCTTCTTCATCCAGGATGAAGTGCAGTTCGGCAAGCTGACGCTGAACCTCGGCGTCCGCACCGAGCGGTGGGAGCATTTCGCGACTACAGGTGAGAACATCTACACGTTCCCGTGGGCGTTCGCGCCGCGCCTCAGCGCTGCCTACGACGTGCTCGGCAACGGCAAGCACAAGGCGGCGGCGTTCTGGGGCCGTTACTACGACCCGGTCCGCAACAACATGACGAACTTCGCGGGCACGCTGACTGGCTCGATCATCGAAGAGCAGGTCTACGTGACGGCGCTGAACAAGTTCGTCACCTACCGCACGCGCGGCGGGCCTTCGGTGCAGGACGCGTTCTTCTCGCCGACGACGAAGACGCCGTATACCGACGATCTGCAGCTCAGCTACGCGGTCGATCTCGGCAACAACATGAGCTTCGACGCGCTCTACTACAATCGCCGGACCCGCGACATCCTCGAGGACTACGACCTCGAGCTCTACGCGGATCCCAACGGCTACCCCGGCCCGGTCAACGATCCGAACTCGTTGTTCCTCGGCTACGACTACTTCGGCTACACGTCGAACCCTGGATCGAACTTCGTGATCGGCACGCTCGCCGGCGGCAAGCGCGATTTCAACGGTCTCGAATTCGTGTTCCGCAAGCGCTTCGCTGATCGTTGGCAGCTCTTGAGCTCGTACAACTGGAACGATGCGAAGGGCAATACCAACTCCGACTCGAACGCCGACTTCCAAGGTGACGTCGACTACCTCGATCCGCGCGCGCCGAACCAGTTCGGCACGCAGCCGGGCCTCATCCGCCACCTGGCGAAGGGCGCGGCGTCCTACACGTTCGACTTCGGCCTGCAGCTCGGTGGCACGTTCTCGTGGAACTCGGGCACGGTCGCCAGCCGCACGGCGCTGTCGTCGGGCCGCAACCTGCCAGTCCGCGTCCCAGCCGCTCAGGCCTTCGAGTACGCGGGCTACGTGAACCGCTGGCTCGCGGCTGACTCGGTGGGCTCGCTGACCAACCCGGCGTGGGGCAAGGTCGACCTCCGCGCGCAGTACAACCGCGTCATCACCGGCGACGTCAGCGCGGAATTCTTTGTCGATCTCTTCAACATCACCAACAACCAGAGCGCGATCCGCGAACAGGATCTCGTGGCCGGTTCAGGTGGCAACGCGTTCGGCAGCGAGATCCTCTGGGTCGAGCCGCGCCGCGCGTTCTTCGGAGCGCGCGTCAAGTTCTAACGGTGTTCTTAATGGACTGAACGTCCTGAGGTCCTGGGGGCATGGCTCCCCAGGACCTCTTTTTTCAGATGCTCTCGGTGTCGATTTGCGCGCGCTGCAGCTTGCCGCTGAAGTCGATGTAGATCGACTTCCACTCCGAGAACACGTCGAGCGCCGCCAGGCCCGCTTCGCGGTGGCCGTTGCCGGTGGCCTTGGTGCCGCCGAACGGCAGGTGCACTTCGGCGCCGATGGTCGGCGCGTTCACGTAGAAGATTCCGGTGTAGACATCGCGCATCGCGCGGTAGGCGCGATTGATGTCCTGCGTGTAGATCGATGCGGACAAGCCGTAGGCCACGTCGTTGGTGATCGCCACGGCCTCATCCACGGACGTGCACTTGATGATCGAGACGACCGGCCCAAAGATCTCCTCGCGCGCGATGCGCATCGACGGCGTCACCTTCGTGAAGATTGTCGGCTCGTGGAAGAAGCCATTGGCGTGCGCGCCGGATGACAGGCGATGGCCGCCACACGCGACCGTGGCGCCTTCCTTCTTCCCTATCTCCACGTAGCTCATCACCTTCTGCAGCTGCTTCTCGCTGATCGACGGGCCCATCTGCGTTGCGGCGTCGAGTCCGTCACCGACGCGCAGCGCGCTCGCGCGCTTCACGAACTGCTCAACGAATCGATCGTGAACCTTTTCGTGAACGATCACGCGGCTGGCCGCCGTGCATCGCTGCCCCGTCGTGCCGAAGCCGCCCCACAGGCAGCCTTCGAGCGCGAGCTCGAGGCTCGCATCGTCCATCACCATGATCGCGTTCTTGCCGCCCATCTCGAGATGGACCTTCTTGAAGAACGGTGCCGCGTTCTGGTTGACCAGCTTGCCCACCGCGGTCGATCCCGTGAACGAGACCACCGACACATCGGGATGCGTCGTGAGGATCTCGCCGACATGCGGACCGCCGGTGACCATGTTGACGACGCCCGGCGGCACGCCGGCCTCTTCGAGCACCGTCACGAAATTGAGCGCCGACAGCGGCGTCAGCTCCGACGGTTTCAACACCACCGTGTTGCCGCACACGAGCGCGGGGATGATCTTCCACGACGGAATCGCCATCGGAAAATTCCACGGCGTGATCATCGCGCACACGCCGATCGGCTGGCGGATCGACATCGCGAACTTGTCGCGCAGCTCCGACGGCGCGGTCTGTCCGTGCAGGCGGCGCCCTTCGGCGGCCAGGAAGTACGTCATGTCGATCGCTTCCTGCACGTCGCCGCGCGTCTCCTCGAGGACCTTGCCCATTTCGCGCGTCATGTCGCGCGCGAATGCTTCTTTGCGCGCGGCGATGAGCTGCGCCGCCTTGAACAGGATCTCCGCGCGCTTCGGCGCCGGCACGACACGCCATGTTTCGTACGCGCGCTTCGCGGCGGCGATCGCCGACTCGGCGTCATTAGTCGTCGAATCGGGGAATAACCCGATCAGGTCATTGGTGTTGGCGGGATTCCTGTTCTCGAAAGTGGCACCCGACTGCGAGGGCACCCACTTCCCGCCCACAAAATTGGAATACGTCATCTGTAGATCATAAGCGGTGAGGTTGGAGCGCCACATTTTGTCGGTCCAAAGTGACGCAGGGTGTCACTTTTACGGTTCGACATACGTCTATTTCTGTAGGGAAATCAACAAATTCGTCTGGCACGGTAAATGTATTGATTCCCGGTAGGAGAAATTGACATGACGCCCGTCCAAACCTCGGCCACCAGCAGCGTAATGCCGCGAGCCTTGATCATTGGTGCGGGTCCGGAAGCGCTCATGGGCATCGAGCCCATGCTCGGCGCCAATCGGTTCCGTGTCGATTTTCTCGAGAGGGATTCCACACCGTATATCGCGATCCGTCAGCGCCGGCCCGATCTCGTCGTCCTGTGCTTCGCGCCGGACGATGACGAAGCGTGCCAGGTTCTGCAGATGCTGCAGCTCGATCCGGCGACGCGGCGCCTGCCCATCCTCACCTACGTGAACGGGGAGGCCTACGCTATAATCCCGAACCAGTGGGGGACGCGAACAAGCGGGATTCCGAGCGCGTCGAGTTCCTTGGAGCGCTGCACGGCGAGGTAATGGTCTTTCAACCGTCTGCGATCCGCCAGATGAGTCATGGCGGCATGCAGGTGGAGACCAGCTTCCCGCTGCAACTCGATTCCCTGCACGATTTCCGTCTCACGCTCGGCGACCGGTCCGTCGTGGTCAAGGGCCGCATCGCCCACTCCCGCATCAGCGACGTCGATCAGGACATCATCACGTATCGCACCGGCGTCGAATTCATCGAGCCGTCCGAACGCGTCGCCGCCGCCATCGCGCACTTTGTCGACGCGCTCGCCAAGGAAAAAGAAAAAACCGAAAAGTAATTTATCGGTGGCTCAGGTGCTCGAGATAATCGCCTGACGCGATCCGCTGCGCGCGCCCGAGAGGCGCGTTGTAGAAGTACGTCCAGGCCTTTTCCACCCGCCCGTCTTCGAGCGTGACGTCAACCAGCACGCGCGTGTAGAGGCTGCGATCGGGCTCGTTGGGCCGGTAGCCTTCAATCTCGTCCAGAGCGGCCAGCACCGACGCGGCGTCACTCGTTTCGTAGGTCTCGCCCCACACCGTGCTGTTGTCTTCCGCGGGGACTGCGGCGGGATAGATGCCGAGATCGAACAGCGCGGCGCGAATGCGGCCGCGCCCTTTGAACGTGAGCCTGGGAGTGATGCGCTGACGGCCCGGCCTGTTGAAGGGGGCCATCAGCGTTCCGTAGAAGAAGACGTGGTCGCCCACGTCGCGGATCTTACTGCTGAATCTGTCCGGGGTGGCGGCCCTTGGCCATTCCCTCGAGCACGTCGAGGAGCTCGCTCGGAATCGAGAACGCCAGCGCCACGGTGTTGCCTTCGCCGGAAATCACCATCGAGTCGGCCAGCTGCTGCAGCCCGGGCTTGTTGCCGGCCTGCATCTTCGCCATCGCGAGGAAGCCGCCCATCACGTCGCGCAGGTTCTTGGCCGTGGCCTCGTCCTTCGCTTCCGCCTTGAACGTGCCGCTGACGCCGCCGTTGATGTGGCCGGCCGCCGAGAACCACGAAATCTGCGGCATCGCCTGGGCGATTTCATTCGGCAGGCCCGCCTTGCTGGCGATCGCGTCGAACTTGCCCACCGCCCACGCATTGGCGTTGTCGATCTCGTTCACGAGCTTCATCATCTCGTTGTTCGAGACGATGTTGTGGTTCGACGCGTGCGCGTCGATCGACGCCTTGACCGTGCTCAGGCTGCCGAACGCGACGAGGTCGGCCTCGATGAAACCGAACGCCATGTCGTCGTGATTCGGGTCCGCCGCGGCGCCGCCCTCGTGAGTCCTGATGATGCGCTTGCCGTTGTATTCCGTGACCTCGGCGCCGTGCTCGATGGCGAGAGCCTCGAGGCGCGACGGCTGATAGCGGGCGCGCGCGAGGATCAGGAACGAGCCCGCGGGGTTGTTGGCCATGCCGTCCTTCGGCATCACCGCGGCGACGACCGAGTCCACATCCGTTTCGAGGTTGAGGCCGGTCTTCTCTTCAAACTGGTTCTTCTCGTTCTGCGACGGTTCGAGGCTCTTGAACCGCTGGCGGAACTGGGAGTTCATCACGTCGCGCACATTGGCGTAGGCGACGACGGCCGCATCGGCCGGAACGTACTGGAGTTCGTCAGGACCGGCGGCGCTCGAAAACACCGAAACCGGCAGGCCCATGTATGAGGCGACCAGGCCGGTTCCGAGCCCAACGGCCAGGATCGTGCCCATAATCGCC
>Ga0207428_10006307_pt1 | contig 10964 bp, 9 predicted proteins | sample RhiMethybrSRZTD1_FD_187600 | JGI IMG/M metagenome (GOLD analysis project Ga0207428, IMG submission 187600) | Populus rhizosphere microbial communities from Tennessee, USA - Rhizosphere MetaG P. TD hybrid SRZTD1 (SPAdes) (version 3) | ecosystem: Host-associated > Plants > Roots > Rhizosphere >... | reverse complement strand
ACACGTTCTTGGCCAGGTCGACCCCAATGCGCATAAGCTTCATGTGTGGACTCCTTCTCACGGTTGACTGTGGTTCGCACCTTCAGTCTGGCACTCAAGATGCCGAGGTGAGGAGGAGTCCATCCCATTGCTTTGCTTAGATCGGGCGTTGACATTCAGACCGACCTGAACGTCCGCACTGGGTCGTTCTCTGCCGGTCACGGCCACAAAGCGTGGTGGTCAAATTTGATGCAAATGGCTGGTCAGGTTGAATGCAAATGAATGGACAAGTGTGGGCAATTATCTAGCTCAAAAGGTACACCCTGAGCCCCATGCACCAAGCGATGCGATTAGGCCGGCGCAAAGGTGTTGCTCAAATTTGAGCCATGCCACATATTATGATCCACACATTACGAGCCAGGCTGGGGCAACATGGCAGTTATCGGGTACATCAGAGTCAGTACGGGCGAGCAGAGCGTCGAGTCTCAGCGTCACAACATAGAACAAATGCACAAGGTCGAGGAGTGGTTTGCAGACGATGGCGTTTCCGGTGCGGTGCGGGCTGCTGATCGGCCAGGGTTTGCCAAGCTGCTCGGCTACGTGCGCAAGGGCGATACCCTGATCGTCGGCGCCGTCGACCGCCTTGGGCGCGATACGCTGGACGTGCTGGCCACCGTCGAAGCGCTACAAAAGAAGGGCGTGGCGATCATCAGTCAACGCGAGGGCTTCGACCTCTCCACGCCAATCGGCAAGGCCATGCTGACCATGCTGGCGGCTGTGGCCGAGTTGGAGCGCTCCAATATTAAGGCCCGGCAGATGGCGGGCATTCACCGCGCGAAGGCAGAAGGCAAGGCCCTGGGCCGGGTGAAGACCATCGACGACAATCAGGTTGTCGCCTGGAGGAAGGATAACGGGGCCAGCATCGCCGCCACGGCTGCGCAGTTCGGGATATCTGTTGCGAGTGTGAAGCGGGCTTGTCGGCCGGCTGTCTCTACCCTGTAGCGCTTGGCCTCGTGAAACGTCCTAGGTCCGTCAGCAAGGGCGGTAGCTGTGCAGGTTTAGATTACGCGTCGGTTGAGCATGCAGCCAGCCTTCTAGCTGCTATGCCCAGCGCTCCGGACTGAATAGCATCGAGCACCAGGCTGCCATGCGGGTGGGTGTGCCTTTCACAGCGCCATAGCGCATGCACATACCGACGCACTTCAGCCGGAGGCATCTGACCCAGCCGCTCGGATGGCCGCAAGTGGATGCCAGCCATATCAACCCCGTCCGCAGACAGATCACCGTGCACCAGCTGCAGTGCGTAGGCCTCGTTCAGTGCAGCGTCGTACTCCGGCAGGGAAAACCACGCATCCATCGCAATTGCGTGCCCAGCCGCGCGAAAGGCCGCCTCAAGCTGGCGGATTGTTTCCGCATAACAGTTCAGCGCTTTGCTGTCTGGCAGTGGCGGAAGATTGTCCTTTCCCCTCATGCTCGAACCCCGGCAGATAGTAGTGATGACGAGCTTTAAGCGCGGATGGAAAACGACAAAAAAACGAAATTATTTATCCTAAAAAGAAAATTTAGACTATCCCGAGGCGATACTAATGTAGAGGACTACCCTGCTCACCCCGGTAGTACCGAAGGCTGTTGCCCAGCGGGTAGTCCAGTAATCCATTTCCCTAGGACATGACCGGTAAAATGAGCTGGACGAGGTCGTCATCGAAGGCAAGATCACCGCGCTGTTTGGCTCAATTTAGAACACTTCCTAATTCAGTCAAAATTCGCGTCTTTTCGGCTTGAAAAATATCATAGGTGTGCGCGAATCTCTCGCTTGCTCCGTATCCATAAAGCGCTCCAGATCAAACAGCTGATCCAGGGAGAGCCCCTTGGATGGCCACTTCAGTCTTGGCACCTGACGTCCTGACAAGCGCGTTTTGAGCAGCGTCTCTATGTTTGCGAGACGCTCACCTTCACAAGTGATATAGCCGATCGGCACCGTAATGGCGCTATCAGTGCTCGGTTGGCAGTGGTACTGCACTACCGCCAGCTGCCCTGGGACCAAGAAGATCTCCATGAGATCCTCCAGAGGCTGGCCAGAAAACTCGATACCATTAGGGATGCGCGCGCCAAACGAGGCGCGGTTATCGCGCAGATCCTCATGCAGCAGGGCACAAATATGCCCCGTGTTGTCACGAGAGGCGCTAAGTAGTGGCTCAACGCGATAAACAAAATCACTCAGGAGCTGGCCGTTCGCAGCCCATAGTGGAACAGAACTAGCCAGCCACAATGCGGTATGGGTGGCCTCGTCCGGCCAAAGCCTAGCTTGGTCACGGATAAAGCTCTCGATCATACGCCGATTTTTCTCCAAATAGATCGGACCGATCATGGCTTGAGTTTGGGGCGTACCATAACCAGTTTTGCTTTCGCGCCGAGCATTGAGCCACGAGTTGAAATCTAGGGAGCCACGCTGGATGTGGCGTGACAAAACTTGATCATTAACCAGCTCACAGTAGGTCGAAAAAGATACGCCGTGCTCAGGTATGGATAGCTCATTGAGGTAATCGGAGATTTTCGCCTCCATCTCAATGGTTAGTGGACGCCGGCTGTTGGCCTTGTCTTCAGCGGTTTTAATCACGCGTATGGGGCCGGTGGGCGTTGCCTCAAGGGAAATGGACACATCGATAACTACCTGGTCGACATCACCCGCTTCACAGCTGCTGATTTTGTAGAGGCGACTTTTTCTGATTTCTCGCTCGCCCCTTTGCTGCAGCTCTAGATAAGCATGATATTGCTGACCAAAAGCCTCGATGATCTCCTGCTGGCCGAGTTTCTTGTACTCATCGGCCACCGGCAGATACGGCAGTCCAAACCGGTGCTGTCTTTGCTTGCGTGGAGCAATAATGCTAAGCGTCAGTAAGTCAAAGAGAGGCTTTTCCACCTGCTCTTCGTAACGCGTCAGGCTAGGAAGCAGACCCTGACTTCCCTCAGACTTTTTCTGAAGAATAGAGGAGGGAGCTAGATGGCCAGAATCTGTGTAAACCGCCAAGCGATTTTGAACCAACCCCTCAATCAGAATTTCAGATTCACGCGGAGTCAGTCCGAAGTAATCCCTAATATCAGCCGGCAAGACTTCATCGAGAAGCATCAATAAGCGGCAGGAGAATTCTTCAATGGCAGGCAGCGGCACCTCCTGTGTCCAAGCACAATACAGAGTGTAGGGTCGGACCGGGACCAGCAGCGAGATCACGTTGCCAAGGCGCGATTCGTAGGAGCTTTCGGACACTTCTAAATCATGCATGCTGAGCACTCTCCATAACGCATGTGCCGTCGACAACTAAATATTGTTCAGGTTGCTCCAAGGTTTGATGTTCTACAAAACTCAGTACCTTGGACAAGGCGGAGTCAGAGTTGCAGCTTCGCCACATAGTTCGTGCACCCACCACCACCAGGCGTTCTTGTGCTCGGGACAAGGCCACGTTGATACGGGGTGTATCTCCCAGAAAGCCTTGGTTTACCTTTTCGTTGTCGCGCACCAAGCTGAGGAAAATCAGCCTGTTTTCTTGGCCCTGATACGAGTCAACGGTATCTATTTTTATAAGCTCTCGTATGTCCGCGGCCCACTCTGCCTTACTCAGTTCCGTCTGAAGGTGCGCCTTCTGTTGCTGGTACATGGTGATGACGCCTATGGGGAAAGGCTTTTCATCGGTCACATACTGCTTAAGGTTGCTCACCGTATCCGGACTGCACAAGAGCTTTATTAAATGTAGGATCACCTCAGCCTCATGCTGATTCATATAGCCACGACGACCTTTGCTGTCTTCACCCGTACGCTTTGCGCCCGCCCCACTGTCGATCCAAATGACAGGATAGTTCAGTGGGTACGGCAATTCATTGAACCACTGCGGTGAGTCCGGTCGGCCCGTTTTGAGCCCTCCTGCACCGTTTTCGTCGGTATAGAAGCAGGTCGAAATGATGTCGCTGATTGGCTTGATCATTCGATACTGGGTGTCGAGGGTAATACCATTGTTTACTTCAAAAGCGCGTTCAAAGTCTGTTTTTGTCACTTCGCCGACTGAAATACTCATCTCATGGGAGACTGCTTTGAGGTGCCTTTTGTCATAATGCGGTGGAAGTTGGCGATGATCACCTACCAGCAGCACACGTTTGGCAGACTGCAAGGCGATCATTAATTCTGAAGCTTGCGCACGACCAGCCTCATCGACGATCACCCAGTCAAAGTCAGATTCGTTAATGGCCAGGTTCTTAGAACCCATACCCACAAGGGTGCCGCACACAAGCTGTGATGTCTTGACTAGAAAGCGATCGTAATTCGCCTCACCGCTGGCCAACACGTCAATCCATTCCTGGCTGAGGCTGAGAAGTTGATTGAGACGCTTAAGACTGACCAAATCGGTGATGTCATGTTCGCAGGCCACCAGCTTGGTCAGCAGCTCCCAAAACTCTGAGTCATAAGCATCTGGGGTCTCGAAGGTAAATTGATAGTTGTCGACGATCTCCACGATCCGCTGAACAGCCATAGTGGCTTGTTCATTTAGTGAATCGCGCTTTTCAGTCAGATTGCTTTGCGCCCCTAGGTGCTCGATTTTGAGCAATTGAGCTTTAATCGAACGCAGGCTAGCCATCAATGGGTGCAGAGTTCGATGAAGGCCAGATAAGGTTGATACAAAGGTTTGCGTTAACATTAAGCGCGAGGCAAGAGCATTGATACGAAGGTCATATTCACGATGGAATTTATTTTGGATCTTGCGCTGAATGGCGCTAGGGTGTGCGTGCAGTAACTGACTATCGATCGAAGCTTCATTGCCCACCCGAACTACGGTTAGCGGGGTGCCCATCGTCTGACACAACTCTTTGGCTTTTAGCGCGACGTTATCGACCGTAGCGTTGGATTGACCTACCAACAGAATATTGCTGGCCAGATTGTTCTCATAAAGGTAGTGAATCAATTTGCTAATAAAGGCTGTTTTTCCGGTACCTGGTGGCCCCTGCAACACACTAATTGGCCCTTCAGTGATGACTCGTTGAAAGGCATCAAGCTGGCTCTCGTTGAAATACTCGGAGCCACCATCAAGGTTATCGTAACGAATACGAATAGTTGCCTCATCCGGCACCTCCAACATAGGCCTAGATGAAATATTGGCACCTTTGTCGAAATAGTCCGGCAGCCGGACAATTCTGGAACTCCCGTCTAGCACTCGCTCAAGTGCTTTGGTGCGCCGGTCACGGCTGGATTTGGTGCGCAGAGACTCTAGGATAATTTCATTGCCTGGCGCTAGGCGTCGGATCATACCACTGCGGCTAGGTTGAACTACCAGTGTGTCGGAAAGGATTTCACTCAGCACCAGCGAGCCGAAGCTATGCTCATCATTTCCCAGAGTCACATTGACGGTGTCACCACGATCAAAGTTGTCCAACCAGCTTTGTGAGTTGGCGGTATAGGGAATCAGCAGGTGACCTGAGCTATTCTCCTGGACTACCCCCTCAGCCACCTCAAGGCGCATTAGATAGTCACCCTCAGTATTGAGCAGGGTGTTCCAAATCTGTTTGGGAGCAACTGTCAGACAGTCCTCCGGCGGGATATCGTAATCAAACTCATCGAGGTTTTTATTTGGAGATTGCTTGATCATCAAGTCAATTACAGCGTCTATGCCCAACAAATAATCCACGAACGGGTCGGGAAAAACCTTGTTCGGCTCACCGCGTACCACGGTGATATTTTCCATGATGCGATGCTGAGACTCCTTACGAGCGCTGATGTAATCACTGAGGCTGATGTTGCGCGTGACATGGGCGTGTTTGATCTGTTTGGTCATCAGATCAACCGTCAGGGTTAGCCGTGTATCGCTTCCGGTAATGAAAAACCTGAGCCAATTCGGCTCACGAGCCTCCCGTGCCTTGATGAAGTAACCGCATTCATCTTTACTCAACAGCTCTTTTTCAAGCGGTAAGTCATTGAGCAAGAAGGCTAAATCAAAAGTTTTTTCCGGAGCGCTCGCTTCCGGCTCTTCCGCGGGTTGATTGGCTGCCTCAATGGCCTCAATTAAGGGTTTAAGTGATAGGGGCACCTGATCTGACTGGTGCTGAGCCCTAACTAGCTCCTCAGCGATAGTGGCCGGTAGGTCATCCGCAAAGAGCTCACCAACCATACGATAAACCGCGAAACGGTCCCTCCCATAGCCATCTGTGCTTTTCGGATTAGCTGGTCCGTAGTTGACATTGTATGGCTCGGATTCACCACCGTAATCCAGCACATCAATCAGGACCAACTCGCGATCCAGCTCTTCCGAGCCTTCGACAGCCTCCTTAAAAATCACATTCTCAGGGTGCAGGTCACCGTGATATACGTCCTGTTGGTGAAGGGTCAACAATGCATCACATAAGCGTTGGGCGACGCACAATTTATCTTCCATTGATGTTAAGCCCGCCACATGTTTTGACCAGGTTTGTCCAGGCTCATAACGAGTGGCGATGTAAAATCCCCCCCCTGCTAGCAGCCCATAGTCACGCACCTGTGCGATGGGAAGTTCGGAGTCCAGGGTTTTCTCAATGCGTTTGCGCATCCGCAAAATGCGGCGATTGGTGCCAAGATCTTTGGGTGTGGCAACGACATTTTGCCAAAATTTGATCAGACCAATGGCATCGCCATCCTGATATCGATAACGAATTGTCGAACCAAAGCTTATGGTCTCGCCCGGTAACTGTGGGAACATCATTGTCAGATGTAGCGCGCTCATCTCCTGCTTAATGAAAGTGCCACGAGCAAGCGCCTCCATAACTTCTTTTGAGTCGTCGTAGATATGCTCGTGGTCATCCGTCAGGCTATTGAAGTGCGCCAGCATCTCACCGGCATCTTTGTGACGATTGGCCGCGTCCCAATCCAGCGCCTTGGCAAAGAACTCATCCAACCGGCCATTGAAAGGATCATCGCTAGCATGAGGTCGCCAAACTGAAATCTGCTCCTCGCGCTCCAGTCGTTTGTCCGCAAAGCAAATAGTGTGAGCGATCTGGCCGAGCAGGAACACGTCCACACGGAAGGGGTCAAGAATCTCACCTGCTTGGCTGAACACATCTTCAGGCAGCTGTACTTGGGTGCTTTTAAGTTGTGCCCGGATGTCCTTGACGGTTGTTTTCTCGGGAATAAATGAGGCGTAGTAACCGGAGGTGACGATGGTGGCGTTGTCCGCGGCATACCACAGGTTGTGGCAGTACACGTCGCGGTGAGCCATGCCCATACCATGTAGCTCTGCAAACGGTGCTAGCAGGGCGCGAACATGATCGGCGCGTTGTTCAGGAGACCAGGTTGGGCCGTACTGATTTAAGTATCGGTCAAAACGCTTCATGTTATGCCTAAGCTCAAAGGCTTCGGCATAATCAGTCTGAATGTCTTCGGGGTCCAGGCCGACGGCTGGACGCAACATGAATTGCTCCAGCCGACTGTTTTCAGTGCGTGCTCTGCGGTGGACTAAGTGCTCACGAGTGAGAATCCGACTCCAGGTTTCCGTAAACGCTAACCCCGTGCCCAACTTCAAAAAGTCCCATTGGCGTAACAAACCAATGTCCTTTTCCATACTTGGATTTGTGCCCTTAAATTCTTTGAACAGGCCGTTAAAGTGTTCCCACTCAAGCTCATCACTGGATACATATTGGGCTACTTTGAGCCGTTTGGGCTGCACGTAACCTTTACTATTGCAAAAAAAGTGATCGATCTCTTTGAGCGCCAATTCGGAATTGGGGCGTGGATGATTATATCGCTCGAAAAATGACTCGTGAGACCTTTCAGGCTGTGTACAAAGCTCGGTGTAAACGGAAGGCTTTCGGATCGTCAGAAACGTATCAAGAGTGTGAACATAGCGCGCTTCGTTTGGCAGCAGCTGATGTGGAGTGGCGGATCCGGACAAAACCACATGCGCTTCAACAATTGGACCGTAGCCGATTTTGCTGCGCAGCTGATTATTCAGCAGCTTGGTAATGCGTAAGGCATGCTCCTTCTTGATCGCGAAAGGGCTTTTGCCTCGAGACTTGTCGTTGAGCCGCCATTCACCCCGATAACTGGTGAGAGAACCGTTCCAATCCTTAATTTCCACCAGAAGGATGCGATCTTGGGTGATGATGAGCAGATCAATCTCCATAGCCCCCTGCTCATCCGTTATCACTAGGGATGAATAGGCTTGCCAAGAATCTTGGAAGTGCTCTTCCATCTGGCTAACAGCTTTTACCTCCCTTGGATGCAAACCGTTTTTGCCTATTTGTACTAACTTCATCAGTTTGCTCCTTCCGATGAGCTACAGCAGCATTCTCTTCGCTTACAAGTCAGTTTTGCAGCGTGAGGATAAGGGTACGGTAATCGACAGGGATGGATAATTTTCTGCTCTTGCATCAGCGATGATGTTTATTCGGCACTGATGCAATGCTGCAAATCTTCAAGCCCTGCCCCAAATTTTTTGGGCAATTCAAATTTGATACTACTATTCTGCCATCGTCTTTTCCACTGACTGCTTTAGACGACATTATATAAATGTCCTTTGACGGACTTGATATTTTCAGGATGGTGATTCCCCCCTTGCGCAGAGCGAGATCATTGCATGTAGCCGATGCTCTTGGTTGCTTTCGATATCTCACGACCGCTCGATTCGGACCTAGTGGAGCCACTCGCCGCTAAGGCATGCACTGATCAAACAGCAGGGAATCCGGTGACCTGTACAAGTACAAGGACCCGGCCAGATCGAATGCAATTGGAGTAGCCAAGTCGTTGCAGCGTAAGCATCCGGCAATTCCACATTGATTTTGGTATTTGCCTTTTCCATCCACCGCATGCTCAATCTGTTGGGTAACAGCGCTCTGATCAGCGCCGCTTGATACAGAGCAATGCAGCACGTGGACACCGTCATGCTTGCGCTATACCGTTGGCCCGCTGAGAAATTCAGCGCTGGCCCGTCTACAAATCCAGATGTAGATGATTCCCAGCTGGCAAGAGGCGTTTCTCTGCCAGCGTGTAGCGCGAACAACTCAGTATCCGTCGCATGCGTTCTCACCCAAGTAATCCCAGCTTTGTTGACGAACCGCTCTACAAGTATGATTTCCCTTGTTCTTTCCTTATCAGTTACGCGGACGCGAATACCGCGCCCTGGTACTGCCAAAGCCCGCGACAATAGCGGGCAAAAGGGCAGCGGCATTTCCTATCTATCAGCGGTACTCTACAAGCTGCTCGATGTAGGACGGAAGCTCTCCCCCCAAATCCTTGTTTGCCTGAAAATAGTCCTCCCATGCTCGGCACGTTTTGAAGAAGAACATAGTCAGGTCAACCAGCTCACCTCCTGGGCGGCGGATTTGGTAGACGTCCTTCATAGTCAACGACCCGTCAATAGGTTGGCCATCAAATCCTATGGCCACCACAGCCTCTTGTGACGCATCAATGCGAGTCTCTAATACCAGCAGATGCTTTGAGGCATTGGCGATATCTGCGCAATCCCCGAACAAACCATCGGCCATGGCTCGCCATGCGGAATTGAAAGCATGGTCACCCTTCTGAACCTGCTTGGTCTGCATGACCCAGTCACGTAAGGATGAATTGGTGACACAGAAATTGAAGAGGTGGTCAGCCATAGACTGAAGGTCTGTTGCTTTCCAGGTGCGGCCTGCCTCGCGGAAAAGCTTTAGAGCAATATCTCTGGGTGTACGGTAAACCGGAATCATGGTTTTTTCCTACCTACTTCTCCCATGTCAGGCATATCCACCGGGCAACCGGCCCGATACTCATTCAATCCGCAAAGAGCATGGTGGACTGCCGAAGGGTCGCACTCATCGCGAATTATCAAAGTCATAGCTTCGATAAAGATTTGAGCCTTGCGCTGTTCGAAGGTCATTTCACGAAATTCGCCATAACACGCGAGAGAGGAGCACTGGTACGGGGTGCTTGCTCGCTGGACATCCGGCCATGGCACAAGGGCGACGTTGGCGGTTCCTGGAGTCCAACAAAGCATGACCTCAGTTGCATCAAATACTTTTGTCATCTTGATTCCCTATCTGAGTGGACGCGAAAATCCGTGTCCTGGTACTGCCAAACCCGCAACATTGGCGGGCTGATGGAGTAGCAGCTTTTCCGTGGATTCAGTTGTGTTTGCCGAGGCCGATCAACTTCATGCCTGGCTGCTGGTTCACCAGCCGGAGCTGCTGCTTGTCCGCTTCGTTGAGTTCCTAGCAATCCAGGCTCTGAAAGCCAGCGTGCCCCAACATCCCTGCTGCAAACTTTGGTTGGCCCAGGCGCGCAGCCAAGGCTGCAGCGTAGGCAAAACCATGTTCGAAGTCGCTCAATGCCGTAAGTAGTGTCATAACATCATTTTTCCTTCACTCTACCGGATCAACCGGGATACCTTCCCGCTCGCACTCGCCTTCGTCAGGCAGAAAATCGAAGCCGATTTCGGGGCCGTACAGTTCAACGCATTTAGTTGCAGAGGAGGCCTTGAAGCGGCGAGCACGAAGTTGAGCGCCATCCTCGGTACAGATGCCCTTGCCAGGCACGTCGATCAACACCAGCGAACCCTGAGTAAGCGAGCCATCTTCTTCCCGGAAATGGCCTTTGATATTGCGAACACGGATGGTGGTCATAAGGATTCCTCTGCTTTCCTGCCTGCTTAACCGACGCGAAAATCGCGCCTCTCCTACTGGCAAAGCCCGCACAATGGCGGGCAAGTAGGGCAGCGATTATTCCAGTATGTCTGGTTCGTTGCCCCATATCGCCGATCTAGCTCGCTGTGCCCTTGCAGAACCGGCGCGATTAGCGGATGCAAAGGGAGAGCTGAGTGCCGCACTTTGTGTTGAGCGATACACCAGGCGATCACCTACGATGGTGCCGACGTGAACTGGCCTAATGATTTTGGACACTTCAATCGGGCGCTATGATGGCGCCCAAATCTGAGGTGTTTGGATATGCGTAAATCTTATTCCAGTGAGTTCAAGCTCAAGGCCGCCAGCATGGTGCTGGA
>Ga0207428_10006306_pt1 | contig 10964 bp, 10 predicted proteins | sample RhiMethybrSRZTD1_FD_187600 | JGI IMG/M metagenome (GOLD analysis project Ga0207428, IMG submission 187600) | Populus rhizosphere microbial communities from Tennessee, USA - Rhizosphere MetaG P. TD hybrid SRZTD1 (SPAdes) (version 3) | ecosystem: Host-associated > Plants > Roots > Rhizosphere >... | reverse complement strand
ACAATCGAATGCACGTTCGACCTCGGACTGATCTAGGGCTGCGCGTCTGGAGGTGACCATGTTCGAAGGATTCACCGACGATGTGGTCGATCTCGGGGATGTAAAGCTTCGCGTGCGGTTCGGCGGTGACGGTCCGCCATTGCTTCTGATCCATGGTCATCCCAGAACATCGGCTACTTGGCATCGGATCGCCCCACGCTTGGCCGCGGCCGGCTTTACCGTGGTGTGTCCGGACCTGCGCGGCTATGGGCGCTCGAGCAAGCCGAGGATCCGAGATGATCATCGTCAGCAGGCAAAGCGGGCAGCCGCCGATGATCTTGCGGCGCTGATGGCACAATTGAACCTTGATCAGTTCGCGGTGGTCGGACATGATCGAGGAAGTCACGTCGCCTTTCGGCTGGCTATGGACCATCCGAGTCAGGTCGCCCGGCTCGTGATCATCAACGCGGTGCCCATCATCGAGGCACTGGAACGCTGCGACGCCCGTGTCGCGGAGCGCTGGTTTGAGTGGTTCTTCTACGCCCAACCTGAAACGCCGGAACGCGTGATCTCCGCTGATCCAGTGGCCTGGTATCGGCCCGATGCCCAACTGATGGGTGAAGAGAACCATGCCGAACTTGTTGACGTGATCAACAACCCCGAGACCGTACGTGCCATGCTCGAGGACTATCGCGCTGGATTGAGCGTTGATCGCGAGGCGGACCGCGCCGACCGGCTCGCCGGACGCACCCTCGGATGCCCAACGCTTGTCTTGTGGTCTGATCGCGGCGACGTCGAGCTCCTCTTCGGCGATCCGCTGGCCATGTGGAAGTCCTGGGCTGAGGACCTCCGTGGCGCCTCCATCGCTTCCGGCCATCACATTGCAGAGGAAAACCCCGATGCTCTGGTGAGTGCGCTCACCGACTTTCTTGTCGGCTCCAGTGCGCAGCCGCCCCTCCTAGAGGTCGGTGAGGTTACTCCAGGTAGTCGCCCGTCATAGGCGCCCGTCATAGGATTGCCCGGACCCAGCATAAATCTGCCGACATTTTGCCGAGGATTCATGCATCCTTACGTACGTGTCCTGATTCGGGGGGCGGATCGGAACTGAAACAGAGGGGAAAGTCATGAGAACGGCCTATCGAGTCCTCGCGTTTGCCATCGCTGCGCTGGTAGCAGTCCAGGCGGCTGCGATCGGATACGCGGTCTTTGCGCAGCTGAGCTGGATCGAGAACGGCGGCACCATCGACAAGGCCTCGATCGAGTCGGCACCGGGGACCAGTGCTTACATCTTCCACGCCTTGGACGGCGGCGTGGTCTTGCTGTTGGCGCTGGCGTTGCTCGTGATCTCGTTCTTCGCCAAAATTCCGCAGGGTGTCAGATGGGCAGTGATCGTCTTGGTCTGCACCATCGTCCAGATCGCCCTGGGCACCTTGTCGCATATGTTGTCCGCGATCGGCGCGGTGCATGGTGCGGTCGCGTTGGTCCTCTTCGGAGTCGCGGTTATGGCAGCGATGCGCGCGCGCAAGCCGGCTCCTGTCGCTGAGGAGCCCGTAACGGCAGACGTCGCGTAGCCACCGACGTCCATCGTGGCCGGGCGCTCCACCCGCGTACGGCTTGTCCTCTCGGTAGCTGCCGCACTCGTGATTGTGGTGCCGCTCGCCTGGTTGTGGCAGGCCAGCTTGGTGGGCAAGAGCTACTCCGTGACGGACATGGGCTATCTCGACTACGGCGGTGGCCCTGCCGGCAGCCATGATCACGGCCCGCAGGGTCGCTCAGTCAGCGACATTGTGGTCAGCGATGCCCGCAAGGCCGATGTTCGTGTCGATCTCGTCGCAGCCCAGCAGAACCTCAATATCGGTGGCCGCTCCGTTCCCGGCTACACGCTCAACGGCACATCACCCGGCCCGACGATCACGGCGCACGGGGGACAGCTGGTCGAGGTACATCTGCGCAACGCCTCAGTCACCGCGGGCATCGCTCTGCACTGGCATGGCGTCGATGTGCCGGCGGCAATGGACGGCGTTGCCGGCGTGACTCAGGACGAAGTGCCCATCGGTGGTGAGTTCACCTATCGCTTTGTGGCCAATCAGATCGGGACGTACTGGTATCACTCCCACCAGGTCTCCAACGAGCAGGTGATCGGAGGGCTCTTTGGGACGCTCGTGGTGCTACCCAAGAGCGCTGGTCGCGACTCCGTTGACGTCGTCGCTGCGGCCCACAGCTACACGGGCATGAAGACGATCAACGGCGTTGCGGGCGACTTGAAGGTCCCTGCCAAGCGGGGCGATCAGGTACGTGTCCGAGTGATCAATACCGACAATGGCCCCATCGAGTCTTGGGCCGACACTCCATTCAAGGTGCTCGCGATCGACGGCTATGCGGTCAATGGCCCCACCGAGGTCACCGATCGTTCCGTAACGATCACCGCAGGCGGCCGAGCTGATCTCGGAGTCACCATGCCGAGCGACGGCCGAGCTGTACGAGTGCAGGTCTCCAAGGGGACCGCTGTCATTCTGGGCGCAGGCGATCCTGCCTCGCCGCCGCAACCGGCAACTGCCCTTGATCTATTGAGCTACGGAAATCCAACCGCGCTGCCCTTCGACCCGGCGCAGGCAAACCGGCGCTTCGACTACTCGATTGGTCGTCGCCCCGGATTTGTCCGCGGCATTCCAGGACTGTGGTGGTCGATCAACGGGCATCTGTATCCCGATGTGCCGATGTACGTGGTACGTGAGGGCGACATCGTGATCATGCACATCGACAACCACAGCGGCCAGCTGCATCCCATGCACTTGCACGGTCATCACGCCGTGGTGCTCGCCCGTAACGGCATCGCCGCGACGGGAAGCCCGTGGTGGATCGACTCGCTGAACGTCCTCGAGGGTGAGACGTACGACATTGCGTTCGTTGCCAGCAACCCTGGCATCTGGCTCGACCACTGCCACCATCTGGGTCATGCGGCGCAAGGAATGGTGGCGCATCTGATGTATGAGGGGGTTACGACGCCTTACCGCGTAGGCGGAACTGCGGGCAATCGACCGGAGTAGGGCAACCCCGTCAGTCGGCTGGGCCGATGAGTTCGGCACTCGGGCCTGGTCTAGGTTCACTACGCATCCTGAGGAGATCCCATGAGTGACACATTCGACGTTGTCGTGAGCCGCACATTCCCCGTATCGCCCGAGCAAGCGTGGCGCGCCTGGAGCGAAGCTGATCTTGTCAGGCAGTGGTGGGGCCCGACTGGCTTCAGCTGTCCAGTAGCCGATGTTGATCTTCGCGTCGGCGGGCGCACGCTCGTAGCCATGCGAGCACCGGCCGAGTTCGGTGGGGGAGACACGTACGGCACCTGGAGCTACACCGAGGTCGTCCCGCACACTCGCATCGCGTACGTGTTCAACTTCGCCGATGCGCATGGCAATCGACTCGTCCCTGCTGATCTTGGGATGCCGCCGGGAATTCCGGACGACGTCAATCATGTAGTCACCTTCGAGGATGCCGGTGATAATCGGACCACGATGACCGTGGTGGAGCATGGCTACACCGTCAAAGATGCTCGGGACCTGTCTCAGGTGGGGTTAGAACAGTGCATCGACAAGATGGCCGCGATCTTCGCCACGCACCGCTGAACGTTACGACGACTCCTGCCCTCAAGTTTCCGGTCAAGGCCGGGACTTCGGCGTCTCAAGCCCGGTTCGAGGCTCCAAACCACCGCATTGGTCGGAAATTTGGGTTCCGTGGGGGAACGTGCAACATGGCGATTGCCTAGGCCCAAGACAGACCTAAGGTGAGACGGATGGCCGGCCGCCGTATTCCTCGGCAGCGGCGACAAAACCTGAATGAGCTGAAGGCCCCGCGAAAGAACTCTCACTCACCCCTGCGGATCGGGCGAACTCCCGTGTTGACACGGCGAGAAGGGCTACCTAGAATCGAATACGTGTTTGATATTGGCAGCGACATCGGCCGTTCCCCCAGCGGCACACATTGGCACACTCCCACATCGTGAGAGCCCAATAGCCGTGGCGTAACGCTGTCGCTGCTGTCGAGCATATTCCCCGAGCAGGCGGCCGGTACCGCGGTGCCGGCCGCCGCATGGGTTTGACTCGCTTCACGAAATGTCCGCAAGAACGAGCAGACGGCCCCGGCATGTGAGTGCCGGGGCCGTCTGTACGGCGGTCTCGTTAGAGATGGCTGACTGGCGAGTTTGAAGGTGCCCTTCGACGCCTTGCCGCCCGCGTTTGCCCTGTGAAGGCGCGAGTGTGGTTCTTAGCTTTTCTCACCGGTTTCGCGTACGGCAGCGGCCACCGCAGGAGCAACCGAAGCATCGAAAACGCTGGGAATGATGTAGCTGGGGTTCAACTGATCCGGCGCGACCCGGTCCGCAATGGCGTTGGCCGCCGCTGACAGCATCTCGTCGTTGATGTGGCGGATCCCGCCGTCGAGCAGTCCGCGGAAGACCCCCGGGAAGGCCAGCACATTGTTGATCTGGTTGGGGTAGTCGCTACGTCCAGTCGCCACGACTGCCGCATGTCGCTGAGCCTCTGCAGGGTCGACCTCCGGTATCGGATTCGCGAGCCCAAACACGATCGCGTCCTTGGCCATGTTGGCAATATCCTGCTCGTCCAGCAGGTTCGGGGCCGAGACACCGATGAAGACGTCGGCGCCGACCAGCACCTCCTTCAGCGAGCCCGTGCGCTTCTCGAAGTTGGTGTTCTCCACTAGCCAGCGCCGCATGTCCGACGATCCCTCGGGCGCGTCATACACCGCGCCCTTGCTGTCGCAGCCGATGATCATAGTGGCGCCCTGCCGTTTCAGCAGTCGGATGATCGCCGAACCCGCTGCACCGACGCCTGAGATCACGAACCGGACATCGGCGATGTCCTTGTCCACCACGCGCAGCGCGTTGATCAAGGCGCCCAGCACGACGATCGCGGTGCCGTGCTGATCATCATGGAAGACCGGGATGTCCAGTTCAGCGCGCAACCGCTCCTCGATCTCAAAGCAGCGCGGCGCGGAAATGTCCTCCAAGTTGACTCCGCCGTAGACCGGAGCAATCGCCTTGACGATCTCTACGATCTTGTCCGAGTCCTGGGTGTCCAGGCAGACCGGCCAGGCGTCTACCCCTCCGAATCGCTTGAAGAGCAGGGCTTTGCCCTCCATCACCGGCAGGGCTGCCGCCGGGCCGATGTTGCCGAGGCCCAGCACCGCTGAGCCGTCGGTGACGACCGCGATGGTGTTCCGCTTGATCGTCAAGCGGCGGGCATCGGCGGGATTCTCGGCGATCGCCAGGCAGACCCGGGCGACCCCCGGCGTATACGCCCGAGAAAGATCATCACGGTGCCTGAGCGGGACCTTCGGCGTGACTTCGATCTTGCCGCCGAGGTGCATCAGGAAGGTGCGGTCCGATACTTTGCGAACGTTGAAGCCGTCGAGCGCTGCGATGGCCTTGGTGATCGATTCAGAATGCGCAACATCAGTTGTGTTACAGCTGACATCGACAACGAGCACGTTGGGATGCGACTCGGCGACATCGAGGGCGGTGATAGCGCCGCCCGCTTCGGCCACCACGCTCGAGAGTCGGGCCGTCGCTGCCGGGTCGGTCGGCGCCTCCACCCGGACGGTGATCGAATAGCCAGGACTTGGCGTAGCCATGGGTTCTCCCCTTTGAGTAAGGACATTTGGCGGTGAGGACTCTACCCAACAGAATTTGCTGGACTGATCGCGCATCGCGCTGGAGAGCGGGCACCACTACGCTTCCCCTATGGCAGTGCTTACGCTGGAGCCGGCGCTGCCAGGCGAGCAAAAGGGCAGCCAGCGAGGTTCGCTGGGAGCAGTTCTGTGCCTGCTCGCCATCGTCATGATCGGTTCGTCGGGCCTTTTGGCCCACAGAAATCACGTCACGATGATTCCGCTCCATGCTGCTGCCGTCGCCGTTGGGCCGAGTGGCGCGCTCGTCGAGATCTCCTCCGCCGATCAGCTTGTTCCGGGAAGCAGGGTGATTGCGGGAATGCCGGACAGTGCCAAGCTGGCGCGTGAGCATGCGGCCTGGCTCGCCCGAGGAACTGTGCCAAGCGTCAGCGGGCTCAACAGCGACATGGTCGCCGTGGCACTACTTGATCTTCATGTTTTGAGCCGACCCTATGGTGTGCCGGTCGCTGGATGGAGCGAGCCTTGGCGCTATGTGTGGCCGCGGGACTCGGCGCTAGTTGCAGCGGCGCTGGCTCGTACGGGACACCAGGCCGACGCCGAACGCATCGTTGATTTCCTGCAGCAGGTGCAACCCGAGTCCGGACTGTTCCACGCTCGATACCTGCCGGATGGCAGGGGAGTGCCCGACGATCGCGGTGTCGAGCTCGACGGCGTCGGTTGGGCATTGTGGGCGACCGAACAAGTGGCAGCGACCCTGCACGAGGGCGACCGTACGGCGTTCGCCCAACGGCATCGCGGGCTTCTCGACCGCAGCACCGACGCGGCGTTGCGATCAATCGACAACTCATCCTCGCTGCCCTCACCATCTCCGGACTATTGGGAGGTCAAAGAGAAGCGACTGACTCTGGCAACGGTGGCGCTGATCTGTGCAGGCCTCGAGAGCAGCACGCAGCTTTATCGCATCCTGGGGGACGGTCGTGGCGCGCAGGCGGCCGCTGCCGGCGTGACACGGCTACGGGCTGCGATCAAGAAGGACTTCGGCCACAGTGGCTATCCGCGACATCTTGGCGGATCCAGCGACAGCACAGACCTGGGTGTTGATTTCCTGCTTCCGCCTCTGACCTCGACCGTTGATCAAGGCGTCGTGCGCGTGTGGGAACGAGCAGCAACGCTGATGGCGCGGCCTGCCGGCGGGCTTGCTCCCGGCGCTTCGTGGCGACGCGACGGAATCAGCTGGACCAACGCCACGGCCAGCCGGGCAATGACTGCGGCCTTCATCGGGCAACGCAACGAGGCTCTGGTGCGGTTGCAGTGGCTCGACCAGCACCGTACGGCCGCAGGTTCACTTCCAGAAAAAGTGTTGTCGGATGGACAACCTGCCGCCGTGGCCCCCCTCGCTTGGACAGCAGCGGCCGTTGTGATCACCGCAGACGCGCTGTCAGCTCCGCAGTGAAGGCGATCAGCCCAGTGGCCTGGTGAGGGCGAGCGGATCGTAGAAGCAGGCGTCCCGAGCGGCCAGCACAGCTCCACCGACAACTCTAGGCACATGCTGCTCGACAGCGACGACGTTGGTATCGGCAAACGCCGGGATCGTGACGCGGCGCGCGATGCGCTCCTGGATGGAGTCCATCAGATGCGGGCTTAGTGCTCCGAGGTAGCCACCCAAGATCACCGTGTCCGGGTTGACGATTCCGAGGACATCGTCGATCGCGTCACCCAACGCGGCACCGGCGCGCTTGAGGACCTGCAACATGGCAGCCTGACCTTGGTCGATGGCCTCGACGATGCGCCGGATCGCTTCCTCAGGCTGCTCGTCGACCAACCGGGCCGCCTGATCTTTGGGCAGCAGGTCGCCGACAGCGAGCAGGTGCTGAGGCCCAATCAGTGACTGAAGGCAGCCATTGCGACCACACGAGCAGGCCGGTCCCGACGGATCCACATTGAGATGGCCGAAATCGCCCGCGCCGCCGCCCGCGCCTCGGAAGATCTCTCCAGCGACGATCAGTCCGCTGCCGATGCTCCGCAAGCCACCGAAGTAGGCCGCGATCGTATCTGGCGGCAAATGGAGCTCACTGCGTGCGGCATAGAGGGCCGCGAGTTGGCTGTCGTTGGTGATACCGACATGGACGCCCTGGATGCCAAGGTCGTCCAGTGTCGCGCTGACCTTGGCGCTGAGTGGAAAGTTCTGCCATTCCGGAGTCTCGGCTTGGCCTACCGTTGCGCCATCTGCGGTGATGTAGCCCGGCACCCCGATCTCGACCGCGATGAGGTGCTTGTCGGCGGGCAGCCGGCTCAACTGGGAACGCAACTGGCTGTCCAGCGCGGCGAAGCCTGCATCTTGCGCAGCGGCGCGGAGGTTGGCCGGCACGCTGTTACGCCACAGCTCGCGCCCGCCGATGGTCGCGGCGGCGAACTCGAATCCGTCGATATCAACGCGTACGCCAAGGACGCACCACGGCTCGCCGTCAAAGTCGATCGGACGTGTTGGTCGACCGGCGCCGGGTCGGCGAATCGGGTCGAGCTCCATGACAATCCGGCGTGCCCTGAGTTCGCCGATGAGGTCCGTCATGGTGGAGATGCCAAGCCCGCAGCCCCGAGCAATGTCATGGCGGCTGCTGGCTCCATGGTCGCGAACGTAGCGAAGGATCTGGGTCAGATTTCCTTGCCGTAAATCCCCCGAACCTCCGCTGCGACGCGGCCCCGAATCAGGGGTCTGCCCAGCTGGCATGGGTTGATGGTAGCCGTTTCGGACGGCGTGGACAGGAAAACGAAAAACAATCTGTGCACGTCAGGGGGTCACTCGTGGGCCTGTTTCTGCTGCACCGTGAACTATTCGCCAGGGTCTGCGTCATGCCTTGTACGGTTGGGAAGTGGGCCATCTCGATCACTTCCAGTACCTCTTGCTGATGGCAGGCTGCCTGCTGATCACGCTGCCGCTGGAGTTCGTTTTGGGCGCTCGTGTCTATCGTCGCGCAGTCGGCTTGGCCTTCGCCGTTATCCCGGTAGTGATCATCTTTTCGGTGTGGGACATCGTCGGAATTCTGCGTGATCACTGGAGCTACAGCCCGCGGTTTACCACCGGCGTGAAGTTGATCTTCGGCATGCCGATCGAGGAGCTGGTCTTCTTCGTGGTGGTGCCACTGTGCGGGCTCTTGACCTACGAGGCGGTGGGTCAGGTGCTTCGCCGGACCCGGGGAAGATCACGAGTCGGCGAGCTGGGGCCCCATGCCTGAGTACACAGTGCTGACCGTCGTCGCTGTCTTCGCAGTCGTCGTCGCCGAGCTGGTCTACTTCAAGTCAGGCATCTTCGCCACGGCCCAGTACTGGTGGTCGATAGTGATCATCTTTGCGTTTCAGGTTCTGGTGGATGGCTGGCTCACCAAGCTCTCAGCTCCGATCGTGATCTACAGCACTGATGAGTTCCTGGGGCTGCGAGCGCCTTGGGACATTCCGATCGAGGACTTCGGGTTCGGATTTGCCATGGTGACCCTCGCTATCCTGCTCTGGCGGCGATGGCTGGATCGCAGGCCGTCAGTTGAGGAGGGCGATGGAGGGTGACCATGATCACGACGGAGAACGTGGCGGCGGCCTTCGACGAGGTGGCACCGCGCTATGACCTGATGGTGGCGCTGAATCCCGGTTATCACGCCCATCTGCGAGCGGCTGCGGCAGCGCTCGTGGAGCGGTTGTCTGTTGCCTCGATGGAGCAGTCATCCACCCAGCTTCTTGATCTTGGTTGCGGCTCAGGCGCATCGACCCAAGCCCTGCTCCAGGCTGCGGAGGACGGTGGCAGGCAGGTCGCCATTGTGGGTGTGGACGCCTCAGGCGGCATGATCGACCAGGCGAGTGCTAAGGATTGGCCCGCTGGCGTACGGTTCTACGTCGGTCAGGCCGAGGAGATCGCCGCGTCGAGAGAATCATGGGGGCTCGGCGGCGGCATCGACGGAGCATGCGCGGCGTACCTCTTCCGCAATGTCAGGGACCGAGATGCCTTGCTTGCCGCGCTCTTCGACGTGCTCGCCGACGACGGGGTGTTGGTCGTTCAGGAGTACTCGATTGCCGGCTCAGGTCTGTGGGCTCAGGCGCTCTGGACGGCAGTCTGTTGGCTCGTAATCATTCCGCTTGGCTGGCTGACCTCCCGACACACCCGGCTATATCGGTACTTGTGGCGCAGCGTACGGTCCTTCGACTCGATCCAGACTTTCGTCAATCGCCTGTACGGCGCAGGGTTCGTTGACGTCGAAGTACGCACCGTTCCGGGATGGCAACGTGGCATCTTGCACACGTTCCGGGCTCGCAGACCGGCTCTCGGAGCTGTTTCGTAGGAGCTGGCGGCCCCTCTTGTTATCAAATTTCCGACCATTGCGGAGTTTTCGACATCTGACTGCGCGCTCGAGGCTCAAATACCCCGCATCGGTCGGAAATTTGAATGATGGAAGTGCAGTTTCATGATCATCGGGCGACGCAACGCCCGTTGGCGACCCGGTCGGGATGACCGCGCCGTCTGTCATTCGGCGACGCCCGGCGCGGCAAGGCTGACGGGCGCCTCCAGCCCTGTCGTCGTGGCCGGTGGTGGCATCGCCGGCATCGCTGCCGCGGTTGGACTGACCGAACGCGGCGTGCCGGTGATCCTGATCGAGCCGCACGCGCAACTGGGTGGGCGGGTGCGTTCCTGGCCAGTCGCACACGGCGATGATCATGTGACGATGAGTCGCGGATTTCACGCGTTTTTCCGGCAGTACTACAACCTGAGGGCGCTACTGCGGCGCGTCGATCCCGATCTGCAATCACTGATTGCCGTGCCCGACTACCCGTTGATCTTGGCGGAGGGTTACGCCGACTCCTTCGCCAGGATCCCGCGTACGCCGCCGCTGAACATGGCAGCCTTCGTCATTCAGAGTCCGTCATTTCAGATTCGTGATCTTGCTGCTGTCAACGTCCCGGCCGCCCTCGAGCTGCTCGACGTCGACTTCCCGACCACGTTCTGCCGCTATGACGGTGAGAGCGCAGCGGTTTTCCTTGATCGCCTCAACTTCCCTGCCAAAGCGCGGCACCTGGCACTGGAGGTGTTTGCCCGCAGCTTCTTTGCCCATCCGGATGAGTTCTCCGCCGGCGAACTCGTCGCCATGTTTCACACCTACTTTCTCGGCTCGTCGGAGGGGCTGCTCTTCGATGTACCGCGAGATGACTACGACAGCTGCCTCTGGTCTCCCCTCCGGCACTACCTCGAAGGTCTGGGGGTCGAGGTAAAGACCCGCGAGAGTGTGGCGTGGGTGGACACGAGTCGCGAGACACCGCGGGTTGGGCTGACCTCTGGAACAGAGATCGAGGCAGCCGCGCTC
>Ga0207428_10006305_pt1 | contig 10965 bp, 7 predicted proteins | sample RhiMethybrSRZTD1_FD_187600 | JGI IMG/M metagenome (GOLD analysis project Ga0207428, IMG submission 187600) | Populus rhizosphere microbial communities from Tennessee, USA - Rhizosphere MetaG P. TD hybrid SRZTD1 (SPAdes) (version 3) | ecosystem: Host-associated > Plants > Roots > Rhizosphere >... | reverse complement strand
AGATAGAGCCGGCCGTTGACCAGCGTGACCTTCTGGTTCATGCCCATGAACCCCGCAACGATCGGCGACCCGGCGCTGAAGGCATACTGGCCCTCATAACGTGCAAGAACGGCCGTGTCGACTGCTACCCCTGCCCGCTGGACGCCCACGAGGCGCGACCGGTTGTTCTCGTTGCAGACGTTCTCGAGCATGTCCGTGTCCGCGCGGTAGTTGACCGGGAGCGACAGGGTCAGCGGCTTCGTCAAGGTCTCTGGATCGTCGAACGTGATCTGATACTGCACGTGTCCGAAATCGACGCGCCGGAATCGTTCGGTCACGCGCAACTTCTCCGAATGCGGATGACCCGCCCTGTCGAGCCACGTCCGATCGTTGAAGCCGGCGGCTTCGACCACCAGCGTGTCGCCCTCCCATCGACCCACGGAATAGCCAAGCCACGTCGGGTTTGGATCCGTCGGGAGCTTCCGTCCGTCCATGTGGATCTGCCGGTATCGCCCAGTGCCGTTTTCGTACAAGACGGCGACAACGGCGGCCGACTGCATGATGCGGTAGGTCGAGGCCAGCATGTCCGACGGACCGCCTGGCAGACAGTTGGTCACGGGATCGTCCCGACGGAAGTCCACGACACGCCGTTGGAAGAGGGCCTCTGCTGCCGGACGGAAGATGGCTTCGTCCTGCAGATCCTGAATGAGGTCGAAGCGATACGGATTGGGAGCGGGTGCCCAGAGGCCCGAGAGGTCAGGCTTGCCATCGTGCGTCCTCGGCGCCGGTGCCGCCAGGTCCGGTTTGCCGTCGGCGGTTCGCGGAATCCCCGGCGTCCGCCAGTCGAGCCACTGCGCGCTCAGCGAAACCGTCAGCAGGAACGACGCCGCGAGTGCGATTCTCCACATGAACGCTCACCCCTGGCCGTGATGGGTCGCAGTCTACTCCAGTTGTTGGAGCACGTCCGATCATCGACTCAACGCCGCAGCGCCTTCAAACCCGCAGCACGAGCTTGCCGAAGTTGCCGCCGGTGTAGAGGAGGTTGAGCACGTCGGGATAGGCATCGATGCCGCCGTCGCGGACGTCCTCGCGCAGTTTCAGCCTGCCTTCCGCGTGCCACGCACCCAGGGCGGCGATCGCCTCCGGATAGCGTGCCGCCCAGTCGAACACGATCAGCCCCTGCATGCGCAGACGATTGACGAGAATCGCGCGCAGGTTCTTCGGCCCCGACGGCGGCTCTGTCGCGTTGTAGCCTGAAATCAGTCCGCACACGGCGATGCGGCCGAAGACGTTCATCTGTGCCAGCACGGCGTCGAGGATCTCTCCGCCGACGTTCTCGAAGTAGACGTCGATGCCGGCCGGACACGCAGCCTTGAGATCGCCGGCCAGGTTGCCGGCCTTGTAGTCAACCGCGGCGTCGAATCCGAGCTCGCCGGTCAGATACCGGCACTTCTCTGCGCCGCCGGCGATCCCGACGACGCGAAGGTTCTTGATCTTGCCGATCTGTCCGACAACCGAGCCGACGGCGCCGGAGGCCGCGGACACGACGAGCGTCTCGCCCGCTTTCGGCTGGCCGACTTCGAGGAGCCCGAAATAGGCCGTCCAACCCGGCATGCCGAGCCCGCCGATCCAGCGCTCGAGTGGCGCCTGGCGCGTGTCGACCTTGAGTGCCCGCGCGCCGGCGACAACCGGACGGCTTTGCACTCCGAAGACACCGACAACCGCATCGCCTTCACGAAAGTCCGCGTGTCGCGAGGCACCCACGTAACCCGCGGCGTAGGCGCGCATCACGTCACCCAGGCCGACCGGCGGGGCATAGGACTTCCCTTCGCTCATCCACCCGCGCATGGCCGGATCGAGAGAGATGAATTTCGTGTCGATCTCGATCTCGCCGTCCTGCAGCGGAGGAACGGGCTCGGTGTCGATGATGAAGTTCTCGCGCGCGGCCATGCCGCGCGGGCGGCTCTTCAGACGAACGAGACGGTTGTGGGACATGGAGACAAGGGACGCCGTTGCGGCGTCCCTAATCTGCTGGTCTCAGGCCGATTACTGGCCGCGGCCTCCTGGAGCCGCGCCGTCGCCCCGTCCCCGTCCCCCGCGCCCGCGGCCACCACCGCCGCCACCGAACGACGGATACGGCTTCGGATTGACCAGGAGCCGGTCCAGGAAGAGATCGATCGACTGGGCCATCACTTCGATCGCGTCGAACGCGGCGTTGTCGAATGCGTGATCGGCGCCCTGAATCAGCGTCAGCGCCGAAGGGACACCGAGAGCATGAAGCTTCGTAAAGAAGTCGATGCTCGACTGCACCGGGACCGTGCCGTCGTTCGTGCCGTGAATAAAGATCGTCGGTGCGAAACCCTTGGCGATGTAAGACGTGGGTGACGCGGCCGCGATGTTCTCAGGTGTTGCCTGCCCCTGCGGGAACAGCCCGGTCGCGATCTGCGCACTGGCCAGCGGATAAACGCCGATACAGGCGTTCACGTCCGAGCTCACTCCCGCGTTGCCGCCTTCACCCTCGAACTCCTTGCGCCCGTTCGTGGCGGCGGCCATGAGCGACAGCATTCCGCCCGCCGAGTAGCCAGCGACCACGACCCGGTTGGGATCGACGCCAATCTTTTCAGCGTTCGCGCGTGTCCAGCGGATCGCGGCCTTGGTGTCGTGAATCTGGGCCGGCCATGAACCTTCCTGCTGGAGCCGGTAGTTGGCCGAGACGCTCGTGTAGCCGCGGGCGCCGAGCGCTTTGGCATCGTTGATGATGTAGCCGGCGTTCTTGTTGCCAACGAAGAAGCCGCCCCCAAAGAGGTGCACGATCGCCGTGCGCTTCGAGGTCACGTTCGCAGGCGGTCGATAGACATCGAGCGTCAGGTCCTTGCTCCCGCCTTTGCCGAACACGATGTCCTTCTCCGCGCGGAGATTGCCAATGTCCGGCGCCGGAGGCCCCTGAGCTTGCAGCGGGAGTGCTGAGAGCGCCGGCGCTGCGGCAAGTGCGCCCGACATCTTGACGAATCCCCGTCTCGTAAGTCGCGACATGATCGTTTTCTCCCTCGTTGAAAGCCAACAGGACGCTGTAAATCTACACCAACGATCCACGACGATTGAAGGTCCAGCGGGTCGCGTAGAATGCCCGGCGTGGCACTCGCTCCGGGCATCCGTCTCGGCCCCTATGAGATCTCCGCGCAGATTGGCGCCGGAGGGATGGGCGAGGTGTACCGCGCAACGGACACACTGCTGAAGCGCTCAGTGGCGATCAAAGTTCTTCCTGACGCGGTTGCCGCAAATCCCGAGCGCCTGGCACGCTTCCAGAGAGAAGCCGAAGTCCTGGCTTCGCTGAACCATCCGAACATCGCCCAGATCTACGGGCTCGAACGAAGCGCGGCGCAGACCACTGCCCTGGTGATGGAGCTGGTGGAGGGCCCGACTCTGGACGAGCGCATCCTCGCCGGTCCCATTCCCATCGACGAGGCCTTGTCGATCGCCCGGCAGATCTGCGACGCGCTCGAGGCGGCTCACGAGCGAGGCGTCGTCCATCGCGATCTCAAGCCCTCCAACGTCAAGCTGCGATCGGATGGCAGCGTCAAAGTGCTCGACTTCGGACTGGCCAAAGCCATCACGCCCGATCTCGAAACGGCGAAGGACATCGCCGCCTCCCCAACAGTCACCGTAGCGGCGGCGACGATGGAGGGTGTGATTCTGGGGACCGCTGCATACATGAGCCCGGAGCAGGCCAGGGGAAAGGCTGCCGATCCTCGCAGCGATGTCTGGGCGTTCGGTTGCGTCGTCTACGAGATGCTGACCGGGAGGCCGGCGTTCGAGGGCGACCACGTATCAGAAGTGCTCGCTGCGGTGCTTCGGGATGATCCGGATTGGAACCGCATCACCGCCCCGCCGACGATTACTCGTCTCCTGCGGCGATGTCTCCAGCGAGATCCTCGGCAGCGTCTACACCACATCGCTGATGCGCGGATCGAGATCGACGAGGCACGAGCCGCCGGGGACACCATCGTCGACACGGGAGCCGCGATCCACAGCCCGGCGATTCGGCGTCGGACGATGGCATTGACAGTGACCGCGTTGCTGCTCGGCGGCGTCATCGGCGCGCTCGCCGTATATCTACGATCGCCGGCCGCGAGCCGCGCGCGACCGGTAGCGCGCTTCGTCATCAGCGTGCCTGCAACGGAACGACCATCCGGCCTGACGCACCCCATCGTCACGCTCTCCGCCGACGGGACTCGTCTCGCCTGGGTGGCCGACAACCACCGTGGGACCGACCAGATATTCGTGCGCCAGATCGATCGGCTCACCGAGACTCCGATCGCAGGAACGGATAGCGGCCCGGCTAGCCCCCACTCACCGTTCTTCTCCCCGGACGGCAAGTGGCTCGGCTTCTTCGCCGAAGGCAAGCTCAAGAAAGTATCCCTCGCCGGCGGCACGCCCATCGTCCTGGCCGATGCACCGGATGCGCACGGAGGATCGTGGGGCGAGGACGGCACGATCGTGTTTGCGCCAACAGCCACGTCTCCACTGTCGCGGGTACCTGCCGACGGCGGTTCGCCACGCCCGCTCACCATGCTCGACACCACGAAAGGCGAGACCGCACATCGATGGCCGAGCCACGTGCCCGGCGGACGCGCGGTCATTTTCACTGCCACCCCCGCGGATGGGCGCTGGCACGATTCTGAGATCGTCGTGCAGTCGCTCGACACGGGCTCGCGTCACACGTTGCTTCGCGGTGGCGCGAACGCTCGCTATGTACCCACCGGGCATCTCGTCTACGTTCGCGCAGGCACGCTGTACGCGGTCTCGTTTGACCGCGAGCGTCTGACCGTCACTGGCGATCCAATCCCGGTCGTCGATGGCATCCTGACATCGGAGAGCAACCTGGTCGCCCAATTCGCGTTCTCGTCGATCGGAACGTTGGTCTACGTGCCCAGCTCCGTCGGTAGCGCACTACACCGGCTCGTCTGGGTCGATCGCAACGGGGCGAGTATGCCGCTGCCCACGCCCGCGCGGCCGTATGCCTTGCCGAGACTTTCTCCCGATGGACGCCAGATCGCGGTGCAGGTCGAGGGCATCAACAACGAAATCTGGTTGTGGGACATCGCCAGGCAAGGGCTGACGCGCCTGACATTCGAAGGGAGCAGCAGTCAACCCGTCTGGTCGGCGGACGGCAAGACGGTGACGTTCTACGCGCAGCGAGGGAGCATTCAAGGCCTGTTCGAGAAGGCTATCGACGGCAGCGGCAAAGAAGAGCGGCTCGCGTCAACTTCAACTGGCGTTCCCCACTCATGGTCTCCGGACGGTAAGTGGCTGTCGTTTCATCAGGCGACGCCGGCAACCCGTCGAGACCTGTGGTTGCTGCCACACGACGGCGATCGCACGCCACGAATGCTGTTGGCGACGCCGCACGATGAACGGGTGGCGGTGTTCTCTCCTGATGGACACTGGCTGGCGTACCTCTCCGACGAGTCCGGTCGCGAAGAGGTCTACGTGCAGGCGTTCCCCTCGTCTGGTGGACGATGGCAGGTGTCGACCGATGGCGGCTCTGAGCCCATGTGGGCACGGAGCGGACGCGAGTTGTTCTACCGCAGCGGCAACACGTTGATGTCCGTCGACATCGAAACGAAGCCGACGTTCTCAGCCGGCGTCTCAAAGCGACTGTTTGAGAGCCGCTTCGTGAGCAACGTCGGTCGGGCCAACTACGATGTCAGTGCCGACGGAAAGCAATTCCTCATGGTCGAGGCGATCGGATCAGAAAGCCGAACCACGCAGGTGAATGTCGTGCAGGAGTGGTTCGAGGAGCTGAAACGCGCATTTGCCAGGAGCGAACCATGACACCTCTCATGAGAACCCGCTGCCTCCAGGTGCTTGTCACACTCGTGGCTGCCACGTTCGCAACACCCGTGCTTCTGGCACAGACCGCCCCGCCTGCACCCTCGATGCGCGGCGACGGTCCAGCGCCGGCCTCGAAGCCATTCAACATCACCCGTTCCGATCCCGGGCTCGACGCGGTCGTGGCCGCCGACACCAAGGCGGAACTGATCGCCTCCGGCTTCGGTCTCAACGAGGGCCCCGTGTGGGTGCGGGAGGGACAGTCAGGCTATCTGATCGTGTCGGGCCTCCTCGACAACGTGCTCTACAAGATCGCCGCCGACAAGACCGTGTCGGTGTTCATGGAGAAAGCCGGCTACTCGGGCACTGACGTGAACCACACGGGCACGCAGACGCGCAGCGGCCGCTCGCACGTGCTGCTCATCGGTCCAAGCTGCGCCAGTCTCGACTCGCAGGGGCGGCTCATCTGGTGTGCCGACAACGACCGCGCGGTGATGCGCCTCGAGAAGGACGGCACCACGCGCACCGTCCTGTCATCGGGCTCGAATGACGGCAAGCGCTTCAGCGGTCCGAACGACATCGTCGTCGCGAAGGACGATGCGGTGTATCTCACCGACAACGATTTCGGTTTGCGCGACGGCGGGCAGAATCCGGACAAGCAAATGCCGAACGGCATCTGGCGAATCAAAGACGGCAAGTCAACGATGGTGCTCGATGCGATGGTGCTGGGCGGCATCCCGAACGGCGTCACGCTGTCGCCGGATGAGAAGTATCTCTACGCGAACGCGGGCCAGCGGATGTTTCGCTATGAGGTGAAGGCCGACGGTTCGCTCGGACCCGGCAGCCTGTTCACACAAGGACCGGGCATCGGCGATGGCATGAAGGTGGACACGCTCGGCAACGTCTACTCGACGAGCGGCGCCGGCCCCGGCATCGTCCGCATCACGTCACCGACTGGAATGCTCCTCGGTTACCTCAATCTGCCCATCGTCGGCGGCGAGCCGAAGAAGCAGATCTGCGCGACCAATGTCGCTTTCGGAGATCTCGACGCCAAGAGCCTCTACGTCACGGCATGCGATCACGTCTATCGCATCCGGATGAAAGTGGCAGGCGTGATGGCGGGACCTAAGCGCTAACGCTCTGGTCCTTGGTCCTCAGTGCTTGGGTCTTGGACTGTTGGACCAGGGACCAAGGACGGACGAAGGACCAAGCACGAAGGACTAAGGACTGTTCTTCTCGAGTTCGCGCGCACCGCGGAGGATCGCGGGCAGGCCGTAGTTGCCTTCATGACAGGCGTACTCGAACATCTTCTCGCCGGTCATCTTCAGCGGAATCATCAGCGTCCACGGACGCGACCACACCGCCGGGTCATCGAAGGTCACGTAGTACTCGAGCGTGTCGTTGGCGACGCGGCGGAACTTCTCGGTCGTGCGCAACGTTTCGGTCGCTCCCACTCGAGTCGCGTTCGCCACGTAGTTGGTCGTGTCCACGACCAGCGTGTCGCCGTCCCACCTGGCGCGCGAGTCGCCGTGGTATTGCCTGATCGCGGGCGAGATGTGCGGCGCAACGTCCGTGGAGAAGATGCGCACGTCGTGAATCATTTCGCTGCGCAGCGCCATGACGCCGGGGCCTTGCGTGATCTCGAAGTAGCTCTGATAGCCAGCGCGGATGTTGGGTGTGCCGTAGCTGACGCAACGGGTGCCAAGTGACAAGTCCTGCGCGCGATCGGCTGGCCCTCTGGCTTTCTGAGCCGCGGCCTGCGCGCGGGCGCGCTCGGCCGCGCCAGGCGCAGCCGCCGGAATCCGGCCGTCAGGCGGATCGATGATGAGCGAGGTGCGGTTGTCCCACACGCGATCGGACAACCAGGTCTGGTCGTAGTTGCCTACTTGCGTGTCGCTGGAGCTGAATTTCTCCTTGCCTTCGATCGCTGCGGTGAAGAGCTCATCGGCGAAGAATGCGTCGCCGCCGTCCATCATCTTCGTTGCCTTCTTCTTCAGATCCGCGAGCTCGGCATCGGTCATCGTGGCGCGAAGACCGAACTGCTTCGGCCGCTCGAGCGGCGTCATGCCGTTGTTGGCCCACACGCCCTGGAAGTCGGGATGCCCGTCCGGCATCCGCGGAACAGTCCAAGCCTGTCTCGCAGAAGCTCGCGACGCGAGCGGAGGCGGAGATGTCTGGCCACTCACGACGATCGTGGCCAAGAGAGCGAGGCCGGCGAGGCAGACGATTTGTCGAGACATGGGCAGTCTCCTCTGCACCGCACAGTGTGCCCGAAATCGCCGCGGCCGTGGAGATCAATCCGGGGACCCGAGCCGGTGGGGCCTATCGGTCCGGGGGGACGCACTCTGCCGCTCGAGACGGTGGCGCACCGTAATACTTGTCCTTACCGTTCGGCATCACGATCGTCTGCATTCGGGCCGCGTTGGATCCGTCTTTGAAGCGATAACCGATGACGGTGATGACGTCCCCGGCGTTCAACGTCTTCTTGTTCCATCCGCATGTCGTCATGAATTGCGGGCTCGAGCCACCGACCTTCCACTTTTCGATGGTCCCGTTGGACTGGACGTCGAGCGCGATCATCACGTGCGGATTGGCCCAGGTAAATGCGGTCACGGTTCCCTGCAGCGTGACGCGCTTCGTTTGATCGACCGGCCACTCGTGATGCGCGAGCAACGGACTCGCGGCTACCAGGGCCCCGATCACACCCAGCGCCAGCGTCCACAGCGTTCTCATCGCTCCTCCTGGTGTGCCCGAATCGTCCCCGGTCGTGGAGCTCAATTGTCGGACGGCTATCTCATGCTATCGGAGTCCGCGTCACTTGACCTGATCCTGCAGCCACTTCACGGTCGCCCGCTGAAGATCGGGATGCTGCTCGAACAACTCGACTCCGTGGCCTGAACCAGGGAACATCTTCAGCGTCGACTGTGGATGTTTCGACGCGCCGATCGCGCTGCGCATGGCGCCTGCTCCGAAGTCCTGCTCGGAGTAGATGCCGAACACTGGCAGCGACGGAGTCGCGGCCAAGTAAGCGCTTCCGCGCGGACTCGGGAGCCCGGAAAGCAGGACCACGGCCCTGACGTCGCGCCGGCGCGCCGCGAGGTCTGCGGCGTCGGCGGCCCCGCAACTGGAGCCGACCACGGCCAGGCGCGCAGGGTCGACATCCTTCTGCGCGAGCAGGTACGCCAACGCAGCATCGCCGTCTCCGGGTGGAAATGGTGAACCGCCGGCGATTTCCGGCGTGCCGCGGCCAGCCGCTCCTCGCGCTGGAGGAGGTGGCGGCGGCGGGGGCGGCGGCAGCCTGCCGCCGGTCTCTCCGAACCCTCGGTTGTCGAACGTCATGACGTGGAATCCTGCGGCCACGAGATCTTTGGCAAAGCCGTCCCATAAACGCCGGCTGGCGTTGTCGCTGCACTGGTGGAACAGCAGAATGCCTGGTCCCCCCTTTCCTGGCGCTGAATAGCTCGCCTTCAGCACGGTGCCATCGGCGGCTTTGAGATCGACGTTGCGCGTCTGCGCGGCGACGGGTGCTGCAGGAAGCGCGAGACAGCCGATGAGAGCCAGTGACGTGCGAATTCGCATGGTTGTCTCTCCTAACCCCTTCGTTGCCCGTTACTCGTGGCGAAGCGCGACCAATGGTTGAAGCGTCGCTGCCTTCAGGGCTGGTACGAGTGACGCGACGAGTCCCGCGAGCAGCAACACGGCGGCGGCCGCGGCGAAGATGTACGGGTCGCTCGGTGACACTTCGTACAAGAGTCCGCTCATCACGCGCGCCACTCCCGCACCGATGCCGAGACCGGCGAGCGTGCCGATCAATGCGACGGTCATTCCCTGGCGAATGATCATCCCCACGACCTCGCCGCGCGGGGCACCGAGCGCCAGCCGGATACCGATCTCCTGTGTGCGCCTCGACAGGGAGTACGCGAGCGTGCCGTAGATACCCACCGACGCGAGCAGGAGCGCAACCGCAGCGAAAAGCCCGAAGGTGAACAAGTTGAAACGGTACGGCGCAATCGAGTCCGCGAGAGCCGCCTCCAGCGTCTTGATATCGAAGATCGGTACCGCTGGATCGACTCGAGCCGCACTGCGACGGATCTCGGCCGCGGCCGCCTCAGCATCGATGGTCACACTGGCGACAAGCGAGAAGCTGGTTCTCAGGGCATGTGCGTAGTCGATATAGATTTCAGGCTCAGCGGGGTCATCGAGTTTCTGAAGCTTCCGGTCGGCCACCACTCCCACGACGGTGGCCCACGCGTTGGGATCGAAACCAGGCGCCGCAAAGCGCGCGCCGAGAGGGTCCGAGTCGCCGAAATGCCGGCGCGCAAGTGTCTCGTTGATGACGAACGCCGGCGAGGGCTCGGAATCGGTCAGCCACCGTCCTTTCACGATGCGGAGGCCCATCACCTGAGCGAGACCCGCCGAGGCGACGGTCCCGCGCGCCTGCGGCGGACGTTGGCCAGGCTTCGGAGGCGGATCGCCCTCGCGAATCAAACCCGCGTCGAAATTTCTTCCCGTTGTCAGCGCGGCGGCGCGAACACCGGGCACGGTTGACACTCGCCGAAGCACCTCGGCGGCATGCGCCCGCTGCGCGCCCTCCTGCCGATAGGCCGGGCCGACAGCCTGAATCCGCATCGTGACGATCCGATCCGGATGAAAGCCCTCGGGAAAGGCGGTGAGGCGCCAGAGGCTCTTTATCAGCAGGCCTGCGCCGACGAGCAACACGATCGTCAAGGCGAACTCGAGCGCGACGAGCGTCGTTCTCGTGCGGAGTTTGCCCGTGATCGGCGGTGTGCCGGTCAGTGCCTGTTTCAACACTCCGCGCGCATCGTCCTTCCAGAGCGACCAGACAGGAACCATGCCGAAGACCAGTGCCGCGACGATGGCTGCCGCTGCAGCAAACACGAGCGCGCGGCCGTCGACCGTGGTCTCCTGCAGCCGCGGGACCCCGTATGGCAGGATTCGGACGATCGTGGCCAGACTCCATCGCGCGACCACGAGACCCGCGACGGCGCCCGCAGCGGCGACGAGCGCGCTTTCGACGAAGAATTGCCGCGACAACCGCCAACGCCCTGCCCCGATCGCTGCGCGGATCGCGACCTCGCCGCGCCGCGATGCAGCACGCGCGAGAAAGAGGTGGGCGACGTTCGCACAGGCAAT
>Ga0207428_10006304_pt1 | contig 10966 bp, 10 predicted proteins | sample RhiMethybrSRZTD1_FD_187600 | JGI IMG/M metagenome (GOLD analysis project Ga0207428, IMG submission 187600) | Populus rhizosphere microbial communities from Tennessee, USA - Rhizosphere MetaG P. TD hybrid SRZTD1 (SPAdes) (version 3) | ecosystem: Host-associated > Plants > Roots > Rhizosphere >... | reverse complement strand
GCCGCCGGCCCTGACATAGCCGGCCCGGCCGGTGCCGGCCCTGACTCGCCAGGCAACTCGCCGGGCACCTCGCCGGGCAACTCCCCCGGCGAGCTTCCTGAAGCGGCCGGCGTGTGGTCCGTCAGCTGCTTCGTCGTCTCCCCCGGCCACCGCCGCAGCGGAGTCGCAGCCGCGCTCCTGGGGGCCGCCGTCGAACATGCAACTGCTCACGGGGCAACGGTGGTGGAAGGCTATCCGGTGGATGCCGCAAAACGGCCCAAGGCCGGCGCCCCGGATCTGTACCACGGCACGCTCAGGCTGTTCCTGGCCGCGGGCTTCGAGGTGGTCAGCGATGCCGTTCCGGGCCGCGCAGTGGTGCGGCTGCGGGTCGGGCCACCGGGCACCGGGTGACCGCCAGCGCGGCTATCGGTTGAGGGCGCGGATCGTCCAGCCTGCTTGATGCGACGATCCGGGGAGCAGCTCCACCAGATCGGTGCCCGAGTTGAAGGCGTCGGGCGGACAGGTCATCGGTTCCACGGCCAGCCCGAGCCGGTCCGGCCCCGCGGGCTTGTCCGCCGTGTGGACCTGCACCCACGGGCACCGCTCATCCCATTCAATCTCCACTCCCGCGCCTGAAGGGTCAAAGACACGGACCGCCGCCAGTCCGTCGGCATTGCGGCTGATGCCCGTGAAGGCGTGGTCAATCCGGACGGGGCCAAGGCCTCGCTCGGTCCGGAAATCGAACTCGTGCCCCTCGACACTGCTGAGGTGTTGCGGCAGCAGCCGATCGGGCGATACCTCGAGAAATTCGCGCGCCGGAAGTTCCAGCGTCCATTCATCCAGCGGGGCCGGGCCCGCCATGAGGTACGGATGGGGGCAGACCCCGTAGGGCGCCGGCGCCTCGCCGACATTGGCGGCAGTCACAGAGCAGTGCAGTCCGTCGTCCAGCAGCTCATAGGACGCCGTCACGGCCAGCACACCCGGATAGGCGGGTCCGGCGTCGACCCGGCAACGGAGCATGACCGAGGAATCCGTCCGCTTCACCAGGGTCCACGGCGCATCCAGCACCAGACCGTGGAGTGCCGTGTTCCGTTCGGGCTCGTTGATGACGGCCTGAAATGTCCTGCCGCCGTGGCTGTAGCGGCCACCGGCCACGCGGTTGGGCCACGGAGCGCAGACCACGCCCCGGTAGTCCGGGATGGGACCGTCCGCACCAAAGCCGACCACCAGGTCCCGCCCGCCGTGGCGCAGTTCGCGCAGGGCTCCGCTGCGCTCGGTGATGATGGCCGAATAGGGGCCGAACCTGATGGCGTGCTCGGTGCGCGGCATGGGCATCCTGTCTTGTTAGCGCTAACTTTCCTCAGTACCACCAAGAATAGCGCAGTCAGGGCAGCGTTTGCCCGGGATCACGGCAGGGTCAGGACCACGGGACCGTCCGCGGTGATGGCCACGGTGTGTTCGCTGTGGGCAGCCCTGCGGCCGCTGGTGGACCGGAGCGTCCATTCGTCGTCGTCGTGGTAGTAATCGCCGTTGCCGCCGAGAATGAGCATCGGCTCGATGGCGATGACCAGGCCCTCGGTCAGCTTGATCCCCCGCCCGGGCCGGCCGTCATTGGGTACTGCAGGCTCCGCGTGCATGGTGCGGCCAATTCCGTGCCCGCCGTGGTCAGCCAACAGCCCGTAGCCGGCCCGGCGGGCAGCGCCACCGATCGCGTACGCGAGGTCGCCCATTTTGTTGCCTACCCGTGCAGCGTCGATGCCCCTTGCCAGCGCAGCGTCGGTCGCGTCGATGAGCGCCTGGTCCACCGGATCCACGGTGCCCACGATGAAGCTGACGGCGGCATCACCGCACCAGCCCTCGAGGAACGCTCCGCAGTCCACGCTCAGCAGGTCTCCGTCCTGCAGCCGGTATCCGTTGGGAATGCCGTGCACCACGGCGTCATTCACGCTGGTGCAGATCACCCCCGGAAACGGAACGGATGCCCAGCGCGGCCGGTAGTTGAGGAACGCCGGCGTGGCTCCGGCGTCGGAAATGGAGGCAGCGGCAACGTCGTCGAGTTCCTTGAGGGAAACACCGGCGGCGGCAGCCTGGCGGACTGCTGCCAGGGCATTGGCCACGACGCGTCCCGCTTCGCGCATCAAGGCAATTTCCTCGGCAGTCTTGATCATGGACATGTGGGGGCCTCCAGGATTTCTTGGGCGCGGCGGGTGGATCCGTGCCGGCAGGCCTCGTGCCTGCGTACTCTGTACCTGCCTACTCTAGGACCACGCGCGCCGCTCCGGCAGCGGCAATCCGCGCCGCCGCCCGGCTTGAACGGGCTATCTTGGCAGCATGGCAAATGAAGAGGTGCTGGCCGCCATCCGCTCCGGACTGCGCGCCGCAGCGGACCCGGTCCGCGGCGCCGCGGCACAGGCCTACATGAAATCGTCAACGCCGTCCCTCGGAGTCCGCGTGCCGGACGTGAGAAAGACCGCCCGGGCCGTTGCGGCGGCCCATCCCTTTGCCTCCGCCGAGGACCTGCGGTCAACGGCACTCGCCCTGTGGCGGGAGGCCGAATACCGCGAAGAGCGCTACGCGGCGATCGATCTCACCGGGCTGCGGCTGGTGGCCCGGGATCTCGGGATGCTTCCGGTGTATGAGGAAATCATCCGCACCGGCGCGTCCTGGGATTATGTGGACGGCGTGGCCCACCGGATCTGTGCCCTGCTCCTGGCCCACCGGGAGGAACTCACCCCCGTGATGCTCCGCTGGAGCGGGGATCAGGACCTCTGGATCAGGCGTGCCTCCATCACCGCCCAGCTGGGAGCGAAGTCCAGCACCGATACGGCGCTGCTCGCGAGCGTCATCGAGGCGAACATGGCCGACAGGGAGTTCTTCATCCGCAAGGCCATCGGCTGGGTGCTCCGCGAGTACGCCAAAACTGAGCCCGGCTGGGTGGTGGACTTTGTGGCCCGGAACGGACCGTCCCTCAGCCCGCTTTCGCGCAGGGAAGCCCTGAGGAACGTCCCCGTCAGATGACGGGCCGCGTGGTGACCGGCTGGTCCGCCTTGCTGAAAAGCAGCTTGGTACTCCGGTCCAGGAAGATCAGGTAGAGCGCAAACAGCAGGGCGATGATGGCCGCGGCGTTGCGGGCCAATGCCAGGGCCAGGCCCAGGTCTTCAGTCTGCAGATACGGAAAGACTTCCAGCTGGTCTGAAATCGCGTAGACCATGAAGAAGGACACGATGAAGTACAGGGCCTTGACCTGCCAGTCATCGCGGATGCCGGTCACGGCAAACAGCGGGATCAGCCAGACCACATACCAGGACTGGATCATCGGAGCCAGCACCACCACGGCCGCGAACGCCAGCGTGAGACGGCGCATGAGGCGGTCGTGGTCTCCCCTGAAGATCTGCCAGGCGACGATTCCCACGGCAAGGACCTTGCCGGCATCGTAAACCAGTTTGGCGAGCCCCCACCCGTCGAGGCTGAACGCGTTGGCGATGGAGGCCACCACCAGGCCGAGCAGGCCCACCGGGGCGTACCAGATCCATACGCTGCCGGGCGCGGACAGGCCGTTGACCCACCCGAAGCCGAATCCGTTCACCAGGCTCATGAGGTAGAGCAGGGCAAAGCTGATTCCCGCGGTCAGGCCCCAGAAAACAAACTTCCGCGGCCAGCCGGCTCCCTTGCCTGCCCAGAGCAGTCCGATGAAGGGCAGGAAGACCACGGTGATGGGCTTCACTGCAATGGAGGCCGTGACGAGGACAATTCCGAAGATGACGCGCCGCGTGGCTGAGTAATAGAGTCCGGCAAGGGCGAGGCCGATCATCAGCGAGTCGTTATGGACGCTCGCGATGAAGTTGGTGAGGAACAGCGGATTCGCCGCCGTAAGCCAGAGGGCACGGTGGGGATTGACGCCGTGGAGTTCGGCAAGTTTGGGGACGTAGATAATGCACAGCGCCACCCCCGCCAGCGCGGAGAGCCTGAACAGCATGATGCTTGCCTCGGGGTGGACGTTCGTGGACCAGACCACGAACTGCTCGATCCAAAGGAACAGCTGCCCGTAGGGCACCGGAGCTTCGGTCCACATCTTGTCAGCGCCGAGCTGGAAGTAGTTGGACAGCGCTGAGATGCCGTTCTCGTAAGGATTGAACCCCTCCACCATCAGGCGGCCCTGGCCGATGTAGGCATAGACGTCCCGGCTGAACAAGGGGACCGTGAACATCATGGGAAGGCCCCACGCGGCAATGGCCTGCAGGGTGGCTTTCCGGGCCGCATTGCCCCAAATGTGGATGTGCTGCCCCAGCCTCAGCCAGGCCCGGACCAGCAGCATGCCGCCGACGGCCAGCAGCACGATGGACAGCGCGACACCGAAAGCCTCGGTGCGCATCCAGATGAACAGCGGCATCCGCCGCAGCTCCGACGCCGGTGCCAGCCAGCCGACGCCCAGGGACCCGATGACCAGGAACACCGAGCCGATGAATCCGGCGAGGATGGACGAGCGAGGATTGTCCACCTCTGCCCGGGCCGGGTCTGTGGAAGTGCCGGTGGCCTTTTCCCCAATCGCAGGCACGGGCGCCGTCATCTCAGGATCGTCCAATCTGTTGTGGGCATACTGCCACCATCTGCGCCCGTTATGTCCGGCCAGAATGGATTGCGGCAGGCGCACAGGGACGCCGCCACGTACCCGAAATCTTAGCACCGGACCGTAGCAGGACGGCTAAACGGTAGGCTGATCGGGTGCCTATTACTAACGAACGCATCGTCTGGATCGACTGCGAAATGACCGGCCTTGACAGTGTTAACGACGCCCTGATCGAAGTGGCCGCCCTGGTGACGGATTCCGAACTCAACATCCTCGGGGACGGGGTGGACGTCGTCATCAAGCCCGACGACGCAGCACTCGCCCAGATGAACGACTTCGTCCGGGACATGCACACCCGCTCCGGGCTCCTGGAGGAACTCCCCCAGGGCAAGACACTCGCCGAGGCCGAGGCCGCGGTCCTCGAGTACATCCGCAAGTGGGTGCCGGATGCCCGCAAGGCGCCCCTTGCCGGAAATTCGGTCGGCACGGACCGTGTCTTCCTGGCCCGTGACATGCCCGCGGTCGTGGAGCACCTGCACTACCGGATCGTTGACGTGAGCACCATCAAGGAGCTGGCGCGGCGCTGGTTCGCCCGCGCCTACTTCCAGGCACCCGCCAAGCACGGCGGACACCGCGCGCTCGGCGACATCCGGGATTCGATCGAGGAACTCCGCTATTACCGGGAGGCGGTCTTCGTGCCCGCCCCGGGACCCGACAGCGCCACCGCGCAGCAGATCTCCAAGCGGATATCCGGTCAGGCCGCACCCGTGGATCAGCTCGCCGACGGGACCGTTTCCACGGCGGCCGGAGTGGAGCCCGGAAAGTAATCTGCGCCACGTTTGAGGGAAATTTTGCCGAAATGGCCAAAAGTGGCAAAACCACCCCAAAACAGCAGGTAAACTATTTGACGTTGCCTTTTCGGACGAACGGCTTGCCGGACAGTCTGTTGGGGCACATGGTGGGCGTAGCTCAGTTGGCAGAGCGCCTGGTTGTGGTCCAGGAGGTCGCGGGTTCAACCCCCGTCGCTCACCCTCACGAAGGACGGCATTGACTTGCCGGCCAAACACAAAGGCCGCACCGGTTATCCGGTGCGGCCTTTGCTCGTTTCACACCATTGCCGGCTGAAGTCCGCCCAGCACCAAAGGATCCATCTGACATGACCGTTCTGCCTATCACCATCTGGGGCGAGCCGGTGCTGCACCGCCGCGCAGCCGAAGTTGAGGTGTTCGACGACGAACTCCGCCAGCTGATTGCCGACATGTTTGAGACGAACGACAAAGCCAACGGCGTGGGGCTGGCCGCACCCCAGGTGGGTGTGGGCAAGCGGATCTTCGTGTACAAGTACGACAACGAGGACGGCGCACCGCCTTCCGGGGTCCTGGTCAACCCCGTTCTGACGCTTTCCAAGATCTCCGGCGCCCTGCCTGATCCGGACGAGGAGGTTGAGGGCTGCCTCTCATTCCCGGGAGGGCAGTACCCCCTGAAGCGGGCGGACTGGGCGCGGGTCCAGGGCTTCGACGGATTCGGCAAGCCGGTGGACTTTGAAGCCACGGGATGGTTCGCCCGCGTGATCCAGCATGAATACGACCACCTTGACGGCCGGCTCTACGTCAACCGTCTCATTGACAGGTACGCCCGCAGGGCGATGAAGCAGGCCAAGAAGAGCGGCTGGGGCGTCCCCGGGCTGACCTGGATGCCGGGAGTGGACCCGGACCCGTTCGGGCACTGACCCGGCCGTTCACGGCAGGTCCGCTCCCCCGGGCCAACGCCCCACGGCCCGGGCGCTGTGGCCCCCGGCTTCACCGGGCGGCAATGGTCTGCTGCTGCGGGCAGGAGCTTAACACCTTGGCCATGGCATCCTTCTCCGGCTGGGTAATCCAGAGCCCGTAGGCCGCCTTCACCGAGATCTGCCGGGCGACGTAGTGGCACCGGAGGGCTTTGTTTTTCGGAAGCCAGCTGGCGGCGTCCGAGGCACTTTTCTCCTGGTTGGCCGGGCCGTCCGCGGCAACAAGGTTCAGCGGATCATTGGCCAGGTTCTGCCGCTGTTTGGCCGTGAGCTGCTGGGCTCCTTTCTGCCAGGCGTCCCCCAGCGCTACCACGTGGTCAATCTGCACGGCCTTGCTGGTGTCCGCGCCGCGCGTGAACGTGACACTCCGGCCGACGTACGGCTCGTGCATCGTCCCGGAAACAACCTTGCACCTGGAGTCCTTCGCAAACACCACCTCGCGGAGATCGCGGCGCAGGATGTCATTGCGCGTATCGCACCCGTTGCGGTCGGCGTCCGCCCAGGCCGGCCCGAACGCCGTGCGCTCGTAGTTGTTCTTCGGCGCCCGGCCCTTGACGGCGAGGCCCTCCAGGGCAGCAACCGCGCTGCCGCCGGGCACCGGCCGCGGCGGAAAAACAGGCTTCATCCACGCCGGGTCGAAAACAGGGGCCTCGCTCGGGCCGGAAACCGCCGGCTCCGCCACGGCAAATTGCCCGGCGGTGAAGAACCAGATGATCGCAGCGACCAGGGCAACAAAGATGGCCGCCAGCACGGCCCACGCCTGACGCGAGCGGCGGCGGGCACGACGGTAGGCCGCCCAGCTGACGCTCATGTGCCCGGGGGCTTGGGCTCGGGGTTTCTACTCACCCCCAGAGCCTAGGCGGGAGCACTGACATCGGGGCCGATATCCACAGTGTTGGGGAATGGTGCGCTGTGCAGGAACAGTCCAGGAATCCTACTGCACGCTATTGCTCCCGCATCACCCGCCGGAGGTCAACATTGGCGAGGTCAAGGAGGCGTTCCAGTTGGGCCACCCTGTCTTCGCCGACTTCGCCGGCCGCATGCGAAGCGCGGGCTTCGTCCAACAGCAACTGAGCTTTCTTTTGGTTGGCCCGCGCCACGTCGAGGGCATGTTCCAGGGTTGTCTCGTGCTGGAGAGTCGCATCGTGTTCCATGACACCAGTCTGGTCCCCTTTCCCGGCCGATTCCAGAGACTCAGCTGGGAACTTCCGGGGAAACAACGCAACCCGCTGCCATGGCAGCGGGTTGCGGAGGTCGGCCGCGAGGCCGGGTTGCTGGGCCGAGGCTTCTAGGCCGTGGCGGCGGCGAGCACGGGGGCTGCGTCCTTGACGGAGTCCTTCGCGGGGAAAGTCGGCGGGTTCACGCCGGCCATTTCCTCCATGACGCGGACCACCTGGCAGCTGTAGCCGAACTCGTTGTCGTACCAGACGTAGAGAACCAGGTTTTTGTCGTTGGAGATGGTGGCCAGACCATCCACGATGCCTGCCCGGCGTGAGCCGACGAAGTCCGTGGACACGACCTCAGGGGAGTCGATGTAGTCGATCTGCTTGCGCAGGTCCGAGTGCAGCGACATTTCCCGCAGGTAGTTGTTGACCTCGTCCTTGGTGGTGCCGTGTTCCAGGCTCAGGTTCAGGATCGCCAGGGAGACATCCGGGGTGGGGACGCGGATGGAGCTGCCGGTGAGCTTGCCCAGCAGTTCCGGCAGCGCCTTGGCCACGGCCTTGGCTGCCCCGGTTTCGGTGATGACCATGTTCAGCGCGGCCGAGCGGCCGCGGCGGTCGCCCTTGTGGAAGTTGTCAATGAGGTTCTGGTCGTTGGTGAAGGAGTGGACGGTCTCCACGTGGCCGTGGACCACGCCGTACTTGTCATTGATCGCCTTCAGGACCGGCGTGATGGCGTTGGTGGTGCACGACGCCGCGGTGACGATCTTGTCCGAATCCAGGATGGTGCCGTGGTTGATGCCGTGGACGATGTTCTTCAGCTCACCCTTGCCCGGGGCCGTCAGCAGTACGCGCGCCACGCCCTTGCTCAGGAGGTGCTGGGACAGCCCCTCGGTGTCGCGCCAGCGGCCTGTGTTGTCCACGACCAGGGCGTCCTTGATGCCGTAGGCCGTGTAGTCGATCGTGGCCGGGTTGTCCGAGTAGATGACCTGGATCTGCACGCCGTTGGCAGTGATGGTGTTGGCGTCCTGGTCCACCCGGATGGTGCCTTCGAAGGATCCGTGCACCGAGTCGCGGCGCAGGAGGCTCGCACGCTTGGACAGGTCGTTGTCGGAACCCCGGCGCACCACGATGGCGCGTAGCCGCAGGCCGTGACCGCCGCCCGCCTTTTCGATGAGGAGGCGGGCGAGCAGGCGGCCGATCCGGCCAAATCCGTAAAGGACGACGTCGGTGCTGGTGCGGTCGTCTGCCCCGCGCTTGCCCACTACCTCAGCCAGCTCGGCGCGGAGGAATTCCTCCAGAGTGGCGTCACCGCCGTCGGACTTGAACTTCTGGTTCAGGCGCGCGATGTCGATGGCCGCTGCACCGAGCTCCAGTTTCGCCAGAGTGTCCAGCAGGGGTGCCGTTTCCTCGAGCAGGAGCTCGTCCTTGCTCATCCGGCGAGCAAAGCGGTGTGCCTTGAGGATGTTCATCGCGGACTTGTTGATCAGGCTGCGTCCGTGGATGGATGTCACCACGTTGTTTTCCCGGTACAGCCGGCCGATCACCGGAATCATGGCCTCAGCAAGAGCCTCCCGGCCCATCCACGTATCAAGACAAGAATCTGACGTCTGGCTCACAGAACTACCTTCCTTGGTTCAACCGGATACGTCCTCGTAAACCGGAGGGCGGCCGCCGGAAGTTATCCAGGGCCGCAGGCACCGGCAGGGTTTCGGTCCACCCCGGATGCCGTTGGACGTTGCAAAGAAAAACGCCGGCTGCAAACGCAGATCCGGCGGAAGAACTTCTACGTTCACTGTCCATTCTAGGGCTGCCAGGACGCCCGGACCGCCGCGGAATGCGTGAAATCACTCACACCTGCGGCTGGCCGGAATCTGTCCAAGGGGGTGGATGGGTTGACCGATACGCCGGGTTCTGTGCTCCCGTGCCGTTACCAGCACGGGAGTAGCGGCCATCCATCTACGGACGCCGTTGCCGACGCCCTCCAGCGGCCTACCCGGGCACTCGGGCGAGCAGCCCTCAATCGCGCCCTGTCTGGCCTTGCTCCGGGTGGGGTTTACCTAGCCTTCCCGGTCACCCGGGAAGCTGGTGGTCTCTTACACCACCGTTTCACCCTTACCTGCTTCGTGCCGCTTTCAAAACGGCGCGAGGCAGGCGGTCTGTTTTCTGTGGCACTGGCCTGCGGGTTACCCCGAGTGGGCGTTACCCACCACCCTGCTCTGCGGAGCCCGGACGTTCCTCGAGCCACTCGCGTGACGCGCGGCCGCCTGGTCAACCCATCCGCCGTCCAGTCTACGGGCTTCCCGGCGTGCCCCGCTCCGCGCCGGCCCGCGGGCGCGGTGAGACAATTAATACGCTCAAACTCTCACTAAGGAGGGGATCCCCATGGACCCCACCAGCATCGTTATTGTCGTTATCCTCGCGGTCCTGCTGCTGATGGTGGCGAGGATGTCCATCCGGATCGTTCGGCAGTATGAGCAGGGCGTGCTCTTCAGGCTGGGCAGGGTGGTCGGAGTCAGGATGCCGGGGCTGCGCTTCATCATTCCCGTCATCGACCGGCTTCACCTTGTCAGCCTGCGGATCGTGACCATGCCCATCCAGTCGCAGGGCATCATCACCCAGGACAACGTGAGTGTCGACATATCCGCGGTGGCGTACTACCGGGTGGTCGACGCCGTGAAGTCCGTGGTCGTGATCGAGAACGTCGCTGCCGCCATCAACCAGATCGCCCAGACCACGCTGCGGAAGGTGGTGGGCCGGCACAGCCTTGACCAGATATTGTCAGAGACTGAGAAGATCAACACCGACATCCGGGAGATCCTGGACGCCCTGACGCTCGAGTGGGGCGTGGCGGTCACGCTGGTGGAGCTGAAGGACATCCAGCTGCCGGACGGCATGAAGCGTGCCATGGCACGCCAGGCGGAGGCCGAACGGGAGAAGCGCGCCAAGATCATCGCCGCCCAGGGCGAGGCCATTTCGGCAGCCGCCCTTGGCGATGCCTCGGACACGATGATGGCGCATCCGCTGGCACTGCAGCTCCGGAACCTCCAGTCACTGGTCGAGATCGGCGTCGACAGGAACACGACTGTTGTTTTCCCGGCTCCGCTGATGAGCACCATCGGGGAGCTCTCGGCATTCCTCGCCCGGGAAAGCCAGGCCGCGCAGGCGGCTGCAGCACAGCCCAAATCCGCGCAGGTAGTGCCGTCCCAGGCTGCACCGTCACAGGTGAAGGCGGCGTAGTTCCCCCGTCCGAGGCGGCACCCGAGGTTTATGATCGGGAAATGGACAACCGTCCCGTCGCCCGGCGGCGGCTGCTGCGATGGACAGCTTCCGGTGCCGGCGCCGCTGCGCTGGCGGCCTGCACCGGCCCTCCGGACCGCAGACCAGTTCCGGCCACTACGACGCCGGCCGGTACGGCAACGGTCAATACGACGGCGGCCCTAGCGCCGCCGTCGACATCCCCTGCCGGACCTC
>Ga0207428_10006303_pt1 | contig 10966 bp, 5 predicted proteins | sample RhiMethybrSRZTD1_FD_187600 | JGI IMG/M metagenome (GOLD analysis project Ga0207428, IMG submission 187600) | Populus rhizosphere microbial communities from Tennessee, USA - Rhizosphere MetaG P. TD hybrid SRZTD1 (SPAdes) (version 3) | ecosystem: Host-associated > Plants > Roots > Rhizosphere >... | reverse complement strand
GTGCTGACCGTCAACTTTGCCTGGATTGCTTGAGCTGGTTCTTCTTCGGCGCAATTCGGACAGCCGCCGCCGCAGGCGCATCCAGCCTTGCGTTGGATCAACGGTGTGGAGAAGTCGTGATGTAACTGCGACGCCGGAATCGGCTCGGAACGAAACACATCGCTCTGTCGCTTCGACGTGCGAGCGTCTTGTGCGGCTGAACGTGTGTCGAACGCTCTTGTCATCTCTACATGACTGAACCGACCGCGCGCGTCCGGCCTCGACCTGACGACGCCGCTGCGCGCCTTAGCCCGTCGTCGTGGGCGTATATGCTCGCCCTCTGTAATAGACTTCCAAAATCATCTCGTACTTTGGCCGCTCCGAACGGAAAAACGACTCGAACTGCGTCACCCAATCCTGCGCGTAGGTTGTCACCTCGTAAGGGTCTGCCTCGTGCGGCTCGGGGAAAAACTTCCACCAGTTGAGGAACGTTCCGGTAAACGGCGCGCCGTCCTTAAAAAAGCCGTAGGCGACCAACTCGCCCCGCCCGTCGTACCACTCGCAATGGCCGTCGAGCACCCCCTCTTTTAAGTTGACGCGGCCGACCGTCTCGCCCGCCCCCGTCTTAATGACAAGCTCCTTCGTTGTCGCCTCCATCGCCTCACCCTTCATCTTGAGGAGGCGCGCTCACCTCGCTACGTCGCGCGTCGCTTACGGCAATTTGTCGCTACAGTAACAGGCCTCGGTCATGTTCGAAGTGACCCAGTCTTTGTCCGGCGAGGGGACATTCTCCTGGTTCAACGCGCGCTCGATAGGCTTCGGCTTAAAGTCGAGCGGCGGCTTCGGCCCGACGACCGGGCGCTGGCCGTCTTTCGACATCACCTGATCCGGCCCGTTGCCGCTCGCGTCGGTCTGCCCCCCGACCGTGTGGAAGTCGTGCCACGTCGGCCCGGACACGCCGCTAGCACGCGTTCTGAGTTTGATATCGAACTCCCACATCCAGAACTTATGATAGTAAGGGCTGCACGGCTTCGTGCAGTCGACGAGTTTCGTCATCTTCGCGTACTCGGCTTTGGTCGCAGGGAGGTCAACGTCGCCGTAGGTTTTGAAAGCGAAGCCGGCGCAGTTGTAGCTCTTGCGCTCGGTGGTTGAAGATTTGGCGAAGGACTCGTGCGCCAGGTCGGTCTCCTCGCCCCAGAGGCCGTCAACCGCGCCCGTCAAGAGGCCGACGGCCTTCAACTTCGTCTGATACTTTACGACGGCCCTTCTGGTGTCCTCGGCGTAGACCCCGTCGGGCGTCGAGCCGACGATTCCCTGAATCTCGATAATCGACCTGGTGACGGCAGGTCGCAGCGTGTAGCTAAACCCCGTGGGGGCCACGTGCTGTCGTTGCAGCATCGCGCGGGTACCTGCTGACTGTTGCACCACGTGCGTCAACTCATGGGCCAGCAGCCGCCGGCCGCTCTCACTACTCGGGTTGTGCTCGCCGCCGGCAAACACCACGTCATGACCCAGGGTGAAGGCGCGCGCCTGAACGCCGGCGGCCGCGGCGGCCGCTTGCGCGTCGTGGTGGATGCGCACGTCGCCAAAGTCTTGGCCGAAGCGTGGCTCAAAGTATCGGCGACTGGCTGCATCGAGTGGTGTCCCGGCGCCCAGGCGGCTCGTGAATTCAGAAGTTACCTCGCGGGCGCCGGCCGCACCATTCGTTTGAAGTTGTATCCGCGGCGGCTCATCGCCAGTCGGGGTGGAAGCAGGTGAGTCTGAGCAGCCCTTGCATTGTCTTTGCACTACAGGATCGGGCACGCGCATCACCTGATCGGCGACCCGGTCAGCTTCCTGCTCGTATTGATCGCCGGGACTGCTGAGTTGCAACTTTGTCTGAATTCCGCCGGGAGTCGTTTCTTCTGCTGCACAAGTCGGACAGTCGCCGCCACACGCGCATCCCGCCTTGCGTTGAATGAAGCTGGAGTTAATTGAGGCAGACTTTGGAAATAGGGGAGCAACAGGAACAGGCTGGGCTTTGGGCCCAAACTGTTTGAGCGGGTTCGCAGCTTCGCTTGATGGTAATGCCAGCGCTCTCATCGTCTTCGAAATGACAGTCAGAGTTCAGGCGCGATGCGCTTCACTCTATTGGCCGACTGTGACGTTTACAATCTCTACCCGGCCGACGTTGAACTTGATTTTCTTTTTCGACGAATAAAGCGTGTTCCCTTTCTGATCCAGGACTTTCACATAGATGTCCGGCTTCCGTTCGATGACGTCGCGATAGTCCTCGGTGTGATACGTAAGGATGTAGTCGCCATTGCTGTCGGTCTCTGTCTGGCCCAGCTTATCGTCGAACAAGAGGTCCTTGTCGTAAACGCTCACAATCAATTTGCTTAGTCCCTTTCCATCTTTGTCAGTGACCCGGCCGCGAACGATCCAGGTGTCTGGTTGGGCGACCGGATCGTTTCTGCTCTCGACCGGCGGGGCCGCCGTTTTTTCGCCGGTGACAATGACTTCATGGAAAAGGACGGTCGCCAATTCAGGAGTTAACGGCTCGTCGTCTGCATGCAACAGCGTGGCCTGCCCGCTCAACACATGGACAAAAAGCGGCGGCTTGATGTTTGCCAGACTGCGCACATCAATGCGGAAGTAGCCATTGGCTGAGGTCCCGGCGAAGCCGAGTTGCTGGATCCAGTTGCCGCTCCGGTCGTAGAGGGCCACAGTCACTTTCGGCACGCCGCGAAGTTGCTCGTCGCGAATGAAGCCATGCAGCACCCACGTGTCCTTGTTCACGTCCGGCGGGACCACGCGCGCGCGTTCGCTCTCAGCTGCCAGCCCGCTGATGAACAGTTCGTTTTCAGCGCGTCTCGCGGCCAGGCCGATGACCCGGGGATCGTCATCACCCAGCCGGGCAGCCAGGCGTTCCTGTTCGCTTTGTAAACCCGCAGCTCGCGCAGTGCGCAGAAACTGCAAGTTATCAAAAGTCACAGCCCGCAGGATATCCAATCCCGGCAAGCTGTTTTGCAACACTGACGCGACTTGATTTAGAGAATCACCTGAAGTGGCGTCCTTATCCGAGTTCATTGCGTACCTCTTTCTTCATAAATGTCCGACAAACTTCAGTTTGTCGCCGAAGCTTCGACAAGCTAAAGCATGTCGGACATCAAACTGCACCACTATCCAAAGATCGTGCCGAACTGTTTGTTGAATTCGGCGCACTGTCCACTTTGTAGCAGGATCGTGTTGGGCTGATCGACCCTGGTAGCCGGCGGTCCGGCGATCAGCAAACAATGCGTCGCCTGATTGTCGGTCGTCATATTGAGACGTCCAAGGGTGATCGCCGAGAATGCGACGTGACCCGGGACCTCCTTGAAACGATTGTCACTCGCCCGCACCGACATTAGCGCCAGCAACGCAGCGTCGGTGAGATAGCGAGTCGCAATCAGGCATTCACATTGATTATCGTGAAAGCCCAGGTCGTCCATCGTCAGAATGGCGATCGACGCTGCGAATTCAAATCCCGCTGATTGGTTCAGAGTGTTTGTCGCGCGAGACACACGTTCCAGGCTTTCCAGCAGGCATTGATTATTTGTAAACAAGACGCTGCCGTTGAGTAGCTGGCGCGGAGGCAGGGGTGGAGCGGCCGCTTCCACCGCGGCAGGTTCGCGCCCGGCCGCGTTGAAGTTCCCGCCGGATACGGTCTTGTTAGGAGTACTTTTTTGTCCCCGATTCAAACTCGTATAACTATTTGAAGCTGTCTGGCTGTCAATCGCCTGGCCAACATTGAAAATCAATACGGTACTGACTTTGATCTCGCCCGGCTCGATCTCCATGCTGGTAAATTGGTTGCCAACTACCGAAACCTGCCCCAGCGCAAACGCGGTCAGAGCCCGGCCAAGCGGTGCACTGACAATGTTTTCCTGCACTTTGAGCGCAGGCATCCCGTTCGGCAAAGTAGCACTCTGACGCGATCCGGCAGGGGTCAAATTAACTGACGGAGCAAGCAAAGTAGTGAGGAAGATACCGCCGCGCGGCCCAGGCCTCGCAGCGCTCGCCGGCTGCAGGGACCTTCCGCCATTGTTCCTGATGACGTTGCGCGAGATTTCCACTCCCTCACCATGAAGCAGAAAGATTCCGCAGACAGGGTTCACAAAATCAAAGCCGTTGTCGGCGATGAAGTTGTCTCGCACAAAAAGATCGAGAGCCGATGCCAGCGAGATACCGCCATAGCCCATGAATCCCTGCTGGTTCGCCCTGATGCTGGCCAGAGGACGCTGGACACAACGGCGAATCTCGTTTCCTAAAATGCGCAGGTACTCGACGGTGATTAGCTCGGGTTTTCCCGCTGCGCCTTTGATATCGAAGAACCCGATCACGCCGATGCCGTTCAGACCCATGCTAAAGATCCGGTTGCGCTCGATCAGGATGTCGTAGAGAGCGCCGGCGGAAGTAGTCCGGGTCCCGCCCTCACCTGTGGGCGGGATCGAGCCGTCGCCGTCCTTACAGGGCTCGCATGGATCTGGTTCCGGATCGGGCTCTTCCGGCAACGGTTGGTCATTCGCGTCAACTGTGCGCAAACTTCCCAGAGTGATCCCGTTGCCGATGCCCCCCATGATCAGGTTGTTGATGACGCGGATGCGCTCGCAGGTTCCGCCGAGTTGAATGCCACCGAGCGCTTTGTGAGCCGGCAGGACGACATCCGGATCAAAAGGCCTGGTGAGTTCGAGATTCTTGACCCGCTGCTTAGGACTGAGTGCCAGCACAACGTTCTCTTCAATCAAACCGTCTTCGCCGATCAGAAAGATACCGGGCCTGGCGCTGGGTACGTCTTTCATTTCGATCCGGCAACGTCTGATGGTCACGTGAAAAGCCACCTGGACCTCGATCGCACAGCGAGTGGCTGCGCGCACGATAATATTTTCGAGAGTAATGTCGCGGCTTGGCAGTACCCGTGGGTCCTTTGATGCCTGGGCCAAATCCGGGCCCGTCACCAGAACGCCGATGCCGGTGTCGTGAGCCGTAATTCTCAGCGATTGAATGGTGATGTTTTGTGACCCGATGATCCGAAACACCGGAAGCGCTTGCGGGCGCTCGCCTGGGTCACGCGAGAAGACATGTGATCGTGCTCCGCATCCTTTAATCGTAATGTTTTGCCGGCGAGTGATTCTAACGTTCTCTTCATACTCGCCCGGCAGCACGCAGATTTCGCCGCCTGCCGCGGGTAAGTGATCGACGGCCGCCTGGATTGTGGTGAAATCTCCGTGACTATGAACGCCGTCGCCCACTCGATACGTGCAACAAGTCGCCAGTTTGGTTAACGGCTGAAAAACTCTGCGGCAGTCTTCGATGGCGGCCGAGGTGGAATTGGTCCACGTCAACTCGGCCAAAGGCACACGATGATAGTGAATGCCCTGCGGTGGTCGATGATTGATGAGCGTGGGATTGTTCGCAATTTCGCCCGCACGGACCGAGAAGGTCCAATAGTCGCGCGGCGCGTATTTCCCCGCAGCCACCGCATCGAAATTCAGTCGAATGCCATCCTGTAAAGGTACGGCACTCCCGGAAAAAGCACTGACAAGCTCAATGCCGTTCCAGAGCCGGAAGAAAACATCCTCAGTCGAAGTTGGCACCGCACCAAATTGAGTTGTGTTGTCGAGGGTGATCACACCGTCGGCGCCAACCGTCGCTTTCGCGCCATAGCTGACTCGCCAATGGCCGAGATTGCCGGCGGGCGACGGGTCAAACTCGAGTGCTTCGAGGTAACACGACGTCAATCCCGAATTGATGATCGCCTGGAGGTTTGCATGAATGTTGACCGTCTTTGGACTGACACCACTATTAAAGGTGCCGCGGCCCACGATTCCGCCGTTGAACTGCGACCACTTGAACATTGGCGTCGCCGCATTAACATCGGCAACTTCGATGCGATAAAGGTTGTGCTCGAAACCGGTGTAGCCGCCACCTTCGACCACCGGGCAGTCGGCCGTGCCGGAAGCAACCACCGGTTGCAGCGTGACCGTGAGCCGGCCCTTGTTGGCAAAATCATCTCGCAGGCGTCCGATGATGCTTTCACACGTTTCGCCGGCATTCAGCCGGAACAAGCGAAAGGCCGCGGAGGTCAACACCCGCTCGGTCGTGTCAGGATCACCGAGCGCAGGTTCAAACAGAAGTTCCGGTAATTGAAAGGCACTCAACTCTTCCCGCCAAACTTCCAGGACCACGGCGTCGCGGGTCTCCGGACTGCTCGGGATGACCGGAAATGCGGCGGTTGGATCCTGAACCGGAGGATTCAAATAGATGGCGGTGCGCTTGATACCGCTCGCCGGGCCATCGAGACGATAAGGCAACCCATCAGCCCAAACGCGTCCCGGATTGACCGTCAGCTCGATGCGGTCCGGCAGCGTCTTGATTTCCGCGCCGGTGATCATGAAGGCGTCAGCTTGATCGGCGGGGATGGCCGCGACGCCGGCGCCAATGATGTCCATACCGGCCGTGTCTTGCCAGTCGTTGGTGAGTTCGGTCTGCGCATTCCAGTCTGCGTCGAGCAGCACTCGCCCTTGCTGGTGTAAAACGCCGACGAAGTTTTGCCGCTGCTCGTCGCGCCAACTTGAAAAGTCGCCTCTCATGACATTCTCCTCACGTGACCGGTATCAAAAGGGGTCGGATACCGACCGGCATGAACTCACGAAATCGAACTTGCAGATTGCGCCATTTGTGGGCTTCGGAAAGAAATCCGAACGCGCCCATCGCATCGTCCTGCGGACCCTGCTCGCGAATCTTCTGATCGGTTGTCCTTGCGAGTTGGCCGTAAGCAGGATTGCCAAACACTTCGCTCACGAACTCGAGTTGGGCAATGACCTTCCCGGTCGAGTCTCTCCCGGTCACGCACGCATGACGTTGCGGCAGACGATCGAGCGACTCACCGGAAAAGTAACTGAACTTGAGACAACCGATCTGATTGTTCAGCACCTCCAGCGCATGCACCCAGATCCCTCCGCGGCCTTCGATGCTTTCGACTCGCATGCGCCCAAAAACGGTGATGCCGTTGACTTGTGTAGGCGGGCCATAACCATTGGTTGGATCCGTTGCATTGGTGATCGCAAATGCCGGAGTCGAATTGCCGACTCCCTGGCCCGCATCAATGATCGAATCGGCCAGCGACAAGCGGTAGGAACTGTCGATCAGAACAGGCCCCGAGATCGTTCGCGAGATGACGATTTCGGGCGTCTGTTTGAATAAAGCGTCCTCAGCGCCGGAAAATCCGTAGGGCTCATGCAGCTCGATCGACGGCAGAATCGGGGCTCGCGATCCGTTGAAGCGTTTGAAGCCTCCGGGATCGAGCGTGCAATTAATGAGCTCGAGGCGATTGACTGCGGCCCTCGCGACAAGCGGATCGCCGGCCGCAAAGCCATCAGCACGCGCCAGGTAGACTCCTTCGAGACGAACGTTGAGCCTGGCCATCACGGCATCAAACTGCGCTTGCTCGGTTGCATCTGCACCCACAACATTCGCCGGGCGAACGCGCAATGGCTGTGTCAACTCGATTACCGGACGTTGATTGCTGGCCGCGCGGATCAGCAGCGAGTTGCCAATCTTCAAATTCAACCCACCATCTTCGGTGACGGTTTCTTCGAGCAGGTCTACGTCAGCGAGATCGAGTGTGTGGGTAAAGCTATCTTCGATTTCGATGACGATCGGCTCGGTAGCGAGGTGGACGTCCTGAAGCGCATCCTTGAGCAGAAGGTTCTGGCGCAGGTTCACCCGGCGAAAGTTCGGACTGCCCGAAGGCAGACGCCAATCCAAAGGAACCGGACCGCGGGAGATCGGGTGAGTGCCGACGGGTCCCACAGCTCCGTAAGTGTAAGTTAGCAGCAGATCGCTCAAGAGCGCGTCAGCTTTCGCTTCATCTTCGACTCTGATTAACAACCGGCCAATGACCGGATCGATTGCCAGTTCGTGGTCCACCAGCGGCGGCACAACTTCGCTCTCCCAACCACAGAGATTTGCTCCCCTCACCTTCCATTCGAACGCCGGCGTTCCCACGGTGGGCCAAAGCTCTGCGGGGAATGCCGATTCGGGCAAGTGCAATTGCAGGCCGACGTCGGCCAATTCGAGCGTCGAAAGGTCCGCCGCGGTTTCGTCATAGGACTCGATAAAAACATATTTTTCCGGAGCGCTGCCGGGTACCCCCGGCAACAAACGTTCGACCGGAATCGGCCCGGGCACTTCATCAATCCGGGACACGAACGGCTCGCCGGCCTCCTGCCGGCGGCTCAACAAATCAAAGCGACTGGTATTGAAGAGTCTCAGCGGCACACCTTCGGGCTCGTTGCCGGCGATCACGTAAGGCCGGCTGAGCGCATTGACTGGAATTGGGCTTACGTTGACGCGCACAAAGAAACTGGTGCCGGGGCCGGCGATCTTTTCCGCAAAGGGTTTCGACATCCGCACGCGATACGCGGCTACGCGCCAGAGAAAGATTGCGAGGTTGGGAATGTTGTAACGAATACCCGCGAGCAATGGCGGCTTCACGTCCACCGTGTGCGCAAACGGATCGAAAGGCGTATCGAGAAATCCCAGCAGTGCCGGATCGCGTAACGTGATGGTGCCGCCCCGAATCGGTGTCTGGCGTTTTATTTTCGTGATGATGGGCTGGCCCGGCTCAAAGTCGACCAGACGGTACGGTGGCAGTCCGCCGTCATCCGGCCTTTGATGATTAAGGTGTTGGTTCCAACCGAGGCGCTCGAATAGCTCGACAGAGTGCACGCCCCACCTGGTCAGGTCGTAAGTCAATAACTCGATCGCGCCCAGCGTTCCCTTGCGCCGCCGCAACGCTATCGTGTCGGCAACGTCCGCCCGCAGAGACCACGTCTCTCCTTTGAGATGGGTCGTGCCGACGAGATCGCCGATGTAAGGGATGACCCAGTCGTCACAGGTCTCGATGAAGAGATCCTTGTAGAGCGATTCGATGTTTTCGTGAATCGCCCCAAACGCTTCTTCGACTACCGCGAGGTAATCTCGAAGCTGATTGGGTTGGACCTGCTCGGCATCCTTGGTCCGATAGATTTCGGGCAGCCGGCTAAAGAGAGGAACGCGTTTACTCATCTCAACACGCTCCTTTCACGACTTCCGCGACTGCGGTCAAGGTAAGGTGCGCGGAGAATAGACTGAGAATCTGACCATCTCCCGGAGCGATGCTTTCATTGAAAACTGCGCTGCTGTTATCGACATTGATCGTCGCGGGATCGTCAGCCGGAGGGAGGAAATTAAAAACTCTCACGATCGCCCATTTCACTCCGGCGACGTTCTGCACGACGCCCACAATCGTGTTTGCGTATTCCGCCTGCCCAAAGGTCCGGTTTCCCGGTCCGAACAATCCGTCAGAATTATCGTCCCCTTTCTGCTTGCCGCTGTTCGTTCCCAGCCCAAACGCGATCTCCTGATTAACCAGTTCTTCACGAAAGGACGGATCTACCGCGTAGTCGATGTCGACGCGAACATATTGGCGCGTGCCCTGCTCGACAATTACGGGATAACGATTGGGTCCACGGCACTGGTTGTAATGGCCAACGACTTCACGAACGGCGTCACTCTCGCCGCTGCGTCCGGTTTCCATCAGGACAGTGATGACTACTGCGGGAATGTTGTTTCGCAATTGCCAGGCTGCCCGCGCGCGCGCGACTCCCGAAATGGCCGCGACTTCAAATTCGAAGTCCTGAAGTCCAACCAGCCGGTCGAGACTTTGAACTTTCGCCGGAGCTGCTGCTTTGGCATTAGCTCCGTCCTCTGGCTCAGATCCGCCGCTGGAAACGTCCGGCATCTGAATCTTGTCCAGCCCTTCGAGTTTTCCTCCCTGAACTTTCGTTCCCTCTTTCAAAGCTCCAAAAGCGCCGGTGCCCGTGCGAAAAACAGCACTGACGTTTTCAAATCCGGTCGGCAACCTGACTCCGGTCTTACCGTCGCCAAATTGCACGTAGCTGTTGTTGTCTCCGTCTTCGCGGACGACATAAATCTCTTCGTCGCCTCGCCGGCCGAAGAGCGTCGGCGCATAACTCCACAAACGGTTGTTAACGTAGATTTGCAGTTCAGGCGTCTCGGGTGGCGAAGTGCCAACCGACAACAGATAAGTCAGCGGCGGCGCGGGCAGCTTGAAGGTCTGGAAGATCTGCGTATTGTCGCCGCTTCCGAGAATGGCTTCAGCTTGCGTCTTGCCCTGCGTCGCCTCAACCAGATTTCCGAAAACGTCGAGAAAAGGTGCGTCGTGCGGGAAGGAAGCATAGTTGACGATCGTGTCGAGCCGCGCCCGCCGCAGTCGCGGCCGGTCGAGCGGAGTAAGCGGGTCGACTGTTTGAACTACTACCGACAACGGCTCGACATCGGCGATGATCAAACTGCGCGCGGTCAACGCCTGCGCCTCAGCGTCAGTCCCGTAAAAGTACAAATCACTACCGCTGGTTTGGGGCGCGGGCGTCAGCGCAGCTTTTAAGCGAAGCCGCGGAGTTAGAACCTCGTAAAAAACCAATTCGCGTATGTCTGCGCTGTTGTGACCGGCAAAGGCGAGGTTCGCATCGAGCTTTACTACGCTGGTGGTTCCCGACAGCTGTCCCCACTTCATCGCGCCCGCCGCTATCGACTCGATTTTTCGGATCACTACCGACGATCCCAACTGCATCAGAAAAATCGCGCCGTTGGGCAGATCCTGAACCTCAACGTCCAAAGGAATTTCATCTGCCTGGATGGGCGGTGAGACCACCGTAACGGGACGCTTAACCATGCTGGTGGTCGAAAGCGAAAATGCCCCGGCTCCCAAAAACGAAGACATCAGACCACCAGACGCAAAGTAGGGACTCGCGAACGATGCTCTGTTCGCCGGCGGACTGGTAACTCCGTTCAGACTTCTCTCGAACGAGAGCGGCGACTCGTTTATGGTGGTAGTCGTTTCCGACCCCGTAGCCGTATCCGTCGTGGTTGACTTTACCGGCAGCGAAGTGTCGACAAACGT
>Ga0207428_10006299_pt1 | contig 10973 bp, 9 predicted proteins | sample RhiMethybrSRZTD1_FD_187600 | JGI IMG/M metagenome (GOLD analysis project Ga0207428, IMG submission 187600) | Populus rhizosphere microbial communities from Tennessee, USA - Rhizosphere MetaG P. TD hybrid SRZTD1 (SPAdes) (version 3) | ecosystem: Host-associated > Plants > Roots > Rhizosphere >... | reverse complement strand
GTTCAAGGCGATGAAGATGTTCCGCAACTACGACGGCAACAAGTCGGCGTTCGGGAATGTGAGCGTTGCTGCCAGCGGCGGGAATCCCGACAACGTCGCGGTGTTTGCCTCGGAGCGGACAGGTGATGGCGCCCTCACGGTGATGGTGCTGAACAAGTACCTGACAGGGACGACGCCGGTGACCTTGAGTCTCTCAGGCTTCGAGGCGAGCGGGACGGCGGCGGTGTGGCAGCTCACATCCGCGAATGCAATCGCATCGCTCGGCAGCGTGGCGTTTTCCGGGAGCAGCCTGACTCTGTCGCTGCCGGCGCAGAGCATGACGTTGTTTGTGTTTCCGAAGGGCACGGCTCCGCCACCCCCACCATCGCCTCCGCCACCTCCACCTCCTCCGACTGTGGCCGCGCCGACCAATCTCTCGGCGGCGGACTCCAAGACCGGCGTCGCGTTGAAGTGGACAGACAACTCGACCAACGAGACTGCGTTCTACGTGGAGCGCCGACTGTCGCGCCAGTCCTGGACGAGAATCGCGACCCTCTCGCCCAACGTGACGACGCATTTCGATGCCGTCGGCAAAGGCAGCTACGACTATCGCGTCCAGGCCTTTGACGCGACGACCGGCATCGCCTCGGCGTATTCGAATCAGGTCACGGCGCGGGTGAAGTAAGTTCGAGTATGCTCCCCGCACGCTATGTCCCACCCGGAGACTCTTGGTTCCTACCACGTCGAGCGCGAGCTTGGCCGCGGTGGAATGGGCGTGGTGTACCTGGCGCGCGATCCGCGTCTGAACCGCCTCGTCGCCATCAAGGTCATCCCCGACACGCTCGCGCAGAATCCTGACAGCCTTGCGCGATTCGAGCGTGAGGCGAAACTGCTCGCGGCCGTCAATCACCCCAACATCGGCGCCATCTACGGCATCGAGGAAGTGCAGGGGCAGCGGCTGCTCATCCTCGAATACATTCCGGGCGACACGCTTTCCGATCTGCTGACGCGCGGTGCTCTACCAGTACCTGACGCGCTCGACGTCGCGCGCCAGATCGCTGCGGCCATCGAGGCCGCTCACGAGGGCGGCATCATCCATCGCGATCTGAAGCCAGGCAATGTGAAGGTCACACCCGAAGGCCTGGTGAAGGTTCTCGACTTCGGCCTGGCGAAGGGCGGATCGGCTTCGTCGAGCGATCTCGCGCAGTCGCCGACGCTGACCTATTCGCCAACCGCGATCGGCGTCATCCTCGGCACGGCCGGATACATGAGTCCGGAACAGGCGCGCGGGAAGCCGGTCGATCGGCGCGCAGATATCTGGGCGTTTGCCTGTGTCCTCTACGAGTGCCTGACCGGCCGCAAGGCGTTCGAAGGCGAGACGGTGTCGGACACCATCGCCCGAATCATCGAGCGCGAACCCGATTTCGACGCTCTGCCGTCGGCGACGCCGCAGGCCGTGCGCGAACTGCTGCGACGCTGTCTCGAAAAGGACATCCGCAAACGTCAGCGCGACATCGGCGACGTGCGCATTGAGCTCGAGAGCGCGCTGGCCGCGAAGTCGTCGATGTCGATGGTTGGACGAGCGCCAGCCGTCGTCGAAAAACCGAGTGCCGTGCGGCGGCTCGCAACAGCGGCCCTGTCCGCGGTGCTCGGCGCCGCGATAGGCATTACGGCATGGACGTTCATCGGGCCCGTGGCGCGTCCCAATTCGACGGCGTCGCTGAGTTTTTCCATCGATGTGCCCGTCTCAGTCCGGCCGACGTCGGTCGCGTTCAGCAAGGATGGCCAGAGCCTGATTGTGCTTGGATATCCGAAACGCGCCGACGGCACCGAAGACCCAAATGGGCGGCTGTACGTCCGCCAGCTCGGTAGTTTTGATTTCACGCCAATTCCAGGCACCGAGGGGACCACGCGCTATGCGCGCTCGCCTGAGGGCAAGTGGCTGGCGATCGTCCGGCGCGTTGGCGAGCAGTCTGACGACTCCCGCCTGGTACGAGTGCCCCTGGACGGGAGTTCTCCGGCGGTCCCGATTGCGGAATGGGGACGTGACTGGGGTGATCTTCATTGGCTGCAGGACGGAGATCTTTTGATCCAGTCTGACCAGAGCACGAAATTCTTTCGACTCCCGTCCGGCGGCGGCTCGCCAAAGGCGGCGATCCCGTTCGATCTCGGCCCATCGGGAGCCGGGTACGCAACCTTCATTACGGAGCTACCCGACGGGCGCGGTGTGGTGACGCGCATTGAGGGCTGGGGACCGCAGGGTTATCAGCAGAACGTGTGGGTCATCGACGCGAGTACCGGGAAAGGAACGCGGGTGCTCGAGAACGCCTCGGGCGCCGCGTATGACGCGCCGTCGAAACACCTGATCTTTCCGCGCAGTTCGGTGCTGATGGCCGTGCCGTTTGACCTTGCGACCCTGAAGACCTCCGGAGAGCCGGTCGCCTTGCTGGAAGGGCTGCGAGCCAACGCATGGAGCCACGGCATGTTCGATTTGTCTCCGAGCGGGACGCTCCTGTTCGAGCCGGGCGGCCGGCTTGGAATCGATCGCCGCATCGTCACCGTGAATGCCGCGCGCGAGATCTTGCCGTTCGCGTCCGACGCACGGCCTTTCGAGCAATCCCTCAGCGTCTCGAGAGATGGCAAGCAGGCCGCCGTCGTCATCGCTAACGCCCGCGGGACGTACGAGACGTGGGTGGCCGCGAGCGATCGCCCTGGACTTCGACGAACATTGGCGCTTCCAAACGCGGATTGCGCGGATGCGGTGTGGTCACCGGACGGGCAGTGGCTCGCGTTCGAGAGGAACGGGCGCGACACGGACGATGGCGTGTACGTACAGCGGTCCGATGGCAGCGGCGAACCGAAAGCCGTGCTCAAGATTCAGGAGCTGGGAACGAATCTCGGAGTTTCCGGATGGATGCCCGACGGATCCGGCGTGTTCGTGACCAGGGTATCGAAGGGAAAGGCGGAGCCACTCATGGTGCCCGTCTCGAAAGACGGCATAGCGTCAGCTCCCGTCCGGATGCGGGAGTCCAAGAATTCCGCGGGTGACGTGACGCCATCGTACGATGGCAAACTTGTCGCCTACATGGCGGACGACTCCGGCCGTTCGGAGCTGTACGTCGCCGATCTGGTCGACGGTAAGATCGGCGGAAACGCGCTTCCGGTAGCGAGCGACGACGTTGCCAAATATCGGTGGACTCGAGACGACGACCGCCTTCTGTTCCTTCGGCAATCGGGCCGGCTGATGAGCATCGCCATTGACCAGAAGCCGGCGCTACGCGCCTCGCCGCCGGTGCCGGTCTACGACCTGAAGGCCCTTCGGCTTCTGACCGACGACTACGACGTGCTGCCCGACGGGCGCCTGATCGGCTTCCAGCTTGGCGCTGGCGAAGAGGATGTCAGGTCCTACAACGTCATCCTGAACTGGCTGGATTCGGCGCGTACGCGGCTGAAGAAATAGGCCCGCGTCCCGTAGCCGATAATGACGGCATGTCCCGCGCGCTGACGCTCTGCGTCGTGATCCTCACCGCCGCGGTAGCGGTTCGGGCGGCGCAAACACCAGCACCGACTGTCTCATCCCAGCAGGCACTGACTTACTGGTGCCCGATGCATCCGGACGAACGCGCGGCGTCCGCGGTGCCGTGTCCGATCTGCAAAATGACGATGGTGCCGATTCCGCCGATGCGGATCGGCGAGTACAAGATGGATGTCGCGCCTATCGCCGGACGTGTCGGCCTGGCGGGTCTGCGAATCTCGGTTCGAAATCCGTACGATGGGAGTCTCGTCAGAGATTTCGAGGTTGTTCACGAGAAACCGTTCCACCTGTTTGTGGTCGGTCGCGATCTCACGTTCTTCCGGCATCTGCATCCCGAGCCGCAACCGGACGGGTCTCTGGAGGTTCGAGAGGAGATTCCGCCGGGTGAATATCTGGTAGCCGCGGATTTCCTGCCCTCGGGTGGTTCGCCGCAGTTGCTGCAGCGCGTCATTGACTACGGCGGGAATTCACCCGGGCGGCGCAAGGCCGACCTCTCGACGCCTGGCTCCGCCGGCAATGCGTATGACGTCGTCACCAACGTCAGAATTCAGCCACTCTCCCCCAACCTGCCGGCGGGGCAGACCACGGCGTTCCACGTCATGTTGAGCCGCACCGAAGACGGACGACCGCTCGTCAATCTTGAGCCCTATCTCGGAGCCGGAGGGCACCTTCTGGCTGTCAGTGAAGATCTGACCGAAGTCGTCCACGCCCATGCGTCGCTGGATGATTTGGCAGGGTCGCTCCTGACCTTCGAGATGACATTGCCGAAGCCTGGGGCCTATGTCGTGTGGGTCCAGTTTCAGCGTTTTGGGGAGACTCTGACTGCTCGACTCGCGGTCACCGCCCGCTAGCGGCGACTGCGGTATCGGTTTACTATTCGTAGGTTCCCTTTTTGGAGATCACTATGAAGGTTGATTTCACCGTCAACGGAAAAGCCGTCTCTGTGGACGTGCCGCCGGACATGCCTCTGCTCTGGATTCTGCGCGACAACCTCAACCTGAAGGGCACGAAGTTCGGGTGCGGCGAGGGTCAGTGCGGCGCTTGCACCGTGCACCTTCGCGGACGCGCCGTGAGGTCGTGCCAGGTGGAAGCAAAGACCGTCGCGGGCGCAACCGTGACGACTATCGAGGGTTTGTCGCCGACGGGGAATCACCCGCTCCAGGTGGCCTGGCGGGAAGTCGACGTGCCGGAGTGCGGCTACTGTCAGGCCGGCCAGATCATGGCTGCCGCTGCGTTGCTCAGCACGAATGACAAGCCGAGCGACTCCGATATCGATACCGCGATGAGCGGCAATATCTGCCGGTGCGGCACGTATCTCCGCATTCGCGAAGGCATCAAACGCGCGGCCAAGGTGACCGCGCCAACGACGGGACGATAGGGGAGGCCTTATGACACTGGCAGCTATCGACCGCCGTTCTTTCCTTCGCGTCACCGCCATCGCCGGCGGCGGCATGATGATCGCGGCCTACATCGACCCGGTCACGGGACTCTTCGCGCAGGGCCGCCAGGGCGGGCCACCGGCCCCGGCGCTCGTGCCGAATGCGTTCATCAGAATCGCTCCCGATGGAAAGGTGACGATCATCGGCAAGAATCCCGAGATCGGTCAGGGCATCAAGACGACGCTGCCCATGATCATCGCGGACGAGCTCGACGTCGATTGGGCGAGCGTCACGGTTGAACAGGGAGATCTGGACGCGAAATACGGCGGACAGTCCGCCGGAGGTAGTACTGCCATCCCGACGAACTGGACGCCGATGCGCCAGATCGGCGCCGGCGCCAGACAAATGCTGATGGCCGCGGCGGCTGCTCAGTGGAGCGTGCCCGAAAGCGAGCTCACGACAGCGTCAGGCCGGGTGATGCACGCCGCGTCGAAACGGTCGGCGGGGTACGGTGAGCTGGCGGCAAAGGCCGCGGCGCTGACGCCGCCCGATCCGGCGACCCTCAAGCTCAAGGATCCGAAAGACTTCAAGATCATCGGCCAACGTACCAAGGCCGTTGACGTCGATTCGATCGTCACCGGCAAGCCGCTGTACGGCCTCGACATCAATCTCCCGGGCCAGCTCTATGCCGTCTATGAAAAGTGCCCGGTGTTCGGCGGCAAGGCGACAGCTGCCAACCTCGATCACATCAAGACGCTTCCCGGCGTGAAGCACGCGTTCATCATCGACGGGACCGAACAGCTGGCCGGCCTCGTAGGCGGCGTAGCCATCGTCGCGGATTCGTGGTGGCTGGCGCAGAGTGCGCGACAGCAGCTGAAAGTCACCTGGAACGAAGGTAAAGCCGCGACCGACAGCACCGAGGCGTTCAACGCGAAAGCCGCCGAGCTGGCCCCGACACTTCCTGCGACGGCAGGGCGTTCAGATGGTGATGTCGATGCGGCGCTCAAGGGCGCAGCGCAGGTTGTCGAAGCGGCCTACGCGTATCCATTCCTGAATCACGCGCAGATCGAGCCGATGAACGCGACCGCGAAGTTCGCCGACGGCAAGATGGAAATCTGGGCCGGAACGCAAACGCCGGCCGGCGCTCGCAACACGGTCGCCATGACGCTCAGCCTTCAGCCGACGGACATCAACATTCACATGGTCCGGATCGGCGGCGCCTTCGGCCGCCGCTTGTACAACGAGCAGATTGTCGAAGCCGCAGCCATCGCGAAGCAGGTGGGCGGCGTGCCCGTGCAGCTCAGGTGGACGCGCGCTGATGACATGACCCACGACCAGTTCCGGCCGGCGGGTTATCACAACCTGAAGGCCGGCGTTGACGCGTCCGGAAAGATCGTCGGGTGGCGCAATCACTTCATTACGTTCACGGCCAACGGCACCAGCGCGACGGGCTCGAGCGGCATGGGCGGCGGTGAGTTTCCGGGTGGGTGGATTCCGAACTTCGCGTTCTATCAGTCGATGATTCCGTTCGGCGTGCCGACGGGTGCGATGCGCGCACCGGGTAGCAATGCGATCGCGTTCGTGATCCAGTCGTTCATCGACGAGCTGGCGCACGCGGCGAAGAAGGATCCGCTGCAGTTCCGGCTCGATCTGCTGGCCATGCCCGCGGTCACTCCCACGCCGCCACCTGCGGCTGCGGCCCCGGCTGCGGGAGCGCCCGGCGCGCCTGGTCCCGGTCGAGGTGGTGGCGCCCCGGCGCAGGGGTTCGACTCAGCACGGATGCGCGGTGTCCTCGAGTTGGTGCGCGACAAATCCGGCTGGGGTACGCGCAAGCTTCCGGCCGGCACGGGGATGGGCGTGGCCTTCCACTTCAGTCATCGCGGCTACTTTGCCGAGGTGGCGGAAGTGAGCGTTGACGCGCAGAAGCGCGTGAAGGTGAACAAGGTTTGGGTGGCCGGCGACATCGGCAGCCAGATCATCAACCCGCTTCACGCCGAGTCGCAGGTGCACGGATCGGTCATCGACGGCATGAGCCATCTGATGTCCTTCGAGATCACGATCGCCAACGGACGCGCCGTCCAGAAGAGCCTCGATGAGCACGTGCCGCTGCGGATGCGGCAGGCACCGCGCGAGATCGAAACTCACTTCCTGACGACCAACAACCCGCCGACCGGACTCGGCGAGCCGGCACTGCCGCCGGTGCTGCCAGCGGTCGCCAATGCGATCTTCGCGGCGACCGGTACTCGCGTGCGCACGCTGCCGCTGGCGAAGCTCGGTTTCCGCTGGGCGTAGCGTGATGTCTGGAAAGATCGGGGCCGCGGCCCTTCTCCTCGGATTCGTACTGATCGCCCGCGTTGACGCGGGCGATCAGAAAACGACCAAAGACAAGCTCTACTCGAAGGAACAAGCCACGCGTGGTGGCGAGCTGTACGTGAAGTTCTGCGAGAAGTGCCACACGCCGGAGAAAGTTCCGGAAGGCAAAAAGCCAGGGCCGCCAATCTCGGGCCCGAAGTTCCTCGAAGCCTGGGCTGACCGGACGGTTGGCGAGCTCTTCGCGACGATCCGCGACACGATGCCTTCGGATGGCGCGGTCGCGCTCACCCAAGATCAAGTGCTCGACGCCGTCGCGCACATCCTCCAGACCAACGGCTTCCCCGACGGACCTGCGCCCTTGAAAAACGATGACGCGATGAAATCCGCCGTCATCGTCAAGTAACGACCGAAACTTCACCGTCAACACACACGGAGAAAAAAACGACACGGAGATCACGGACGTTCCTTGGGTTTTCCCAAAGTATCCCGTGTTCTTCTATGAAGCGGCGTGTCCACGTCAAGCGGATGTTCCGTCGTGCTGAAGCGACGAGTCGGCGTATGTGGACGCGGCGGCGAATGCCGGGCGGCCTTCTATTCGCGCTCTATCAGCCCGATCGGAATCGGGCGGCGCAGCAGGACATACGCGGGGGTGACGCAATCTCCGTGACGGCCGTCACAAGCGACCCAGGACACAGTCGCGTTCAACCCCCAGCTCGTGGCTTCGCCAGTCGAGGCGCGGGCCGCTATGCGGCCACACGCGATCCCTCAAATACCGAGTCATCGCGCCAGATCGCAAAGAGGATGCGACTCAGGCGACGGGCCAGTGCGACCACCGCGATGCGTTTGCCACGGCGCGCGGCCAGCTGATCGGTCCACTGCCGTAACGGCCCGCGACGACACGACCGCCAGCACACCCACGCGGCCTGCACGAGCAAGCTCCGCAATTCACTCGGGCCTGCTTTGGTAATGTGCCCGCGGTGGCGGCGCTCGGCCGAGCTCGCTTCGCGGGGCACCAGCCCGATCGCGGCACTCACGTGCGCCGCGGACGGAAAGCGACGGACATCATCGACAAACGCCCGGTAGGTCAGCGCGACCACCGGACCCACGCCGGGCACGGTCTGCAGGCGGCGCGCAATCGGATCCTGCTGCGCCGTCACGGCGAGCTGGCGGTCGAGCGCGGCAATCTCCGTCGTGAGGGCCGTCAGCGTCCGGGCCAACGGCGCGAGCGTCTCCGTCAGCGGGGCGGGCAGGGCGAGGCGCGCCAGCCGCGTGACGAAGGCCGCGCTCCCGCCCGTGCCGGCCCGATACCCGCACTGCCGCAGCAGCGCGCGCATCACCGAGATCGTCCCGCTGCGCATCTGCACGAGTTGCCGCCGCGCACACAGGACCTGCCGCCGCGCCCGTTGCTCGGCCGACGCGCGATGCGCGGGGCGATACCAGCCGCGGCGATTCGCTTCCGCCAAGGCCGCGACATCTCGCCCATCGGTCTTCACCGCGCGCCGTACCTCGCCGTACATCGGGGCAAAATTCGGATCGGCCACGATGACCGTGTGCCCGGCGGCTTCCAGCGCCTGCGCGACCCACTCGCTTTCCGTCCCGCTCTCCAGCAGAATCCGCAGCGGCCCCTGCGGGGCAAACACCGCGACGAGCCGATCGGCCGTCGTCGCGACCCGGCCCTCGCGAATCACGCGACCCTCCGCCGTGATGATCCGTACCTGGCTGTACCGCATGTGAAGATCGATGGCACCATAGACCATGGCTGGCTGCTCCTTTGTGAGGGCTCGGTCACACCCGAGCGTCATCACCAAATTGTGGAGCTTCGGCTACCACGCACTCGCGGGCAGCCAGCCGCTTCATCTCATCTCCGTGTCCGATGTTTTCTCCGTGTGTGTTGATAGCTATTTATCGTCGGGATAGAGCATTTTGAAGAGGGACGCCGCGACGATCGCGCCCGCGAAGCACGCCACCAGATAAATCCAGATGTTCGCCCACGTCGACAGGCCGAGGATCGTGATGCCGACGGCCACGGCCGGATTGAAGGCGCCGCCAGAAATATCGCCGACGGCAAAGGCGCCCGTCAGCACCGTGAAACCAATCGCCAGGCCGTAGTACGAGTTCCCCGACGTCCGCTTCGAGGTGGCGACGTTGAGGACGACGTATGCGAGCGCGAAGGTGAAGAGGAACTCAGCCGTGAGCGCGCGCGGAACGTCGGGATTCATGGCCTGGACGGCCGCCGCTGCTGCCGGTCGCAGAAATCTGACGGTCGCCGCCGCCGCGCTCGCGCCGAGTACCTGAGAGGCGATGTACGGAACGATGTCGGAGGACGGGCAGCGTCCGCGCAGCCAGACCGCGATCGTGACCGCCGGGTTGAAGTGCGCGCCGGAGAGATGGCCGGCGGCGTAGATCATCACCATCAGCGCCGAGCCGATGGCCAGCGGTGGAATTACGCCAGGCCCGCCTGCGAGAACAGTGCATCCGATTGTGAGAACGAGGAAAAACGTTCCGACGAACTCGGCCAGGTACTTGTTGATTGGCATGGGCAGCTCCAGATTGGGCCGCCAGTTTAACGCTGATTTGCCGACGTAACGCGCTCGACCTTGAGGTAAAGGGGCGCCACACCCATCACCGCCAGGAACGGCAGTGCGAAACGGCCGGCCTTGTTCGCAAACCGGTACTCGACGTTTTCACCTTCAGTTGCTTCGAAATTGATCGTCTTCCAGACGAGCGTGTTGTTGAGCTTAAGAAAGTGACGGCCGGCTGTGATCTCTTTCACGAAGCGTTCGCCGGCGAGCAGATTGCCAAGTGCCTCGCCATCGAGATCGACATAAACCTGTCGCTGCCCGCAGTCGCCCTCAAGCGTTCTGGAAACGATCAGTTGCGGCACTGTGAATTGACTAGCTCTTGAACGAACGCTCGAAGAGGTGCTCGATGGCAGCCCGACCGTTGGCGGCGAGTGTGCGAGTGCCCGTGCCGGTGAAGTGCGGATGCGTGACGACCGGCGCGGCCGAACCCGAACGCGGCTCCCAGTTCTCGCCCGTCCACTGAAACCAGCTGTCTTTCTCCTGATCGAACACGAAAAGCGGCTTGTTGCAGAGCTTGCCGAATTCAGCGCCCCAGCCGGTACCGCCGCGCACCGTCCCATCGGGGAGGACCGCGCCGATGACATAGATCTCCTGCCCGTGATTGACCTGGTACCAGAGCGTCTGCAAGACCCTGCGGATCGTGGGCGCGTCGGTATAGCGGCGGTGCATCAGCCGCGAGACGTACTCGAGGCTGATGTCCCCTGACTGCAGCTCCTCGTGGTTGAGGACGCGCACGCCGCGATGCCGCGCCATGCGATGCCCCTCGAACGTGAAATTCACTTCCTCGACGCCGTGACGTTCGGCGCAGGCGCCAAACGCGGCCTCGGCGCCGGGCGCGCCGCCACTGAAGAGGATGCAGTCTGCAGCAGTCATGCGTTCGATCATAGCCGTTTAACAGACGTTTTACGGTCCGGAACCGCCCGGTCGGCGTCTAACGCTGAAGCAGGTGACCATGAATACGCTGATTCGGTTCGCGATCCTTCTTCTGACGACCGCCTCTCTCACCCAACCGCAGGCCGACAAAGGCTGGCCCGAATGGCGCGGCCCCGGCCGTCAGGCGATGCTGGCCGCCGGACAGGCTCCTGCGAAGTGGCCGGCATCGTTCGCTCGCGCATGGGCAGTCGAAATAGGCGAGGGCTATTCATCGCCCGTGGTCGGCGGCGGTCTGGCGTTCGTACACAGCCG
>Ga0207428_10006298_pt1 | contig 10973 bp, 9 predicted proteins | sample RhiMethybrSRZTD1_FD_187600 | JGI IMG/M metagenome (GOLD analysis project Ga0207428, IMG submission 187600) | Populus rhizosphere microbial communities from Tennessee, USA - Rhizosphere MetaG P. TD hybrid SRZTD1 (SPAdes) (version 3) | ecosystem: Host-associated > Plants > Roots > Rhizosphere >... | reverse complement strand
CGAGGCCAAGATCGCTGATCTTGACTGGCACTCGGGTGCGCAGTGACTCATTGCCCGCCATACCGACGGCAATTGCGCGGATGCCATCTAGCCAATCGGCCGGTCGTTCCAACCAGTCATCGTCAGGACCGCGGAAGATATCGGCGAGCAGCAGCGCGTCACCTCCACCATGAGCTCCAGCACCTTCTTCGATCTTGATGTCCTGGGCTGCCTCCCAGTGGCGCTGCAATGTAAGACGCTCACCGCCGGTCCGTGATGAGGACTTCGGAATGGCGCTCGGGTCGATCACCACATTGCCGTCTGCATCGACGAGCACCGCCGCCCGTTCGACGACCTCGAGCTCCGCCCGCCCCTCGTCGCCGTTGACGGCAACCCGGTAGCCCTCCCAAGGCGCGTGCGCATTGAGCGCGTAGCTGAGTGTTACGTCCCTCGCGTAGTCAACAATCACCGCCAGGTTGTCCTCTGTCGTCACGCCGGGACCGAACACATCCTGATCGCGTTGGTAGCCGTCGTGCGACTCTGCGTCTAGGTAGAGCGCCTTGAGCCGAGGATCGTTGCGCAAGTCCAGTTCCCACGGACTGTGTGCTCCCTCATGCGTACCCCGCTCGGGATGGGGCGCCATGCCGCGTGCCGCAGCGTTCTCCGACCCGTAGAACCGCACGCCGCCTCGGGCGTACACCTGCTCGGGCGAGTCACTGAGCCACCAGTTCACAAGATCAAAGTGATGCGAAGCCTTGTGGATAAGCAGGCCACCCGAGTTTGCCTTGTCCCGATGCCAACGGCGAAAGTAGTCCGCCCCATGGGCGGTGTCCAGTACCCATTCGAACGTGACCGATAGCGGCGCGCCGATCGAGCCGTCCTTGATCAACTTCTTGAGCGCCGAGTTTCGTGGCGAATAGCGATAGTTGTGCGTCACCACGACCTCCCGACCGGTACGTTCAACCGCCTCGGCGATCTGCCGGGTGCTCTCGGGATTGATCGTCAGGGGTTTCTCGACCACTGCATCGACCCCGGCATCCAGTGACCGCACAATCAGTTCAGCGTGCGTGTAGTCGGGTGAGGTGATGATCACCCGGTCTGCCTCGGTTTCTTTGAGCACCCGTTCGAGATCGTCGGGGTGCGCAGCGACCACATTGGTCACATCAAGCCCGGCCTCGGACAAGCGATTCAGATGCACCGCCAACCGGCCCGGATTTGGCTCGACGAGTCCCACCAGCTCCGCGTCGTCGCGGTGATCGCCGGCCATGGCATCGAGATACATCTGGACGCGGTGGCCGGTTCCGACCACCACATAGCGTCGTTTGGAAGACACAGCCTTACCTTTCGCGAATTGAAAGTGCGGGACCTCAACTGACGAGGTCCCGCACTGAGGTCACTTTCCGCCGGTGGTGGCGATGCCCTTGACCAAGAAACGCTGGCCGAACAAGAACACCAGGAAGAGCGGGATCAACGTGACGACTGACATGGCGAACATGGCGCCCCAGTTGCTGCCCTCTGTCGCCGACAGGAACGAGCGCAGCGCGACGGGGACCGTGTAGGCGATGGGATCGGTCAGGTAGATCAACGGCGTGAAGAAATCGCTCCAGGTCCAGATGAAGGTGAAGATCGCCGTCGTGGCGATTGCTGGACCCATAAGCGGAAGCATCACCCTGCTGAAGATCTTCCAGTGGCCGCAACCGTCGATGGTCGCGGCCTCGTCCAGCTCCCTGGGAATGCCTCGGATGAACTGGACCATCAAGAACACGAAGAATGCATCGGTCGCCAAGAACTTGGGCAAGATCAGCGGAACGAACGTGTTCACGAAGCCCAGCGCGTTGAAGATGATGTACTGCGGCACGACGACGACGTGAAAAGGTAGCATGATCGTCAACAGCATGATGGCGAACCACAGCCCCCTCAGCCGGAATTTCAGCCGCGCAAACGCGTACGCGGCCAGCGTGCAGGCAAACAGGTTTCCGGCGATGGCCCCGATGACCACAATGGCAGAGTTGATGATGTACTGGCCGAACGGATAGTTCAGCGCATACCAACCCTGCGTGTAGTTCTGCACGTACAGGTCGTTCAGCCAGAGGCCTGGGGTACGGAAGATGACCTCGGTCGGCCGGAAGGAACTGACAATCAGCCACAGCAGCGGATAGATCATGATCACGCCGGCGGCGATCAGCAGTATGTGCTTGATCACCGACCGTACCCGGTCGCGCCACGTGGCGCGGTGATGGATCGCCTCCTGCGGAGCCGGTCCGCTCAGTGGCGTCGCCGTGTCAAGGGGGCCGACTTCCCCCTGGATCTGAATATCAGTCACCGTAGAACACCCAATACTTTGAGAAGAAGAAGTTGATTGCGGTGAAAGCCGCGATGATCACCACCAGCAGCCAGGCCATTGCGGCGGCATAGCCCATCTGGAACTGGACGAACCCGCGCTGGTAGAGGTACACCGTGTAGAACAGCGTCGAGTCCGCAGGACCGCCTGTCCCATTCGAAACAACGAAGGCCTGCGTGAATGCCTGGAATGCGTTGATGATCTGCAATACCAGGTTGAAGAAGATGATCGGAGACAGCAGCGGCAGGGTGATTCTCCTGAATTGGGCCCATCGGCTTGCGCCGTCGACCGAAGCCGCCTCGTAATACATTCCGGGAATCTGCCGCAGACCGGCCAAGAAGATCACCATTGGCGAGCCGAACGTCCAGACGTGCAACAAGATGATCGTCCACAACGCGTACTGCGGGTCGCCGATCCAGCTCGTGGTGGCTGGGATACCGAACAGCCTGAGAACTTGGTTGACCAGGCCGTCCACCTCGAACATCTGCCGCCAGAGCACAGCTATGGCAACCGAGCTACCCAGCATCGACGGAAGATAGAAGACGGATCGATAAAATGGCAGCCCCTTCATCCCCTCGTTCAGCAGCATGGCGATGGCCAAGGCCGCGATCAGTTGCAGCGGAACGCCGACGAACACGTAGGTGAACGTGACCGCGATCGACTTGTGCAGTCGCGGGTCGCTGAGCATACGGGTGTAGTTCTCCAGCCCGACCCAACTGGGCGCCTGGATCAGGCTGTAGTCGGTAAACGACAGGTACAACGAGGCAAGCATCGGGCCGCCGATGATCAGCACGAGTCCGATCAGCCAGGGCAGCAGGAACAGGTAGCCAGCCTTGTTGTCTCGGCCGGCCTCCTTCTTCCGCAGGCGCCGCTCTTCGGCGGTCTTAGCCTTCCCGACACGGATGTGCGAGAGTTCGGAGATTGCACTCATGTCAAATCAGACCTGCAGGTTGGACTTGAGCTCGCTGACGAACTCCTGCGCGCCGTCAGCTGAGCTTTTCCGCCCGAAGAGGACATCAATCCCGTGACGGAACAAAACGGTTTGGATCGTGCCGCCGCCGGGGGGTGGGGCGATCGGGGTGTTGCCCACCTCGGGCTTGATGTCCTCGATGTATTTCGCGACCGTCTGTTGAGCAGGAGAGAGCTTGGGCTTGACCTCGGCCAGAACCTCAGTGTTCGGTGGAATGCCCCGCTCGGCCAGATCAATGTTTGCGGCGTCTGGGGAGTTCGCAAACCAGTCGATCCACGCGATTGCCGCGTCCGGATTCTTGGTCTTGCTTGACGCGGACCACAGCATGCTCGCCTTATACCAGGTTTTGCGGTCGGTTGCCTTGCCGGTCGTGCTGGGGCCCCGCAGCATCTTTAGCTGTTGCCCTGCGGCAGCGCTAACAGCCTCCAGCTGATTGGAGTTGTAGTACTGCATAGCAGCCGTCCCGACCACGATCGCACTTTGGTCCAGCGGCTTCGGTTGCTCCTCACTCACCTGCTCGGGGGTACCAAAGGCTTTGGCTTTCTGGCCCTTGAGCAAATAGTCGAACCAGGCTTGAGCTTCGGCGACATCAAACCCAAGCCCGTTTTCGGTGAAGAGTTCCTTGCCGCGCTGGCGCACGAACGTGCCGAACAATGCGTCTGATTGCAGCAGCGACGCCAGACCGAAGGGCACTCCCGCTTTGGAGGCGACCTCTGCACCAACCTCGATCAGCTGGTCCCACGTCCAGGATTTGTCATTGGGCAGCTCCATCTTGGCCTTTTCGAAGACCTTGGGGTTGCCGAAGATCAGCGCGCTGTTGATGCCGGCGTTGACGCCGACCAGCTTGCCGTTGATCTTGCCCGAGTCCACGGTGCCCTCCACGAACTTGGAGGTGTCGACCTTGCCCAGATCCAGCAGAGCTCCACGAGTTCCGTACTCTGCGATATAGAGCATGTCCATCTGAATGATGTCCGGAGCATTGCCGCCGGCTGTCTGAGTGGCCAGCTTGTCCCAGTAGCTGTTGAATTCACCCGGCTGGCCAGTGATCTTGATATCTGGGTGGGCCTTCATGAATGCGTCGATCTCTGCCTGAGTGTTCTTATTGCGTGTTGGGTTGCCCCAGAAGGCCAGGGCCAGGTCGTTCGAGCTACCTTGGCCGCCGCCCTGAGAACCACCACCGCTCGAACCGGGGGCGCAGGCCCCTAGCCCCATCGTCGTGGCGGCAGCGGCCAATCCGCCGGCGCCAATCAAGAACTGCCTTCGGTTCAGAGCCATCAGTTCTCCCTTTCAGTGATGCACGAAAGCGTTTTCGTGACTGAGCGTAAGCGTTTTCTCAATGGGTGTCAATATTCGTTTCGAGAATGAGACCTGTGAATTTCTAACCGCTTGCTGCCGAACGTATCAGCTTTGCCTTACCCCGGCTGTCGACTCGCGAACCACCAAATGAGCAGGGACGATGCGCCGACGGGGCCTGACTGCGGCAGGCTTCCGCAGCATGCCGAAAGCGATCTCGCCCATCTCAGTGAGAGGTACCGCCACTGTGGTCAAGGCCGGTGCGAGTGATTGGGCGACTGCGATGTCATCGATGCCAACCACGGAGATGTCGTCCGGGACCCGCATTCCCTGGCGTCGCAGCTCCTGCAGTACACCGATTGCCATCAGATCGCTGATCGCGAGTATGGCGCTAGGGCGTGTGGCGAGATCAGCGATCCGGCTAGCGATGCGGGCACCGCCAGCGAGGGTGAATTCGTCGTGCCACACGGTTGGTTGCACGCTGGCCTTCTCGAACACCGCACAAATGCCGGACAGGCGGTCGGCTATCGTCGTCAACTGCTTTGAGCCTGAGGCGACCAGAACGTTGTGATGTCCGAGTTCGACCAGATGGTCGGCCGCTAGAGCGCCTATTGCAACGTTGTCGGGGAGCACGGCGTCCACACCAAGATGGTGGCGTCCGATAACGGCCACTCGGCCGCCCCGCTGCTCATATGTCCGCAGCACATCCTTTGCGCGGGCCTCCTTGGCGGGATCGACGTACCCAGATCCGGCGATGATGATGCCGTCTACGTCTTGAACCACCAGAGTGGTGATCTCCCTGAGCTCCTGCTCGGGGTCTCGGCCCGAGTGTGAGACCTGAACCATGAGGTTCTCCGCAAGAGCCGAACGTACGATGCCACCCGCAATCTGGGTGAAAAATGGATCGTCGATCTCATGGACAATCAGCCCGATCACCGACGTGGTCCCACCGGCCAGTTGCCGTGCGTGGACATTGGCTATGTAGCCCAGATCATGTGCCACCTGGCGAACCTTCTCGGCAAGCGCTGCGCCGACGCCCGCCTGGCCATTGAGCGCCCGCGAAGCGGTCGCCAGCGAGACACCGGCGGCTGCCGCAACGTCACTCAGCAGCACGGGCCCTGACGAAGGGGACACCGCGGACTCCTTCAGGTTGTGCTTCTTCCACTGCCGATCGTATAGTAAGTAAAGCGATTGCGAAAGCGCTTTCGTAATCGCTATGAAATGACGACTGAGGAGACAACGTGGCGCAGCGCACTATCCGAGTGATCATGAACGGGGTGACCGGCCGGATGGGCTATCGCCAACATCTGGTCCGGTCGGTGCTCGCGATCAGGGACGACGGAGGCGTCGGACTTCCCAATGGTGAGCGGATCACTGTCGAGCCGATCTTGGTCGGCCGCAACGCGGAGAAGCTGGCCGCACTCGCCGTCCAGCACGGCGTAACCGACTTCACTACCAACCTCGACGAAGCTCTGGGCGACGAATCGGCCACCGTCTACTTCGACGCCCAAGTCACTTCCGAGCGGAAGAAGTCGATCTTGAAGGCCATCGGCGCCGGCAAGCACATCTACACCGAGAAGCCGATCGCGGAGTCGGTCGAGGAAGGTATTGAGCTGGTCACCGCAGCCCGAGAGGCTGGCGCGCTCAACGGCGTGGTCCACGACAAGCTTTACCTGCCCGGTCTGCTCAAGCTGAAGAGGCTGATCGACTCCGGGTTCTTCGGCCGCATCCTCTCCGTGCGTGGAGAGTTCGGGTACTGGGTTTTCGAGGGCGATCTGCTACCTGCTCAGCGACCGAGCTGGAACTACCGGGCCGAGGATGGCGGCGGCATGGTGCTGGATATGTTTCCGCACTGGAACTACGTCTTGGAGAACCTGTTCGGGAGAGTGCAAGCGGTGAGCGCAAAGGCAGTCACCCACATCCCGGAGCGCTGGGATGAACAGGGCCGCAAGTACGCCGCCACCGCCGACGACGCGGCGTACGCGATCTTCGAGCTCAAGGACAACGTGGTCGCCCAGATCAACTCCTCGTGGGCCGTACGCGTCGACCGCGGTGAGCTCGTCGAGTTCCAGGTGGATGGCACCCATGGTTCCGCAGTTGCCGGCCTGTTCGGCTGCCGCATCCAACCCCGCGTTCGTACGCCGATGCCGGTATGGAACCCAGATCTGCCGACGACCGACGACTACCGCAGTCAGTGGGAGCAGATCCCGGACAACGCGGAGTTCACCAATGGGTTCCGGGCCCAGTGGGAGCAGTTCCTGGCCGACGTGGATGCTGGGCGCCCACACTCCTACGACCTCGCCGCCGGCGTACGTGGCTTGCAGCTGGCTGATGCCGGTCTGAAATCCTCAGCCGAGGGCCGTCGCGTAGCAATCGAGTGGTTCACTTCATGACCACCACGACGGCAACTGCCGCACTACCCGAAGCCGACGGCGGCTGGCGTGAGATCGAGCTTTCCGAACCACGGGCCTGGGCTGAGCATCCGCAACCTTTCCAGAGTCGGATCGCCTTTGCCGCTGCGCACGTTGTCGCCGACCCGCGCGGCGAGAACGTGCCAGGTGCGCCCGCGGCCATCGACTGGGAAGCCACTCTGGAGTTCCGGCGGCACCTGTTTCGCTACGGACTCGGAGTCGCCGAGGCCATGGACACCGCGCAACGCAATATGGGTCTGGACTGGCCCGCTACCCAGGAGCTGATCAACCGCAGCGCGGCGCTGGCCCGCGAGCACGGGGCTCGGATCGCCTCAGGCGCCGGAACCGATCAGCTTTTCGCTCCAGCCAGCAGTCTCGACGAGGTAACCCAGGCCTATCTGGAGCAGGTCGAGTTCGTCGAGGGAGCAGGCTCACAGGCGATCGTGATGGCATCGCGGCAGTTGGCGGCCATCGCTCGCACCGCCGACGACTATCTCCAGGTCTACTCAGCAGTGCTCGCTCAAGCATCGCGGCCGGTCGTTTTGCATTGGCTCGGTGAGATGTTCGACCCGCAGCTCAACGGCTATTGGGGGTCGACGGACATCCCAACCGCGACACGTACGTTCCTTGACTTGATCAGCGACTACAGCGCCAAGGTCGACGGCGTGAAGGTCTCACTGCTCTCAGCTGATCATGAGCAAGAACTGCGCGCCGCACTGCCCAGGGATGTCAGGCTCTACACCGGCGATGACTTCAACTATCCGGAGCTCATCGAGGGTGATGGCATTCATCATTCCGATGCCCTGCTCGGCGCGTTCGCCGCCATTGCTCCAGCTGCTGCGGCCGCCCTGAACGCGCTGGACAACGACGACATCGACGAATATCGCCGTGAAATGGCGCCGACGCTGCCGCTGTCCCGCCACATCTTTTCGGCGCCGACCTACTACTACAAGACTGGGATCGCTTTCCTCGCTTGGCTGAACGGCCATCAAGACGGCTTCGTCATGGTCGGCGGCCTGCAGTCTGCTCGTTCGATCGTGCACTTGGCCCGCGTATTCGAGCTCGCCAACGAGGCGCAGTTGCTGACCGAACCCGACCTCGCGGCTCATCGCCTCGGCCTCCTGCTCGCGACCAACGGCCTGGAACGGTGAGCAACCGAGCTGGCCTCAGCCGCCTGTCCCTCAACCAGCGGACCACTGCGTCGTGGTCGCTGCCGGAGGCGATCAAGGGCTGCGTGGACGCCGGCCTCGGTGCAATCGGGATCTGGCGTGAACAGCTCGCCGAGGTCGGACTCGACGAGGCTTGCCGACTGATCGCCGCCTCGGGATTACGCGTGTCGTCGCTGTGCCGAGGCGGGTTCTTCACCACCGCGGATCCCGCGGAGACGGAGGCTGCGGAGATCAATAACCGCGAGGCAATCGATGAGGCTGCGGCGCTGAATGCGGTCACCCTGGTGCTGGTACCCGGTGGGCTGCCGCCCGGTGATCGTGATCTTCAAGCTGCCCGGGACCGCGCCGCGCGAGCCATCGAGCGACTTGTCCCGTATGCCCATGATCACGGAGTCAGGCTCGGCATCGAGCCGATGAACCCGATCTACGCCGCAGATCGTGGCGTGATCTCCACACTGGCGCAGGCACTGGACATTGCCGAGCGGTTCGACGCAGCCGACGTCGGTGTCGTGGTCGACACTTTTCATCTGTGGTGGGAGCCAGGCGTTGCCGACCAGGTGCAACGTGCTGGACCACGGATTGCCAGCTATCAGATCTGCGACTGGATCACGCCGCTGCCGGCGGACACCCTGCTGGCACGCGGCATGATGGGCGACGGTCATATCGACTTTCCAACGTTCACCCGATCGGTCGCCAGAGCCGGCTATCGCGGCGACGTCGAGGTAGAGATTTTCAATGCCGATCTGTGGGCGTCACCGCCGGCCGAGGTCGTGGACACGATGGCGAAGCGGTATCTCGATTTAGTGGAGCCCTACCTTGCCGGATGAGAACAACCAAGAGGAGAAGACCGACCGACCATGTGGACCCTTTCAGGATTTATCGATGAAATCTCCAACGACTTCAGCGAGCAGTGCAAGGTCGCTGCCGGTCTCGGCCTGCGCTATGTGGAGGTCCGCAGCGCGTGGGGAACCAACATCCTCGACCTGGACGATGCCCAGCTGGCGACAGTGCGAGAGACGCTCGCCGAGCATGGCTTGAAGGTTTCCAGCATCGGCTCTCCAATCGGCAAGATCTCCATCGACGATGAGTTCCCTCCTCACCTGGAGCGCATGCGACACGCCGTCGAGGTCGCCAAGACCCTCGAGGCGCCGTACATCAGGCTCTTTTCGTTCTTCATTCCCGAGGGCAGCGACCCGGACAGCTGGCGTGACGAGGTGCTCAGCCGCATGAGCGCTCTGGCTGATGCCGCCGCTGATTCCGGCGTGATCTTGGTGCATGAGAACGAGAAGGAGATCTACGGCGACATTCCGCGACGCTGTCTCGACATCGTGACCTCGGTGTCCTCGCCGATACTCCAGTTGGCGTGGGATCCAGCCAATTTCGTCCAGGTCGGAGTCCGTCCGTTCTCCGAGGGCTATTCGATGTTGCGCCCGCATCTCGGCTACATCCAGATCAAGGACGCGCTGCTGGCCGACGCCTCGGTCGTGGTCGCGGGTGCCGGCGACGGCGAGGTGCGGGAGACGGTCCGAGCCCTCCGCGCAGATGGCTTCGACGGGTTCTTCTCGCTGGAGCCGCACCTTGGTGAGTACACAGCGTTTGGGGCGCTGTCGGGAGCGGAGCTGTTCACCAAAGCCTGGAAGGCTTTTACCGACATTCTCACCAGCGAAGGGATCCAGTACGCATGAGCGCGGTCAGCGAATCCAACCACCGGATCCGGCTCGCGCTTGTCGGTGCCGGCGTGATCGGCACCATCCATGGGGCGGTGATCAGCGAACTGGCCGACCAGATCGACCTCGTCGCCGTCGTCGACCTCCACCCGGAACGGGCCGAGAAGCTGGCGGCCGAGCACGGCGGGACGGCGTTTACCTCACTGACGGATGCACTGCAGGCCGTTGACATCGACGTGGTGTCTGTCTGCACTCCGACCGGCCGGCACGGCGAGATAGCCATCGAGGCGCTCGAGGCCGGCAAGCATGTAATCATCGAGAAGCCTGCCGAGACCACCGTTGCGAAGACCGATGAGATCATCGCCGCTCAGCGCCGCGCCGGCACTCAGGTCGCCGTCATCTCTCAGCACCGGTTCGACCCCGCCACCGAGGTAGCTGTAGCAGCCATCGGTAACGGTGAACTGGGCCGGCTGACCAGCGGCATCGCCTCGATCGACTGGTGGCGCGGGCAGACCTACTACGACTCCGGCGACTGGCGCGGCACCTGGGAGCTCGACGGAGGCGGCGCACTGATGAACCAGGGCGTGCACACCGTCGACCTGCTCGTGGCCACGATGGGCCGCCCCGTCGAGGTCTTCGCCTACACCGGAACCCTCGCCCACGAACGGATCGAGGTCGAAGACGTCGCCGTCGGTGTGGTCCGGTTCGAGAACGGCGCCCTCGGTGTCCTCCATGCCACCACCGCCGCCTACCCTGGGCTCAGCGCCAGGCTGCAGGTGCACGGCGACCAGGGCTCGATCGTCATCGACGACGACAAGCTGACTTTCATCCATCTCACTGCGTCCGACAGCAGCGCCGAAGAGCGGGCCTACGGGCAGCCAGGCACCTCTATCAACCAGATCGCCGACTTCCCGGATGCCTCGGGTGTTGCCGAACAGACCGCCGGCAGCAACCCTGGTCAACTGGCAAATGACGCTCACCGCCGCCAGTACGAGAACTTCCTGGCGGCCCTTGCCGGCACGGAGGCCCTCCGGGTCGATCTTGAGACCAACCGCCAGTCGATTGGAATCATCACCGGCGTCTACGAGTCGGCCAGGACCGGAAAACCCGTGACTTTGTGATCACCCGAAACCTGGCGTCGCA
>Ga0207428_10006297_pt1 | contig 10973 bp, 10 predicted proteins | sample RhiMethybrSRZTD1_FD_187600 | JGI IMG/M metagenome (GOLD analysis project Ga0207428, IMG submission 187600) | Populus rhizosphere microbial communities from Tennessee, USA - Rhizosphere MetaG P. TD hybrid SRZTD1 (SPAdes) (version 3) | ecosystem: Host-associated > Plants > Roots > Rhizosphere >... | reverse complement strand
CCACGAGGGGCCGCTTCGGGTGCCCGTCGGCAAGGAGCGGTTCTCCGAGAACCACGCCTGGTCCGAGATGCCGCAGCACTGGCCTTCCGGCCTTGCCGCCCGCGCCGTGATCGAGGTCGTCGGCCAGGGTCAACTCGAAGCGCGCTTGGTCGATGGCGGGCCGCCCGTCGACGTGGTCGTCCCGCTGTGGTCACCGCTGCCCAGGCGGGCCATCCGGGCGGGGAGCTTCGGCCTCGTCCAACAGTTCGGGGTCGGGGTCGACAACGTCGACCTTGACGTGGCCGCCGAAGAAGGGGTGTGGGTAGCCAACATGCCCGGCCTCAACGCCGTGCCCGTCGCCGAGCACGCCGTGGCGCTCCTCCTCGCGCTGGCCCGGCGCCTCCCCGAAGCCTCAAAGGGCTTCGAGCCAGGCCGATGGGGACAGCCCGCCGGCCGCTCACTCGCCGGTACGGCGGCGTGCATCGTCGGCGCCGGCGCCGTCGGCACCGAGATCGCCCGCCGGCTCGCCGCCTTCGACGTGACCGTCACCGGCGTGCGCCGCCATCCGCCAAGCGGCCCCGTCCCGCCGTTCGCCGCTGTCTACACCGCCGACCGCCTCCTCGACTGCGTCGCCGACGTCGACTCCGTCATCATCGCGGCCGGTCATCAGGCTGGGCAGCCGCCACTCGTCGACGACACCGTCCTTCGAGCCATGCGCCCGGGCGCTTGGCTCGTCAACATCGCCCGCGGCGCCCTCCTCGACGCCGAGGCCGCCCTCGCCCACCTCAACACCGGGCACCTCGCCGGCATCGGGCTCGACGTGTTCGCGACCGAGCCCTACCCCGCCGACGGACCCACCCGCGCATCGTGGCGACCGCCCACACCGCTTCCCTCACCAGCGACTACTTCGCAGCTGCCAGCCGACGACTCGGCGACGCCCTCGCCGCCTACCTCAACCGTCAACCTCCCGCCGGGCTCCTCAGCACCCCTAACCACACCTAACCACACTTTCTCCCTATCTGACCCAGCCCTCTTTCCTCAGAGAGCACGAGACCAGGCCCCTCATGGCCGAGCTTCAATCACACCAATCCAGAGGTAGGAGAATCACGTGCCTTTTCTCGTTACTGGCGCGACCGGAAGGACCAGCGCCGGGGTAGTCCGGTACCTTCGGGCCGTGGGCGAAGAAGTCCGCGTCCTGGTCCGTGACCGTGACAAGGCGAAGAAGACGTTCGACGACCTGCACGGCATTGAGATCGTCGAGGGTGCCTTCGACGACGAAGCCGTTCTCGCCACGGCGTTCGAAGGCGCGGACGTCGCCTTCCTGGCCCTGGGCAGTAGTCCCGATCAGATCCGGCTGGAGAAGGCCGTCATCGACGGCGCGGTGCAGGCGGAACTACCGCACCTGGTCAAGCTTTCGAGTATCGCCACCAGCCATGACTCCGCGCTGGTTGTCGGGCGGATCCACGCCGAGATCCAGGACCACCTCGTCGCGTCGGGGCTGTCCTACACCCTGCTGTGTCCCGCCAGCTTCGCCAACAATTTGTTCTACGCCGCCGGGTCGGTGTCGGTGGAGAACAGCTGGTCCGGAGCCGCGCCTACCGGCAGGGTGGCCTACATCGACATCCGCGACCTGTCCGAGGCGGCCGCGCTGGTGCTCCGCGATCCAACGCTGCATGGCAAGACCTACGACTTGTCCGGCCCCGATGCATACACCTTCCCCGAGATCGCGCAGTTGCTGAGCAGAATCCTGGGCCATGCGGTCACGTACGTTCCAGTATCCCCGGCTGACCGTCGTTCGGAACTGCTCGGTCACGGGGTCTCGGAATGGTTCGCAGAACTCCTGCTCAGCCTGGAGACCAGCGCCGAAGCCGGCCAGATCGGAGCTGTCACCACCACATTGAAGGAACTGCTCGGCCATGAGCCGCACACCGTCGAGGAATTCCTCATCGAGAACGCGGCCCGGTTCAGGAGTTCATCCTCTTCGCGGCACCCCGACGAAGACGATTCGCCACCCCCGCGTTCGAGATCTAGACCCGACACCGCCCGTCGGTCCGCACAGCAGCTGCCGGTGACAGCTCCCGCTCATCGCGCACCGTCGCCCCAAGCGACGCCACCCACAACACGCCTGTAGTGACTAGGAAAGGAAGCCCGATGTTTTCCATGCCCAAGCGCGCAACTGGCTCGCGGCTACTCCAACCGGCCCGACGCCGAACACAACTCCTCGTCCTCGCCGCCGCCACTGCACTCCTCGCCAGTGTCGCCATCACCACCGGCACAACCGCCCGCGCAGCCGCCGGTCCGAGACCGACCATCGTGCTCGTCCACGGCGGCTGGGCCGACTCGAGCGGGTGGGACGCCGAGATCACCACCCTCACCGGGCTCGGCTACCCCGTCGTCACGATCGCCAACCCACTCCGTAGCCTCACCAGCGACTCCGACTACGTCAGAGCCCGCCTCGAACAGATCAGCGGGCCGATCGTGCTGGTCGGACACTCCTACGGCGGAGCCGTGATCACCAACGGCGCCCGCGGCGTGTCCAACGTCAAGGCACTGGTCTACGTCGCGGCCTTCGCCCCAGCGGAAGGGGAAAGCCTCGCCACCGACCAGTATCCAGGCACGCACATCGACCCCAGCAAGCTCGACGTAGTGCCCGTACCCAACCCCGCAGCGCCCGGCGGACAGGACGTGGACCTCTACATCAAACCCGCCGACTTCCGCGACATCTTCGCCGGCGACGTGTCCCCTCGCGAGTCGATGCTGGAAGCAGCAACACAGCGGCCATTCGCCAACACCGCATTCACGCAACCCTCAGGTGCGCCAGCCTGGGCCACCATCCCCAGCTGGGACCTGATCAGCCTCGACGACCACGCCATCTCACCCGCCGGACAGATGTTCATGGCACAACGCATGCACGCGTCCATCACGACAGTGCACTCGGCGCACGACATCATGATCTCCCACCCCGCTGCAGTCGACCAGATCATCCTGCGCGCCGTCGCGGCCATCACCTGACGAACCGTGCCGGACGGCGGCCACCACCGCTGTCGTCCGGCACCGATCGCACATCGCACGATCGAACGGTGCGGCTACGGCCGGAGCCGGGCCAGGCCATCTTCAGCTAGTCCCCCGCATGTCCAGCGACGAAAGGAACCGCCATGACCACCCGACCCAACATCGTCCTCGTCCACGGCGCCTGGGCCGACGGCTCGAGCTGGAGCGCCGTCATCGAACGGCTGCAGGCCGAGGGCTACCACGTCACCGCACCGCAGTTCCCGCTCACGTCGCTGGCCGACGACGTCGCCCGGCTGCGGCAGGTGCTCAATGTCCAGGACGGCCCGACGATCGTCGCCGGCCACTCCTATGGTGGCCAGATCATGACCGCCATGGGTGCGGACACCCCGAACGTGGCCGGCCTGGTCTACGTCGCCGCCTTCGGCCTGGACGAGGGCGAGTCGCTGGGCGCACTGCTGTCGCAGGGCCCGGTCACGCCGGCGTTGGAGCACATGACTACCGACGCGCAGGGCTTCGCCTGGCTGTCCGAGGACGACTTCGTGAACCACTTCGCCGCCGATGTCGACCGCGCCAAGGCCCGGGTGATGCACGCCGTGCAGCAGCCGATCGCCGGCTCGGCGTTCAACGACGTGATGGGCCAGCCGGCCTGGAAGTCGCTACCGACGTGGTTCCTGATCGCCAAGGACGACGAGGCCCTCCCTCCCGACGCCGAGCGTCAGTTCGCCGCCCGGATGGGCGCCACCACCGTCGAGGTGCCGTCCAGTCACGTCGCCATGGTCTCCCATCCGGCCGACGTCGTCGACCTGATCGAAACAGCTGCCCAAACGGTCACCACCGACAACTGACCTGAGCCCACGGTGGCGTGGACGCGCCCTCAGCACGCACGTCCACGCCGCCACATCCGCCGAGGGCGTTACGGCAATCATCGCTGGCATGCATCAGCCGATCGGTCAAGGGAATGGCCATGACCGATCTCGACTACGCCGTGTATGTGGCACCGCCGAAGGTCGCGGTGTCCGACGATCTTCCGCTGGGCGAGCACCGGCGGATGTGGTCGCCGACCGCGTCGACGCTCATCTACGGTGCGTGGGACGCGGTTCTGGTCGATCCGCTCATGACCAAGGAGGAGTCGCGAACCCTGGCCGAGTGGGTGGTCGCGACAGGCAAGAACGTGCTCACGATCTTCGTCACCCACGCCGCACGGCGATCATTGCTTCGGGCGCCAGCAGTGCTCGAACGCTTCCCGGACGCGAGAGTCGTCGCCACGCCGGGCGTCGTAGCTTGCATGGGAGCTCAATATGGTCCACGGTGGTTCGACGGATTCTGGAACCCGCGCTTCCCCGGCCAGATCTCCGACCAGCACGTGACGGCGCAACCCCTGAACGACGGTGTACTCGAGCTGGAGGGACTACTGCTCCGCGCGATCGAGCTGGGCCGCACCGACACCGACAGCACCAGTGCGTTGCAGGTTCCCTCCACCGGGCTGGTCGTGGCCGGCGATGCCGTGTACGGAGACGTGCACCTGTACCTCGCCGAGGCGAACGCGAACGGCGCGCAGGAATGGCTCGACGCGCTGGACATCATCGAGAACCCAGCTCATCCTCCGGGCCATCGAGGCGACGGCCCCAGCGCAGCCATGAACCGGTGACTACCGTCCCGCGTCCCCCCGAGCTGGACACCGGGCGATCGCGATGATGCGATCACGGGTCGGTTGGTCCAGCCGGCGGGGCCGCCCGCCCCCCACGAAAGGGCGCAGCGAGTCCCACCCCAGCAGGTTGAACTCGTGGATGACCCGACGGACCTGATTCTCGTCGGTGCGGACAATCGCAAGATCAGCGAGCAGTGGGCCTTCGAGGACATGGCCGCCATCCTGAGCCAGCTCGGGGCGGCTACCCTGGGCGGGCTGAACGCCCAGTCAATCGCAAGGTTCGAGACCCGCCAGGCCGTGCCGGCGGGTCTCGTTCATGCCGTCAGGTTAGGGCGTCCCCTTCGATTGAAGCTCGGCGATCTGAGCCCGCGCGGCCGCGACGAGCTCCTCGTTCGTGTTGGCATGCCCGGCCAAGCCCCAGCCGCCGTCGATTGCCTCGGTGAGCAATACCCACGTCCGCTCGGCGAGCGAAGGGTCGCCGGCTGCTTCTCCGACGAGCGTCGAGAAACGGGAGACGACCGCGAGCTGCTTGGCGCGATCGAGCGCGCCGGCGTTGGTGAGGACCTGGACCCGGACGTAGGTGGTGTCGCCGTCGACGTTGGACAGGCTGCTGGTGGGCAGGTCGTGGATGAAGGCCGCGGTGTTCTGCCGGAACATGGGGATGTCTGGCACCTGTTCGATCGCCATCAGCTCGGACGCCAGCTTCTGGGCGAGGGCGCGGGGGTCAGCGAACGTCCCGGCGGCGGCGTAGACATCGATCATCGGCATCGGGTTGGTCCTTTCGATTTGGGGCCGCGATCGGTCGTTAGGCCGCTCCTCGAGCAGCCCTCACTAAGCCTATCGACGAGGCGCCAGATATGTTGATCGTAGATACTCTTTAGCCGGGGCACGACCAAGGACACGGCCAGCGGCACCACGACCAGTGCCACAAGCGCGCGGAGCACCGGGTCCCAGCCCACGGTGAACGGGGCCGTCGCAGTGAGTCCGATGGCGACGAGGGGAAAGATCGCGGGCCAGGGGAGTGCGGCGCGGACATGAATCGACGGCGCCGTGCGCGGTGACGAGGGCGAAGGAGCCGGGTTGCGCTGAGTCACGACGGGCCTCCTTGCAATCTCCAACCCTTCGCGTTGTGACGTCGCCTCACACCGCTATCTGCTATCACGCTGGAAATCGGAATGGATCGACCTTTTGCGTCGAGTCCGGTGTCGTCTCGGCGATGGCGCCGTCGCGCCACTTCGCCAGCGTTACCATCCGGCTACCGTCCTCGAGCTCGCCGACCACGCAGGTCCAGTCTCCTGATCCAAACCGGATCGGATGAGACTTGACCTGGACGGGCGCGCCACCGGTGCTCTCGACGACGGCCTTCATCGCATGGATGTGTTCACCAATGCCATGGGTTGGAGCTTGCCCGTGCACATCTACGAGCACGTCATCGGTGTGGTACCGGGTGAAGACGCCCTCCCAGTCCGCTCGGTTCCAGCCCGCGAAGTCGAGCTCGTCCATCGGTTCGAGATTGTGCGCTACTGCTTCGTCGGCCACCACGGTTGCCTCCCTTCAGGTCGATTCCTGGCGCCGCACTCGGGCGCGCTCGGCTTCTCGGCGTTGGCGAAGGAGTTCGAACCCGAGCGAACCGGGAGGCGCGGCCGCTTCGGAACGGGTCGCATGGGCCACGATGGCGTCCGCGATGGAGCGGTCTCCGGCGGGTCTGGGATAGGCGGTGAGGACCTCCTGTCGCAGTCGGTCCGCGACGGCGTCGGTGATTCGGCCTGCGTCGATGAAGACCCCCTTGTGCGTGAGGGAGGTGAGCAGACCGCGCCGGTCGGCGATGCCGACCGACGAGTGCAGAGCGATCGCCTCCCAAACTCGGTCGATGTCGGGTTCGGCAACGCCGTGCCTCCGAAGGACAGCAGCAGCCAGATCGGCGCCCTCGACCTCGAAACGAGCCGCACCTGTCGCGTGCTCACCGAGTCCAAGATCGTGCATCACGGTGGCGGCGAAGAGCAGGTCCTCGTCATAGTCGGCGTCATGCAGACAGCCCGCATGGTCGGCCAGCATGCGGGCGAACAGAAAGCTGCGGATGCTGTGATCGACGATCGACCGGCTAACCGAGGAGCGGGTGATCGCGAGGCTCGCATCGGCGAGCGGCCCCGTGGGGAGGACGAGGATCTCGTTCATGGCGGCAAGGGTATGGACATCGCGGGAACCTCAACAGTGGCCCGAGGGCCGTTTACCGCTATGATCAGGCCATGACGCCCAAGCGCCCGCATCGGGTGGCCGTGCTCGGGCTCCCCGGCCTGATCCCACTGGAGCTCGGGATCGCGACCGAGGTCTTCGGCCGCGACCCGCACTACGAGGTGACGGTATGCGCCGAAGGTGGGGTGGCACGGGGAGTCGGGCCCGGCATCACCGTCACCACATCGGCTGGGCTCAAGGTCCTCCGCGAAGCAGACACCGTGATCGTGCCCGGCTATGAGGACCTCGACGCCACCCTGTCGGCAGCGGTGCTTGACGCCTTGCGACTGGCCCATGGTCGCGGCGCCCGCCTCGTCTCGATCTGCACCGGCGCATTCGCCGTCGCCGCTGCCGGGTTGCTGGACCGACGCCCCGCCACGACCCATTGGCGGTGGACCGACGAGCTCCAGCGTCGCCACCCCTTGGTCGAGGTGCTGCCCAACCGCCTGTTCGTCGACGACGGCGACATCCTCACGTCCGCCGGCATGACGACCGGCATCGATCTGTGCCTCCACCTCATCCGACGCGACCACGGCGCCGCCGCGGCCAACTCGGCGGCACGGGTCCTTGTCGCGCCGCCACAACGTCAGGGAGGACAGGCACAGTTCGTCGAACGGCTGCACGCCGAGGTCACCGGCGATCAGCTCGGGCCGCTTCGCGACTGGATGCTGGAGAACCTTGCCCTTCCGCTCGACCTCGACACGCTCGCGGGGCGCGCCCACATGTCTCGACGCACGCTCACTCGTCGGTTCCGCGAGGAGACCGGGGTCGCTCCGATGGCCTGGCTCACCGATGCGCGGATCGACCGAGCACGCGTGCTGCTGGAGACGACCACCGAGCCGATCGAGAACATCGGCCGCCTCACGGGCCTGGGCGCGCCGGCATCTGTCCGAGCGGCCTTCCATCGGCGCATCGGCACCTCGCCAAAGCAATACCGCGCAGTCTTCCACCACGGCCCACCCACGTCGGCGTGATCAACACCCAAGCACCGAGCCAGCAACGGCGCATCGGCTAGTGACGCGGTCCGGCCGGCCAACAGGGTTGAGCTGACCGTCCCTATCGGGGCGGTGAATGCTTGGCGCCCGCCCTCAACCCCGTACACCTCTTGACCGGACGCGGCCGGCGTGGGATCTCGCGCTGGAGGTCGACGCTCGACTTGAAGGGGCCGCCCGCATGACGTAGACGCCGGGCACGCGTACTCTCACAGGGTGGTCGGGCTGGCTGGACGGGACGCTGAGATCGCAGAACTCCAGGCCGCCCTCACAGGAGCGGCTGAGCACGGGGCTGCGCTGCTGGTAATCGGCGAAGCAGGCATCGGGAAGACCTCCCTCCTCGACGCTGCGGTCGGGCAGGCACGCAGCCGCGGCTATCGGGTACTGACCGTCAGCGGCGTCGAATCGGAGTCTCAGCTCCCCTACGCCGGCCTTCACCAGCTTCTGCAACCTGTCCTGGGGACAGCCCGCCGGCTACCTGTGGCCCAGCGATCCGCATTGCGTACCGCGTTGGGGATGCGCCAGGGGAAGCCGCCGGAGTTGTTCCTCGTGGCCCTTGCCACCCTCAACCTCATCGACGAAGTTGGTGAAGACAGGCCACTCGTCCTGGTCGCGGACGACGTGCAGTGGCTCGATGCTCCGACCACGGGGGTCCTGAGCTTCGTCGCACGACGTCTCGAGTCAACGCACATCCTGGTCGTCATCGCCTTGCGCGAGGGATTTGACATCCCGCTTCTCTCTGCACATCTACCAGAGATCCATGTGGGACCTCTGAGCGAGGCCGCCTCGAGGGAGCTGCTCGATTCCGTCGCGTCGGACCTCGACCATCAAACGCGTCGCCTCATCCTCGACGAGTCCCTGGGCAACCCGCTCGCGCTGCTCGAGCTGCCTCGGGCGGTCAGGCGTCAGGGGACCGATGGCCGCGAGGGCCCTGTGGGGAGCCTGCGGCTGTCGGAACGGCTGGAGCGCACGTTCTCGGCCCAGGCGGCGGGACTGCCGAGACGCACACAGGCCGCGCTGTTGTTTGCGGCGCTGGACCAGGAGCTGAGTATCAGCGATGTCCTGGGCGCTACGCGCATGGATATCGATAAAGAGGCCACGATCGATGTTCTGGAGCCTGCGCTCGAGGCAGGCCTGGTATCGATCGCTGGCTCCATCGTTCGGTTTCGCCATCCCCTCATCCGCTCGGCGCTGGAACAGTCGGCGACCGCTACACAGCGCCGAAAGGCGCACCTCCTGCTGGCCGAGGTCGTCGCGGACCCCGATCGACGCGCCTGGCATCGCGCCAAGTCGGTGCTGGGTGCGGACGAAGGTGCGGCCAAGGACCTCGAGGCGGTCGCCGCCCGGGCGCAAGACCGTGGCGCAACGCCGACCGCACTCGGCGCGCTCGAGCTAGCGGCGTCACTGACGCCCGCGGAGTCGGACCGCGCCCGGCGCCTGCTGGCAGCAGCCGAGCTTGCATTTCAGCTGGGCGACCGGTCGGCTGTTGGCAGGCTCCTGGGCGCTGCCACCACCTTGCAGCTCACGCCCCACGACGTTGCCCGGATGACCTGGCTGAAGGAGATCTTCCACGACGGTACGCCGGGCGATGCCGATGCGGTCGCGCGGCTGGTGGCGCTCGCTCGCGACGTCGGAAGGCAAGGAGACCGGAACCTGTCGCTCAATCTTCTGCACGGGGCGGCGCTGCGGTGTTGGTGGGCTGACCCCGGTGCAGAAGCGAAGATCTTGGTCGTCGAGGCCGTCGAGCAGATCGCCGGCGACGAGCCGGATCCGCGCGCGCTGGAGATCCTTGCCCTCACCGCGCCAACCGACGCCGCCGCTCGGATCGCGACTCGGGTTCGTGAGGCCCTCCGGGTGGACGGTGGCGATCCGCTCGCAACCCAGCTTCTGGCATTCGCGGCATATGCCGCCGGTGAGATCGGCCTGTCGAGGGAGTTGATGGATCGCACGGCCCCGATCCTCCGTGCTCAGGGACGCCTCGGCCTGCTCGCTCAGCTGCTGGTGGTGCGCGAATGGGCCGCCATCAACACTGGCCAGTTCAGCGACGGCATGCGTGCCGCCGAGGAGGGCAACCGCCTCGCCATCGAGACCGGGCAACCGATCTGGGCCGCGATCAGCGAGATTGGACACGCCGTGTTGGTTGGCTTGCAAGGCGACGAACGCGAGGCGAAGGAACTCCTCGTAAGGGCAGATGAGCAGTTCAGTTCGCAGCGCCTGTCGATCCTCCTTGCTCAAGCGGAGTTTGCTCGTGGTGTCATCGCCATGACAGCTGGTCGCTATTCCGACGCCGTCGACCACTTTTCACGCATGTTCGTTCCTGACGGGCCGGCCTTCCACGAGCTCGTTACCCATGCCGCGGCGCCGTTCGTGATCGAATGCGCCGTTCGCGCAGGTAGGGTCGAGGATGCACGGCGCCTGATGGACGCGCTCGAGGGCATGGCCGGCCGAACGTCCGCGGCGCTGGTGCAGATCGGGAGGCGTTTCGGCCGTGCACTGCTCGCCGATGGACCGGACGCGGAAGGTCTCTACAAGGAGGCGCTCGACGCGGATCCGAAGTGGCCGTTCGATCACGCGCGTCTGGAGATGTCATACGGGGCCTGGCTACGCCGACAGCGCCGCATCATCGAATCGAGGCCGCATCTGAGGTCAGCGAGGGACGCGTTCGAGGTACTCGGCGTGAGGCCCTGGTCGGACACGGCTCGCGCCGAACTGCGCGCTTCCGGCGAACGCGCCGTGGAACCGACGCCCGTGCCGAAACAACCGCTCACGCCGCAGGAGATGCAGATCGCACAGATGGCCGCGTCGGGACTTTCGAATCGCGAGATTGCCGACCGCTTGTTCCTCTCGCACCGCACGGTGGGCGCGCACCTGTACCGGGCCTTCCCGAAGCTGGGGATCGTTTCCCGCTCCGAGCTCGCCGGAGCGCTCGCATCGATCGAGCCGCTCCCGGCGTGATGTTGTCTCTTCAGCCACTCGACTGGACACGCGCGACCTGACTGATCGGTCAGCTAGGGACCGCCCCTGCAGCCGTGCCCGTCAGTCAGCTCGAGCGGCTAGGCTGCTGCGCGAGCCAGGGCGGAGTGTACGCGCCGACCCCGTAGACGAAGGCC
>Ga0207428_10006284_pt1 | contig 10983 bp, 12 predicted proteins | sample RhiMethybrSRZTD1_FD_187600 | JGI IMG/M metagenome (GOLD analysis project Ga0207428, IMG submission 187600) | Populus rhizosphere microbial communities from Tennessee, USA - Rhizosphere MetaG P. TD hybrid SRZTD1 (SPAdes) (version 3) | ecosystem: Host-associated > Plants > Roots > Rhizosphere >... | reverse complement strand
CCCTCGTTGCCGTTCGAGTCGCTCTTGATCTGGGCGTTGACGCCGACCACCTGGCCCTGCACGTTCAGCAGCGGGCCGCCCGAGTTGCCGTGGTTGATCGCGGCGTCGGTCTGGATCGAGTCGTTGATGGTGAAGCTGTTCGGGGCCGTGATCGCGCGGTGCAGCGCGCTCACGATGCCGCTCGTAACCGTCCCCTCGAGGCCGAACGGGCTGCCGATCGCGACGACGCCGTCCCCGACCTGCAGGGCCGACGAGTCACCGACCTGCAGCGGGTGCAGCTCGGAGGACGGAGCGTCGACCTTGATCACCGCGAGGTCGGTCGACTGGTCGGTGCCGACGACGCTGGCCGAGTACGTCTTGCCGTTCCAGAAGCGGACGCTGATCGACTTGGCTCCGTCGACGACGTGGTCGTTGGTGACGATGTGGCCGTCGCTGTCGTAGACCCAACCGGAGCCCTGGGCCTGCGCCGTGCCGCCGCCGCCTCCGCCGAACGGCGAGTTGTCGCCGGCGCTGGTGGTCACGGTGATCTCGACGACCCCGCGGTTGGTCTTGCGGTAGATCTGGTTGACCGAGAGCGGCGCGCTCGAGCTGGCAACCGACTCTGCCTGCTTGACGGTGACCTGCTTGACGACGGTGTCGCCCCCGGAGAGCGTCGCGTACGCGACGGCCCCGCCGCCCGCGCCGAGGCAGGCTGCTGCTAGGAGAGACGCAATGAACGTTGAGCGCGAACGGCGGGGCATCAGGGAGGTGTCCTTTCTTCGGTGAATTCCGTCGATGTCGTTTCGCCATGACACCAACGGCCCCTAAGACAACGCTGAGACGGCGCTAAGAAGTCCGTAAGAAAACCAGAGGCCCCGCTAAGGGGGCCTCCAGTCACGCACAAGGGGTTTGGGGGATCCCTTGATCGATGACGCCTCCGATCTCACACCCTGCGCCTAAGGGCATCGTGAAGATTCCCTAAGAAATTCCTAAGAGCGCGCGAGATGCAGGCACTTCTCACGCCTCGTTCAGCTTCGGGCGCAACAATGCGCACGTGAAGATCCTCGTGGTGGACGACGAGCGGGCCGTTCGGGAGTCGCTTCGCCGCGCGCTGGAGCTCGAGGGCTACGAGATCGAGCTGGCCGAGGACGGCGCTCAGGCGCTGGAGCGGCTGGAGTCCGAGCCCGAGCCCGACGCGATGGTGCTGGACGTCCTGATGCCGCGAGTCGACGGGCTCGAGGTCTCCCGCACGCTGCGCCGCAACGGCAGCCGGCTGCCGATCCTGATGCTGACCGCGCGGACGCAGGTCGAGGACCGCGTCGAGGGCCTCGACGCGGGCGCGGACGACTACCTGACGAAGCCGTTCGCGCTGGAGGAGCTGCTCGCGCGAGTGCGAGCACTCTTGCGGCGGACGACCGACGGCTCGGGCGAGACCTTGGAGTTCGCCGACCTGACGCTCGATCCCGGGACGCGCGACGTGACCCGGAACGGCGAGCGCATCGAGCTGACCCGCACCGAGTTCGCGCTGCTCGAGCTGTTCATGCTCAACCCGCGCCAGGTGCTCACGCGGTCGCTGATCTTCGAGCGCGTCTGGGGTTACGACTTCGGCTTCGCCTCGAACTCGCTCGACGTGTACATCGGCTACCTGCGACGGAAGACCGAGGCCGGCGGCAGGTCGCGGCTCATCCACACGGTGCGTGGCGTCGGCTACGCGCTGCGCGAGACATGAGCTTTCGCACCCGGCTGGCGCTCGTCGCCGCGGCGGCGGTCGGGATCGCCGTGGTCGTGGCCTCGATCGTCGTCTACATCGTCGTGCACAACGAGCTGCTCGGCGAGGTCGACCGGTCGCTCAGCGTTCGTTACGAGGGGATCACGAGTGGACCTCCGCTGCAGATCAGGGAGGGCTACCTCGACATCCCCGGAGCGGCGCCGGGCCAGCTGAGCGACTTCGTGCAGGCCGTCCCGGCGGCCGGCCGTCCATACGTGCAGCCGGGAATGCTGGTGTCCCTGCCTCCGACGAGGCGTGAGCGTCAGACGGCCTCGCGTGCGGCCGCGCGTCAGGCAGGGCGTGTCTATCTCACCGACAGGCGCGTCGACGATGCCGAGTACCGGGTGCTCACGTACCCGGCCCTCGGTCTCGACGGCTCCGGCTACGCCGTCCAGATCTTCCGGCCTCTCAGCGAGGTGAATCGCACGCTGCACCGCATCACGGTCTTCCTCATCTTCATCGCGGCGGGCGGGATGGGCGTGGCGGCCGCGCTGGGCCTCCTGGTGTCACGGGCCGCGCTCGCTCCTGTGCGGCGGCTGACCGCGACGACCGAGGCCATCACGGAGACGCGCGACCTGTCGCAGCGGATCGAGTCGACGGGAACGAGCAACGACGAGCTGGGACGGCTCGCGACGAGCTTCAACACGATGCTCGGCGCGCTGGAGGAGTCGAACCGGTCGCAGCGGCAGCTCGTCGCGGACGCCTCCCACGAGCTGCGCACGCCGCTCACCAGCCTGCGCACGAACATCGAGGTCCTCGCGCGCGCGGACCAGATGGCGCCCGAGGAGCGCGAGCGCCTGCTCGACGACGTGGTCGAGCAGATCGGCGAGATGACGGCGCTGATCGGGGAGCTGATCGAGCTCGCTCGAGAGAGCAGGCCCGACATGGTCGCGGAGCCGGCCGGCGACGTGCGGCTCGACCTGCTGACCGCGGACGCCGTCGAGCGGACGCGGCGGAACCGGCCGAGCGTCGAGTTCGAGACCGACCTCGAGGAGTCGCTCGTCCACGGCCCGCCCTCCGCGATCGAGCGCGCCGTTGCGAACCTGCTCGACAACGCGGCCAAGTGGAGCCCGCCCGGCGGTCCCGTCGAAGTCCTCGTGCGTGACGGCGAGGTCGTCGTGCGCGACCACGGCCCCGGGATCGCCGAGGAGGACCTCCCGTACGTCTTCGACCGCTTCTACCGCTCGCGTGACGCGCGCGGGATGCCCGGGTCCGGGCTCGGCCTGGCGATCGTCAAGCAGGTCGCCGAGTCGCACGGCGGATCCGTCGTCGCCGAGCAGCCGCCCGGCGGCGGCACGGTGATGCGGCTTCGCTTGAACGGCTCCGGCTCTTAGCGAGTTCTCACGCCCTTTTCAGGGCGCTCACAGGTGCCGCTGGTTTTCTGGGCGGCAGTGAAAGTCACGACCCCTCGAATCGATGACATCCCCGTAGCCCGGTCGAGCCGGCCGGGCCGAGCGAGCTCGTTTCTTTCCACTGGGGCGAGCCCGTCCATCCATCCCGGCGGCGGCACTTGTGCCGCCGCCGGGATGCTCTCGCGCCCATCGACCGAAAGGAGCACGCAATGGCCATGAGACGAAAGGTGATCGCGGGCGCCGCGGCGGCGTTGGCCGTCGGCGGCGCTGGGGCGGGCGTCGCGGCGACCAAGCTTGCCGACTCGCGGAGTGCGGAGAGCCAGGCGATCGTGAACGATGCGGCGAAGAGCCTCGGCGTCGAGCCCAGCAAGCTGGAGGCGGCGCTCAAGAAGGCGTTCGAGGACCGCATCGACGCGGCCGTCGCCGCCGGGCGCCTGAGCAAGGAGCAAGGTCAGGAGCTCAAGAAGCGGATCGAGGCCGGCGACTTCCCGCTCTTCGGGCCGCCCGCCTTCGGACCCGGGTTCGGCATGCCCCACCCGTTCTTCCACGGCCTCGACGCGGCGGCCTCGTACCTGGGGCTGACCGAGGAGCAGCTCGAGAGCCGGGTCGAGAGCGGCAAGACCCTCGCCCAGATCGCCAAGGACGAGGACAAGTCGGTCGACGGGCTCAAGGCGGCGATGCTGAAGGACGCGAAGGAGAAGCTCGACGCTCTGGTCAAGGACGGAAAGGTGACGAAGGCCGACGAGCGGAAGGTCCTGCAGGATCTCGAGCAGCGGATCGACGGCCTCGTCAACGGCCAGCTGAGGCTGCGGTTCCGCGAGCACCGCGGCTTCGGGTTCCGTCACGACTTCGACCGCGACGGACCGCCGGCCGATTCGCTCGGCCCCGCGGCCTGACCGAGCCTCGCGCGACAAACGGGCGTGCGGGCATAGCCCGCACGCCTCTCCTGGTCGGCGCCGTCGAGTCGCCGCCTTAGCCGGGTAGGCTGGGCGCGTGCGCGAGTCCACGGAGCGCACCGGGCCGATCCGCAGCGCCGCCTGAGTGGCGGCGGTCCTGCTGGCGTGCGCCTCGGCGGCGCTGTTCGGCGCGATGTCGGTGGCCGTGCGGTTCGCGGTTCGCCGGTTCGACGACGTCGAGCTCGGCTCGCTGGCGATGTCGTCGGTCGCGCTCGCGCTCACGGCCGCGATCTGCCTCGTCGCCGCGCGTAGAACCGAGCTCGTTGACGCGTGGCCGTTCCTCGTCTCGGGCGCGATCGCCCCGGGCGCCTCGCAGATCTTCTTCGTCCGCGCGGTGAGAGACGCGGGCGCGGCTCGCACGTCCGTGGTGATGGGTACGGCGCCCCTGGTCGCCGTCGCGATCGCGCTGACGGTGCTGCGCGAGCCCGTCAGCGCCGCACTGCTCGCGGGCGGAGCGCTGATCGTGGCCGGCGGCGTCGCGCTGGCCAACGAACGCGTGCGGCCGGCCGATTTCCGTCGCCTGGGCGTCCTGTTCGCGGTCACGGCAACCGTGCTCTTCGCCGTGCGCGACAACGTGCTACGGGCGATCGCGAAGGGCAGCGACGTCGACCCGCTGGCAGCCGCCGCGGTTTCGCTCCTCGCCGGAGCGGTGACGGTCGCCGTCTACCTGACCGTCACGCGGCGCGGCGCCTGGGTGCGTGGCTACCGCCGCGCGGTCGGCGCTTTTGGCGTCGCCGGGGTCGTCTTCGGGCTTTCCTATGCCATGCTCTTCGAGGCCTACTACCGCGGCCGCGTCAGCGTCGTCGCGCCGCTGGTGGCGACCGAGTCGCTCTGGGGCGTCGCGTTCTCGGCGTTGCTCCTGCGCCGCAGCGAGCTGGTCGGGCGGCGGCTAGTGCTCGGCGCGCTGTTGATCGTGGCGGGCGGCGTGGTCATTGGCGTAAGGGCACAGCGATAATTCACGCCGTGGGCTGGCTGACGCAGCTGGTCGAGGAGCGCGGCGCCGAGGCGCTCGACCTGCACGCGCAGACGATTAATCCGCAGTTCGTGAAGCTGCTGCGGACGATCGGCTTCGATCGCCGCTGGGCCCGCGCGCAGGGGGCATACCTCTGGGACGACGAGGGCAACCGCTACCTCGACGTGCTCGGCGGCTTCGGGATGTTCAACGTCGGCCGCAACAACCCGCGCGTGCGGGAGGCGCTCGTCGAGGCGCTGGAGCTCGAGCGGCCGGGCTCCGTGCAGCTCGGCGTCGACGCGCTGCCCGCGCTGCTGGCCGAGGAGCTGCTGCGGCGTTCACCCGGGTCGGTAGAGCGGGTGCTGTTCACGAGCTCCGGCACGGAGGCCGTCGAGGCCGCGCTCAAGCTCGGCCGCGCCGCGAGCGGCCGCACGCGCGTCCTCTCGGCGGAGCATGCCTTCCACGGCCTTACGCTCGGGTCCCTGTCCGCGAACACCGCTCCCGCGTTCACGTCGCGCTTCGGGCCGCTCCTGCCCGGGTTCGAGCAGGTGCCGTGGAACGACCTCGAGGCGCTCGAGCGGCGGCTCGCGCGGGAGGACGTCGCGCTTTTGATCATCGAGCCGGTCCAGGGGAAGGGCGTGAACCTGCCCGCGGACGGCTATCTCGCGGGCGCGCAGGAGCTCTGCCGCCGCTACGGCACGCTCTTCTGCGTCGACGAGGTGCAGACCGGCTTCGGTCGGACCGGGAAGCTGTTCGCGCTCGAGCACTGGGGCCTCGAGCCCGACCTGATCACCGTCGCGAAGTCGCTCTCCGGCAGCTACATCCCCGTCGGCGCGCTGCTGATGAGCGACCTCGTCTACTCGCGCGTGTTCGACTCGCTGCCGAACGCCGTCAGCCACGGCTCGACGTTCGCGCCGAACGACCTCGCGATGGTCGCCGGCCTCGCGACACTGCGGGAGCTGGACGAGCAAAGCCTCGTTGAGCGCTCGGCGCGGCTGGGCGAGTGGCTGCTGGAACGAACGCGCCCGCTCCAGGAGCGGTCGGTCGTGCGCGAGGTGCGTGGGCTCGGCCTGATGTGGGCGATCGAGTTCGAGGAGCCCGACGGCGGCTCGCGTACCTGGAAGCTGCTGGAACGGATCCAGCCCGGCCTCTTCTCCCAGCTGGTCGTCGTCCCGCTCTTCCGCGACCACCGCATCCTCAGCCAGGTCGCGGGGCACGGGCTGAACGTGCTCAAGGCCCTGCCGCCCCTGGTCGTGACCGAGGACGACCTGGAGTGGTTCGCCTCGGCGCTCGACGAGACGGTTGCGCGCGCCGAGAAGATGCCTCGTGCGCTCGTCCGCTTCGCGGTAGGCGCGGCCCGCGCGGGTCGTACCCCCCGCCGGAAGCTCGCGCGCGCCTAACGCTCTTAGATCTCCGCGTGGCGTTCGGCGATGCAGTCGTGCGCCCAGCGCTCCGCCGCCTCGACGAGACGCCCGCAGAGCTCGTCGAGGTCGTGCTCGTCGTCGGGCAGGTGCTCCGGCGAGACCTCGATCCGGACCTGATTCAGTGACGCCTCGCTGCTCCCGCCGATCTCGTGCCGTTCCTCGGCGACGATCGCGACCTCGCCGACCTTCGGCAGCAGTGCCTTGGCGAGCTCGTCGATCTCGGCGGGCGTGGCGCGACGGCCCGCGAACACGCCGAAGTTCACCCTTACCTCGACTCCCGGCTGCTCGACCTCGCGCACGCAGAATGCAAGCTGCGGCTCGACCCTCATTGCCCGCCGTCCTTCCCGGCTGCGCCGGGACCTAACCCTCGTGCGGTTCCCAGCGGAATGCGCGTACGGCGATGATCACGCCGAGCAGGCCCCAGGCCGCCACTACGGCCACATTCGTTCCCTGCGACCAGATGTCGTGGCCGTGCAACATCACGTTGCGGACGAGTCGGAGGAAGTACGTCAGCGGCAGGACGTCGGCGATCGCGCGCAGCACGGACGGGAAGTGGTGGGGTGAAAAGAACGCCCCCGCGAGGAACGCCGCCGGCAGGTAGATCGCGTTCACGACCGCGGAAGCGCCCTCGGCACTCTTGATCAGCGCCGTCACGCCGATCCCGAGGCCGCAGAACGCCAGCGCGCCGAGCAGCAGCGCGAAGATCAGCGAGCCGAGACGGTCGGGCACACCGATCCCGAACAGCACGCGACCGAGGAGGATGAGGCAGATCACCTCGACCGCGAACGCGAGGAGGAAGGCGCCGAGGACTGCCGCCACGTAGGCGCCGGCCGGGAGCGGCGTCGCGCGCAGGCGCTTCAGGATCCCGCTCTCACGCCGGATCACGAGCACGATCGCAAGTCCGGCGAAGGCGATCGAGATCGCGCCGTAGCCGATCATTCCGGCCAGGAGGAAGTCCGAGCCGCGCACACCATCGACCGTGTCGTCCCCGTATGTCGAGCCGAGCAGGACGAAGAAGATCATCGGCAGCAGGAACGTGAAGAACGCCAGCTCCCGGCTCCGCACGTAGAGCAGGATCTCGCCGCGCAGCTCGTGCCAGAACAGCCTCACTCGGCCTCCTCGTCGGTCAGCGATAGGTAGACCTCCTCGAGGCTCGGCCGGCGCACTTGCAGGCCCTCGAGCTCGCGGCTCTCAGCGAGGGCGCGGGCGGTGAGCTCATGCAAGACGCGCGTGGGCTCGTCGGTCTCCAGCACGATCTCGCGGCCGTTCTCGCGGTAGCGGATCTCGGTCGCCGGGACCGCGCCGGTCAGCTCGGCGGGTGTGCCGGAGGCGACGATCCGGCCCTGCGCGAGCACGGCGACGCGGTCGGCAAGCTGCTCGGCCTCGTCGAGATAATGCGTCGTCAGGAGGATCGTCTTGCCGAGGCCGCGCAGGCCGCGGATCGTCTCCCAAGCCCGGCGGCGCGCCCGAGGGTCGAAGCCCGTCGTCGGCTCGTCGAGGAAGATCAGCTCGGGGTCCCCGATGAGTGCTAGGCCGAGATCGAGCCGGCGGCGCTGCCCGCCGGAGAGCCGGCGCACGCGGTCGTCGCGCTTCTCCTGCAGGCCGACGAGCTCGACCACCTGGTCGACCGGTCGCGGCTCCCGGTAGTAGCCGGCGAAGAGCCGCAGCATCTCGGTGACCGTGAGCGTCTCGTACATCGCGGAAGACTGGAGCACGACCCCGATGCGCTCGCGCCAGTCGCCGCGCGCGAGTGCCGGATCGGTGCCGAGCACCTCGACCTCGCCGCCGTCGCGCTTGCGGTAGCCCTCGAGGATCTCGACCGTCGTCGTCTTCCCCGCGCCGTTCGGGCCGAGGAGGCCGAAGACCTCGCCGCGCTCGACGTGGAAGTCGATGCCGCGCACGGCCTCGAGCGAGCCGTAGGACTTGCGCAGTTCCCGAACGGCGATCGCGGTCACGGCAGCTCAATCGAGAGCATCGCGCCTGGTGCGAACGGCGGCTCCTCGCCGCCGGTCAGTGCGGCTGCGATGCGGGAGCAGTCGGGCTGGTGGCCGACGACCACGACGGTCTCGCCGCGCTCCTGCGCGGCCGCGCGGACACCGTCGGCGGTCGCGCCCGGGGCGAGCCGCTCGTCGGGCTCCGGCTCCAGGCCGGCGTGTTTCGCGAGCTCCTGTGCGGTCTCGCGCGCGCGGAGGAGCGGGCTCGTGAGCACGGCGTCGGGACGCACGCCCTCGTCGGCGAGCCGCTGCCCGAGCGCGCGGGCGGCCTCGCGGCCCTCCGAGGTCAGCGGCCGCAGCTCGTCCGGTTCTCCCGAGGCAGCTTCGGCATGGCGCACGATCACCAGCTGCACGGCGGGCAGCATAGTCTCCGGTTGTGCGCAGCTTCCGCTACGTCGTCGCGGACGTCTTCACCGACACGCCGCTCGAAGGGAACCCGGTGGCGGTGTTCACCGACGGGCGCGGTCTCTCCGACGAGGAGATGCAGCGGCTCGCCAGAGAGCTGAACCTCTCCGAGAGCGTCTTCGTGCTCCCGTCCGAGCTCGATGCACACGCGCGGATCCGGATCTTCACTCCCTCGGCCGAGCTGCCGTTCGCGGGCCATCCGACCCTCGGATCGGCCTTCGTGCTCGCGGGGCCGTTGCAGGCTCCGGTCTTGCGGCTCGAGACCGGTATGGGGATCGTGCCCGTGGCGCTCGAGCGCGAGCAGGACCGGATCGTGTTCGGGCGCATGGAGCAGCCGCTCCCGACGTGGGAGGCCTTTGCCGAGGAGGAGGCGTTGTTCGCCGCGCTAGGTGTTGGGGGCTCGGAGCTGCCGGTTCTGGTCTACGAGAACGGACCGAGGTTTGTCTACGTCGGGCTCTCATCCGAGGAGGACGTGGTGGCGCTCAGGCCGGACTTCAACGCGCTCCTGGATCTCGCGGGAGGACTCGTGGGCGTGGACTGCTTCGCCGGCTCCGGCGCCCGGTGGAAGTCGCGGATGTTCGCTCCGGGTGCGGGTGTGGTGGAGGACCCGGCGACCGGCTCGGCCGCGGGCCCGCTGGCGGTGCATCTGGCGCGGCACGGGCGGATCGGCTTCGGCGACGAGATCGAAATCACCCAGGGCGCCGAGATCGGGCGCCCGTCGACGCTCTACGCTCGGGCCGACGGATCGGCCGACGGGCTCGAGCAAGTCGAGGTCGGCGGCAGCGCCGTGATCGTCGCGCGGGGCGAGTTCAGACTCCCCTAGTAACAGACTGTTACAAGAGTCTCGGGCCCGACGATCCCGCTCTCCGACAGCGTTTCAACCGAGCAAGTAACAGACTGTTACTTGAACGGGCTAGGCCGTCAGGGACACGGCTTCGATCTCGGGGAGCTCGGGCGTGAGGGCTCGCCAGAAGACGCCGCCGTTCGTCGACAGGTACAGGCGGTTGCGGGCGGCGAAGAGGACGTAGTCGGGGTCGTCGTCTGCGATAGCGATCGCCCGGCCGGGCGGGAGGCCGCCGCCAGTTTCCCGCCAGGTGCGCCCGGCGTCGTTCGAGACCGCGAGCGGCGGGCGCCGGGCGACGACAGCGATCACCGTCGAGCCGCAGGCTGCGGCGGCGACCAGCAGCGGCAGCGAGACCGCGACCGGCTCGGGCTCGACCTCGGCGAGGCTCGAGCCCAGCACGATCTCCTCGTCGAGGTCGACCTCGAAGACGCCGTCGACGGTGCGGACGAACGCTCTCATAACCGCCGGCCGAGCAACCCCGCCACGAGCGCCGTTGCACGGCGGGCCGCCGCAACGGGCGCGTAGCCGGTCGCGCGAGAGACCATGTACGCGGCCGAGAAGGCGTCGCCCGCACCCGTCGGGTCGACCTTGCCCTCCAGAAGCCGCGCCGGAACGGCCACGAGCCCACCTTCGGCGAGCACGAGCGACCCGCGGGAGCCGAGCGTGACGAGCACCTCCGGGACGCCGAGCGCGCGCAGCGCCTCTTCGGTGGGCTCGCCGACCAGCGTCCGAGCCTCGTCCTCGGCCAGCTTCAGAACCGTCACGTGGCGGAGCACCTCGGGGTCGTACTCCGCGTCGAGCTCGAGTGGCCCCGTCCGGTCGGGTCGCACGAGCCCCTGGCCGTCGAAGGAGACGCGCCGGTCGCGAGCCAGCGCCGCGAGCGTCGTCGCGGGGAAGTCCGACCGTGCGAGCGCGCCCACGTGCACCCAGCCGGCCCGCTCGAGCCCGCGCAGGTCGGCCGGCGTCCAGGAGGGCCCGAGCGCGTCGACCACCATCTCCCGGCGGTCGCCGTGGTACCGGAACGAGAAGGCGGACGTGACCTCACCGCCGCGCCAGAGCACCGGGACGCCGAGGCGCACGAGCGGTGGGAGCAGGAGCCGCCGGTCGGCGTAGGCGCCCTTGACCGCGACGAGCGAGGGTCGCCCCAGGACACGCAACGCCCTCGCCGCGTGCAGCGGCGCCCCGCCCGCCCGCGGCTCGCCGTCAACGAGGTCGCGCGAGAGGTTCCCGACGACTGCGAGCGGCCGCACGCAGCGAATCTACCCAGGCGGCGAGCAGCGTCAGCCCGAAGGCGACGGCGAAGCTGGGG
>Ga0207428_10006283_pt1 | contig 10985 bp, 6 predicted proteins | sample RhiMethybrSRZTD1_FD_187600 | JGI IMG/M metagenome (GOLD analysis project Ga0207428, IMG submission 187600) | Populus rhizosphere microbial communities from Tennessee, USA - Rhizosphere MetaG P. TD hybrid SRZTD1 (SPAdes) (version 3) | ecosystem: Host-associated > Plants > Roots > Rhizosphere >... | reverse complement strand
CTCAGCGTTGCGCTGGCGGGGATCGGCTCGCCCGACATCGCGAGCAGCTCGAGCGGCTCGAGCGGCGAGGAGGCGATGCGCGGCAGCGCCAGCTCCTCGCGCAGTCGCGTGTACTCGCGCGCACCGTCGCGCAGCCGGCCGTTCTCGAGCTCGAGCTCGGTGAGTCGCTGGTGGAGCTGCTGGTTCTCGCGCCACGCCGCCGCCAGCCGGTCACTCACCAGGACGGCGCGATCGAGCGGGGCGAACAGGGTGGCTCCGACCCCGCGCAGGAACGACTGGGGCACGCGCTCACCGACCAGGAGCAGGACCAGCGACACGCTGACCCACGTGGCCACGAGGGCGCCGGTGCGCCGCTCGACGGGGGGGAGAATCCCTCCCACGCTCCGGCTCCCCTAGTCCCGGTGCCCGCCGAGGATGACCTTCCCGTAGTCCTCGAGGTTGTCGAGGATCTTTCCGGCGCCGAGCACCACACAGGTGAGCGGATCCTGGGCCACGCGGATGTTGAGGTTCGTCACCTCGCGCAGCAGCAGATCGAGCCCGCGCAGCAGTGCGCCGCCCCCGGTCAGGAAGATGCCCCGGTCGACGATGTCGGCGGCCAGCTCGGGGGGCGTGCGCTCGAGGCATTCGCGCAGCGCGTTGACGATGTTGCTGATCGGCTCCTGCAGCGCCTCGCGGATCTCGACGCTCGAGACGCGCAGCGTGCGCGGAATCCCGCGCACCAGGTCGCGGCCCTTGATCTCCATGTCCATCTCTTCCGGGAGCGGGAACGCGGAGCCGATGTCGATCTTGATGCGCTCGGCGGTCTGCTCGCCGATCATCATGTTGTACGCCTTCTTCGCGTAGTTGACGACCGCATCGTCCATCTCGTCGCCGCCCACGCGGATCGAGGCCTTGGTCACGATTCCGTTGAGCGCGATCACCGCGATCTCGGTGGTGCCGCCGCCGATGTCGACCACCATGTTGCCGGTCGGCATGTCGACCGGCAGGCCGACCCCGATCGCGGCCGCGATCGGCTCGGGCACCAGTAGCACCGGCTCGCGGCATCCGGCCCGGACCGCCGAGTCCACCACCGCGCGCTTCTCGACCTCGGTGATGCCGGACGGCACGCAGATGATGATGCGGGGCCGGACCAGGAACTTGTGCTTCTGGACCTTCTGGACGAAGTCGCGGATCAGGTCTTCGGTGACCTCGAAATCCGCGATCACCCCGTCCTTGAGCGGGCGGACCGCGCTGATCTCGTCGGGGGTCCGGCCCAGCATGAGCTTGGCTTCACTGCCGACCGCGCGGACCCGGCCGGTCGCCTTGTCGACCGCGACCACCGAAGGCTCGTTGAGCACGATCCCCCGGCCCCGGACGTAGACCAGGGTATTGGCCGTCCCGAGGTCCATCGCCACGTCCGTGCTGAAGAATCCCATGAGACTGTCGAGGAACATCCCTGACCTCTCGATTTTTCGGGCTGCGAGCGAGGGGCGACGTCCCGGTCGGGCGCGATGAGGCAGGCGAGGATGCGCGGGCGAGAGGGGCGTCCTTTCCCCAGTAGCGGCGCGACGCTACACCGGGGAAGTCGTTGTCCGCAAGCAGCCTCGATGGCCCGCCCCCGCGTGGGCGCCGCGCCGGCCCGGGCAGGCGCCGGACCGTCGGAGAAGGCGACGGTTCTTCGGGGCATCGGACGCCGGCCCGGGGTATGAACGGCTGCGGCGCGGCCGGCGAACCCCGGCATCTCGTGCGTTTCCCGCACGCTGCGGGCGCGGCACCCCTGCCGGCATTCGAGTGGAGCATTCCTTGCCTTACAGCGACTGCGTTGCCGAGGGGTCCGTGCCCTTCGACACAGTGGCAATCCGCCCAAGATCGGCTCTCCGGGCGGACGGCGCCGGCGCCTTCGGGCGTCGGCGTCCGATTTCCCGCCCCGCCGCAATCCGTTGCCGGCCGCTCACGCACGCTGTTACAGTCGTCGGTCGTGTGTCCCTCCGGCCACCCGTTCGCATGAGCCGATCGCGCCTCTGGATCCTCCTCGTACCGCTCGCGCTCGGGCTGGCTTCCGCGGCCGGGCCCGGCCGTGCCCAGACTGCCGCTGACCCGCGCTTCGCGTTTGCCGACACCACGTTGCTGCGGGACACCCTGGACCTCGAGTTCTCCCGGCTGTTTGAGCTCGCCGACAGCCTCGGCATCCGCCCGGACACCCTGCGGGCGCTCTCGATCCGGTACGGGTTCGTGCCGCTCCGGATGGTCGCGCTGGCCGAGAGCATGCGGGTCCGGGTCGACAGCGTGGGCGTGGTCCTGCTGCGCGAACAGTTCAGCGTGATGGTCGCGCGCGGAGAGCGGCTCACCAACTTCGAGTACCAGACCGGCTACACGATGCAGCAGAACCAGAACACGTGGAAGAACATCGGGACGTTCTACATGACCCGCGGCCAGATGTTCCTCCGTAACGTCACCGACGTGTCGATCCAGCGCTTCACCACCCAGGCCAGGACCACCGAGCGCCTGACCCGGAAATCGGAGACCGAAATCGGCTGGCGCCTGAACCCGGACGCCTCGGTCGGTGGCCGCGCGGTGCTCGACCGCTTCGACTCGGACGATCCGAGCACCATTACCGAGGTGAGGTCCGCGCGGAACGACTATCAGATCTCGCTGCGGACCCGGCAGCGCCCGCGCAACGGGCTCGCGACCGAGCTCAACGCGTTCACCGGATTCCTCGACCTCGACGACGTGCAGCAGGTCAAGCGCGGCGGAACCGGCGAGGTGAACGGCAAGCTCCTCTACAGCTCCGGTGACTGGATGACGACCGACGTCAGCGGCCAGGTGACCGGCAATCTCGCGCGCATCTCGCTCAAGAAGCTCCTCACCTACCAGGACACGCACGACTTCGGACAGAGCTATCGTGGAAATCTCACCCTGTTCCCGGCCGGCCGGCTGGGCTTCGTCGGCGACATCACGTACCGCGACTTCAGCGTCCAGAGCGCCGACGACAGCGCGATCGTGCGGACCACCGTGAACGCCAGCACCGACGTGACGATGACGCTCCAGGGCCGCGCCGACAACGACCGCCAGATCACGATCGTGCAGGCGTTCAACACCCAGGACTTCGCGACCGCGCAGGCTTCGTCCCAGTCGAACCGGTCGGGGTCGAACTCGCGGGCCGATCTCCGCTACCGGCTGGGGTCGACCAGCATCGAGGGGAGTTTCTCGCTCGACTTCGCGGACGGACGGTCCCCGGCGCTGAGCGCCGAGGGCGGATATTCCGAGAAGCTCGAGGGCCGGCAGCTCGAGGGCTCGCTGAGCCGCCAGCTCGCGACCCACATCCTCGGCCGGGCGTCCGCCACCATCAGCCTCTCGAGCTTCCGTTATTCGTCGATCGGCACCTACCCGACGCTGCCGGCCGACCGCGATCAGGCACAGCAGAACTACCGCCTCGAAGCCGCCTACAATCCCGGCAGCTTCAACACCTCGCTCAAGCTCGAGGTCGGACGCACCGAACTGGTGAATCTCACCCCCACCACCGTGACCGCGAACAACGTGCTCCGCACCTACCGCGGAGACTGGACCTGGACCTACCGCCTGTTCAGCCGCCTGACCGCGACCCAGCGAAACGGAATCGCCGCCAGCTACACGAACTACCCGTTCAACCCGAACAGCGATCGGCTGGTGCTCGACTACACGACCACCACCACGCTCAACGCCGTCCTGACCCGCCGGCTGAGCGTCGACCTGACCCACAACGGCCAGGAGCAGCCGAGCGGTAACTACCTCAACCGGGCCGACCTCGGTGGTTCGTACTTCCTGCCCGCCGACGAGACCCGCACCTACCAGCTCGGTGCACGGGTCTCCTACACGCCGGCGCCCGGCGTGACGCTGCTGATCGAGCCGCGCTACCTGGCTTCGGACCGGCTCGGCACCGATCCGAACGGCAGTCAGGTTCCGGCCCGGGAAAACCGAAACCTGACATTCACCGGCGGCCTGAACCTCAACATCAAGGTGGGCCGCAAGGGACGCCTGACCGGAAATGTCGGGCGGCAGTTCCAGTCCAACGGGACCCAGTCGTTCAGCAACGGGGTACCGCAACCGGAAAGCGTCAGCGAGTTCGACTACTGGACCGGCAACCTCCAATTCACGTGGAATCTCCGATGAGCACGATCCACCCGCGCGCGATGCGCATGCGATCGGTGCTCGTGCTGCTGGTGCTGCTGGCGGGGGCGGCGGCCGGCTGCAAGTTCTTCCGTCCGGACACCCCGCCGCCACCGGGCGATCCACCACCGCCGTTCGACTACTCGCAGCCCGAGCAGACGCTCGAAACGCTGCGGCTCGCGATCGAGGACAAACGTTCGATCTCCGCCGGCAACTACATTGGTGTGTTCGCCGACTCCACGCTCGAGCAGATCCCCGGCTTCCACCAGTTCTTCTATCCGGAGGACGCGCTGCTGTGGGCGCAGAGCGGCAGGAACGTTCCCGAGGACTGGAACGTGCGGCTCGAACGAAGGTTCTTCGACGTCGGCCCGACCAGCCTCATCAACGTGAACCCGAACGCGATCTACGAGGTCACGTTCTCGAAGGATCTCGAGAATCCGGACCGCGAGGGCATCGACGTCACGGTCCTCCATCGGCAGTACCAGGTGCTGGCGCTCGACCCGAACAGCGGCGAGATCATCGAGGTGATCGCCTACGGGTTCGCCGACCTCACCTTCCACCAGGCGCCGAGCGGCGACTGGCGCATCACTCGCTGGGACGATCGACGCGACCTGGTGCTCAACCCCTACCAGCTGCCCCAGGTGACATGGGGCCAGCGCCGACTGGAGTCCCAATGATCTCGCCCGTGCGCCGCCTGGGGGTGCCGCTCGTGCTGCTTGCTCTGGTGGCGGTGACCGGATGCTGGAATCCGTTCCAGCCGAAGGTGCTCGGACGTGGCGTCTCGACGCCCCCGCCGGCGCCGAACACTCCGTCCAACGTGCTGCTGCTGTTCAAGTGGTGCTACGAGAACCGCTCGCAGGCGGAGTACCGCGAGCTGTTCACCGCCGACTACCGGTTCGCGTTCGCCGCGCTCGACACCAACGGCAACGCCTACCGCGACCAGCCGTGGACGCGCGACGACGAGCTCGAGAGCAGCCGCAAACTGTTCGAGGGCGGCGAGGCCGACCAGCCGGCGGCGAGCCTGATCACGCTGGTTCTCGACCGCAGCTTCCGCGTGCAGAACGACACGCGGCCCGGCAAGTACGACCCCGACCGGCGCAAGACCATCACCACCCAGGTCAACCTGACGATCCAGACCATCGACGGCACCGCGACCAACGTGAACGGGAAGGCGACCTTCTTCCTGGTGCGCGGCGATTCGGCGCTGATTCCGGACGACATCGGACTGGGTCCCGATCCCAATCGCTGGTACATCGAACGCTGGGAGGATCAGACCTTCGCGGGCGTTGCCCAGACCCTGATGGCCGGCGAGGGCCCGGGGGCGCTTCCGGCGTCCGGGACCGCGGCGCGCGCGGGATCCGGCGGCCTGCAGCCGGCGTCGGTCCGGGTCACGAGTTTCGCGGCCCGGCGGAGCGGGAGCCCGGTCACCGGAGCACCCCGACCCGCCCAGCCGGCGACCACCGCGCGCTTCAACCTGACCTGGGGCGCGGTCAAGGTCTGGTACCGCTAGACCTCCGAAACCCCGCCGGAGCCGGCGCTTGTTCGCGTTCGGAGCCGCCCCCTATACTGCCCGGCCCGCAACGGTCCCGTGCCGGACCCATCACCAAAACCACAGGCGCCGCCGGCTCCCAGCTCGCCGGACTCACGCGCCGGAGGACGTCATGGCTGAACCCGCTACGCTGACACCGACGGAGTTGAACCCGCTCGCCAACGCCGAGCGTCAGTTCGACGAGGCGGCTGCCCGGCTGAACCTCTCGCCCGGCATCCGCGAGGTGCTCAAGCGCCCCCGCCGCGCGACCATCGTGTCGCTGCCGGTGGCGATGGACGATGGCACGCTCAAGGTGTTCACCGGTTACCGCGTACAGCATTCGATCGTGCGCGGACCGGCCAAGGGCGGCATCCGCTACCACCCGGGCGTAACGCTCGACGAGGTCGGGGCGCTGGCAGCGTGGATGACCTGGAAGTGCGCGGTGGTGAACATCCCGTTCGGCGGCGGCAAGGGCGGAATCATCTGCGATCCCGACAAGATGTCGAAGGGCGAGCTCGAGCGCCTCACCCGCCGCTACGCGGCCGACCTGTCCGATCTGTTCGGCCCGGAAAGCGACGTGCCGGCGCCGGACGTGAACACCAACGAGCAGGTGATGGCGTGGATCGTCGACACCTACTCGATGCACGAGCGCCGCACCGAGCTGGCGGTCGTGACCGGCAAGCCGCTCGAGGTGGGCGGATCCGCCGGGCGCCGCGAGGCGACCGGGCGCGGGGTGCTGCTGTGCGTGCGCGAGATGTGCGAGCACATCGGCATGCCGCTGCGCGGCGCGCGGGTCGCGGTCCAGGGCTTCGGCAACGTGGGCTCGGTCGCGGCCGATCTGATGGCGCGCGACGGCGCCCTGATCGTCGCGGCGGCCGACGTGACCGGCGCGATCCACAATCCCGAAGGCTTCGACATGCCGAAGCTGCTGGCGCACGTGAAGGAGCACCGCGGCGTAAAGGGCTTCCACGGCGCCAAGCCGCTCACCAGCTCGATCCTCGAGGTCGACTGCGACATCCTGGTGCCGGCCGCGCTCGAGAACCAGATCACCCACGAGAACGCTTCGCGCATCAAGGCGCGGATCGTGGCCGAGGGCGCGAACGGCCCCACCACACCGGATGCCGACCTGATCCTCGACAAGATGGGCGTACACGTGATCCCCGACATCCTGTGCAACTCGGGCGGAGTCACGGTCTCCTACTTCGAGTGGGTGCAGAACCGGATGGGCCTCTACTGGCCCGAGAACGAAGTGAACTTCCGGCTCGAGTCGATCATGGTGAGCGCGTTCCACGACGTGCTCAAGAAGTCGGTCGAGCACAAGGTGAACCTGCGGATCGCTGCGTTCATGGTCGCGATCGAGCGGGTGGTGCGGGTGATCGAGCTGCGCGGCGTCTACGCCTGATCGGCGGGCGGCGCGCCGCCGGAACGACGAGGCCCGGGAGCACCGCTCCCGGGCCTTCGTACGTCGGGGGCTGCGGCCGTCTAGAACTCGAATCCCAGCCCGATGTGGTGAACGTCGTCGAAGAAGTTGTCGACCATCTGGCCGGCATAGTCGATCCGCATCCGGCCGCCGCTGAACGGGACCTGGGCACCGAAACCATAGGTGACGCCCCACAGGTCGTCGTCGTCGCTGCTGTACCGGTAGCCGAGCCGGACCGCGAACATCTTCTTCCAGTCGTATTCACCACCGAGCCGCGCTTCGTCGACTCCGTAGCTGTTGCTCTGGTAGATCCCGTGGATCATCAGCGTATGGAGGCCCTGCATCACCGGCCACGAGGCGCCGCCCGCGAAATTGGACGGAAGCTCGTAGGCTGCCGATGTCAGCGCGACCGTACGGTTCGCCGCCTGCGGATCGTCCTCCGGGAACAGCTGATTGCTCTCGAAGTCCTCGCCGCCGAAATCCTGCGAAGCCCCGAAGTTCTTCATCGCCGCGCCGATCTTGATCCCGTGGAAATCGGTGTCGTACTGGAAGCCGAAATCGAACGAGAGACCGCTCGATTTCGTCTGCAGCACGGTTTCGCTGGTGTACGCGAGCGTCCCGCCGAAGTTGACCCGGTCGGTCAGGGACTTGGCGTACGAGACCCCGATCGTGGCGAAGGTCGGACTGAACACGTCGCCGGTTCCATCGGGCGCGGTCTCGGTGGTCCGGATGATGTCTCCGATGCTCAGCACCTTGGCCGAGAATCCGAGGTATCCGAGCGTCCCGATCTTCTGCGAGATCGCGATGTAATTGAGGTTCATGTCGGCGATGTACCTCGCGTAGCTGAACATCACCTCGGTGCTGTGTTCGGTTGCGGCGAGGCCCGCCGGGTTGTTGAACATGGCCTCGGCGCCGCCGACCGAGCCGAGGTTGGACCAGGCCAATGCCACCGAGCGCGCTCCCACCGGAATGCGCATCTCGCTGGCTCCGCCGGTTCCCATCCGTTCCTCCGTGCCCGCCCACGCAATCCCCGCGTGGAAGACCACCGCCACTGCCAGAACGACCTTCCCAAGTCGAGCATTCATCGAGCGCTCCTTCATCGTGCCGGTTCGGTTCATGTCGGTTTCGCCCCTTCGACTAGAAGGTGTTGAGGCGCTCCTTCTCCATGAAGACCGCCACCTTGCCGGTCACGGTGCCTGCTCCCGGCGCATCGACGTGGTAGATGTAAACACCGCTGCCCACGGGCAGGCCGTTCTTCGTGTTGAGGTCCCAGCTCGCCTGGGACGTGTTGTCGTTCTTGCTGATCGTGCGGATCAGATCACCGGCCAGGTTGAAGATGCGGATCGTGCACTGCGCCGGCAGGTGAGTGAACTTGAGCACCCGGTTGAAGCGATTCAGCTCGTAGGTCGAGTGCGCGAAGTACGGATTCGGCACCGCCCGCACCTTCTTCAGCTCTTCCGCCGCCAGCGACGCGTTGAACCCGTTCGCCCGGGAGGTCGAGAACGTGAAGAAATCGTTCGGCGTCGAAGGATTGCCCACCTGGAAGACGAACTTGTCGCCGAGATCCATGTTCGCAGTCTCGGAGACGCGGAACGAGGCGAGCTCGTAGAAGTTGTCGATCGTTCCCGCCAGCATGTCCGAGTTCTCGGGAGCCAGGTAGAACGGATCCGGAGTGGTGCCCGAGTAGGGCGAGCCGAGCACCCACGCGAACTCGCGATTCCCATCCCCGTCCGGGCTCGGCAACCACTGTCCGTCCTGAGTCGAGGATCCGTTGTTTTCGAGGAACGCTGCGTTGAGCTGGCGATTGTTCGTCACGTCCCACACGTAGAACGGGACGTCCACGTAATCCTGGAACGCGTAGATACCGCCGCCGCGCAGATACCGGTATGCCTTCTGACCGGGAGGCCCGCCGGTGAAGCGGATCTCGACCGTGAGCGGAATCGTGTCCGCCGGGATCGTTCCGCCGATGTCGTTGGCGGCGAACCCGGCTCCTCCGCCGAAGAATCCAAGTCCGCGGTTGACGCCGGCGAGCGGCGTCGGAGTGCCGCCCAGCGTGTCGGCGTAGAACGCGTTCAGCTCGCCGGCGGCCGTGCTCTGCACCTTCACCTGGATTCCATTGACGACCTGGTAGTTCTCGTCACCGGTGATGTTGGTCTGGTTGTTGAGAACCGTGTCGGGGGCCGATGTGCCCACCGTCCGCACCAGATACCACACGGTGGTGGTGTCGCTGCTCGGCTTGAATCCCACCGTCCAGCTCGCGTCGATCGTCGCGAACGGATCCACGGTTGTCACCGTGACGACATCCGTGCTCGGCGGAGAAACCGGGGTGACCTGATTGAGCTGGACGGTCGTCGGATTGGTGGACGCCACGTCGAAGCCCGCGGGCGGCGTCTGCGGCACGACCGCGATCACGTTGAACGGTGACTCCAGCACGTGTGGAAGTGACGAATCCCCGACCGCGTACGCGGTGACCGCGTAGTAGTACTGGGTTGCGCTGTGGAGCGGATTGCCGCGCACCGCGTCATCCGTCAGCTCGATCATGTAGCGGACGCCGAAGTCGGTTCCGAATGCCTTCACCTTCGGCAGCGGAACCGGGGAATTCGGATCGCACTCGATGTCGAGGACGGAGGTCACCCCGTTCACGAGGTCATAGGTCGCGATCCGCGTGAACGGCCCCGCGACCGAGGCGCCCTGATAGATGTTGTAGCCCTCCCAGACGTACCCGGAGTCCGCAGATGCCTCGGACCCCGCATCCCAGCGCAGGAGCACGGCGCCATCGCTCGGCACCGCGACCACCTGTGGATTGTTGGGCGGGTTGGGCAGATCGAAGGCGGCGTCGTATGCCCGCTGGACCTCTTCGTCGAAGCACTTCATGAGCGCGATGCTCGCGGTCTTGCTGGTGCCCTGGGCAACCACGATTCCGACCACCACTTCCTGCGTATCGCCCGGCGCCATCGTGAACGGGCCGCTCGACAGCATGAGCCGCCGGTCCGAGGGCGAGGCGTCGAGGAAGCCGGTGCCTGCCACCGGGTCGCCCGAGACGTTGAACGGAGTCGGCTGACCGGTGGTCGGGTCGATCACCGGGTCGCCGTTCCCCAGCAGGCCCTTCATGTAGTTGTAGGTCTGCAGAGAATCGGTCGGTCCACCGCCGTTCGGGTAGGCATTGAACGACGACAGACCGAGCACGCTCGCGCCGACCCTCGGCCCCTGCAGGAAGTCGTAGCCGACCGAGGGCGCCTGCGCTCCGTACTGCTCGTCGTTGTTGGTGGCGTTGTAGACGAATCCCACCGACAGCGTCGTGTCACAGCCCACCAGGTCGTCGACGGCGCCGCCGAGGTCGGGATCCGACCACTGCGACACGTACGCGTCGGTCAGGGTGTTCGGGCTCCGGTTGATGATCTTGTAGCGCATGAACACCGTGTTGCCGAGCGGTCCCTGACGGCTGAACGCGAACGTGGTCTGCTGGATCTCGACTCCGAGCGGAAGCTCGCTGCTGGCCGCGTTGTGCTCGTCGGTCTTGCCGTAATCGTTGTAGACCGCCCACAGCATCTGATCACCGATGATGCTGAGGCTGCCGTCCGGCAGCACCGAGACCGGCGGCGCTCCGTAAGGAACCGCGCCCGCGACGTAGTCTGCGAGCACTGCGTCACGGGTCGCAGCGTCGACGGCGCCGGCGGCGTCGAGGTAGACGCGATTCAGCTTGTAGACCTTGTGCTGGGGCAGATCCGGGTCTGCGGGAACCCCGCCCGGTGCCGGACCGGGGAAGTAGTCGTCGCTGTACTCGGCCACCGAGACGGCGACCAGCCCGTTGACCACCGCGCCCATCCACAGACCGGCGGCGAACACCGCGGTCTTCCCGGTTCCTTTCGGGAACTCGAGACCGGCGGCGCTGTTCGGAGTGTCGTAGGCAAA
>Ga0207428_10006282_pt1 | contig 10988 bp, 9 predicted proteins | sample RhiMethybrSRZTD1_FD_187600 | JGI IMG/M metagenome (GOLD analysis project Ga0207428, IMG submission 187600) | Populus rhizosphere microbial communities from Tennessee, USA - Rhizosphere MetaG P. TD hybrid SRZTD1 (SPAdes) (version 3) | ecosystem: Host-associated > Plants > Roots > Rhizosphere >... | reverse complement strand
CCTGTTCACGATGGCCCGCCGCCCCGAGATCCTCCGGGCGTTCAGCGACCTGATCACCCGGATCTGGCGGACCGGGACGGTCCCGGTCGGCCTGAAGCCCCTGGTCGCGATTGTCGCGAGCACCGCGGCGGGCTGCCGGTACTGCCAGGCGCACGAGACCGTGGACGCGAAGATGCGGGGGGTGGAAGAGACCAAGATCGCCGAGATCTGGGACTTCGAGCGCTCGCCGCGCTACTCGGAGGCGGAGGTCGCGGCCCTGCGCTTCGCGCGCGACGCGAGCGTCGTTCCCAACGCCGTGACGCCCGCCCATTTCGAGGAGCTCCGGCGGCATTGGGACGACGGCGAGATCGTCGAGATCCTCTCGGTCGTCGGTCTGTTCGGATTCCTGAACCGCTGGAACGACTCGATGGCGACCGACCTCGAGGAAATCCCGACCGCATTCGCCGGCCGCACGATCGGCCCGCACGGGTGGGAGCCGGGGAAGCACGGATGACGTTCGGCGAGCTGATCACCCTGGAGGAGCTCGAGCGGGACCCGTACCCGATCTACGCGCGCCTGCGCGATGAGGAGCCGGTCGCGTGGGTGCCGGCGGTGCAGCTGTGGCTCGTCACGCGGTACGACGACGTGCGGACGATCGACCTGTCGCCCGAGGTGTTCACGGCCGCGACCGACCCCTCGACGCTCAACCGCACGATGGGCGTCAACATGCTCGGCTCCGAGGGGCCCGACCAGCAGCGGGTCCGGCGCGTCCTCGAGCCGCCGTTCCGCCCGCGCGACGTGGAGGAGCGCACGAAGGGCATGATCCCGACGCTCGCGAACGAGCTGATCGACGGGTTCGAGGGCCGGGGCGAGGCCGACCTGTTCACGGAGTTCGCCGACCCGATGAGCGTCCGCTCGCTCCGGTTCATGCTCGGGCTCGACGAGGTCGCCTGGGAGGACCTCCTGGGCTGGAACCAAGGCCTGATGCTGGGGCTCGCGAACTTCGAGGGCGATCCCGCGAAGCAGGCGCCGGCCGACGAGGCGAGCGAGTCGCTCTCGGAGGTGATCGAACGGGTCCTGGACCGCCTCGCGGACGAACCCGACGGCTCCGTGCTCTCCGCGATGCTCCACCACGACCAGGGCGGCGACCGCATGACTCGTGGGGAGATCGTCGCGAACACGAAGCTGATGCTGTCGGGCGGGCTCCAGGAGCCGCGCGACGTGATCGCGCTCGTGATCCACGCGCTCGGCTCGAACCTCGAGCAGCTCGAGGAGGTCCGGGCGAACCGGGCGCTGATCAAGCCCGCGGTCGAGGAGACCCTGCGGTGGGCGGGGCCGGTGGGGACCTCGACCCGGCAGACGACGGAGACGACCGAGCTCGCCGGCGTGAAACTGGAGGAGGGCGCGCTGATCGGCGCGGTGCTCTCGAGCGCGAACCGCGACCCGCGCCGGTTCACCGACCCGGATCGGTTCGACATCCACCGGAAGGAGGGCGCGCACCTGGCGTTCGCGGTGGGGAATCACTTCTGCCTGGGCGCCTGGTTCGGGCGGCATCTCGCGCGGGTCTCGCTCGAGATGCTGCTCGAGCGTCTTCCGGGTCTGCGACTCGACACCGAACGCCCGGCGACGCTGTCGGGATGGGAGTTTCGCGCCCCCGACTCGACATGGGTTCGATGGGACGTTCCCTGAGGCCGCGGCAACCCGCGCGAGCCGAGGTGGTGGGGTCCCTGCTGCGCCCGACGTCGCTTGGACACGCGGTGGAGGAGTTCTATGCCGAGGGTCATTCGGCCGTCCTCGCCGACGAGCGCCGGAAGGATCGGACGGAGTTACGTGCACTGGAGGACGAGGCGATCTTGGGCGCGGTACGGCGCCAGATCGATCTCGGGCTCGATGTGGTCAGCGACGGCGAGTTCCGGCGCTGGATGTTCCTGAATTCGTTCTACGACGCGGTCGATGGCTTCCGCACCGACAACGTCGTGACCTTCCGCAACGCGCGGGGGGAGGACGTACCCCTGCGCGTCCACGAGATCGTCGAACGTCTCCGCATCGTCGACTCGCCCGCCGCACGGGAGGCCGCCTTCGTGAGCGCGGTCGCCGATGGCTACCCGTTCAAGGTCACGTTCCCCGCACCGTCGCTGTTCGGCCACCCGTTCTCGTACAAGCCGGGTGTGACCTCGGGCTACGGGTCGCTCGAGGAGTTCGTCGCGCACGCGATCCAGATCGAACACGAGCTCGTCGCCGGCGCGGTCAAGGCCGGTGCGCGGTATGTGCAGTTTGACTTTCCCCTCTACCCATACCTCGTCGACCCGGTCTGGGTCGAGCGCTTCGAGGCGCGAGGTCATCGTGTCGCCGATCTGGTGGACGCCGCGGTCGCCGCCGACACGGCGGTGCTCGAGGGCATCCCCGATGACGTCATCGTCGCGCTCCACATCTGCCGAGGGAACTTCCGCTCATCGTGGATGTGCGAGGGCTCGCTCGAACCGGTCGCGGAGCGAGTGTTCGGCGACCTGCCGTACAACGCGTTCCTGGTCGAGTGGGACGACCTGGGTCGCGACGGCGGGTTCGAGCCCGTGCGGTTCCTGCGGAAGGGCTCGATGATGGTCATGGGGATCGTCTCGACCAAGACGCCGATGCTCGAAGACGAGGACGAGCTCGTTCGGAAGATGGAGCAGGCGGCCGGCCTCGCCGGCGGGATGGACCGGCTTGCGATCAGCCCGCAGTGCGGGTTCGCGAGCGTGATGGTGGGCAACGAGATCGACGAGGACACGCAGTGGCGCAAGCTCGAACTCGTTGCGCGGGTCGCCGATCGTATCTGGGGTTGAGCGCATCGGCCCTTGCGCCAAGGGTGGGGAGCACGCGTGAACTCACTCCCATTACGATCGATTGCCGTGGGCGAGTACACGCGAGCTGAGGTGGGCAGACAGGCCGGGGTCGACCTTGGATATGTAGACCGCTTGGTCGAGCTCGGGATCTTGAAGCCCGGCGCGGGAGACGTCTTCTCGCTCGGCGACGTGCGCAGGGCGCGCTGGGTACGGAGCTTCGAGGAGGCCGGCGTACCCCTCGAGGGGCTGGGCGCGGCCGTTCGGGACGGCGCCCTCTCGTTCTCCTACCTGGATGCGAGCGCCTTCGATCGGTTCGCCGGGCTCAGTGGTACGACCTTCCAGCAGCTGAGCGACACATCGGGCATCCCCTTCGACCTTTTGAAGGTGGTCCGCGAGGCGGTCGGCTTCTCCGAGCCGCGGCCGGAGGACGTCGTCCGCGAGGACGAGCTCTCGGTCGTGCCGGTGATCAAGCTCATGCTTTCGATGGGGTTTCGGCCCGCCGTCATCGAGGCGTGGCTTCGTGTCTGCGCCGACAGTCTTCGCCGGATCGCAGACACGGAGACGGGCTGGTGGAGGACCGAGGTCGAGATGCCCCTCCTCCGGGGAGGGATGACGGAGCCTCAGATGTTGGATGCCCAAGCCGACGCCGGGTCCGAGATGACGCCCCTGCTCGAGCGGGCCCTCCTCGGCATCTACCGCACCCAGCAGGAGCACGCCTGGAGCAAGAGCGCCGTGGAGGACGTCGAGGCTGCTCTCGAGAAGGCCGGCCTGCACAGTCGCCTGCATCGGCCGCCGGCCGTGTGCTTCCTCGACATCACGGGCTACACACGTTTGACCGAGGAGCGTGGGGACGAGGCCGCGGCGGATCTGGCGGCGAGGTTGGCCACGCTCGTTCGTCGGTCCTCCCAGGCGCACGGGGGACAGGCGGTCAAGTGGCTCGGGGACGGCGTGATGTTCTACTTCCCGGACCCGGGCCAGGCCGTGCTTGCCGCCCTCGACATGGTGGAGGGGGTGGCGAACCATTCCCTCCCGCCAGCGCGCGTCGGCATCCAGGCCGGTCCTGTCGTCTTCCAGGAAGGTGACTACTTCGGTCGGACGGTGAACGTCGCCGCGCGGATCGCCGAGTACGCCAGACCCGGCGAGGTGTTGGTGACGGACCAGGTCCTGGACGCGGTCGTCGGAACATCGGTCACGTTCGACGAGATCGGCCCGGTCGAGCTGAAGGGGGTATCAGGCGCCCTCCGCCTCCACAGGGCCGGCCGCGACGCCTGAGACCGCCGGCGGTGTCGTCGAGAACTGTCCCTGTGGGCCGATTCACTCCTCGTAGACGTAGGTCAGGACACCTTCCTCGACACGGGTGGGAAGCATGATCAGCCTCGCATCCTGCCGTACGGGGCCCGAGAGCGCCCGGCCGGACCGTGCCTCGAAGGTCGAGCCGTGCCATTCACAGGTGAACGTGTCGCCCTCCAGCCTCAGCGGGCCTCCGTGGTGCATGCAGACGTTCACGTAGGCCCGTGGCCGTCCGTTCAGGAGCATGACCAGGACCTCTCGTCCCAGGAGGTCGACGGTCACGGTCCCCGTCGGCGGGATGTCGTCGATGCGGATCAGCTGCTCTCTCATCGTTCCTCCCCACGGTCGACCGGACTCCTATCCGCGCTCCCTTCCGCATCGGTTGCGACACCATCTATCAGAGATCGGGTGGGTGACGCACAAGCGCCCGCTTCGCGGCCGGCTCCGTGCTCGTGCTGATCGGCGTCTACGTCGGCCCGCTCCGTCGGCCGGCGGAGGCACCGGATCTCGAACCGGTCCGGGTAGCATCCGAACCGTGACCGAGGCCGACGTCCCGTTGCGGCTGGACGCCCCGCGCGAGGAGGTGCTCGAGCACGCGGCCAAGCTCGTCGCCGAGGCGTGGCAGAGCTTCGACCGGTACCGGCCCGAGGAGCCTCCGCTCGACGAACGCGTCCGCCGGCTCCTGCAGACCGAGCTCCCGACCACTCCCGGCGCTGCCCACGACGCGGTCGACGACGCGGCACGGATCCTCGACGAGTCGATCGCGCAGCCGCGCCCCCGGTATTTCGTCGGGGTGGGCTCGAGCGGCCTGGAGATCGGCACGATCGGCGACCTGCTCGCCCACACCTACGACATCAACCTCGCGGTCGACGCTCGCGCGGCGACGCTGATCGAGAAGCAGGCGGTCCGGTGGGCGGCGGAGTTCATCGGGTACGCGCCCGATGCCGCGGGGGCGTTCACGAGCGGCGGAACGGTCTCGAACACGACCGCGCTGGCCGCGGCGCGCGAGCACGCCCTGCCCGGCTCGCGGTACGAGGGCCTCGGCGGTAAGAGAGTGGCGATCTACTGCTCGCAGGAGGTGCACTACTCGGTCACGCGTGCCGTCGAGACGCTCGGCGTCGGTTCGGCGAACCTGCGCGCGATCCCGCTCGGCCCCGAGCGCGGGCTCGAACCCGATGACCTCGCCGAGGCGATCGACCGCGATCTCGCGGACGGCGTGACGCCGATCGCGGTGGTCGCGACCGCGGGGACCACGCTCACCGGCGCGATCGATCCGCTCGAGGTGATCGCGGATATCTGCGAGGAGCGCGGCGTGTGGTTCCACGTGGACGGCGCGTACGGGCTGCCGGCCGTGGCGGCGCGCCCCGAGCTGTTCGCGGGGTTCGAACGGGCCCAGTCGGTTGCCGTCGACGCGCACAAGTGGCTCTACCTTCCGAAGGCCTGCGGGATCCTCCTCGTGCGTGAGCAGGAGGACCTGGTGGCGTCGTTCGGTCACGAGCAGGGGTACCTCCCGCACCAACGGCACGAGCTCCACGCGATGGACACGACGTTCGAGTACTCGCGGCCGTTCAGGGCGCTGAAGTTCTGGCTCGCGATGCGCGTCCACGGGGCCTCGGCGTTCGCCGAAGCGATCGAGCGCAACCTGCAGGAGGCGCAGCTCCTCTACCGAACGGTGTCGGCGCGCGACGACTTCGAGGCCCTCGGTCCGCCGAAGCTGTCGGTCGTGGCGTTCCGGCATGCGCCGGCGGGCGTCGACGACGTCGGTGCGCACAACGAGCGGCTGGCCGAGGCGATCCAGGTGGACGGTCGCCTCTGGATGTCGAGCGCGCTGATCGACGACGAGGTCTGGCTCCGCCCGTGCTTCGTGAACTTCCGCACGACCGAGGAGGACGTGCTCGACGTGGTCGAGATCGCCGCCGAGATCGGCGAACGGCTCGCCACCGGCTGAGGAACCGCCCGCCTGTCTACACTGCTCACGCCTGGCACAGGAGGGAGCTCAACGAGATGACCGAGCCGCTGGTCGGCGTCGTGATGGGATCTGCATCCGATCGGGACACGATGCAGCACTGCGCCAACCAGTTGGATGCCCTCGGGGTCCCGTTCGAGACCCGGGTGCTGTCGGCGCACCGCACGCCCAAGGAGCTCGCGGTCTGGATCGAGGACGCCGAGTCCCGTGGCGTGGAGGTCTTCATCGCGGCCGCGGGCATGGCGGCGGCCCTGCCGGGCGTGGTGGCGGCGCATACGACGCGACCGGTCCTGGGCGTGCCGATGGAGTCGAAGCTGGCCGGCGGGCTCGACTCGCTGCTGTCGATGGTGCAGATGCCGGGCGGGATCCCGGTCGGCGTGGTCGCCATCGGCAAGGCAGGAGCCGTGAACGCGGCGATCCTCGCCGCGCAGATCCTCGGGCGTTCGCACCCGGGGTTCGACGAAGCCGTTCGGACGCACCGAGAGGCCAAGGCCGCCGAGATCCTCGCCGACCCCGGCCCCTGAGCAGCGGTCTCAGCCCTCCGGCGAGGCCTCCGTGCCCGGCGGCTCCGGGACGGCGAGCTTCCGAAGCCGGTCCTCGGCGGCCGAATGGGCCGCGGCGTGCGCAGGCTCGTCCCCGGTCATCGTGCGTAGGAAGACATCGCGTTCGAGCGAGAGCAGCCGAACCTCGGTCGTCGCGACGACGGTGGCGGTGCGGGGGACATCTCGGAGCAGGGCGATCTCGCCCACGTGGTCGCCCGGCCCGAGCGTGGCGACATGGCTCCCGTTCGCGGACACGCCGGCCTCGCCCGACGCGATCACGTAGACGCGGTCGCCGACGTCGCCCTCGCGGATGATCGTTGTCCCGGCCTCGACGACGGCCGGAACGCTGTTGCGAGCGAGGCGTTCGACCGCCGCGGCTGGAAGCGGTTCGAACAGCGAGGTCCGTCGAAGCAATGCGAGGTCGTCGGCGGGAACCCGAGCGCCGACGTCCACCGCCCGCAGGCGCCGACGGAGGGCGAAGCATACCGTGGGCACGATCACGCCGGCGATCGCGAACGTCCATCGTGGTCCCGCCAGCGTGACGAGCGCCGCAGCCGCGAACGCGCCGAGCCCCTCGCTCCCCATGTAGACGGACTCGAGCACGCCGAGGGACCGCGTGAGCTTCTGGTCCGGGATCAGTCGTTGCAGCATCGTCCGGCCCGACACGTCGTACAGGACGGCGCCCGAGCCCGCGAGGCCGAGCAGGACCGGTGCGAACGGGGGAACGGCACCGATCGCCGCCACGGGAACTCCGTACAGGAACGACCCCGCTCGGAAGGCCGGGAACAAGCGTTCCCGACTTCCCGCGACGACCGCGACGGCGGCGCCGATCACCCCGCCGATGCCGAGCGCGGCGTTCAGCGCGCCGACCCCCGTTTGTCCGATCCCGAGCACGTCGAGCGCCAGGACGACGATGAGGGTGTCGATGAACCCCAGGACGAAGGTCCAGAGCCCGAGAGCCCCGACCAGCGCCCTCGGCCGGGGATCCGACCAGACGTACCGGAACCCCGCGCTCATCTCACTCCACACCGCCGACGTCCGGCCCCGGGGATCCGGAGGTGGCGCCTGGCTGCGCACCCCGGACAGCAGCAGGGCGCCGATGGCAAGGAGCACGGCGAGTGCCGCGTACACGAGCCCGGGTCCTCCGACGCCGAGGGCGGTACCGAGCGCGAAGAAGGCCGTCGCGAGAAGAGGACCGAGCAGGACGCACAGGCTCTCGATCAGGCCGGCCGCCGTGTAGGCGGTGGTGAGCTCCGTCGGGTCGCGCGCGAGCCAGGGCAGCAGGGCGCCATGCGTCGGCCGCACGAGCGTGAGGAGCCAGCCGACGGTGCAGGCGGCGGCGTAGATCAGGATCGAGGGCGCGTCGAGCAGGGCCGCGACGGCGGCAAGGACGCACGCGGCGCTCATCGACGCCTCGGCGAGCAGGAAGACCTTCTCTCGCGGGAACCGGTCACCGAGGACCGAACCGAACGGCGCGATCACCGCCGCGGGGATCAGCTGGACCAGGGAGATGATCCCGATCGCCGTCGCACCGCCCTGGGCGAACGCGAACACCATCAGGGCGATGAAGCTCGCCCACTCGCAGATGCTGAACGCCACGAGCGCGAGCTGCGCGCGAGCGAGGTCGGGGTTGCGGAACGAGGCCACGAGGGCTCGAGCCGAGACCGCCAGGTCGCGCCCGATCTCGGATAGGGCAGACGTCGGCTCGACGTGCGGATGTGCGATCGGGTTGCTCCTCGTGGCCTCGTCGAACGGTGGTCCGTGAGCGACCGCGGGCCACCGGGGAACCGTACCCTCACGACCGCCCTTCCGCCTCGCGGTGCCTCTCGATACCCTTGGACCCATGGCCACCGCCGTGTGGACGGGGACGCTGTCGTTCGGGCTGGTCACGCTCCCCGTGCGGCTGTATCCCGCGACGCAGCCCAAGGACGTGCGCTTCCACCTGTACGACCGCGAGGGCCGTCGGATCCGCTACCAGCGTGTGGTGGAGGCCGAGGCGGGTCCCTCGGGGGACCGACGAGAGCTCCCCAATGCGGATCGCGTGGACGAGGACGCCGCGCCGGTGCGGGAGGAGCGCGCGGCCACCGGGGGACCCGTCGAGACGCCGATCGCCTGGGATGACGTCGTGCGCGGCGTGGAGACCGATGAGGGCGAACTCGTGACGGTGCCGCGGGAGGAGCTCGAGCGGATCCGTCCCGAACGGAGCCGATCCATCGACATCCAGGATTTCGTCGAACTCGAGCAGATCGACCCCGTCTACCTCGACAAGAGCTACTACGCGATCCCGATGACGCCCGAGGCGACCAAGCCGTATGTCCTGTTCCATCACGCGATGCGCGAGGCGGGGCGGATCGGGATCGGGAGGTTCGTGCTCCGAACCAAGCCGCACCTCGTGGCGATCCGCCCGATGGACAAGGTGCTCGCCGTCGAGACGATGTTCTTCGGCGACGAGGTCCGAGACCCGGCCGATCTCACGCCCGACCTGGACGGCGTCGAGGTCGACGGGCGGGAGCTGGACCTCGCGGTCACGCTCATCGAGACGCTGAAGACGGAATGGGATCCCGATGCGTACGCCGACACCTACCGGGAGGAGCTGCTCCGCATGCTCGCCGAACGCACGCCGACCAAGCGCGCCGCCGAAGAGCCGGCGCCGGCCGGTGGGTCCGCGGTCGAGGAGCTGATGGCCGCCCTCAGGGAGAGCGTCGCCGCGGCGAAGCGCGACCGGACCGGCACGAAGGCCGCCGGCTAACCGCTCGGCGCGAGCGCCACATCGACCAGGATCAGTTCGCTCGTGGAGCTCGCCGCGATCTCCGCGCGTTCCTCGTCCGTGATCTGGGCGGCCGACCCGGTCTCCATCCGCTCGCCGTTGACCCCGACGTCGCCCACGATCACGTAGAGGTACGCCCCGCGTCCGGGCGCGAGCGGGTGCTCGACCGAGCGACCCGCGTTCATGCGGGAGACGAACACGTGCGCGTCCTGGTGCACGAGCACGGCGTCGCCGCCGTCGCCGCTGATCGCCTTCAGCAGGGTGTCGGTCCGGTCCTCGATCGTGAAGACCTTCTGCTCGACACCGGGCGACAGGCCGCGTTCGGCAGGCATGATCCAGACCTGGATGAACCGCATCGGCTCGGTCTCGGAGGCGTTCTGCTCCGAGTGGTAGGCCCCGCGCCCCAGGGTCATGCGCTGCACCGAGCCCGCCGGCAGCGGTCCCGGGGACCCACCCACGTTGTCCTCGTGGCGGAACAGACCCTCCACCACATAGGTAAGGCCCTCGATGTCGCGGTGTGGGTGCATCGGCCATACGGCGCCCGGTACGAGCCGGTCGTCGTTGAAGACCCGCATCGTGCCGAACGACGTGTATTCGGGATCGACGTACGTGTCGAACGAGTAATGCCAGCGGGCCCGGAACCACCCGCCGTCCACGTCGGAGATCTGGTCATCCATGCGGATCTTCAGCGTCATCGGCCCTCCCGAGGCCAACCTACCCCGGATGACCGCAGCCGCGTGCACGTCGTCGTATGCGGCGCGCCGAACGGATCGACTTCTGGTGCTACCCGCAGGGCCCGAATCCTCGCCGAGCTCCTGATCGACTGCGAGGAGGACTGGACCCTCCGAGCTGCTCTGGTCGGCATGCTACGGGAAAGCGATCGGCCATAGCGGAGAAGGCGGGGGCTAACGCGTCACCCCCGCTCTTGCGTCCGCCCGAGCTTCGCAGCCTTGTCGACCGAGGCGTGGCGAGGGCCAGCTCATGGAAGACTGCGATTCGCTGCTGGAATGAACCGAACCTGGGACCCGACCGAATTCCCAGTTGCGAATGCGCCGGGAAGAGCGTCTGTCGGGCAGGAGAACCCCGCCTTGAGGAGGACGAAGGTGAAGTCATCGACAAGAACGACTCGCCCGATCTGGATGGCCTCTGTGGCCACGCTGATCGCGTTGTCCGCCTGCGCCAAGAACGCCGCCCCGAGCTCAAGCGGCGGCAGTTCCCCGAGTGCACAACCGGGCTCGGTCCTCATCGGGACGAAGTCGGTTCCCGGCGCTGGCACCGTGCTCGTGGACTCGAATGGATTGACGCTGTACGAGTTGGCATCGGAGAGCGGCGGAACGATCATGTGCACCTCCTCCTGCGCCACGGAGTGGCCTCCCCTGCTGCTTCCGGCCGGCGTGAGCTCGGCAACCGCGGGAAGCGGAGTCAGCGCGAGCAAGCTGGGCACCATCTCGCGACCCGATGGAGGCACGCAGGTCACGTACGGGGGGATGCCGCTGTACTTGTTCGTCAGCGACCAGAGCCCGGGACAGGACACCGGCCAGGGGGTTGAAGGATTCCACGTGGCCACCCCCTCGGGCTCCGGCTCAATGAGCGGGTCAGGCGCCGGCTCGACGAGCGGGGCT
>Ga0207428_10006281_pt1 | contig 10988 bp, 9 predicted proteins | sample RhiMethybrSRZTD1_FD_187600 | JGI IMG/M metagenome (GOLD analysis project Ga0207428, IMG submission 187600) | Populus rhizosphere microbial communities from Tennessee, USA - Rhizosphere MetaG P. TD hybrid SRZTD1 (SPAdes) (version 3) | ecosystem: Host-associated > Plants > Roots > Rhizosphere >... | reverse complement strand
GTCGGAACATACGCGGTGTTTGTCGGCAGCCACGGGTAAGCGACGCTGGAGCCGTCAATTCTGGTGCTGTTCTGCAGCCGCGACACTCCGTTGACGTTGAATGAAATGGAGCGCTGCGGGCTGCCCGCCGCCGAGTTCTGTTCGCCCATACTTACGGCGCCCGGAACCAGCGCCGTAAGGCTCTGGTAATTGCGACCGACGCTACCGGTGAGCGGCAGGTCGTTGATCTGCCGCGCCGGTTGGACGAAGTTGACGTCGGCCCGCTCAGTCTGTAGCGCGTCGGCTGTCGCGGCGACCTGAACGACGGCGGTAACATCGCCCACCTGCAACTGCGCGTCGAGTCGCCGGATCGTGTTCGATTCTATCCTGACATTCTCTTGAGCCAGGGCTTTGAAATTCGCGGACGTAATGGTCACATTGTAGAGCCCCGCCTGAAGGCTGCTGAAGATGTATGCGCCCCTTTCATCGGTGACGATGCTGGTTGAAACGCCCGTGCCGATATTCAGCGCCTCCACCTTGGCGCCGGCGACGATCGCGCCCGTGGGGTCTGTCACATTGCCAGTTAGCGAACCATAGAGAACCTGAGCGTCGACGCCGCGCGGGGTCGCAAGCGCAACGAGCAGTAGCAGGGCTAGTGGTATGAGATGTCGTTTCTTCATAGATTGATCCTCACTTGAACCGTATTAATGCCTCAGCGGTCGCGCGATCGCGCGACGACAGAGACTGGGAAGCCGAGCGCGCCTCGAAGTGGGACGGACTTTAGTCGTGGGGAAACTTTAGTCTGTCCATCCATGGAACAGACTTAAAGTCTGCCCCACTCTCCAGGCGCAAACGCTTGACGACGCCGTCAAGCCCGTGGATTCCCCAGCAAAGCCAATCTATTACTGCTTATGTTACTGCTTATGAGTTGTGATAATCGCTGCCTTAGATCTATTAGCCCCACGGACTAAAGATTTGTTCGGGTCGGCAACAAAAAAGAGAACCGAATAATAACGTTTATGCGACCAACGGCGCTCCGAAGTGTTTTTGCAGCACGAGCGCGATGGTCCCGCGCAGTCTCGGGTCACCCGCAGGGTCTGTGGGAACCACGCGAGTGGGCGCGTGAGCGAAGGAGCGGCTTTTGACGATTGCATTAATGATCGGGCCGACCCGGTTCCAGGCGCGGGTAATCTCTCCGACCACCACGATGACGTCCGGGGCGAGTCCTGTGACGAGCAGCGCGACGCCTATTCCCAGATAACGAGCCACCTGGTTGATGGCGTCAACCGCCTTCGGATCTCCCTGTTCCGCCAGCCGCAAAATGTCATCGAAGACCGGCGCCGCGACGGGCGACTTTGCCGCCGCCTTGCCGTTACGGGCTGTCGAGGAAGAACTGGAATAATAGCGAATCGCCGCCGAGTTCGAAGCGTAAACCTCCCAACAACCGCGGTTGCCGCATTTACATTCAAGCCCGTCTTCCACAACGGTTATGTGCCCGAATTCGCCGGTCATCCCCGTGGAGCCGCGCGCCAGTTGGTCATTCAAAATCAACCCCGTCCCGATCCCTTCCGAGACGGTGACGGCCACTAAATTCCGCACGCCCTCACGCCGCGGCCCGAACCAGAACTCGGCCAGCGCACAAGCGTTGGCGGCGTTCTCCAGTTCCACTGGCAATCCCGTAGCCTCCTCCAGCGGGGTTTTTAAATCAATCAGGCCCCACCCCAGGTTGGGGGCGAAAACGAGCCGCTGAGAGTCCAGGTCGACTCGACCGGGCAGGCTCACGCCGATCCCTTCACAACTGATCTCCGGGCGCATCTCGATCAGATTGCGAAGTCGCGGCGCCAAATCCGCGATGAAGCGCTGCGGATCATCGGCAGTCGGCAGCGACTCCTGCGCCACGAAGTTGGCGTCCAGGTCGGCCAGTCCGATCGTGGTCGTGGCCGGACGAACATTGACGCCGATAATGCCCACCCGCTCCCTGTTCAAGTGGAGGAAACGCGGCCTGCGCCCCCGTGGCGCATGGCCGCTCGCGCCCTCCTTCACCCAATCTTCTTCAATTAATTTCTCGGTGATTACCGAAACGGTGCTCCGCTGAAGCCCGGAATGACGGGCCAGATCGGCCCGCGAAATGGGCTGATGATTGCGTATTAGATTGAGCACGATTCGACGGTTGATGTCCCGCGCCGTCTCGCTCGTCGCCACCTGAAAATTGGTAAGATCAATCTTTCGCATTTCAACTCATCCGCCCCTACGCCGGCCGCGAATACGCGCCCGGAATTCAGAACGGCTCTTAATTCGACTGTCGAACTATATCACTGACGACTCCAATTCCCAATACCTATTTGGCAAAAAGGAGTGGGGAATGGGGAGTGGGGAGTGGGGAGTGGGAAGAAGAAAATTGTTTTCCATCCCCATTCCCCATTCCCCATTCCCTACTCTCCACTCCCCATTCCCTTTTCAACTGTACCTCAACCACCTGGTCAGTTCCGGCAGTGTGGGGCGTTTGCCGTACATCAGCACGCCGACGCGATAAATCTTCGCCGCTACCCAGGTTACGGCAACGATCGTAACGACCAGGAGGATGATCGAAGTCGCGATCTGCCACGCCGGCGCCGCGCCGATCGCGATCCGCAGAAACATCAGCGAAGGGCCGAAGAATGGGATTAATGACAGGATAGTCACCGCCACGCCGTTCGGATTCTCCATCGCCAGCGTCGAAACCACCAGCGACGCGGCGAAGGTCATCGAGACCGGCCATTGCGCCTGCTGCCCATCATCTTCGTTCGAGACAATCGCCCCGATCATCGCGTAGAAAGCCGCGTAAAGGAAGTAGCCGAGCAGGTAGTAGACCATGAAAAAGATCATCAACGAGGCCGAGACCTTAGGCATGTCGAACCCGACGACAGCAACGGCGGCGCCGGCGGACAGCGCGCTGATGGCCACACCGGAGACCACCCAGACCAAGTACTGAGTTAAACCGACCAGCCCGATGCCTATCACCTTGCCCAGCATCAGGTCGAAAGGCTTGACCGACGCCAGCAGGACTTCGATGATGCGAGACTGCTTCTCCTCCATCACGCCGCGCATGACTGCCACCCCGTAAATCAGCACCGTGATGTAAATGAACATCACCAGTAGAAAGGCCAGCAGGACGCGCCCGCGCTCGCTTTCGCCTCGCTCGTTGACGACAGTGAGTTCCACGTCCCTCGTCAGGTTGCGAACCCGCTCGGCGTCCAATCCTTCCTGCGCGATCCGGCGTTCCTGGATGGCGTTTTTGATCGCGCCTTCCAGACGGATGCGATTCGATAAGCTGCTGGCGTTCTTCGCGTAAAATTTTATCTCTTCCTGGCGCAAGGCGTCAGGCGGCAGGATCAAATAGCCGTCGAGTTGTTTATCGGCGACCCGTTCGGAAAGAGCCTGGCGGCGCGCCTCGAGTTCCTCTTGCGAATCAATCTCCTCGCGCAACAATTCGTATCGCGGCTGGCCCGGCTTCGAGGGCGCTAGCGCCAGAGCCAGGCTCTCGAATAGGCGCCTGTCGCCGCTCTGATCGAGCGCCACGATCTGGTAGTTGTCTGGCCCTGCCGAACGCCCGAGGAAAACAGGAGCGAGGATTAGCGACGTCATAAACAGCGGGCTCAGGATCGTGCCTATGATGAAACCCTTCGAGCGAACCCGTGTCAGGTATTCGCGCTTGATGATAGCTTTCAATTTTTCCATCCCACCCTCCTCCAAAATAGGACCTATAAGACTTATGAGACCTATGGGACTTAGGAATTACAAGTCCCCTAAGTCCCATAGGTCTCATAAGTCCTATTCATGGCGATTCGCCAACTCTTTCAAGAACCTTCTGGTAAATTTAGCGGCGGCTTCACTCTCTTCCAACTCGCGTTTCAGCCGTTCGAAATCTTCAGGCGTGTCCACGTCCCGCCATTCGGGGAGCAGAACCAGATTCAGTTCGGTCTCTTTGGCGCGCTCTACTGTGGCGTCCAACACTCCGTCGCCGCCCCACGGGATGTCCTCAAAAATTCGCTCGTGAAGTTTGCGCATCCCGATCAGGTAATAACCCCCGTCCTCGGATGGGCCAATGACCACGTCGTCGTCGGTCTCGAAACATTCGAAGGCGTCGAACACGTATTCGCCAGGCAGCGTCGGGCTGTCGGCGCCGACGACGACTACAGACTCGAAGCCGAGCGCGAAGAGGTCGGCGAAACAGTTGGTCAGCCGTTCGCCCAGGTTTTCGCCGCGCTGCGGGATCATCAGGGAGCCTTCGCGCTCGACCTCTTCAAAAGTTTCCTCTTCGCCTTCGGGCGTGTAGCAGAGAGCGAGGGTGAGCCACTCACGCTCCTCCTTCACGTCTTCCATACGCGCGAACGCGTCGCCGAGAAACGCGACATAGAGGCGTGTCGCCTCTTCGGGACTGAGCGCGCCCAGCAAGCGGGTTTTTACCTCCCCCTCGCGCGGCGCTTTCGCCATCAAGACCAGAGCCTCTTTCAAATTCCCTCTCCACGAAATGCCACAGAGTACAGAGAAAGAGAGAAAAAGAGATTGTCGAGAAAGCCTATTTTCTCTTTCATATCCGCTCTGTGTCTGCGGTGGCCCTGTGGCCATTTCTTCTGTCCTATCCGCGTTCGATCCGCTTCGCCTCATCCCAGTGCCCGTCCATCTCCTCCAGCGAAACTTCCGGCCAGGCCTTGCCCTGCTCGGCGACCCTTTCTTCGACGTGTTTGAAACGGCGGCGGAATTTACGGTTCGTGGCCTTGAGCGCGCTTTCAGGCTCCACGCCGCTCCAGCGGGCCAGGTTGGCGACGACGAAGAGGATATCACCGATCTCACCGGAGACGGCTTCGCCGCCGACTCCTTCGAGCGCGATCGCTTCGCGCAACTCGCGGATCTCTTCTTCGAGTTTTAATAAAACGTCCTCGACCTTTTTCCAATCGAATCCGACGCGCGCCGCTTTGGTCGTCAGTTGGAGGGCTTCGAGCAGCGCCGGCAGTTTTGACGACACGCCGTCGAGCAGCGATTTTTCTCCCTCTTTTCCGCCCTCTTTTCCAGAGGATTTTCGTTCGGCTGCCTTGATCGCTTCCCAGTTAGCCAGTACGTCAGCTGTGCCCGTGACTTTCTCCTCGCCGAAGACATGCGGATGCCGGCGCGTCATCTTTTCATGGACGCGGGCGATCGACTGATGGAGGTCGAAATGGCATTTCTCCGCTCCGATCTGCCCGTAAAACACGATTTGGAAAAGTAAGTCCCCAAGCTCGTCGCGAAGATCCTTCCAATTTTCCGCTTCGGCAGCCTCAATCACTTCATAGGCTTCTTCGATCAGCATCGGGCCGAGCGTCGCATAAGTCTGCTCGCGATCCCAGGGGCAGCCGTTCGGCGCGCGCAATCGCGCCATCATATCGATCAAGTCTTGAAATGTTCTTTTCTCATTCATCCGTTTTTCAACCTTACATTCAAGTGTTCTTTCCGCAGTCACTCACCGCGTCAGCTCCATTTGTTATGTTAGAGCTGTGTTTGAGGATTAACAGAAAACGCGGCGCCACAAATGGCTCAGCCGCGCGCTGTAGAACAGCGGAAATTGGTTGTAACAGACTCACGAGGTTTTTCGCCATATCAGCGCGGGTAAAATTTACACAACACTCAATTATTCATCGCGTTCGCAAAAGTTCTGGTTGATTTTTGGGACCATGTTTCATTAGACTGCGAGAGCTGGTGAAGGCTCAGCCTCGGAAGCGACTCTTTGGGACGCCCCGCTACCCAAGAAAGCCTGATCCACTTCTTTATGCTGCTCCCTTTTATCTCTGACACCGCTCGTCCTCAAATATGTAGCACGGCGATTGCTAATCAAGCCGGAGCGCCGATACTGCGAAACACTCTCAGGGATCTACTGAGAGCCCGAAGTGTGCCCTTCAGTATCTATAGAGAAAAAGTTAGGAGGCTTAAACATGCTGGCATCTGCTGTCAATAGCACATTGCAATCGGTTACATTTCCAAATTCGAAACCACGTCTGTTATTAGTGAGCGATAGTTACGATCGTCTAAAATCATTAGAAGCCGGTCTTAGTAACGCCGAATTCGACATCACGACGGTCTGTTCATTAGAAGAACTGGTCACAGCCTGCAACGGTTGCCATGACTTGGTTGCGCTCGATGTCAGCCCCGATCAGATTGGGCCGATGCTGAAACAGATACGGACCAGCGCGTCGCATGAGATGGTGCCAGTGCTGGTCGAAGCGACCCGGCTGACAAGCGACCTCTCGCTCGCCGGATTGCTGCCAGAATACCGGGCCATGCCGTGCAGTCGCATGGAGATGCTGGCGCTTGTGCAACGCGGCGCCGAACAGAGCGCGGGCGATCCGGCGCGGCGACAAATACTGTAAGGCCATCGAAATTCGCGCCTCACTGATCATTTCACAGCAAGCCCTGCCGGTGGTAGAATCCATCCCTTTCGAATCAGCTGAAAAACCTATTGCGGAGGCGCATCTGGTCTGGTGACTGGCTCGGACTTCAAATCCGTTGGACCGGGGCGAAAGCTTCGGGTCGGTCGGGTTCGATTCCCACACGCCTCCGCCAATTCCCTCATAAATAGGACTCATAGGATCTATGAGTCCTATTTGGTTTGAATCACACGCAAGCCTTCACGGGCGATGCGATACGGAATAATTCGTCCTCCGGCCTTGCCCAAAGCGTCTTCGACTTCGGCTTTGCGCCCCCGCTCGCAATAGAAGGCCACGCATCCGCCGCCGCCGGCGCCGCAGACCTTGGCCGCCTCGGCGCCGGCAGCCCGCGCGATTTCGATTAATCGGTCGATGAATGGCGTAGTGATTCCGGGGGCTAGTTCACGACGGCTGGCCCACTCTTCGGCGAAGATCTCGCCAATCCCGTCGAATGCACGCGAAGTCAGGGCCTGGTCGATCTTCAAGGCGGTGTCGCGAATGCGCTCGAACCGGTCGAATATGCCGGGGGCGTTATCGATGTGGCGTTTGTACATCTCCCAGTTATTGATGCCGGAATTGCGAGGCGCGCCGGTGAAACAGAGCGCTACACGGCGCTCCAATTCGTCGAGGTCGGTCACGACCTCTTCGCGCGTTACGCCTTCGACCCCCAACTTGACGCGCGATACCCCGCCGTACACCGCGGGGAAATAGTCCTGATAGCCGGCGGGGACTTTCAAGACCTGCGTCTCGACGTTGATCGCGATGAACGGGAGTCGCTCCGCGCTGTAGCGCTCGCCGGTTAATTTGTTGAGCGCGCCGCAAAGGGCGATGTTGAGAGCCGACGATCCCGCCAACCCCGCTCCCGCCGGCGCCATGCAATCCGCGCTGATGTTCAATCCGGTCGGAGGGTTGAAATAACAAATCAGTTTGGAAATGAGAGACAGTTCGTCGTCGCCGCGCAACTCCTCCAACGAATCGGCCTCGATCTTGACGTTGCGGTCTTTCGATTCGACTACAAACCGCGAGTCGTCTCGCGTCTCGACACGGCATTTCGCGTGCTGGTCGATCGCAAAATTAATCGTTTGCGCGTCGTCGTGGAACAGGTAGAGCGGCCACAGGTCTATTGTGCCTCCGGCCAGGTCGATCCGCGTCGGCGCCTGCGATTCGATGATCAATCAATCCCTCCTTATCAGATGTCAGATGTCAGATGTCAGTGTGGGACCTCTGGCGTCACTCTTTTACCGACATCTGACATCTGACATCTGACATCTGACATCTGACATCTGACATCTGGCGTTCAAGGATCGCTCCCCCGCCGCATCGCGCCAGGCGCCCCCCCGCCTCCTTGACTTTCTCGATCCTGGTCTCTTTCACCCGCGTCATGAGTCACGTGCAGCCTCTCGCTCAGCGTCTCGGGCAGGTGGATGTGAGTCGGCTCCATCTCGGGCACTCGGCGGGCGATGACGTAACGCTCGATCAAGTAAAGCGCCAGGGAGACGGCGCAAGCGATCCCAAGGGCCACCAGCACCACTATCCCGGCGCGCCTGACGCGTCCGATGATCACGCCGATGGCGCCGCTGAAGGAGAATCCCAGGCCGATTAGAACCAGCGCCCACGCCGCGCAACTGAGAAGCGTCAGCGGCCCGAACCGGCGGAGAAACCGCATGTGGGCGAACCCGAAGAAGATCGCGCTCGCCGTCCTCAGCCCGTAAACGTATTTGACCAGGAAGATCGAATAAATGCCGAAGCGGGCGCACAGGCGCTCCAACTGCGGCTTGGCGCGCCGATAGAAATTACTGTTCTTGATCCTCTCTTTGCCGGAGTAACCGATCAGGTAGCTGATCGAATCGCCGATGAAGCCGCCGAGCGTGCCGGTGATCAGCGCTTCGCTGAAACTGAAGAGTCCGTAATGCGCGAGGACGCCGGCAAACAATAGCGTCAGATCGCCCTCGATCATTACGCCAAAGAAGACCGCCCACAGACCGTACTGCCTGATCAAATCTTCGATAAGCATTGTTTCAATAGTTTCTATTTACGCCCCGCTTCAGCCGCGAGGCGCACCGGCCGGGACTGTTATGCGAGCGGCGTAAAGATACTTGATGACCCCTGACATCGCAAGCATATGCAATATGCCAAATTTCATATGGCATAGGGAGTGGGGAGTGGGGAGTGGGGAATACTATCTTTTCCCAATTCCCCATTCCCCACTCCCCACTCCCCCACTATTTTGCAACGGCGCTGATCCAGGCGCACCCAAAATTGACAGCCCCCTCGACCGGCGTTATAGTCCGCCGCGGGTGAATCCTATGACACAAACAAATGCTCCACGACAGTCTTCTCAGGCTACAGCCCACAAGTTTGCGTTGCTCGGAGTAGACCTGGGTAGTAATCACATTCGTGTCGGAACGGTTGACCCTGCGGGACGGGTTCTGGCCTTCCGTCGCGAGCCTTATTCGGAAGAGGCGAGGAAAACCGCGCGCGCGCTGGCCGATCAAATCCTGTCGGTATCCAAACAGATGGCGGAAGAACAAGCCGCGACGGCGCCAGTATCGGCTGTCGGCGTCGCCTTTCCCGGTCTGGTCAATCAGGTTACCCATCGCGTGATTGAACTCGCGCGACTGCCGAGCCTGGCGGAGATCGATTTGCGTCGGGAAATCATGCAGACGTTCGGCGTCCCGACGCATTTCGAGAACAACGCCAACGCCGCAGCCTTCGCCGAAATGGCGATCGGCGCCGCGAGGAACTTGAGCGACTGGCTCTATCTACACATAGGGGCGAACGTGAACGCGGGCTTGGTCCTCAACGGACAGCTGCATCGGGGCAAATCGGGGCTGGCGGGAGCGATCGGGAATATGAACGTTTACGCCGAGCACCCGGGCAGCCTGATTCCGCTACAGGCGATGGCCTCCGCCGAGAGCGTCGTCCGCCGCACGCGCGAAAGGCTGCAGAAAGACAGAACATCGTCGCTATCCAAACTCGGGGCGATGGGCGGCTTCACTTACGAGGACATCATCACTCAGGCGCACGCGGGGGACGACCTGGCCAAAATGATGCTGAGCCGTACGGGGTCTTACATAGCCATGGCGATCGCCGACGTCATTAACCTGCTCAACCTGGCGATGGTCGCAATCGGCGGCGCGCCGGCGGCGCGGCCGTTCCTCACCGCGTCCATCGCGGAGGCCGTCCGCGAGCGCGCATATACGGCGGCCGTCAGCGATTGCCGGGTCGTCGCGGCGGAACTTGAAGTCGAGGCCTCGGTGATCGGCGCCGCACTATTGGCCCATGAGAATTGAGGATTGAGGATTGAAGAGAATTTCAATTCTGAAGTCTCCTACTGATCGCTGAGGCAACGAACAAAGCCGATTCGAGATATGCTTGATCTTCCTGCAATCCGCAATCCGCATTCCGCATTCCGCATTCCGCATTCTCAAGCCTTCGGGTGCGCCTTGTCGTAGACCTCCATCAATTTATCCATCGAAACATGAGTGTACTGCTGAGTGGTTGAAAGCCGGACGTGGCCGAGCAGTTCCTGGATCGCGCGCAGATCGGCGCCGGCGTCGAGCATGTGTGTGGCGAACGAATGGCGCAGGCTGTGCGGACTGATGTGGTGGACGTCGGCGCAGAGCTTGACGTATTTATCGACCATCCTTCCGACCGACCGCGTGGTGATGCGCGTCCCCTGATAATTCATGAAAACCGCCGCCGGGTCGAGCTTTTCGGGGTCGGCTTCGGCGAGCAACTCGCCGCGAACGCCGAGGTAATCCTGCAAAGCCTTCTTGGCGTGATCGCCGAACGGCACGACCCGCTCCTTGCGCCCTTTGCCTTTGACGCGGAGGGTCTGGTTGTTGAAGTCGATGTCCGTGATGTTGAGGTTGACAAGTTCCGAAACGCGGATGCCGCTGGCGTACAGCAGTTCCAGGATCGCGCGGTCGCGCTTGCCTAAAGCGGTGTCGGTCTCAGGAGCCTCGATGAATTTAATCATCTGCTCGATAGTCAAGTGGTTCGGCAGTTTGCTCTCGACGCGCGGGCTATGCACCAGGCTAGCCGGGTTCGATTCGAGTATCCCTTCGCGGCAGAGGTGCCGGAAGAAAGTCCTGAGGGCTGCCACCTTGCGGTGGATCGAGCTTTTCTTCTTGTTCTTTTCGTACAGCGAGGCCATGTACTCGCGGATCGTCAAATGGTCGATGTCTCGGACGTCGACCTCGCGGCGGAATCCTTTGTTGTCGGGCGGCGCGATGTGGTCGTAAAACTGGACGAGATCGCTTTCGTAATTGCGCAGCGTGTGGTCGGAAGCGTTGCGCTCGTATTTCAAATGCTTGATGAAATCATCAATGTATTTTTGCATCCCCACTCCCAGGTATCAGGTTCCAGGTTCCAGGTTTCAGATTCCAGGTTCCAGGTTGTCATTTTTCTTCTGACACCTGACACCTGACACCTGATACCTGACCAGGTCTTTCAGCGCATCTTCATTTTCGCACGCGAACTCGATGCGGGCGGCGAAAATCGGGGGAGATGACAGTCCAGCGAAACCGGCGGGCAGATTTGCCGCGTCCTTCTCGGTCGTGATGATCG
>Ga0207428_10006278_pt1 | contig 10989 bp, 10 predicted proteins | sample RhiMethybrSRZTD1_FD_187600 | JGI IMG/M metagenome (GOLD analysis project Ga0207428, IMG submission 187600) | Populus rhizosphere microbial communities from Tennessee, USA - Rhizosphere MetaG P. TD hybrid SRZTD1 (SPAdes) (version 3) | ecosystem: Host-associated > Plants > Roots > Rhizosphere >... | reverse complement strand
GTATTTTCGTGACACGGTCGATGGGGAGCACGCGACGGCATGGGACCCGATCGTCCAGTTACTTGTAAGTAACGGCTATGTGGTCTTCGCACCAAACGTCCGCGGATCCGGTGGACGTGGACGCGATTATCGAGAACTTGTTGCCGGACAGGGCGGCGATCACGACGTACGGGACGCGTTATTCGGACTCGATCGTCTGTCTTCGGAAGGCCTGATCGATAATGAGCGCGTTGGCGTACTTGGCGCCGGGACAGGAGGTTTCCTGACCATGGCCGCCCTCATTCGAGGGGAATCCAGATTCAAAGCCGCGATAAGCATCAACGCGATCGTGGATGCCGTCACGGCCGCGTCGTATCCGGAAAACGGCGAGTGGGCGCGTTATATGATCGGCGCCACTCCGCTGGAGAATCCCTCCGCTTATTACGAACGGTCCATCGTGAACTTTGTCGACAAACTCCGAACGCCCCTCGTCTTTTTTTACGCGGGGCACAGCCCGACGGCGCCATTTCAGCAGCTCCAGCAATTCGGCGTGCAGGCTGATGTAAAAGGCCGATGGTATGATTACCGCGTTTTCGAAAACGAATCCGGAGACTGGGGGACGTGGAGGGCGGCGAACACGCGCTTCACGCTCGAAACAATCGAGTCGGTTTTCGACAAATACCTTTTGGGTCGAGGGGGGGAGGTCCGCCTAAGTCGCAATCGATGAGAGCATGGATAGCAGCATTTCTCGTGGCGGCCCTGTTCCAACAGCCAGATGCTGAAACACGAGTGCTCGATCATCTGAAGGCAAATGTGAAATCGGGCCAGCCCCTGGACGTTTCCCAGCTCAACCAGACCTTCAAGAAACCGGACGAGCAAAAAGCAGTTCAGAGATTCCTCAATAGTTTCTTCAGAATTCCGGTCGTAATTATTGAATTCCAAAAGCGAACAGGGCGAATTCCCACCCTCAGGGAGTTATCCGAGCAATTCGATTTCAAAATCCCTGGAGAAATGGACGTGGTGCTCCGAGCCATGGAAGCGGATCCGCGGATTCCCAGATTCCTGACGCGAAATCCGGCTACCGGTGAAATTACGAGGGTCGATGAAGCGCGGATCAAAGCCGATCCCAAATTCGGCCCGGCGATTGAACGAAGCGTTGCCAGCCTGGAGAAACAGGTGGCCCCAAATTTCGCCATGGTCTCGATCGCCAAACTTCCGGTGAATACGGCCCAGTTGCGGGGTCAGCCCTATCTGATCTACTTCTGGTTCTCCAATTGTCCGCCGTGCGTTCAGACCACGCCGACGCTGGTAAGGCTGTTCCAGAAATACTCGCCTAAGGGATTCCAGATCGTCGCCGCGAATGGCGACAACCTGCTCGGGTTACCGTACACCGACCTGGTTCGAGCAGACCATATCCGCAAGCAGGGGATCCGCTTCCCTGTTGGCCATGTGACACCTGTGATGCAGCAAACTTTCGGCGTGACCTTCTTCCCGAGTATGTTTTTCGTGAACCGACAAGGCGTCATCGTAAAGCACCTCGTCGGCCCGCAGTCTGAAGACATCCTCGACACTGCCATCCGCGACAGCCTGAAGTAAGCCGGGCAGCAACATAATGGGCCAAATCGAGAGGCGAGCGAAGTCCCCTCCCCAGCAGGAGGAGGGGTGGCTGCACGATCAAGAAAAAGTCGCGAAGCCTCATTAGTTCGTGCAGACGGGGTGGTGTGGTCCGGAATTTCTTGACCACACCACCCCGGCCTTCGGCCACCCCTCCTCCTGCTGGGCCTGTTGCTCAACGGGAATCTCCTCGCACGCTTTCAGCGTGCGGCTGTCTAGAGGGGGCGCGATAACCCCGGGTATCGCTTCGCTCAACCCGGGGCTAATGTCCGAGCAGCCCTTTCGGGCTGCGGGTTTGCACGCCGGAGGCGTGAAGGAATTTAGCCCCCGGTGAGCGAAGCGTAGCGAGCCACCGGGGGTTGGTGAATAGTGGAAAACGCACGCCGGAGGCGTGCGAGGAGAAATTTGCGGTTCAGCAACAGCCCCCTGCTGAGGAGGAGCCGATTGCGGCAACTTTCAGGACGTAACCGTAAGTTTTTGCTCCGCTCCGCAGAAGGGTCCATTTGCTAATTCACACCTCGTCGATTAGAGTACCGCTGCTCGAATCCACAGTGAGGAGTTTCTATGGCATTTACTCTCAACACCCGGAAAGCGGGTGAAGTGGTCATCCTCGACATGTCCGGCCGACTCTCGATTGGCGAAGCTGTATTGCTTCTTCGTTCCACAATCCGCAGGTTTGTCGAAGATGGAACGCTCAAGTTCGTGCTGAATTTGGGAAGCGTTTCGCACATTGACAGCGCTGGACTTGGGGAGCTCGTCACAATCTACACATCCGTCCGGAACCGTGGGGGTGACGCGAAACTGCTCAACCTCGACAAGAAGGCGAAAGACCTGCTGCAGATGACCAAGTTGTTAACCGTGTTCGATACGTACAACGACGAAGCAAAGGCGGTCCAGGCGCTGGGCTGAGTACTTCGTAGAACGGGTAGAATAGGAATTATGAGTACAACAAGCTGCAGAATTCCTATTCCTGATTTTCCTGATCCTGCCGTCGACACGCCACTGGCATCCGGCGGCAGGCAGGCCGCGGTTTTTGCGGGGGGCTGCTTCTGGTGTGTTGAAGCCGTCTTCAAGGAACTCGTGGGCGTGGAATCCGTGCGTTCCGGCTATGCCGGAGGCAGCGCTGAAACAGCGAACTACAAGGCGGTTTGCAGTGGCAGAACGGATCACGCCGAAGCGATTGAAGTCATCTACGACCCTGCCAGGATCAGCTACGGCCAGCTTCTCAAGATTCACTTCTCCATCGCGCACGATCCCACGCAGCTGAACCGTCAGGGCAACGACGCTGGCCGTCAGTATCGCTCGGCAATCTTCTATGCGAACGAGGAGCAGCGGCGCATTGCGGAGGCTTATATTCGGCAGTTGAATGAGGCGGGTGTCTTCAGTGCTCCCATCGTAACGACTCTCGAACCGTTGAAGCAGTTCTTCGTGGCCGAAGACTACCACCAGAACTACGCAGCGCTGAACCCCGGCCAACCGTACATTCAGTATGTCTCGCAGCCGAAGGTCGAGAAGTTGAGGACATACTTTGGGGACCGACTAAAGAAATTTTGAAATTGGACGAATCCTGCATCTCAAATTCGAAACTCGAAATCTCAGAATGGACTCGCTACCCTGCGGAGCTTGGGCAGTCCATTCTGAGATTTCGAGTTTCGAATTTGAGATGCAGGATTCGTCCAATTTCAAAATTCCTGATTTCCCCTACAGCCGTTCCGCAATCACGAGGGTAATATCATCCGACTGATCCCGGCCTTTAGTGAACTCCGCAATGGATGCGATCACGGCGTCGTGCAGGCGGTCCGTACCGGCAGGAGCTTCCCGTCGAATGATTTCCTTTACGCGGTCTTCTCCAAACATCTCTTCCTTAACGTTCTCCGCTTCCGTTAAACCATCGGAATACGCCAGAAGAACATCGCCGGGCCTGACTTCAATTGGAGTTGCCTCAAACACCGCGAAGTCGAACATCCCGAGGATAAGGCTGGTCGACGCCAGTTCGTCGATCGTGCCGTCTGCTGCCCGGTAGATAAAGGCAGGGTTGTGTCCAGCGCTGATGTACTGTCCTTTGCCGTCGGGCGCGATGGAACAAAGAAACATCGTGGCAAACTTTCCGGACGACTTGGTGCAGAGGAATCTGTTCAGGCGGTTCAATGCGGAAGCCGGCGGGTCGCCATCCTGCAGACGGAGTTGAAGACATCCCAGAATCATCGAACTCAGGACGGATGCGGCGACTCCCTTCCCCGAAACGTCGGCTATGACGAATAGAAGATCTCCTCCCGGCATCACTTGAAAGTCGTAGAAGTCTCCGCCGACGTATCGAGTCGGCCGGCAGAACGCGCTCAACTTCAGATGTTCCAGCTTTGGGATTTCACGTGGAAGCAGGCTGCGCTGGGTGTCCTCTGCGAGGGCGAGATCGCGCTCCAGCGTCTTTCGCTGTTCGATGCTCTTCATCATCTCGACGCGCTCGAGCACGTTTCCCGCTTCGACAGCCAGCTTATTAAGGATCTTCTCGTCCAGGCCAGACAAGGAGTGCATTGCCTTGGTGCTGTCGAGATACAGGATGCCCAGAATTTCCGAAGAGTCTCCCCCCGTTCGTATACCGAGCAGCGGCAGGCACGCCACCGCGCGCAAATTCATGCCGACAATGCTCTCCTGTGCGGCGAATTCCCCCATGCCTTCCACCCTGAAGATGGCCTGGCGCTTCGCGACCACGTTTCGAACGATGCTCTGGCTCGTACGGAACTGGGACTCTGAAAGCTTCCGATTGCGTCCGTCCATTCCCGCCGCGTATCCGAACCCCTCGACATCTTTGGTCATGATGAATGCTCGTTCGGCGCCACTGATTCTCAGTGCGTTCTCCAGGATCTGATTCAGCGCGTTCTCCGGAGTGAAGACCTGATTCCACTCATTCTGCAGATTCAGGACGCAAAGCATCTTTTCGAGGTCTGACGCTTCAGACGGCAGGACTTTGCCCAAATCGACGAGCGATCTTTGGACGATCTTCGTTGTATCGAGATCCTGACGCTGTTCGGCGGAGTCGACATAAAAGTGGAACTCATCGCCTTTGCCGAAGATGATCCGGTCGCCGTGGCGTAAAGCAGATCGGGTGATCCGCTCACCATTGACGAATGTCCCGTACGAACTCTCAAGGTCCTGAATCGCATAGGTGCCCGCTTCGCAGACCAGTTTGGCATGGCGTCTGGATACGTGCAGGCTGGGCAGCAGGAGATCGGCTCCCCCACCCCGTCCAATCACGATCTCTGGAGCGGCGACGAGGTATTCCTGAGAACGTCCGTCAGCAGCCTTCCATTTCAGTCGAGGAGCGTTCATGAATAAACACGAATGTTCTGCACAGGAGTAGTCACGATGGACATCCCCCCCGCGAGGATTTCCATACTGAAGCCGACGTAGATTCCTCCAACTTTCAGGAAACTTCCGCGAAGGGAACTTCCCGCGAGTCGCGCAGCAGTCTTCGTGGTGAAAAACCGTCCACCGCGAACGACAACTTCACGGGCATTTCCGTCGATCACGGTTATCTCGTAAAGTGTGTTTTCCGTTTGCACCGAGATTTCGGAGAAATCGGGCAGGTTTCCCAGCTGTATGCCGTTCGACCAGTCATGATCGACCCAGGTGTCGAGAATCGCCGCTTGGGAATAGAGTGCGGTATCAGGCATGGCTTTGAGTTGTATAACAAACGGCCTTTCTCCGGAATGAAAAAATCGGTGTCATGAAATCGGCAGGTGAATCGTGAACGTCGATCCGGAACCCGGCTTGCTCGTCAGGGTAAGGGTGCCGCTCTGGCTCTCGATGGCGTGCTTCGCAATCGCAAGACCCAGCCCCGTGCCACCGGAATCCCGAGTTCTGGATCTGTCTACCCGATAGAAACGCTCGAAAATCCGAACAAGATCTGCCTGGGCGATGCCGTTGCCGGTGTCCTCCACATCAATCCGAAGGTGCCGGCCGGCCTGGGACGCGGAAATCCGGACTGTTCCGCCAGGCCGATTATAGTGAATGGCATTATCGAGGAGATTGGATAGCGCGCGCGCCAGCCGGGCTTTATCGGCTTCTATTTCAATCGGTGGACAATCGAAATCCATACGCAGATCGTTCGCCGCCAGCAAATGACGCTTGGCCTGGGTTTGCTGCTCGATCAGTTCCTTGATGTTAAATCGTTCCTTCGAGACGGGTTGCTCGCTTTCAAGGTTGGCCAGGACGAGAAGGTCTTCGACCAGTGCCTGCAGGAGTATCGAGTTCCTGGCGATGGCCTCCAAGAACTCACGGGTAATACCGGGATCTTCACCCGGTTCAATGTTGATAAGAGTTTCCGCATAACCACGAATCGAAGTGAGCGGCGTCTTGAATTCGTGAGACACGTTGGCGACGAAGTCCTTTCTCATTCTTTCTGTCCGCCGGATTTCGGTCAGGTCATGAAACACCATGACGACCAGTTCTACCGCGCCATTCAACCCACGAACCGGGGCGGCCTTCGCGAGCAACACTTTGTCTCGCCCCGTAACGAGTTCGATGGCGGGAGGATCCGCGCCATTGAGCGCTGTCCGGACGGCAATCTCAATCGAGGGATGCCGAACAAGCTCCATGGGGATTCTCCCGGCAGCGGCTCCCTGAAAAGCCAGCAGAGTCTGAATAGAACTGTTGGAGAGGACAACACGCGCGTCGCGATCGAACACCACAACTCCGGAACTCATTGCAGCGATGACAGCCTCGATCCGGTACTTGTCCCGTTCCAGTTCAGCCATTTTGAGTCGCAGGTTCTTTGCCATCGCGTTCAGGGACGAACTGACCGTTGCAAGATCGCGATCTCCCACGACAGGAATCTCCGACTCGAGGTTCCCGTGCGCGAGCTGGAGAGATGCCTCGGCGACGCGATGTATTGGCCGTGAGACCACTGCGTAGACCATGTATCCGAAGGCGAGAGATAGGCCAAGACCGACCAACATTGCCAAGGCGAGTTGACGGCGAAGACCTGAAAGAAGTGCGTCGGCTGCCTGCAGCGGCATCGCCACGCGAAGGACGGAGCCATCGTCCATGTTGACTGCGACGTAGATGAAAGAAACTCCGAGCGTCGTGCTGCGCCGGATGGATGCCCCGCGGCCACCGCGGCGGGCGTCGATGAATTCCGGGCGATCTGCGTGGTTATTCATTCCCGGAAGCTCAGAACGAGGAACTTCAGAGTCTCCAAGCACGCGGCCATCTGGAGCGATCAGCGTTACCCGAGCCTCCAGAAGTTTCGAAACTCTGGCAGCGAGTTCCGAGAGATCGGTGCCCGCGGGTTGTATCCGAACGTAGTCGCTGGCCAGCGTTGCCGACCTGTAGAGCTGGCTCTCGATTTCGGACTCAAACGTTGTCCTGACTTGCCTGCTCAGGAAATAACCCAGCAGGAGCGTCGTGACACTCAATGCGATGATATTCAGGGCGACAAGGCGGGAATGAAGTCTGAGAGACACAAGACCTCAGATTGAGGAGATGATCTCGTAGACGATCGCTGCAACCGTGGCAGCGGCGGGGATCGTCAGTAACCAGGCCCAGACGATGTGCTTCGTAACCGCCCAGCGAACGGCAGACAACCGCCGTGTAGAGCCAACGCCAATAATCGCTCCGGTGATGGTGTGTGTGGTGCTGACGGGAATACCGTTCATGGCCAGACCAAACAAGCATACAGCAGCTGCGGTTTCGGCGCTGAACCCGCCGATCGGACGCAGAGCCGTGATCCGGCTTCCCATTGTCTTGACGATACGCCAGCCACCCGAAAGAGTTCCGAGAGCGATCGCAGAGTGTGCAAGAAGGATTACCCACATCGGAATGTCGAAGGTGGAAATATATTTCGACGTATACAGGACACCCGCGATGATGCCCATTGTCTTTTGCGCATCATTGGTCCCATGGCCCAGGCTGTAGGCGGCCGCAGAAACAAGCTGGAGCTTTCGGAAGCGGCTGTCCACGCGGCGCGGGGCCGAATCCTTCACGATCCACAGCGTGATTGCCATTATCGTGAATCCGAGGATCATTCCGATGACTGGCGAAAGGACGATGAAGAGAAGGGTCTTTGTCCAACCTGAAGTAATGATCACTCCAAGCCCGGCCTTGGACACGGCACTCCCGGCATAGCCGCCAATCAGGGCGTGTGAGGAACTGGTCGGTAAGCCTAAATACCATGTAATGAGATTCCAGACGATCGCACCAAACAGACCGGCAAAAATTACGGTGTTGTCGACCCGCTCAATGTCGATCATGTCCTTGCCAATCGTTTTTGCTACTCCCACACCAAAGCCGAAGGCCGCGGCGAAATTAAAGAACGCTGCCCACAAGACGGCCTTGCCGGGGGTCAGCACACGCGTCGAAACCACCGTCGCAATCGAGTTTGCAGCATCATGAAAACCATTGAGGTAGTCAAAGACGAGCGCTGTTAAAATGATTCCCGCAACGATCCAGAAAGTCGGAGAGCTAAAGTCCACGCAGAAAAATCCTTACTGGTAGCCGGATATTGTCCGGGTCTGTTACATTCCATTGGCCGATTGATATCCGGCGCCGCGTGATTATACCTGCAAGGTCGACCAAGGAGACGATGAATGGGTTTGGGATCTGTACTGCGATTCTTTTTACCTCACGACGATAAGTTCCTGCCGTACTTCGAACAGTCTGCGGACAACCTCAAAGAGGCCGCGGTTCTCTATGCGAGCCTTTCGAAGGCAAACAACCGCGAAGAACTTGCAGCCATCCGCGATCAAATCAAAAGCCTCGAACACGTCGGCGACAAACTGACCCACACCATTTTCGAAGAGCTGAACAAGTCGTTCATTACTCCTTTCGATCGTGAAGATATCTACACACTCACCAAGAGTCTGGATGATGTTCTAGATCTCATGGACCACGTGGCGGACATCCTGGTGCTCTATCGCATCGAAAAACTCGAGGACGGCATGTCCATGCTTCTTGAAGTGACGCGACGAGCCGTCAACGACATCCATAAGGCGGTTCACGGTCTCAGGGAACCAAACTACGAGAAGGTTCGCGAGCATGCAATCAGCGTTCACGGTCTCGAAAACGAAGGGGACAGGCTTTATCGCCATTTCATTGGAAGCCTGTATGCCGACGAGCGTGACGCGATCCGATTGATGAAGTACAGCGCCATTTACAACGAACTCGAACAAACCGTCGATCGCTGCGAGGATTTGATGAATGCGATCGAAGCGATCGTGCTGAAGCAGGCGTAAAAATCGGGGCCAGACCGGTCGTTTACCATTTTCTTAGAAAAATAGTGAACGACCGGTCTGGCGCCGATTTTCCTTACTTCTGCGGCCTTGGCAACTCCGAAACCACTTCCTTCGGCTGATAGGCCTCCGACAAGGCCTGCAACTCCTGCTCCTCGAGCTTCACCGGCAGTGCGCCGACAAGTTGATCCAACTGTTCGAGTTTCGTCACACCGACAATGGGCGCCGTGATTCCAGGCTGCTGCAAAACCCAGGCCAACGCAACCTGGACATTGAGGAGCCCGCGCTTGCGTGAAACATCCGTAATGCGCTCGGTAATCGCAAAATCCTGTGGAGTGTAATAGAGCTTCTTCATGTAGTCGTCCGTCTTCGCGCGAACAGTGTCTCCCCAGTCCTCCTTCCGGCGCTCGCCGGTCACGAATCCGCGAGCGATGGGGCTGTACGGAATAACGGCGACGCCCTCGGCACGGCAGAGGGGGATCATCTCCCGCTCCTCTTCCCTGTAAAGCAGGTTGTAATAGGGCTGCATCGAAACCGGACGAGCGACGCCAAGGGAATCCGCGGTATAAAGAAGCTTTGCAAACTGCCAACACGCCATCGTTGAGGCGCCGATGTAGAGGGCCTTCCCCGCTCGAACGATGTCATTCAGCGCAATCAGAGTTTCCTCGACAGGCGTGTTCGGATCCCAGCGATGCATCTGGAAGACATCCACATAGTCGGTGCCGAGGCGCTTCAGGCTGGAATCGATCGCGTTGAAGAGATGTTTGCGCGAGAGCCCGCGGTCATTGGGATCGTCGCTCATGGGGCTGAACGCCTTGGTGGCGATGACCACGCGATCTCTTGCCGGGCCGAAGTCCTTCAACGCACGACCGAGAATCTGCTCCGACATTCCAAGGGAGTACATGTCGGCTGTATCGAAGAAGTTGATCCCGAGTTCGAGAGCCTTCCGAATAATCGGTCGGCTCTCTTCTTCCTCCAGCGCCCACTTCCTCCAGGATCGCGATCCAAAACCCATCGTACCGAGCGCAAGACGCGAAACCTTGAGTCCCGTAGAGCCGAAGTTGACGTAGTCCATTCCTGAGGCTAGTGGCACGTAACACCCATATTGGTACCAGACTTCGGAGCGCAACGGCCCCGGATTCTAGAAGCGAGGAGGAAGCAATGCTCATTCATTGTGACCGACGAGCGACAACGAAGACGGGGCCGTTCCGCCCGAAGGCTGGTACCTATATGGGTGTTACATGCCACTAGTTCAGCGTGACGTAGCGTTGCAGCCTGTTGACTTCTTTCTCGTCCCAATACTTGCGCATCTCCCGGTGGAACTGATCCATGCTCGTGTATGGGCGGTACTCCTTGAACTCACGCAAAACCCGATTCGACTGTGCCGCAGGAATGCTCAGGATCTCTTCGTCGGTTGCCGTGTTCAGATTGACCGGAACAAACACGTACTGCTCGAGACGCGACACTTCGGCCTCATCCCAGTACTTCCGCATCTCGCGGTGGAAAACGGCGAGGCTCTTGTAGGGGCGATACTCCTTGAACTCACGCAAAACCCGATTCGACTGCGCCGCGGGAATACTCAGGATCTCTTCGTCGGTTGCGGTGTTCAGATTGACGTGAACGAATACCTTGCCGTACACCTCCGTGAGTTGAGCCTTGGTCAGAGCCGGAGTCAACGCCGTGGCGAACTCGGTGACGTTGGCAAAGGGTCGCTTGTCTATGATGGCCTTCACAAGGTCCGCGTTCAGACCGGGAACAGTCATCAATTCCTGCTGTGTCGCCCGATTAGCGTCGAGCAGACCCAGCGACCTTCCCACCTGCGCTTCAAGGGGCGCAAGGGCCAGGGTCAATGCGACAAGAGCCAATAGTACTTTCAAGCGGTTCATCATTCCTCCTTCGATTCGTGTCCAAGTGCCGGATGCCGAAAAGTGTAAACCAACCCGAGCAACCCCAGTTGGATCATTGCGCCCGGCGCGAGCGCCGGGGCGGCGCCGGTCACGGCTTTTGAAAGCAGGTCCATTCCCTTCATCTTCGGGTCTGCCTCAAGTTCGAACTCTTCATTCGCCCGATAGTGCAACGCCGAACCAAGGATTCCCGCAGCCACCAAAAACACCATGGTGATCCGGAACGTTCGCAGGCTCGCAGATTTCCTCTCGAGCCCATGCCATCC
>Ga0207428_10006276_pt1 | contig 10989 bp, 8 predicted proteins | sample RhiMethybrSRZTD1_FD_187600 | JGI IMG/M metagenome (GOLD analysis project Ga0207428, IMG submission 187600) | Populus rhizosphere microbial communities from Tennessee, USA - Rhizosphere MetaG P. TD hybrid SRZTD1 (SPAdes) (version 3) | ecosystem: Host-associated > Plants > Roots > Rhizosphere >... | reverse complement strand
GTGAGGACATCTATGGAATCGGTCACGGCCTCAAGCCCCAAGCCTCACGCCCCAATCAGCACTTAGCATCGAACGAACGAGGGGTCAGTCCCAGCTCACGCTAGCAGGGACAGACCCCACCTCACTTCAGCGTGTCCTCAAAGAGCTTCAGGATCCGTTTGTATTCGTCCGCCCAGCTCGTCTCCTCCGTGAAGCTGTGGTTCTCGACCGGATACGGCGCAACTTCCCAGTTTTCCTTGCGCAGTTCGATCAGCCGCTGGACCAGGCGCACCGTGTCCTGGAAGAACACGTTCGTGTCGACCATGCCGTGACAGATGAGCAGACGTCCTTTGAGTCCCTCCGCAAAGTAGATCGGCGAGCTCTTCTTATACGCCTCGGGATCGATCTGCGGCACGTTCAGGATGTTCGACGTGTAGCCGTGGTTGTAGTGCGCCCAGTCGGTGACGGGACGAAGGGCCGCGCCGGCTGCGAACACGTCGGGCGTCGTGAACATCGCCATCAGCGTGATGAATCCCCCGTAGCTGCCGCCGTAGACGCCGATCCGCTTCGGATCGATTCGTTCCGTCTGGACCAGGAACTTCGCGCCGTCCACGACGTCGTTCAGATCGTGTCCGCCCATGTGGCGATAGATTGCCGTCCGCCAGTCGCGGCCGTACCCGGAGCTGGCTCGATAGTCCGGATCGAGCACGACATAGCCGCGCGACGCGAGCAGATTGTGAAACATGTACTCGCGGTAGTACGTGGACCAGTACTTGTGCGCGTTCTGAAGATATCCGGCGCCGTGGACGAAGACGACGGCCGGTTTTTTCGGATCGCGCTTCGCGCCGATCATCTCCGGCGTGAACAGACGCGCGTACACCTCGGCGCCGTCGCGCGCCTTATAGGTCACGACTTTCGGATCGATCCACTTGAAGGAACGCCACTCGTCGGTCGTGCTGGCGGTCACCGCGGCCGGCTGCGCGTCGGCGACGAACGGCATCACGTACAGCTCGGGCGGCTTGGTCGAGTATGAATAGACGATCGCCAGCGTCTTCTCGTCCGGCGAGACCGTCACCTCATTGGACCCGACCATCGTCGTGACCCGCGTCCGCGCGCCGGTGTCGATCGACATCGTGTAGAAATGACGCTCGCCGGGATGGATTTCGGTCGTCGTGAGAAACATCGTCTTGCGATCGCGGGACACACGCGCGTCGGTGACCTCCCACTTCCCCGTCGTCAGGGCTTTCGCCGCCGGCGCTCCCGCTGTCACATCGAGCGAGTACAAGTGCATCCATCCGCTCTTTTCCGAGAGGAACAGAATCCGCTTGTTGTCGGGCAGCCAGACGACGCTGCCGCCCGCACCGGGACCGGCGACGGACTGCTCGCGTATCCAGGCTTCGTCGTGCAGCGCGTCGAGCACGGTTGCCTTCCCGGACGCCGGATCGACTTTGACCAGCCAGCGATCTTTGTTGTCGAGCGAGCGGACCGACAGCACGCTCTGCGATCCATCGTCCGAGAGATCCGGAAGACCCCAGTTCAGCAGGCGCGGCACGTCAGCGTCGGTCGCCTTGGCCTTCCGCTCGACTCCCGCAAACGACGAGGCGTCGGCCCAGACGGACTTGTTTTCTTTGAGATCAAGGATGGCCAGCAGCCGGCGCTGTTGAGCGTCACCGACGTTCGTGCGGCCGGAAATCATTTCGGGGTAGGCCGACTCAGTGACGTAGTTCGGCGTGTCCTGTCCCCGCGACGTGCCCTCGGGCCGTTCGGTCACACCGATCCACGCGTACCGCTCATCCGGCGAGAGCTGAACGTCGGCGAGTGTCTGGCGCGAGGTCAGCGGGAAGCGCGGGATGGGCGCGGATGCCGCGCCGACGGCGGCGCCCCGGCCGCGACCGAATCCTTCCTCACGCTCCTCCGCCTGCCGGCGGATGAAATCGATCAGCGATCGCTCCTGCTCGCGGAGGTACTTCTGCGATTCGGTTTCGTTCGCGGCACCTCCCGTCGCGGCAGCCCCAGCGGCGCCTCGACCTCCGCCGCCTCGTCCGCCGCCGGCGCCGGCAGCGCGCTGACCGGCCGGCGCGGGTTGTTCCGGCGCCACGATGTCGGTCAACTGCGCGAACGGAACGCCGCTGTTGCCTTCGATCGTCATCACGAACAGATTGCCGTCGCGCACGAACGTGATCGCCGTATCGTTGCGAATCCAGCGCGGACTCGACTCGACCGCGGCGGTTCTCGTCAGCTGCCGGCGTTCGCCGCTCGTCGTGTCGTACGTCACGACGTCGCCGTTCTCCGTCGTGAGCACACGGCGACGCGCGCGATCCAGCCGTCCGGTTGGCGCGACGTCGATCGTCCGGGCCTCCTCGGCGGTCAGCTTTTTCAACGACGATCCGTCACGATTGGCGACGTATGTCGACGGCCGCTCGTCACTCGCTTTCTGCCAGGTGAAATAGATCTTCGACGAATCAGGCGCCCAGCGAACGGCAGCCGGCGGCGATCCGACGAGCTTGGGCCCCCGCATGATGCTGTCGATCGTGAGCATGCCTCCGGCACGCGCGCTGTTGGAGGACTGTCCGGAGGCGGACCAGGAGCTGGCGACGAGTCCCAGGGCGATGACGGTCAGAAGTCGGCGCATGGTTTGCACTCTTGGTGTGGAAAGCGCGGTTTTGCCTTGTTTTTCCGCGAAGCGGGACGACTCCGTCCCAAAAACGCGAAGCCCGGCCGATAGTATAAGTCCGCGCTGAACTGCGTCCGCCGGGCGCTCGTCTAGATCGTGATCGGGACCGGCGATGTCCCGGTATCCGGAGAGCCGACCGATGGTGACTCAAATTTCGTTGCGCAGATTTCGTTCGATCGCGATGGCGACCGCGCTGATGACGGCGGCAACTCCGACGCTGTCTGCGCTCGGGCAGCAGACTGCCGGACAGGCGCCGGCGCCTGCGACGCCGCAAGCCGCCACTCCACAGGGGCCGTCTTTGCCACTCACGATGGACCAGGCGGTGACGATGGGGCTCGAGTCGAACCTCGGGCTCAAGGCCGAGAAGCTCAACGTCGACATCGCCGCGCAGAACATCGCGATCTCGCGATCCATCTTCCTGCCGGTCACCGGCTACTCGCTCTCGCGCAACTCGCAGCAGGGGCAGCCGCAGAGATTTGCCGACGGCACCCAGTCAGTCTCGTCCAGCAACAACATCAGCGGCGGCGCGTTCGTCCAGCAAAACCTGCCGTGGTTCGGCGGAAATTACTCGGTCAACTGGTCGAGCAACCGCCTGAGCAGCACCGGCGGCCAGACCTACAATCCGTCACTCGGATCGACCCTCCGCGTCGACTTCACTCAGCCGATCTGGCGGGACTACTCCATCGATGCCCCGCGTGCGTCGGTCGAGCGCGATGAGCGGCGGCGCGCCATCGCTGACATCACCCTGCAAGAGCGCATCGTCGCGACCGAAGCGAACATCCGCTTCGCGTACTTGAGTCTCGTTTCGGCGATCGAGGGGCGGAAGGTCGCGCAGCAGAACATGGACATCGCGCAGCAGACGCTCAAGAACGCGACGGAGCGCGTCAGGGTCGGTCAGTCGCCGGAGATCGAGATCGTCCAGGCCCGATCGGAGGTCGCGAGAAACGAGGAACAACTGCTCGTCGCCGACGCCCGGATCGGCACGACCGAGGATGATCTGCGCGCGCTCATCCTGGATCACGAGCGGCAGGACTACTGGACCGTCAAGCTCGAACCCATCGATCAGATCACCGTCAAAGCCCCGGCGATCGACGTCGACGCCGCGATCAAGACGGCGCTCGCGAACCGGCTCGACCTCGCCGTTCAACGGCGAAACATGGAGCTGACCGATCTCTCCATCCGGCTGAACAGCAACGACACGCATCCGACGGTTGACCTGGCCGTGAATTACGTGGCGCCGGCAACGGGCGGCACGGCGACCAACATCGACGCCCTCACCCGCGGGTATGGGACCGTGCTCGGCGACTCGTTCGGCGGCGCGTACCCCAACTGGACGGTCGGCGTGAGAGTCGGCTACCCGATCGGGCGCAGCGCCGCGGAGGCGTCGCTCGCGCAGAGCCAGATCCAGAAGAACCAGCAGCAGATTGCCACCCGCGATCTCGAGTTGGCGATCGCGTTCGACGTCCGCGAAGCGGCGCGGCAGGTGCAGAATACCTATCAGCGGGTCCTCGCCACTCGCGTCGCGCTCGAAGCCTTCGAAGAGCAGTACCGGGCCGAGGAGAGGCGCTTTGCGGTGGGCATCGGCTCGACGCTCGATCTGCAGGTGCGGCAGCGTGACCTCGCGCAGGCACGCATCGGCGCATTGAACGCCGAGATTGCCTACGCCAGCGCGCTGATCACCTTCGACCGGGTGCAGAAGATCAGATAAGAGCCCCTGCGCTATAGTCGGCGCGGTGCCGAAGCTGACCGTCACGGTCATCACCCTCAACGAAGCCGCGCACATCGATGCCTGCCTCGCGTCTGCGGGGTGGGCTGATGAAATCCTCGTCGTCGACAGCGGGAGCACCGACGACACCGTCACGATCGCCGAGAAGCGCGGCGCACGCGTCATCGTTCGCGACTGGCCCGGGTACTCGACCCAGAAGAACTTCGCGGCCGGTCAGGCCACCCACGACTGGATTCTGTCGATCGACGCCGACGAACGCGTGACGCCGGCGCTCGCCGACGAGATTCGCCGCACGCTCGCTGTGGAGCCGGCCGTGCCCGGCTACCGCATGCCGAGAGTGACGTGGTATCTCGGCCGCTGGATCCGCACGACCGACTGGTACCCCGACTATCAGCTGCGCCTCTACGATCGCCGGCGCGCGCGCTGGAACGAGCGGCGCGTCCACGAATCGGTCACCGCCGACGGACGCGCCGGTCAGCTGCACCACGACCTCGAGCATTACGCGTATCGCGACGTCGCCCACCATCACCAGACGATGGAGCGGTACACGAGATTGGCCGCGGAGGAAATGCGCGCCGGCGGTCGCCGCGCCGGGGCCTTCGACCTCGTCGTACATCCGTTTGCGGCCTTCGTGCGCAACTATGTGCTTCGCGGAGGGATTCGCGACGGCATGCCGGGGTTCATCGTCTCCGTCATGAACGCGTACTATGTGTTCCTGAAATTCGCCCGGCTGTGGGATCTGGATCATGGCCGCGGATGACCCGATTCGATCGGTTCACATCGACACGGCCCAGACGTGGCGCGGAGGCCAGAACCAGGTCCTCCTGACTGTCACGGGCCTCGAAGAGCTCGGACATCCTGCCGTGCTCGTCGCGCACGAAGCCGGCGAGCTGAAACGACGCGCCAGCGAAGGGTTGCGCTTCATCGGCTTTTCGCCTCGCAGCGAGTTCGACGTCCACGCCGCCTGGCAGCTGGCGCGCGTCCTGCGCGAGATCCAGCCCGACGTCGTGCAGGCGCACGATCCGATGGGCGTGGCGCTCGTCGCGATGGCGCTGCAGATGAAGCCCGGGCCGCCCCGCCGGCCCGCGGTCATCGCCTCGCGGCGCGTCGACTTTCATCTGAAGAGCCACGCGTTCTCGAAGTGGAAGTACGGGCACGTCGATCTGTTCGTCGCGGCCTCGCGGACGATCGCGTCGATCCTCGAAGCCGACAACATCGCCCCCGATCGCATCGTCGTCGTGCACGACGGCGTGAACGTGAGTCTCGTCGACAAGCAACCGGCCGTCGATGCGCACGCGGCGTTCTGGCTGCCGAAGGGCGCCCCGATCGTGGGCAACGTCGCGGCGCTCGCCGCGCACAAAGGCCAGCGGCATCTGGTGGCCGCGGCGGCGAAGGTCATCCGCGAAATCCCGGACACGCGGTTCCTCATCGTCGGCGAAGGCGAGCTCAAGGAGCCGCTCGAGCGGCAGATTCATGAACTGGGTCTCACTCGACACGTCATCCTGGCTGGATTTCGCGCCGACGCGCTCGGGCTGATGAAGTCGTTCGACGTCTTTGCCATGAGTTCGGTGACGGAAGGACTCGGCTCGGCGATGCTCGAAGCCATGGCTGCCAGCCGCGCCGTGGTCGGAACGCGCGCGGGCGGTATCCCGGAGGCGATCGTTCACGAAGTGACGGGGCTGCTCGTGCCGACGCACGACGACCAGGCGCTCGCCTCCGCCATCGTCGCGCTTCTCAACGATCCGGATCGCAGGAGGCTTTTTGGCGCCGCCGGACGTGCGCGGGTCATTGACGAGTTCAGCGTCGATCGGATGGTGCAACGGACGGTCGATGCCTACAGAAGGGCCTTGTCAGGGCAGAGGGCAGAGGGCAAAGGGCAAAGGGGAGGTTAAAGGAGAGAAGGAAGAGGCTATGGCCTTCGGCCTTTGGCCTTTGGCCTTCCTTGGGCCTTGGGCCTGGGGCCTGGGGCCTTCATCGGCCGGCAGGCCTCTCGCAGCGGACACTCTCGATTTCCCTTCCCGGCTCCAAAGCCACAGCCGCCCATCATGCTGAGGTGGCACAGCGCAAAGTCATACCGGACAGGATCATCCGGGTCGAACCTTCGCAGGCCCGCCGTGATTTCCGACGCCATCTGCCAGCCGGGAGTGGCACGGCGTGTCAGCCGCAGGCAGCGTCCGACTCGAATCGTGTGGGTATCGAGCGGGACGACCAGTTGGCGGGGGCTGATTGAGGTCCACCCGCCGGGGTCGACGACATCCCTGCGGACCATCCACCGCAAGAAGAGGTTCAGGCGCTTGCAGGCGGCTCCGGTCGAGGGCCTTGAGAAGAAGTAATGGACCCCGGGCTTTCGGGGCACGCGCCCATAGGCCGGCCGGAGATCGATGTCGCGCGCACGGGTCGAAAAAGCCTCGATCGCCGCCTTGACGTCGAGCGCGTCCGGGGCCAGACCCGATACGAAACTCCGCTCCAGGGAGTCGGAATCCTCGACCAGCCGCCGGAGGATCCAGAGCAACGCCACGAAGTCGTCACCACGAGTCCACCGGTGCACCAGGGGCCGGAGCGGGGCTCCGTGCCGCGCAGGATCGAACTCCCGTACGAATGAAGAAGGGGACTCCCCCATCACCCTCGAGACGGCTTCAATGGAAGCCATGACCGAAGCCACGCGGCCGAAGGCCAAACCGGCGGCAATGAACCCGATGATCTCCCGATCTTCGGTCCGGTCGTATCTCCGGACGATTTGAATGGGATCGACGGCAGAGTCCGGGACGTTGAACCCTTCGTACAGGCGATTGAGCGACGACTTGAACTCTGCCGACGTGGGAATCATTCGCGAAACTCTACCTTCGTGGGGTGCATTCAACTTCACATCGTACAAAAGTCGCCCGAATAGATGACCGCGATCGTTGATGGCACTTATCCTCGCGGGTGTTGGATGGCCCTCTTATTGCACTTTTGTGGGTCGACCGAGTTTGCGCGTAGGAAGGCTCGTTTTCCATAGGACTGACATGAAGAAGCTGCTTGCTGGAGTGGTCTTCACTGGCCTGGCCCTCGTGCCGAGCGTCGCCAATGCGACGTCCATTCTCCCCAACTGCGGCACGTGTGGAAACCACAACACAGCCTGGGACCTGACCTACACGCTGGTCAATGACGCCGAGAATATTTATCAGTTCACGGTGACAGCTACGTACGGGTCGACAGTGGATTTCGTCTACGTGAACTCGATTGCCTTCAAGTTCGACTCGTTCCCGCAAAACAGTAACTATGACAGCACCCCGACGCTCAACGGTGCTCCGCCGGAGGACTCTTGGAGTGTGGTGACTGGCGGCATCAGCAACAGCAGCGGCACAGGCGACTGCGACGGCACCGGTAATGGATTCTGGTGCGCAAAATCCCTGGGGAATGGCGCCACACACGGCGCAGGCGGGACGACGGACACCTGGGTCTTTACGCTGAACTTGAACAACGCCCTTGCCAATCTGGGCACAACTACAACGGGTACTTTCAAGGCAGGTTTCGGTGATATCAACGGCAACAAGTTTGGATCGCTGTTGTCGGAAGAGGGCGTGACCTTCGGCCCGCCGCCGCCGTCCGTCCCCGAACCAGCGTCACTCCTGTTATTCGGCACCGGCCTGGCCGCAGTCGCCACCGCCTTCCGGCGTCACCGCCGGAAGCAGTAAGCCGGCTCAAAACCGCGTTACCGGCATTCCGTCCCGGCACATGGGGCAGGCCGCAGCCTCATAGTTTTCGGGCGCTTTGTACCCCGCCAGCGTGAAGTTCGGGATCCCCAGGTCGACTATCGCCTCGAGACGGTCGTAGATCTCGACCGTCGCGATGACCGTGCCGGCAGCCTCTTCGATCAGCCCCTTGGCCTTCTGAAACGTCTTCCCCGTATTTCTGATGTCGTCGGCGAGCAGCACGCGCTTCCCGGCAACGATGCTGCGATAGAACGGCCGCAGCACCATGGCGCCGGTCGCATCGAGCGACAAGGGCGCGAAGCTCGTCGGCGGGTGCGTGAGCGGATGGCGGGCGTCGAGCAGTCCCGCCAGCGTGTGGGCGAGCAGCGCGCCGCCCATCACCGGACCGACGACGACCTCGGTCGACGACACAATGGGCTCGGGGAGAATGTCGATGAGGTCCTGGGCGAAGCGCCAGATCAGCGAAGGCTGCCGGAAAATCCGGTGCGGATTGAGATACACGCGCCCGTGATAGCCGTTGCCGTAGTCGAAATGGCCGTCCATCATCAGGACTTCGAATTCCTGAAGGTTGGCCAGCGCCTTCCGGCGCACGTCATCACGTCGCGTCATTCGCTCCTCTGAGTACGGTGGGCGGATTTGGGAACCAATCCGCCCTACGTTGTGTCCCGCAGTTTTCGCCCGACAGGCATGTTCTCGTTCGCGTACACCACCCGCCCACCCACGATAGTCGCGGCGACGCCGCCTTTCAGCGTCCAGCCATCGAACGGCGTGTTCTTGGATTTCGATTTGAACGATCGCGCGTCGATCGTGACCGTCGCGTCCGGAGCGAGCACGGTCAGGTCCGCCTGACCACCCTCCGACAACGTGCCTCCCGGAATCCCGAGCACGCGCGCCGGATTCAGCGACAGGAGCTCCACGAACCGCGGCAAGCCGATGACCCCGCCATGCACGAGCCGGTCGAGGCACAGCGACACTGCCGTCTCGAGCCCGACGATGCCAAACGGCGCGCGATCGAATTCGAGCGACTTTTCGTCGGCATGATGCGGCGCGTGATCGGTGGCGATCACGTCGATCGACCCGTCGCGCAAACCCTCGATCATCGCCGCGCGGTCGGCTTCTTCGCGCAGCGGCGGGTTCATCTTGGTGTTGGCGTCGTAGCCGCCGCGCTCGGCGAGCGCCTGGTCGGTCAGCACGAAATGGTGCGGCGTCACTTCACAGGTGACGCGGATCCCGGCTGCCTTTCCGGCGCGGACGGCCCGCAGGGACTGCCGCGCGCTCATGTGCGCGATGTGCACGTGGCCGGCGGTCATCTCGGCCACCGCGATGTCGCGTTCCACACCCACCGATTCGGCCGCTCCTGGAATGCCCCGGAGTCCGAGCATCGCGGCGACCGGGCCCTCGTGCGCGACCCCGTCGCCTTTAAGCGATGGATCCTCGCAGTGATCGATCACCGGCATCCCGAACATCGACGCGTACTCCATCGCGCGCCGCATCAGCAGCGCGGTCGCGACGGGACGGCCATCGTCGGAAATCGCGACACATCCGGCGTGTCTGAGATCGCCGATCTCGGTGAGCTGTTGTCCGTTCGATCCCATCGACACGGCGCCAATCGGATACACGCGTGCGAGCTTCGCCTCGGCCGCGCGCTTGACGATGAACTCCGTGACCGCGGAATGATCGTTCACGGGATCCGTGTTCGGCATGCACGCGACGGCGGTGAATCCGCCGGCCACGGCCGACGCCGTCCCGGTCGCGATCGTTTCCTTGTGCTCGTGGCCCGGCTCGCGCAGGTGCACGTGCATGTCGATGAGCCCGGGAGTCACGACCAGCGCCGACGGCAGCTCGACCACGTGCGCGCCATCGGCCGGCAGGCCCGTGCCGACGCGCAGGATCCGGTCGTCTTCCATCAGCACATCGAAGCGGCCGTTGCGGCCGGCGCCGGGATCGACGAGGTGAATGGACTTGAGCAGGATGCGCATCACGCTTCCGCCTCGCCGCCGGCGAGGAGATACAGCACCGCCATTCGCACGGCGACGCCGTTGGCCACCTGGTCCAGGATCACCGACCACGGACCGTCGGCAACCTCGGAGTCGATCTCGACGCCCCGATTCATCGGGCCCGGGTGCATCACGATGACGTCCGGGGCGGCCCGCTCGAGCCGCGCCGGGGTCAGGCCGAAGAACGTGAAGTACTCGCGGACCGACGGCAGAAACAGGCCGCTCATCCGTTCGTGTTGAACGCGCAACATCATGACCACATCGGCGCCGTCGAGCGCCTCGTCGATCGAGGTCGTCACGCGCACGCCCAGACGATCGAGGCCTGGCGGGACGAGTGTGGCCGGGCCACAGGCACGCACGGCCGCTCCCATTCTCGTGAGCAGCAGGACGTTCGATCGCAGGACGCGGCTGTGCACCAGATCGCCGATGATGGCGACCTGCAGGCCGGCCAGGCGCCTCTTGCGCTCGAGCATCGTCAACGCGTCGAGCAGCGCCTGCGTCGGGTGCTCGTGCATGCCGTCACCGGCGTTGATGATGCTCGCGCGGCAGATCCGCGACAACTGATGCGGCGCTCCCGACGCGCCGTGCCGCATCACGATCATGTCGGGCGCCATGGCTTCGAGCGTCCGCGCGGTGTCGGCGAGCGTCTCGCCTTTGGACACGCTCGATCCGGTCGTCGTCATGCCGAGCGTGTCCGCGCTCAGCCGCTTCTCGGCCAGCTCGAACGACATGCGTGTCCGGGTGCTGGGTTCGAAGAACAGGTTGATGATGGTGCGCCCACGCAGCGTCGGTACTTTCTTGATTGGGCGCGTGCCGATTTCTTTCATCGCGAGGGCCGTTTCGAGCACCAGCTCGATCTCGGACGGATCGAGATCGGCGATGCCGAGCAGATGGCGGCTGCGCAGGGCGGTGGCTGAC
>Ga0207428_10006275_pt1 | contig 10990 bp, 11 predicted proteins | sample RhiMethybrSRZTD1_FD_187600 | JGI IMG/M metagenome (GOLD analysis project Ga0207428, IMG submission 187600) | Populus rhizosphere microbial communities from Tennessee, USA - Rhizosphere MetaG P. TD hybrid SRZTD1 (SPAdes) (version 3) | ecosystem: Host-associated > Plants > Roots > Rhizosphere >... | reverse complement strand
GAGACCGACTTCGACGTCAGGACGCTCGTCGTGTGGGGCGCCGCGTGGATCGCCTTCCCACCCGCGTCGGTGTGCATGCCCTTGCCCGCGTAGGCCACGCTCAGCACCTCGCCGCGAGCGCCCTTGCCGAGCAGGTAGATCGACGGGTACTTCATCGTGACCTTCGAGCCGATGTTGCCGTCGATCCACTCCATCACGGCGTCCTCATACGCCGCCGCCCGCTTGGTCACCAGGTTGTAGACGTTGGTCGACCAGTTCTGGATCGTGGTGTACCGGACGCGGGCGCCCTTCTTGGCGATGATCTCGACCACGGCGGAGTGCAGCGAGTCGGTCGTGTAGATCGGGGCCGAGCATCCCTCCACGTAGTGCACGTAGGAACCCTCGTCGGCGATGATCAGCGTCCGCTCGAACTGGCCCATGTTCTCGGCGTTGATCCGGAAGTAGGCCTGCAGCGGGATGTCGACGTGCACCCCCGGCGGCACGTAGATGAAGGAGCCGCCCGACCACACGGCCGAGTTCAGCGCGGCGAACTTGTTGTCGTTGGGCGGGATCAGCGTCCCGAAGTACTCCTTGACCAGGTCCGGGTAATCACGGAGCGCCGAGTCCATGTCGGTGAACAAGACCCCGATGTCGTCGAGCTCCTTCTTGATCTTGTGGTACACGACCTCGGACTCGTACTGGGCCGAAACCCCGCCGAGATACTTCTTCTCGGCCTCGGGGATCCCGAGCTTGTCCCACGTGCCCTTGATGTCCTCGGGCAGCTCCTCCCAGTTCTTGGCCTGCTTCTCCGTCGAGCGGATGAAGTAGTAGATGTTCTCGAAGTCGATGTCGGACAGATCGGCGCCCCACCACGGCATCGGGCGGCGCTCGAAGTGCTTCAACGCCTTCAGCCGGAACTTCCGCATCCAGTCGGGCTCGGACTTCAGCGCCGAGATCTCCTCGACCACGGCGGGCGACAGCCCCCGCTTCGGCTCGAAGACGGAGTGGTCGGCGTCCTTCCAGTCGAAGCGATACCCCTTCGAAAGCTCTTGGAGGTGCTCTTCCTGTGAGACGGCCATGACTACTCCCCGAAAGACGGCCGGCTGCCCGACCTCGCTGTTCCAGGATACCTACCCGCTCGGAGCTAAGTCCACCGCGGCGATAGGAAATGGGGGCTAGAGGTCGTCCACTGCTCCCTGGATCCGTGTCTCGAGGTCCTCGAGCGCGGCCTGGATGGACTCCCAGGCGTCCCGGGCCTCGGCCTTCGCCTCGCCGGTCGCCTCGTTGGCTTGGTGCCGAAGTTCCTCGGCCTTGACCAGCAGGTCCTGGTAGGTCTCCCGGGCCTGGTCACCCGTCTGATCCGCGGCATCGGCCAGATCCGCTCGCAGCTCCTCCACGCCGGAACGCACCCGCTCGTAGGTCGAGCGGGTGGCGCCGCTGATGGCGTCTCCCGCGTCGGCCACCGCTTCCTGGGTGGCGTCGACGCCCTGCGCGATCGTGTCCTCGATCTGGCCGCCGATCTGGTCGGCCTGTTGACAGGCGGTCGCGCCGAGCGCCAGCCCGGCGACGACCAACGTCGATGCTGCGATCCGTTGCATGTCGGAGACCTACCCAGAACCGGCGGTCCAGAACCGAAGGTCGCTGCTGTCCGTCGCCACAACCAGCTCGGAAGCCCTCGCGTGCAAAGGCTCCTAACGGGACGGCCCCGGTTGGCCGACAATTGGGTCGTGAGCCTCCAACGGATCCCCTCGGTGCCCTTCCTCCTGCGCCAGGTGCGCGTGGGGGTCGTGGCCACGGGTCTCACCGTGGCCGCCCTCGCCGTGTCCTATTTCGGTTTCGAGCGGGCCCCCTTCCACCGCGTCGGGCTCGCCGTCGTGCTGGGCGTCGCCGCCGTCGGAGGCGTGGCCATCGCAGCATTGCCCTGGCCCCGGCTGTTCGAGACCACGGGGATGCGGCTCCTGTACGCGTGGTCCGTCGCCGACATCGTGCTGATATCGTTCGCGGTCGCGAGTACGGGCGGCGGTCGCTCCGATCTGTTCCTGCTCTACACCCTCACGACGTTCTTCTTCGTCGCCTCCTATCCCCTGATCGCCCAGCTCGCGCTGCTGCTCTTCACCGCGGCCAGTTACACGGTCGTCGTCGTCCTCACGGGTTGGGAGATCACCGCCGGCGCGCTGGTCACGCGCGTCTCGATCCTCGCGGTCCTCGCGTACCTCGCCGGTTACCTGAGCAAGGAGTTGCTCGATCGCGTCCGGTCGGAGGCGGCGGCGCGTCAAGAGGCGTCCTCGCGTACCTCGCCGGGTACCTGAGCAAGGAGTTGCTCGATCGCGTCCGGTCGGAGGCGGCGGCGCGTCAAGAGGCCGACGAACGCGCGGCGCTCATGTCCGGCGTGGTCAGGGCCGGTCGGGACCTGACCCTGGACCCGAGCCAGGTCGTCGAGGTGACCCTGGACGCGGTGGGCGGCCTGGGATTCGGCGATGCCGCGTTCGTGGCGCTCCACGAAGACGGTTCCGTGTCCCACCTGGTCGGGAGCCGCGGGCGGTTCGACGAGGACGGACCCGTGTCCGCCCACCCCGCGCTGGACGTGATCGACCTGGTCGTGGCGCAGGGTGAGACCGTGGTCGTGGAGGGGCTCCCCGACGGCGTCCCGGACGTTCTCGCGGCCCGCATCGGCAGCCCCGTTTGGGTGGGCGGTTGGATGACCGCCGTGCTCGTTGGCGGGACCGACGGGGATCGATCGATCGCGCCGCATCGGCTGGAGGCGTTCGAGCTGCTCGCCACGAACGCGGGACTCGCCATGGAGAACGCGGGCCGTTACGAGGAACAGCGCCGAACCGTCGAACGGCTCGAGGAGACCGAGCGGCTGAAGGCCGACTTCCTCACGTCCGTATCCCATGAGCTCAGGACCCCGCTCACCTCGATCCTGGGCAACGCGGTCACGCTGGAACGGGCCTGGAGCGAGATCGACGACGCCACCCGGCTCGACCTGCTTGCGAGCCTCACCGCGAGGGCGCGCGAGCTCGATGAGAAGATCACCGAGCTCGTCGACATCTCGGGCTCCGAGAGTGCGACCCGTGGGAGTTTCCGCGCCCTCGACCTGTCGACCCTCGTGGTCGCCACGGCCGAGCAGATGGGTGACTCGCTTTCGACGCATCGATTCGTCGTGAACGTTCGGCCGGGTCTGGTCACGTTCGGCGATCCGGCCCTCCTCTCGCAGGTGATCCGGAACCTGCTCGAGAACGCCTCGACGCACACCCCCTCCGGGACGACGGTGACCCTGTCGGCGGATCTCGAGGGGCAGGAGGAGATCGTCGTCGCGGTGAGCGACGACGGGCCCGGGATCTCGGCCGCCGATCTGCCGTATCTCGGAGCCAGGTTCTTCCGGGGTGGGGACCTCAACGCCCGTCCGAAGGGTCTCGGTCTCGGCCTGGCGCTCGCGACCTCCGCTCTCGAATTGCACGGCGCGACGCTCGAGGTGGAGAGCGCGGAAGGTCGCGGGTCAAGGTTCTCGTTCCGCATGTCGCGGCTCGAGGCCTCAGGCGAGGCACCCGCGAGCGGCGAGGTGGTCCGTGAGCGGGCCTGAGGTGGGCGACATCGCACCCGACGCCGTCCTGATGGACACGGACGGTCGGCATGTCCATCTCTCCGCCAGCTGGACCGACCAGCCGGCGGTCGTCGTGTTCCTTCGCTACTTCGGTTGTCCGTTCTGCCAGGCACAGGTGGTCACGCTCCGCCGCGACGAGGCGATGTTCCGCGAGGCCGGCGCCCGCGTGGTGCTCGTCGGGCACGGGAACCATGACGACGCGCTCGCCTTCGTGCAGGCCAAGCGGCTGCCGTTCCCACTCCTGCTCGATCTGGAGCGGGAGGCCTATCGCGCGTACGGGTTGATGCAAGGCAAGGTCATGCAGGTCCTCAGCCCCAGGACGGCCCTCCCGTGGATCCGCGCCGAGCTCTCACCCGAGACCCGCCAGCGGGGACTGAAGGGCGGAAGCTTCATGCAGATGCCCGGGACGTTCGTGATCGACACCGGTGGCGTGGTCCGGTTCACGGGTGGTCTGATCCAGTTCGCCCACCGCAACAAGCACGTCGCGGACTCCCCTACCAACGACCTCCTCCTGCGGGTCGTCGCCTCGCTCGTCGGCAGGGCCAGGGACGACATCGCGTTGGCTGGAGACGGGGGACCCGATCCTCGGCCCGACCCCGCCTGAGCACGGACCGACCACGATGCAAGGAGGCCCGGGCGGCCAACGCCGTCCGGGCCTCCCAGGCTTACCTGGAGGGATCGTCCCTCGCGATCGACTACACGGCCGGAACCACCTCGCGCAGCGTCCCGGTCCGAACGTCGTAGACGTGCCCGGAGACGGTCGCGTCTCGGGGGATCTGGCTCAGCGAACGGATCCGGGCGACGTCGTCCCGGACGCTCTGATCCAGGTCGCTGAACGTGAGGAAGTCCAGTCCGGAGACGTCCTGCCCGCACCGCTCCGTGATGATCTCCGCCATCGATTCGTCGGTGAACTTTTCCATGCCGCAATCCGTGTGGTGGATCACGAGGAACTCGCGGGTCCCGAGGAGCCAGCTGGAGATGAGCAACGACCGAACCGCGTCGTCCGTCGCCCTCCCACCCGCGTTGCGGATCACGTGCGCGTCGCCGATGTCGAGCCCCAGGGCCTTGGCCGGATCGATCCGGGCGTCGATGCAGGTCAGCACCGCGATGTTGCGTGCGGGCGGGATCTCGAGATCACCCTTGTCGAACGAGTCGGCGAACCTCTGGTTCGCCTCCACCACCGATGTCAGCTGTCCCATGCGTCATCCCTTCTCGACCGGTGCGCCCACGAGGGAGCCGTACTCGGTCCACGAGCCGTCGTAGTTCTTGACGTTCGGGTACCCGAGCAACTCCTGCAGGGCGAACCATGTGTGGCTCGAGCGCTCGCCGATCCGGCAGTACGCGATGATTTCGCGGTCGTCGGTGATGCCCTCGCCCTCGTACAGGGCCCTCAGCTCGTCCGCGCTCTTGAACGTCCCGTCCTCGTTCGCCGCCTTGGCCCAGGGGATGTTGGCAGCGCCGGCGATGTGCCCCGGCACCTGGGCCTGCTCCTGCGGGAGGTGGTCTGGAGCCAGCTTCTCGCCCCTGAACTCTTCCGGTGCGCGGACATCGACGAACCCCGTCGCGCCCCCGACCTTCCCGAGCACCTCGTCGCGAAGCGCCCGGATCTCGCTGCGCTCGGGGCCGGAGATCGAGAGGCCGGACGGGGTCACCGAGGCAGGATCCTGGGGGACATCGACGAACCCCGTCGCGCCCCCGACCTTCCCGAGCACCTCGTCGCGATGCGCCCGGATCTCGCTGCGCTCGGGGCCGGAGATCGAGAGACCGGACGGGGTCACCGAGGCAGGATCCTGGGTGAGATGGCGGCTCTCGAGCTCCCACTTCTTGCGCCCGCCGTTCAGGAGCTTCACGTTGTCGAACCCGCGGAGCTTCAGCACCCAGTACGCGTACGCCGCGAACCAGTTGTTGTTCCCTCCGTACAGGATCACGGTGGTGTCCGGGTCGACCCCCGCCGCCGAGAGGAGCTCGGAGAGCTCGGCCTGGTCGACGTAGTCGCGTCCCACCTTCGCGTGCAGGTCGGTCGTCCAGTTCCACCCGACCGCGCCATCGATGTGGCCCTTCTCGTAGGCCTCGGTGTCCTCGTCCACCTCGATCACCCGGATCCCCGGGTCCTTCACGTGCTCCTCGAGCCAGTCGGTCTCGACCAGCGCATCGGGTTTGGCGTATCCCGCCATGTTCTCCTCCTTCCGATCGGAACTCCCGCAAACGAAAAAGGGGCCGCCGCGCGGCCCCTCGCATCGGTCCTGGGAGTTCGGCTAGCGCGGCACCTCGCGGACGCCTCTCGGGCGCCCGGGCTGGGTACAGGCGCAGAGTCGGGAGGGAATCATCGCCCCCACCAGGCCTGCACATCTCGTCCTGACCACGAATCCGACCCCTCGACTCGGGAATTGCAGGTGCAAGTCAACAGCCCGCCTCGGCGAGTGTCAATGGGGATTCCCGCGGTGCCCGGGAGGTTCGGCTAGAAGTACCCGAGGGCGGCCTTGGCCTCCTCGGACATCATCTCCGGCGTCCACGGCGGCCGGAGGACCATCTCGGCTTCCACCGAGGTGACGCCGGGAACGTTCTCCAGGAAGGACTGCATCTGGTGCTCGATCAGGGGTCCGATCGGGCAGCCCATCGTGGTCAGGGTGTATTCGATGGAGATCGCTCCCTCCTCGCTGATCTCCACGTCGTAGACCAGGCCGAGGTCGACGATGTTGATGCCCAGCTCGGGGTCCACGACATGCTTGAGGGCCTCGCGGACCGCCTCCTCCGTGGCCGGGCCACCGTTCGACGCGCCGTCGGCAGGGGCGTTCTGCCCGGCCGTCACCCCGGTGTCATCGTCCGTGATGGGTTCGTGCGTGGTGGACTCGTCCATGAGAGATCGTTCCTTCGGAGAAGGTCTGCCTCTATCCTAAGGGACGATCCGAAGGAGGACCCCTGACCGCAGAGACCCAACCGAAGCCACGCGAGGAGGGCCCCATCCGCATCCTCATCGTCGACGACCATCCGGTCACGAGGGAGGGGCTCCACGCGGCCCTCGACCTGGCGAACGACGTGGTGGTCGTCGGGGAGTCCGACAGTGGGGAGGACGCCGTCGTGAAGGTCGGCGAGCTCACCCCGGACATCGTGTTCATGGACGTGCGGATGCCGGGCATGAACGGCATCGAGGCGACGAAGGCGATCCGGCAGGCATCCCCGAGCACCCGGGTGATCCTGTTCACGGTCGACGAGTCACGAGCCTCGATCTCCGAGGCGATCCAGGCCGGCGTGTCGGGTTATCTGTTGAAGGACGCCTCCGCGGACGAGCTCGTGAACGCGGCCCGCCTCGCCCTGGAAGGCAAGGCCGTGATCCACCCGCAGCTCACCCGCGCGTTCATCGAAGAGGTGCAGATCGCCGAGAAGCGCGTGGAGGCGCCTCCGCTCTCCCGGCGCGAGAAGGAGATCCTCCAGAAGGTGGCCTATGGCGCCACGACCAAGGAGGTCGCGCACGATCTCGGGATCTCGCCCCACACGGTGAAGACGCACCTCGAGCGGATCTTCGAGAAGCTCGGGGCGAACGACCGAGCCCAGGCCGTGGCGATCGCGATCCGGAGCGGGCTGGTCGAGTAGCCCGCCCGGGCCTAGGCCCTCCGCCCTAACCCACGAATCCCCCAACCTCAACCCCTTTCCGGCATCCGCCGATACCAGGAGCACGATGCCCACGAAGGTCGTGGTATGTGACACGCCCGACGGTCTCTCGCGGCTCCAGTACGTGCTGATCAAGTCGGGCGCCGCGCTGGAGATCGAGGCCGTGAGCGACGGCCTGAAGGCCGTCGAGGCCTCGGCGCGCCTCCGCCCGGAGTTCGTCGTCGCGGGGTTCGGCACCGAGGGGCTGTCCGGGCCCGAGCTCGTCCGCCGCCTGCAGGCGGTCAGCCCCGAGACCAAGGTGATCTGCTGGGCGGACGTCTCGCCGCTGGTCGCCGCCGAGATGCTCCAAGCCGGCGTCGCCGCGTTCGTCTCCAAGGACGAGGGGGCCGAGGGCGTGTTCCGCGCGATGCGTGGCGTCCACGCGGGACCCATCGCGCTCGGCCCCGATGTCGCCGGCGACCTGGCCACCCGCCTGCTCGAGGAGGCGAGCCGGGTCGAGAGGCTCGAAACGACGATCGCGGAGATCAGCGACCAACTCCAATCGATGACGACCGCCAAGGCCGACTTCCTCGCCAACGTGTCACACGAGCTCCGGACACCGGTCACCGTGGCCAAGGGGATCGCGTACGTCTTGAAGAACCGCGGGATCCCCAAGGAGGAGGAGGAGCGTTTCATCGGCCATCTCGAGGCCTCGCTCGAGAAGCTGTCGATGCTGATCGAGGAGATGCTGACCGTTGCCGACCTCGACCGCGGATCTCTCTCGCTCGAGCTCACCCGGGTCGATCTCGCGCCGCTCCTACGGCAGGTGGCGGACGAGAGCGCGCGTCAGTTCCCCGCGGTCACGATCGAACGCGAGATCCATCCGAGCCTCCCGGCGTCGGCCGATCCGGGGCGAATCATCGAGATCGTCCGCCAGCTCCTCGACAACGCGTGCCGCTACTCTCCCGAGGACCAGCCGGTCCTGCTCAAGGGCCGCCCGATGGACGAGGGCGTCGTGGTCTCGGTGACCGATCACGGAGCGGGGATGGCGCGTCAGACCGTCTCGAAGGCGTTCGACGAACCCTTCTCGGCGGGCGAGGAGATTCTTCGAAAGGAGCGCGCGGGCGCGGGCGTCGGACTGCACCTGGCTCGGCAGCTCGTGGTCCAGCACGGCGGGATCCTGTGGGCAGACCCACTCCCGTCCGGCGGGACCCGCGTCTCGTTCGTGATCCCTGCGCGGGAAGGCGATCACGTGGAACAGCCCGAGGACCTCGGGTCGGATCCGCTCGAGGAGCTCCACTCGTTGTCCGAGACGGACCCCTAGGCGCGACCTCAACCTCCGGGCCTGCCCGGCAAGGCGTCGCACCGCTCGAGGAAACGCGACCCACGACGCGGTCTCGTTGCGCTCCGTCCGAACCCGGTGGTACAACACACGTGCCCGGGCGCGGGAGCCCGGGCGCGACGGGGTGCAGCGAAGACCGGTTGGAATCCGGCACTGTCCCGCAACCGTGAAGCCCCTTCGGGGGACGAGTCGGGTCGCCTCCCCCGTCGCGCAAACGACGGTCCTCGAAGGAAGGGCGGTTTGTGGGCGGGGAGATCGAGGCCCATCGCAGCTCCTTCGGATCGGAAGGAGGCCGGATGGGCAAAGTTCTCGGCATCTTCGTGGCGGTCGCGCTCGCGTTCGCACTCGACGCTTGTTCGGACGACCCGGCCATCACGACCGCGCCGACCGGCGGCTCGGCGACCGCCTCGATCGGGGCGGCGGCGTTCCCGGTGACGGTCACGGGCACCAACGGCGACGTCACGATCGACTCGCGCCCCGAACGCGACGGTCACGGGCACCAACGGCGACGTCACGATCGACTCGCGCCCCGAACGCATCGTCTCGCTCTCGCCGACGGCGACCGAGGACCTGTTCGCCATCGGCGCCGGTGACCAGGTCATCGCGGTAGACGACCAGTCGAACTACCCCCCCGAAGTCCCCACCACCGACCTGTCCGGCTTCGAACCCAACGTCGAGGCGATCGCGGGCTACGAGCCGGATCTCGTCGTGTTCGCGACCGAGCCCGGCGACCTCGGGTCCTCGCTGGAGGGCCTGGGGATCACGGCCTTACAGCTGGACGCCGCCCCGAACCTCGACGTCGCGTACGACCAAATCGAGCAACTCGGCGCGGCGACCGGTCACGTGGATGAGTCGGCGGCGCTCGTCGAACGGATGCGCTCGGATATCCAGGGGCTCGTAGACGGGGCCGACCCGGCGACCGGGGTGAGTTTCTACTTCGAGCTGGACGACACCTTCTACTCGGTCACGTCGAAAACATTCATCGGCCAGCTGCTCCGGATGCTCGGCCTGGAGAACATCGCCGACGCGGTAGGCAAGGGAAGTGGGGGGTACCCTCAGCTGTCCGCCGAGTACATCATCGAGTCCGACCCCGACCTGATCTTCCTCGCCGACACGAGGTGCTGCGGCCAGTCGCTCGAGACGGTGTCGCGGCGCCCCGGCTGGCACGAGCTCTCCGCCGTGACCCGGGGCGACGTCGTACCGCTGAACGACGACGTCGCATCGCGCTGGGGGCCAAGGATCGTCGATCTCTTGCGGCGGATCTCGGATGCGGCGGACTCCGCGGAGGCGAACGCCGCGTGAGCGGCCCGGACGCGGCCGGTCGCCGGGTGAGCGCCGGGACCCGGGCGACCGTCCTCGGCGTCGCGGTCCTGGTGGTGGCCGTCCTCGTCGGGATGTTGGTGGGGCCGGTTCGGATCGGCGCGGCGAACGTCCTGCGCTGGCTCGTCTCGATCGGCGACCCGCCGCCGGGCATGTCCGAACAGCAGGCGTTGATCCTGGGCGACCTCCGGCTGCCGCGGGTGATCGTCGCCGGACTGGTCGGCGCGTCGCTCGCGGCCTCGGGCGCCGCCTACCAGGCCGTGTTCCGCAACCCCCTCGCCGACCCGTACCTCTTGGGGGCGGCCGCCGGTGCCGGGCTCGGTGCGACGATCGCGGTCGCGTACGGGCCGTCGGGCGCGATCGAGCTCACGGTGCCGGCCTCGGCGTTCGTCGGGGCGCTCGTCGGCGTCGGGCTGGCCTACGGGCTGGGACGCTCGACCCTCGGCGGGCGCTCGACCGCGAGCCTCGTCCTTGCCGGCGTCGCCGTGGCCTCGTTCCTGACCGCGGTGCAGACCTTCCTTCAGCAGCAGCGTTCGGAGACGCTCCGTCAGGTCTACACCTGGATCCTCGGGCGGCTCGGGACGACCGGGTGGGATGACGTGCGTCTGGCGCTGCCCTCGGTCGTCCTCGCGCTCGCGACGATGTGGGCGGTGCGCCGCCTCCTCGACGTGATCGAGGTCGGCGACCTCGAGGCACGGAGCCTCGGCCTGCACGTGGCCCGGCTGCGGCTGGTCGTGGTGATCGCCGCCTCGCTCGCGACCGCGGCCGCGGTCGCGGTCGCCGGATTGATCGGCTTCGTCGGGCTGATCATCCCGCACACGGTCCGGCTGATGGTCGGCGGCAGCTACCGATCCGTGCTGCCGCTCTCGATGCTGTTCGGCGCGTCGTTCCTCATCCTCGTCGACACCCTCGCGCGGACCGTCGTGGCGCCGGCCGAGATCCCGATCGGTGTCATCACGGCGTTCGTCGGGGCGCCGTTCTTCATCGCGGTGCTCCGACGGAACCGGAGGGCGGCGTGAGGCTCGACGAGCGGGCGGGCGTGGCGACCGCGCTCGAGGTACGCGACCTCTCGGTCGAGCTCGGCAGGCGTCCGATCGTCTCCGATGTCCGCATGGACGTCCACCACGGCGGGTGGGTGTGCGTGATCGGACCCAACG
>Ga0207428_10006270_pt1 | contig 10992 bp, 8 predicted proteins | sample RhiMethybrSRZTD1_FD_187600 | JGI IMG/M metagenome (GOLD analysis project Ga0207428, IMG submission 187600) | Populus rhizosphere microbial communities from Tennessee, USA - Rhizosphere MetaG P. TD hybrid SRZTD1 (SPAdes) (version 3) | ecosystem: Host-associated > Plants > Roots > Rhizosphere >... | reverse complement strand
CCAGATCATTCTCGTGGGCCAGCTCGATCTGCAGACGTTGTTGCGCTCGCCTGAATTGCGGCAGCTCGATCAGCGCGTGTCGATCCGCTACGAGCTCAAGCCGCTCGATCAGGAGACCGTCGCCGCGTACGTGGCGCACAGGTTGACGATCGCCGGCGGGTCGGCCGCGGTCGCCTTCTCCGCGAAGGCGCTGGAGCAGGTGTACCGGCTGTCGGGTGGCATTCCACGCTTGATCAACCTGATTTGCGATCGTGCGCTCCTCGCAGGTTTTTCGGAGCAGGCCAGCCGGATCACTCCCGAGATGGTGATCAACGCCGCGCAGAGCCTCGACGTGCAGCCGGCGGTTTCGCCCGGCTTGGGACGCACCGCGGGCGGCGGCGCGTCTTTGTCGGCGGCGGCGGCGGTCGTCCTGCTTGCCGCGGCGCTGGGAGTGGGCGCGACAGCGCTTCTCTATCAGCGCTTTGCCGGTGGCGTCGTGCACGCGCAGGCGAGCAGCCCGGCGCCGCGGCCGATGGCGGTCGCGACGGCGCCCGGTCTGCAGGATCGATCGTTCGGCAGCCGGCCACTGCCCGCGGACGCCGCCGAGACGATCCTCGTCGGCTCGTATCCCGTTTCCGATCCAGCGTCCGCAGAGGGCATTCGCGCACTCACCGAGTGGCTCGAAGGCCTCGGGTTCAAGGTGTTTTACGCCGACGCCGACCTCGGCCGTCAGGGACACTGGCAACGCGTCCTCGCGGGGGCCTACACTGATCCGGTGGCTGCGCGGCGCGACGTCGCGCGGCTGCAGAGCGCGGCGCGGTCGAGCGGTGTGCGACTGGTGACCGCCGGGTTTGCGACCGGGACGTCGGAACAGTGAGCCTGATTCTGGACGCGCTGCGGCGCAAGTCAGCTCAGCCCGACGGCACGGAACAATCCGACCGGCCGAGACGCGCCGATTCCGTGCTGGCCTCGCTCGGCTATCGACGTTCGTCAGCTGGAAGCACGCGGTCCTCATTGAAAACACTGGTTCTGTACGGCATCGCTGCGGTGGCCCTTGGGTTCGTCGGCCTCTCGCTCGTCATCTTTCTGCTGGCTCCATCTGCGTCCCCGAAACCGGGGCCTGTCGTGCCGGCTCGCCCCGTCGCGCAGCGAACGGCGCCGGCGCCGCCAGCGCCCGCGCCTCCGAGCGCAGAGACTGCTGTGCCGAAGGTCGCGCAGCGTTCGGCCACGGCATCCGTTCCGCCGCCGGTGGTGCAACGACCGCCGACGCCGGGAATTCCGTCGCCGTTCGAACAGCGACCCGCAACGCCCACGCCAACGACGGCGTCGAGCGCACAACGACCGGCTACGACTGCGCCCGCCGTGCGTCCGCCGGTCACCACGCCCGTTTCACCATCGCGCGTCGCTACCGTTCCTGCTGAACCGCCGCGCGTGGCGATAGCCCCGGCACAGCCTTCTGCGGCAAGGTCACGCCCGTCGACGTCTCCACGTGTGACGCGGCCGTTGCCGCCGGCTGCGGTAGAGGCCGCGCCGGTTTCTCCGCCCGCGCCGACACCGCCGCCGGTGGACCACTTCGGGCGTGCTCTGTACTTTCAGCGCGTCGGCGACTTCGACAACGCGCTCGCGCAATATCGCGTCCTGCTCGAGCAGAACGACGCGAATGCGGAAGTGCACAACAACCTCGGGCTGCTGTACCAGGAACGCAATCAACAGGACGATGCGATCAAGCAGTTTCAGCGGGCGATTGCCATCGATCCCAGGTCGGTGAAGGCGCACAACAATCTCGGCGTCGCCTACCTGCGATCGAGCCGTCCGGATATGGCCGCCGCGGAGTTCCGTGTCGCGCTGGCCTCGGATCCTCGCAACGTGGAATCGCTCGTCAACCTGGCGCTCGTGCAGCGGTCCGGCGGCCGCATCGCGGACGCGCGCGATCTGCTGCGGCGCGCGCTCACCATCAATCCCCGCAGCGCCGGATCGCACTACAACCTCGCGGTCGTCGCTGACGAGACCGGCGACGCGGCAACCGCCATCGAACATTACCGCGCGTTCCTGCGGTTCGGCTCCGTCACCCATCCCGACCTCATTACCGCGGTTCGCGCGCGTTTGACGACGCTGGGCGGCTAGAGCCGTTTCGGCGGACGCGACGTACGCTATCCTTCGCCTCATGGCTGACCCGATCCACGAGATCGACGATCTCCTTCGCGAAGATCGGACGTTTCCCCCGCCGCCGGACTTCCGCGCACGTGCGATCGCGCAGGACGAGAGCTTGTACGCCGAGGCGGATCGGGATCCCGAAGCGTTCTGGGCCCGCTTTGCCGCGGAGCTCGAGTGGTCGCGGCCTTGGGACCGGATCCTCGACTGGCAGCCGCCGCATGCCAAGTGGTTCGTCGGCGGCCGGATCAACGCCAGCGTCAATTGCCTCGATCGGCACCTGCGGGGACCGCGCCGCAACAAGGCGGCCCTCATCTGGGAAGGCGAGCCGGGCGATCGCCGCACGCTCACCTACTTCGAGCTGTATCGCCAGGTATCGACGTTCGCGAACGTTCTGAAAACGCTCGGCGTTCGCAAAGGCGATCGCGTCGCGATCTACCTGCCGCTCATTCCGGAGCTCGCCATCTCGATGCTCGCCTGCGCGCGGATCGGCGCCGTGCACAGCGTCGTGTTCGGCGGCTTCAGCGCCGAGTCGCTGCGCGACCGCATCAACGACTCGACCTGCCGTCTGCTGATTACCGCTGATGGGAGCCATCGCCGCGGTCAGGTCGTGCGACTCAAGCAAGTGGCCGACGAAGCGGTGGCCAGCACGCCGTCAATCGAACACGTGGTTGTCGTCCAGCGCGGAGCGGGCATTCCGGCGGTGACCATGGGCCCGCGCGATCGGTGGTATCACGAGCTGATGCGCGACGCCTCGTTCACGTGCGATCCGGAGCCGATGGATTCGGAGGACATGCTGTACATCCTCTATACCTCCGGCACCACCGGGAAGCCGAAGGGCATCGTCCACACCACAGGCGGATATCTGGTGGGCACATACGCGACCACCAAGCTCGTGTTCGATCTGCGTGAGGAGGATGTGTACTGGTGCACGGCGGATATCGGCTGGGTGACCGGGCACAGCTACGTCGTCTATGGTCCGCTCGCGAACGGCGCGACGGTGCTGATGTACGAGGGCGCGCCAGACTGGCCGAAGAAAGATCGCTTCTGGTCGCTCATCGAGCAGTACGGCGTCACGGTCTTCTACACCGCGCCGACGGCGATTCGCGCGTTCATGAAGTGGGGAACGGAGTGGCCGAAGCAGCACGATCTCTCCACGCTGCGGCTGCTCGGCTCCGTCGGCGAGCCGATCAATCCCGAGGCCTGGATCTGGTACTACAAGTTCATCGGCGGGGCGCGCTGCCCCGTGGTCGACACGTGGTGGCAGACCGAGACGGGCGCGATCATGATCTCGCCGCTTCCTGGCGTGACGACGCTGAAGCCGGGATCGGCGACCAGACCGTTCCCTGGCATCAGCGCCGAAATCCGCACCGAACGCGGCGACAAGGTGGAAGTCGGCGGAGGACTGCTGGCGCTGACGCGTCCGTGGCCGTCGATGCTCCGCGGCATCTACGGCGATCCGGACCGCTACGTCCGGCAGTACTGGAACAAGTGGGGCAGCGACGTCTACGTGACCGGTGACGGCGCGAAACGCGACGCGGACGGCTACTACTGGCTGCTCGGTCGCGTGGACGACGTCATCAACGTCGCCGGCCATCGCATCGGCACGATGGAGGTGGAGAGCGCGCTCGTCGATCACCCGAGCGTGGCGGAAGCGGCTGTCGTCGGCCGCGCGCACGAGATCAAGGGGCAGGCGATTGCCGCGTTCGTCACCCTCAAGGAAGGCGTCGCTCCCGGCGCGCTGCCCAAGGACCTCATCGACGGACTGAAAGAGCACGTCGTGAAGAAGATTGGCGCGATTGCGCGGCCCGACGACATTCTGTTCACGGCGGACCTGCCGAAAACACGCTCGGGCAAGATCATGCGCCGCCTGCTGCGCGACATCGCCGAGGGCAAGGCGCTCGGCGACACGACGACGCTTGCGGATCCTGCCGTTGTCGCGAAGCTCAAGGCGAACTACGAGGAGGAATACGGGGGTTAAGGAGCTCCGCGGTGCCGGGTGCTAGGTGCTAGGCGATCGGGGCTCGACCCGCAGCGCGCTCGAGTATCCGTCGACGCGCTGGACGCGGTTGCGTCCCAGCTCTTTGGCTCGATCGACGGCGAGCTCTGCGTCGGCGAGAAGCCGTACCGGATCGATCATGTCGCCGACCGCGACCTGAAGGTTCACGACCGCGGCGCTCAGTGTCACGACCACCGGCCGATCGTTGCGGTGGTCGATGAAGCCCAGCCTCTCCTCGACCGTGGCGCGAACGCGCTCGGCGAGCTCCGTGGCGTGCTCGGCGTCCGTCCGCGTCAGGAGCACCGCGATCGAATCTTCCGAATGCCGGGCCACCCAGTCGTGCTGCCTGAAATACTGCCGGATGAGAATGCCCAGCCGCTCGAGAATCCGATCGCCGACCCCGTAGCCGTGCTCCTCGTTGATCGTCGACAGTCGATCGACGTCGAACAGGATCACTGACACGTCATCGCCGAAGCGTCCCGCCCGCTCGAGCTCTTTGGCCAGCACGGCGTCCAGCATCGGCCTCGTGTGCAGCGTCGTCAGCTTGTCGACGACCGCCGCTTCGTTTGGTTCGAGTTGCGCGCGTTCGATGTAGGCGGCCAGGAGGTCGAAAGAACCGCGACGGACGATTTGGCTGACGACCGCCCAGGGCTCGCTCGTTGCGCCAAGGCGCTCGTCGAGAGCCAGCTCGTCGAGGGCTGTTCGCTCCGTGAAGTAGACGAACGTGAACACCTGACCGATCGGCACCATGCGTTCGCCGATGGTGCGGTGCAGGTCGGCGACAAAGCCGCTGCGCGAGTCCACGCGCGCGTCGCGGACGGCGAACGTCAGCAGCATCGTCAGCAGGTTGCCGAGACGGCCGCAGTAATCCGCGTCCAGCGATTCCAGTCCGGAATGCGGAAAGATGGCGACGGCGTCGGCCGTGATGAGGTCGGCGCGATCGAGCAATGCCGCCGCGACCTGTTGCCTCAAGTCGCCTTGCAGCCGAGCGCTTTCCTCATCGGCAAACACTCGGTCGTCGATGCCCATGATTCGAAGCAGACATGTTCATGCCAATAGCCTCGGCGGCGCAAGTGCAGGATTGTGCAGAGGTGTGCGGTGCTCAAGCAAAAGTGTGCTACCGCCGGCACTGCCACGAACCGAAAAAACGGCGGGAATTCTGTGCGAACGCGAGTCGGTATCGAACTGACGCCGGTTGCCAGCCGCATTGTCGAGGTGGTCCATCAGGGCCGCCTGTGGCGGACTCCGGGCAGCGGCAGCAGCGTGGTTTCGTTCGGCACGTGTCCGGCGTCCGAGGCTGACCTCGCCGATGCGCTGCAGTCCCTGCGCGGCAAGGCTGCGGCGGTCGTCGTCTGGGGTACCGCGAGCGAGCACCGCCGGGTGGAAGTGCGGATCGGGTCGTACGAGCGCATGCGCGCGGAAGCGCTTCGGACGCTGGCCGACGATGGGGTGCCCACCCGTGGTGTGTGGGCCGACATCGCTCCGGCCGGACCCGCCGATGGCGCGCACATGCCGGTTGTGGTCAGCGCTGCGTCGGCAAAGCAGATGACCGAGGCGCTGCAACCGCTGACCGACGCCGGCATTCGGGTGCGAACGGTGATGACACCGGCTGCCGCCCTCGCGGCGATCGCACGCTCGCGGCGCGCGTTCTCGGTGCCCGACACGACCGAGGCCTACGTCGCCGTGGACAACACCCTGACCTGCGTCGCGCTGATCAGAAACGGCGCGCTGGTCGCCGCGCTCGAGCTGGCGTGGGGATTTCTGGACGACGAGAATCGTCGGCCGCGCCGTCGTGAGGAGATCGCGGCACGACTGGGTGACGAGCTCGCCGAACTGTTCAATACCTCCAGCGATGCGGGTCGCGTGACGCAGTTGTGCATCTGCGGCGGCCTGCCGGAGCTTCGAAGCACAACGTTGCCTTTGATGGATCGGTTCGACGTCGAGGTCGAGATCCTCGATTCCCTCTCGGGGATCGACGTGGGAGGGCTGTCACAGCAGGCGGACGAATTCCGTGAGCGTGTGTCGGAGCTGCGCATCGCCTGGGTGGCCGCCGCCGAGTGGACGACCATCAACCTGTTGCGTCCGCACCGCCGGCGCGCCTCGCACGCCGCATTGAGCCGTGCCGCGATGGTCGCGGGCGTCGCGGCGGGACTGGGCACCGGCTGGAGCATCACTCGAGGTGACGCACCGTCCGTGGCGGCGGCGTCATCGGCGCCGATGCGACCAGCGCCGGTGCGGAAGGCCGCTGACGCCCTCGCGCTGTCCGCTCCTCCCCGGCTTCCGAGCGAACCGTCGCCCACCGCCACTTCCGGGACATCGCTGGCCAAGGAGGAGCCGACGCCGGTGGCTGCGCCGGATCCGCCGCCAATCAGACAGGAACCCGTCGTCGCGAGGTTCGAGCCGCCTCCGATTGACGAGATTCGAGAGCGCGTGCTGGCACCGGCGCCGGCGCCGATTCACCCCGAGCCGCCACCGATCCGGCACGAGCCGCCGGCAGCCGTACCTCGTGTCGTGCGCGAGGCGATGCCACGGCGTGTCCAACTGTCAGCGCCGCCGCAGCCGCCACGGCCGCAGCCGCGACCCGCAAGCGATGCGCTGCCGTTCGACGCGGCCCTCAGCAGCATTCTGTTTTCAGCGGATCGACAACTCGCGATCATCGACGGCCGTGTCGTCGGTCGCGGCGACGCGGTGCGAGACGCCACCGTCGTCGAGATTTCGGCCGGTGTCGTTCTGCTGCGCGACTCCCAGGGACGGCTGCGCCGGCTCTCGACCGGCGGTGCCGGTCGATGACGAACGAGATGAAGAACCGTGCAGGAGGCCGTTTGATGTTGATCAGCCCCAACACGCTCCGTACAATCGAAAACTGGTTTCCCCTCGAAGGCGTCTCGCCGAGGTTTCCCGGTGCGTAAAAAGATTGGTGAGTGCCTGATCCAGGCGGGCCTCATCACCGACGACGATCTCCGCATCGCGCTCGAAGAGCACAAGCGCACCGGCGAACGCGTCGGCGTCGTGCTCGTGCGGATGAACCTCGCCACCGAAAAGCAAATCGCCAAGGCGCTCGCGTTTCAGCTCGGCTTTCCGTACGTCAACCTCGTAGAGAACCCGCCGGATCCGTCGGCCGTCATCCTGATCCCCAAAGAGGTCGCGCTCAAGCGCGTGTGCGTCGCCGTCCGTCTGGAGAAGAACCTCCTGACAGTCGCGATGTCGGACCCGCTGCTGTTCAGCCTCGTTCAGGACCTCGAGTTCCAGACCGGCTATCGCATCAAACAAGTGGTCGCGACGCGCGGCGACATCGTGGACGCCATTCAGACCGGGTACCCGGACAAGGCGCTGATTCTCGCGACGTCGCAGCCAGGAAGCGACCTGGCCGTGACCGCCGCTGCGATGCCACCGCGATCGCGCCAGGGCGACGACATGCCGCGCGCCGACACCGCGCTGGCGCGGAGGCCCGAGGACTCCGTCTTCGAACCGGTGGCCGGTCTCAAGGAGCGCAGCGAGTCGGCGCCGATCATCGACCTGGTCGATCTGGTGGTGAAGAGCGCCATCAAGAGCAAGGCCAGCGACATCCACGTCGAGCCGATGGAGAAAGGCGTCCTCATCCGCCACCGCCTCGACGGTCTGCTCAAGGAAGTGATGGACCTGCCCAAGTGGGTCCACGAAGGGCTGATCGCCCGCCTCAAGATCATGGCGGGCATGGACATCGCGGAGAAGCGGCTGCCACAGGACGGCCGGCTCCGCTCGACATCGGAGGACGGCACGGACGTCGACTTCCGCGTGTCGACGCTGCGCACGCTGTTCGGCGAGAAGGTCGTGATGCGCGTGCTCGACCACCGCAAGGGGGTTCCCGCGCTCGAAGAGATCGGCATGTCAGCCGCAGCCCTCGAGGAGGTCCGCCAGTTCCTGCGCCATCAGCACGGCATGATTCTCGTCGTCGGGCCGACCGGCAGCGGCAAGACGACGACGCTGAGCTCGTCGCTGAAGTCGGTGCAGTCGGAGCGCACCAACATCATCACGATCGAAGATCCGATCGAGTATCAGATCCCCGGCGTCAATCAGACGCAGATCAACGAGAAGATCAAGCTCACGTTCGCGAGCGCGCTGCGATCGATTCTGAGACAGGACCCCGACGTCATCCTGCTCGGCGAGATTCGTGACGCGGAAACCGCGAAGATCGCGATGCAGGCGGCGCAGACTGGCCACCTCGTCCTGTCCACCCTGCACACGGACGATGCCCCGTCGGTGGTGACGCGGTTGACCGATATCGGCGCCGAACCGTTCGTGATTGCGTCGGCGCTGGTGGGCGTCGTCGCGCAGCGCCTGGTGCGGCGCCTGTGTATTCATTGCCGGCGTCAGTACACACCGCCGCCCGACGTGCTGCGAGCGCTGAACATTCCGGAGGCCGAAGCGGCTGCGATTCCGTTCTACAAGTCAGTCGGCTGCGATCAGTGCAATCACACCGGCTACCGCGGGCGCATCGGCATTTACGAAGTGATGCGTGTCACCGACAAGCTGCGGCGGCTGATCTCGACCAAGGCGCCCGAGGATCAGATTCGCGAGGCGGCGGTGACGGGCGGCATGATCACGCTCGGCGAGGACGGTCTGGCGAAGGTCAAGAGCGGCGTGACGACGGCCGAGGAGCTGCTGCGCGTCGTGACCGAAGTGCGCGAGATGCGGACGCTGTGCACGCAATGCGGCTGTGCAGTGGGCGTCGATTTCAACGCCTGTCCGCAATGCGGCAAGCGGCTGGGCGGCGGCTGTCCGCACTGCGGCCGCGCGCTGCAGCCAGGCTGGAACTACTGTCCGTACTGTGCACGCAGCACGGAGCCGAAGCGGCCGCAGAAGCGCCTGCGCGATCGCAACGGCCGCGACGCCCGGCGTGAGCTGCCGGCGGGCAACGTCGCCGAATTCAAGAAGTAGGTAGCCCCTGAAAGACTATTACCGGCTCCTGGAGATCGCGGCGACCGCAACCACCGACGAGGTGAAGCGCGCGTTCCGCATGCTGATCGCGCGCTATCACCCGGACAAGGTCCAGCACCTCGGGCAGGAGTTCCAGGCGATGGCGGCCGAGCGCGCCGCGGAGCTGACCGAGGCGTATCGCATCCTGTCGGATGACGGACGCCGCGCCGAATACGATCGCGCGCGCGCCGCGTCCGGCCCGGCGCCGGCGGCGACGTCTGCCACGCCGACGGCGGACGCGTCCACCCCCGTGACCGGCCAGCCCGCTCCACCGCCGGTCGAGCCCGAGCCGCCGCGGGCGCCGGGATCGCAGTTCCAGAAAGAACGCGCGAGCCGCGACGAGTTCGTCCGCAGGGCCACCATCAACCGGCTGCGCAGCGCGATCGAGTCGGTCGACAGCGGATACGACGAGACGCAGGTCAACGGGTTCGACGTTGCGTGGGCGCCGAAGAGCAAACTGTTTTCGCGCGGCAAGGGCCCGCGCCTGCTCGGTCGCTTCGTGGACTGCGTCGATCGCGACGCCGTTGTCGACGCGTGGGCGCAGGCAGGCAAGACCGGCGGGACCACCGACGAAGTATGCGTGCTGCTGATGGGTTCGGCGGTGGCCCCGGCCGGCGAGCTGGCGCGGGCCATCGCGGAGCAGCGCCGGCGCCAGCGCGGCACCAGGCTGACGCTGATCCCGGTGGACGCCCGCAACTGGGAGGCCCACATGCCGCTCGACGCACCCGGCATTGCCAAGACCCTGCTGGCCCGGCTTCGAACCGGGGCATAATTCAAGAGGGCGGGAACACCGACCCGGACGATCTCGTCAGACTCTGAAGCACCTTTATGGCACTCATTGAAACCGTCGATCTCTGGAAAACCTACGTCATGGGCACCGAGGAGATTCACGCGCTGCGCGGCGTGTCGATCTCCATCGAACCGGGCGAGTACGTCGCGATCATGGGACCTTCAGGCTCGGGCAAGTCGACGCTGATGAATCTGATCGGCTGTCTCGATACGCCGAGCAAGGGCTCGTACCTGCTGAACGCGAAGCAAGTCAGCCAGATGAACGACAACGAGCTGGCGCGCATCCGGAACGAGGAGATTGGATTCGTCTTCCAGACATTCAATCTGCTGCCGCGCGCGACCGCGCTGCACAACGTGGAACTGCCGCTGGTGTACGCCGGCGTGCCGGCGAAGGATCGACAGGATCGCGCGAAGGTGGCGTTGCAGAAAGTGGAGCTCGGCGAGCGCATGCTGCATCGGCCGAACGAGCTCTCCGGCGGTCAGCGCCAGCGCGTCGCCATCGCCCGCGCCCTCGTCAACAACCCGTCGATTCTGCTCGCGGACGAGCCGACCGGAAACCTCGATTCGAAGACCGGCGCCGAGATCATGCAGCTCTTCGAACGGCTCCACAAGGCTGGCAACACCATCGTCCTCGTCACCCACGAACCAGACGTCGCCGCGTTTGCGTACCGCACCATCCACATCCGCGACGGACAGGTAGAAAACGACGTCAGAAGAGCTGCGTAAAGTTAAAAGCTAAAAGTCAAAAGTTAAAACCAAAAACACCGGCCCCGGGACGTTGGTCTCTTTCTTCCTGGTTTTGACTTTTAACTTTTGAGTTTTAACTTTAAAGAGCCGCCCAGTGGCCCGCGGCGATCTCTCTGAGCGGTGCCTGGCGGTTCACTGACGCGGGATCCAGAACGATGCGCTGACGCGGCGCGTCAGGGTCCGGCACGGGAATCGCCGACAGCAGCGCCCTGGTGTAGGCGTGCTGCGGCGACGCGAACAAGGCGGCCGTCGGTCCCATCTCGACGATCTTTCCCAGATACATCACCGCGACGCGACCGCAGATGTGCTCGACCAGCCGCAGGTCGTGCGCGATGAACAGATAGGTGAGATTCAGCCGCTGCTGCAGATCC
>Ga0207428_10006268_pt1 | contig 10993 bp, 9 predicted proteins | sample RhiMethybrSRZTD1_FD_187600 | JGI IMG/M metagenome (GOLD analysis project Ga0207428, IMG submission 187600) | Populus rhizosphere microbial communities from Tennessee, USA - Rhizosphere MetaG P. TD hybrid SRZTD1 (SPAdes) (version 3) | ecosystem: Host-associated > Plants > Roots > Rhizosphere >... | reverse complement strand
CCGCGTGGGACTGCGCGTGCTCCTCGAGTCGACCTCGTCGGCCGTCGTGTGGGTCCTCGAGCGCGCCGGCATCAAGCGCTGGGTCAAGCGGGCCATGCGTCGAGGCGCCACCGGAAAGGCCGCCGAGTGAAGTCGGCCCTTCGCGGATTGGCTCACGTCCTCCTCGGGGACTACGAGCTCTACCGCATCTACCGCCGCGACCTCGATCCCGTGGAAACGCCGCCGCCGGCCGGCGTGACGTTCGAGCCCATCCTATCGCCGGACGTTCTCGAATCGAGCCCGGACCCCGATCTCAAGGCGCACGTCGTCTACGCCGGTTTCGGCGCGCACGGATTCGGCGCGTGGTTGGAACGGAAGCTCGTGGGCTCCTGCTGGTACTGGATGCCGGAGCGATATCGGCGGGACCGGAACTTCTGGCCCCTGCGCGACGACGAAGCAAAGCTCGTCCAGATCAGCGTCTCCGCCCTGGCCCAGGGACGGGGCATCGGGGGAGCCCTCATGCACTACGCGGAAGCTCGAATGGCGAGGCTGGGCGTCCATCGGGCGTACGCCCGCATCTGGCACTCGAACGAGCGCTCCATCCAGATGTTCCTGAAAGCGGGATGGGAGCCCGTGGCATCGGTGACGGTGATCCGGCCGCTCGGTCTGCGATTCCGGTTCGTGAAGCGCGCGTCGCGCTGAGCTTCAGTCCGCCGTCGGTTGCCGGCGGATCCGCTGGAGGAAACGCCCCGCGGTATCGAGGAGCTCGCGCTCCGCTCCGTCGGGCTTTCCGGCCAGGCGCCACAGCGTCAGCACCGATCCCGCATAGACGGCTGCCCCGAGCAGGATGAGCGCCAGCATGGAGGGGAGGGACGAGAGCGAGCCCTGCGTCTGTGGCAGGAGCGCCCTCGCTCCGATGACCGCGGCGGCCATGACCGCCGAGCCGACCAGCGGTCGAACGAGGGTCACCAGCAGCACCGTCCAGCGCCCGCCCAGCTCCTTCAGCGCGACCGAGAACCCGGCGACCACCGACACGAGCCCGCCGAACACGAGCCCCCAGGTCGCCGTCGTCAGATCGGTCGTCCAGAGGAGCAGCGCAAAGGCGGGGAAGGCGGTTGCGACGAAGAGCAAGGACAGGGTCGCGATCATCCGCGGCTTTCCCGAGGCCAAAAGGACGGGATCCGTGATGGCCCGGCAGGCCTGGAGCGATCCCAGCGCTCCCAGAATCGGAAGAAGGGGTGTCGACGCGAACCACTTGGCTCCGAGGATGACCGCCACGATCAGGTCCGACAGACACGCGATCCCCACGGCGGTCGGGGTGATGATGAGGAACACGATGGCCGCGACCTTGGTGAAGCCCCAGAGCAGATCCCCCGTGCCGTCCCGGATCTTCACGAACGCCGGATAGATCGCGCGCATGAACGGCATGATCATCTCGGTCGTCGGCAGGTGGGCCACCTCGTTCGCGACCGAGAAGGCCCCGGTCGAGGCGGCGCCGAGGTGCCGGCCGATGAGGGCGTCCTGGCCCCGGTTCGAGACGGCGGTGATCAGGTTGTTCAAGAGGAGCCAGCGTGTGAACTGGAGCATCTCCCGCGCCGCCGACAGGGACCATCGGGGCCGGTACGGGCTCAACACGAAGCCGAGCGTCACCTTCGTGAACGTGAACGTGAACAGTCCCGCCAGGAGCGCGCGGTAATCGCGCCAGACGAACGCGAGCACGATCGTCACCGCCGTCGAGAGGACCTCCGCCGACATCATCATGATGAAGACCGGACGGAAATTCATCTCGCGCTCGAACATGGTCATGCCCGGAAAGTTCTGGACGCCGGTGAGCGCGACCCCGACGGCCAGCACGATGACCACGTTGACGACGCGGGGATCGCCATAGTAGGCCGCGACCACGGGCGCGAGGAGGAGGAGGACCACGGTCGCGATGAAGCTCACGATCTGGTTGATCGTCCACGCGGTGTCGAGGTGAGTCCGATCGATCTCCTTCCGCTGGATGATGGCCTGGTCGAATCCGAACGAGCTGATCGCGTCCAGCACCGCGCCCACCGCCATGCCCATCGCCACGATGCCGAAGTCCTTGGGGGCGAGGATGCGCACGAGGATCAGCGTGCTCACGAGCCCCATGAAGCGCTGGCCGAAGCGGAAGCTGACCGTCCAGGCCATGCCCTTCAGGATCTTGTTCTTGAAGGCGTTCACCACGGGGCTCTTCATGCCTGGTCGGCGCCGGTGGGGGACTGGGTGCGAGTCGGCCCGCGGCCGAAGCGAAGCATCCGCACCAGACCGGCGCGCGCCCCCTGCCGGAACCAGCGCACGTCCCGGTGATCCCGCATGGCATCGGTCCAGTGGAGCTTGTAGGGATCGGGATCTCCCATGAAATCGTGCTCGCGCACGCCGAGCTCGTAGAGATCCTGGAGGATGAGCCAGCGAAGGACGAAGCCCGGCTGCAGGTGGCGCAGCTCCTCGAGAAAGCTCGTCTTGCCGGAGAAGAACCGGTTCTTGTAGTGGAACCCGATGTCGTGCGCGACAGGCCGGTCGCCGAGATAGAGGAGATACAGACGGAGCCATCCGGTCTCGGCGAGTCCGCGCGTGAGGGCGTCGTAGAACACGACCTGGTAGGGATTCGCCGTGATGGACGTTCCCTCGCGCTCCTTCCAGCTCGCGCGCTCGAGCCCAAGGACGATCTCCATCGCTTCCGCGACCTCGGAGGGCTGCGTGATCACGCGAAGCCTCGGCTCGCCCTGTTCCTTGAACTTCTTCGTCCGTGAGCGGATCGACGTGCGACGCTTCGTGCTGAGCGCTGCCCAGAAGTCCTCGAACGTGCCCGGGAGCGGGAGGTAAGGGGATTGCTTCGCCTGGCCCCACTCCAGCCTGGGATCGCCCGAGCGCGTCAGCGCATCGATCTGGCCATAGATGGGGGACTCGTCACTCACGGAGAATCGGAAGACATCCCAGGGCGGAAGGACGTCCTTCGCGGTCTGGAGCGCGTCGTCGAGCGTCTCGAGGGAATTCGTCCGCACCAGGAGGCAGTCATGGGCGCTGTAGACGGAGCCGAGCGGCGAGATCTGCCGCAGCGGCACGCCCCGCAGGCGGGTCTTCTCCACGCGGAGGGGGAGGATGGCCTCGGGCCCGCGGTCCCCGGTGATCCAGACCGCGCGCAGCGGCTCGGACGGAGCCTGGCTCACTGCGAGGGCCCGGTGCCACTCGAAGGTGAGCGACACGTCGGCGCCGCATTCGCTCGCGAGCGCGTTCCATTCGTCCCGGCGCGATGCCCAGGAATCGACGCCGTCCAGGATCTCGATCTTCATCCGAGGCGGCGGGCGAGGAGCGCTTCGAACGCGGGCTTGATGGTCGCGATGTCGTCCGGCGTCAGGTCCTGGTGGACCGGGAGGATCTTGAGCTGGGCCGCCCAGGCGCGCGCGATCGGGAATCCGTCGCGTCCGAGTCCAGGGTGGAGCGCGCGGGCAAAGGTGAAGAGAGGAAGTCCGGCCGAACGCAGCTTGTAGTCGTAGTCGGGGATGCTGCGCACGAGAAACGGGACACCCCAGAGGCAGGAATCCGAGGGCGCCTCTCGAAACGGAAACTCGATCTCAGGCATTCCTCGAAGCGCCTCGCGTATCAGCCCGAAGTTCCGCCGCCTCGACGCCGCGATCGAATCCAGGTCCGCGCTCTCCCAGATCCGCCGGGACGCCGACGAGACGCCCCAACCGGCGCGGTCGAGATCGAGCCCGTGCATCGAAGCTGCGATCTCCGCGGCGACCGAATCGGCCTGCGGCACCTGGACCGGATTCGCGGCCTCACCGTTCGAGGACCGCCACCGCCTCGTCTGCATGGTGCGCTCCGCCGACCGGTACAGCTCTTGGAGTATCGGCATCCGCCTGGGCGGCGCCTCCCGCGGCACCGAGACGTGAAGCGAGCGCCGATGGACCACAAACCCACCATCGGGCGCCGGCAGCATCTTCTTCAGGCTGAAGAGCGCGACGTCGCAGCGCTCCAACCGATCCGGGTGAGCCACGAAGTCCTGGACCGGCAGGGAATGCGTGAAGTTCTCGATCAGGAGGATCTCGCGGTCCCGGCAAAAGCCAGCCAGGCCCGCCGTGTCCTGCCGGTACCCAAAGTAATGAACCGCCACGACCGCCAGGGTCCGATCCGAGGCCAAGGACCGGATCAGCTCGAGATCGGTCCCGGTCAGCGACGGATTGTCGAAGAACCGAACCTTGTAGCCCGCGGCCAGGATCGGCTCCACGAGCGCAATGCAGACAAACGCCGGCACCAGCACCTCGTCCCGACCGGTCCGAGGCAGCCCCTGGAGCATTCTGTAAAGCGCATAACGGGCCGAATGACCGAGCGTAACGTCCCAACCCTCACCCAGCTGAGGAGCCCGGCCCCGAGCACGCCCAGCGAGATCGCCCCAATGAAGCAAAGGCTCCCGCGGAAACAGGAACCGCTCACGGACCTGGGATGGACTCATGGATAGCTCAGCCGGGGCTTCAGGCGAGGACGATGGAAGAAGACGTAACCACGACCAAAAGGATACACGTCCCAGCCCGCAGGTTCAATCCGAAACCCAATCAGGCCAACCAATTGCAAACAATTCGCCTCACAGGGGAGTAGTCGCGAGCCAGGTGGTGCCCAATCGCAAACTATTCGATGTCAACTTCACCCAAGCCACCGTGGAATCGATCTCAATGCCCGTGGTGAAGTTGACATAATAGTTCTTATCCGACAATCCCCGGTACGCCCAAGGGCGCCTACCGCGCTCCCGGCCCACCCAGTCCGCCAACCCCTGCGTCGGATCCTGTATCCGAGGCTCCCTCGCCATCCGGCAACCGGTCCCGGATCTGCTGCGCCAGGGTCGTCAGCTTCTCCAGCACGAACGTCGCATGCCGGGTGTTCTCCTCGATCGCCAGGATGACCTGGATCGACTGGGCCACCCAGATCAGGTTGATGAAGATCAGGAGTCCGGAAGCCGCGTAGCTCAGCCAGAAGACGACTTCCTCCTGATTCCGCTGCAGGAGGAACCGGGCTATCGCGACCGGCGTCACCAGGACCACCAGCCCGAGCACGATCCAGGCGGCCACGTTGAAGGCCCTGGCCAGGCGCCTCAAGAGCCAGAACTTCTTCTCGCCGGGGCTCGCCATCAGAACGGCACCTTCTCGACCGCCTCGCCCAGAACCGGAATTCGGGCCATCTCGCCGGATGCTCCTTTCACAACGCCATAAATGGTTAACGCGAGGATGCTCATCCACAAGATGAACTTGAGGAGCGCCCCCACCAGAAATCCTACGACCGGGATCATGCCGATGGAACGGTCGTAGATCGCGAGCGCGATCGCGATCGCCACCTCGACCAATAGGAGGAGGAAGCCCTGGCGCGCGTGGAATCCGACGTAGCGATTGTCGGGCGCGCCCAGAAGGCCGATGAAGCAGAGCCCTGGCAGGTAGGCCACCGACGCAAGGAGCCGTCCCCGCGCGACCTCGTCATCCGGGACGGCACCCTGCGGCGTGTCGACGTTCACGGCGCACGAATAGCATGCGCTTCGGGGGGCGTCAAGCAAACCGGGCCGCGGGGTCAGGTCGCGGACCAGAGATCGAGCTCCGGATGGGCGCCGGGCGCCGGCAGGGTCAGCCAGCCCGCCGCGGGCACGATCTCCTCGCGCGCGCCGTCCCGCTCGAGCAAGACCCGGAACGCCGTGGGCTCTCCGGCCCGCGCGCCCAGCGCGGGCAGGGGCAGGCGAAGCTCCACCACCTCCGCCGCGGCGTACTCCCCCGCATCGTCTCCAATCGAGCCCCCGCTCCAGGAAGGCGCGCCTTGTCCCGCCTGGAGCGGAACGCGTGCCACGCGTCCCCCGGCGGTTTCGACCCCAATCACGAATCCAAGAGCGGCGCGCGGATCGGCGTCGATCCAGAGGTAGAGGTTGAGTCCATCACCGCCGAAGCGCACGGACCGCGCGACGGCGGACGCTCGGTGCATGGCTCCGCTCTCGCCGGAGGCGCCGTGCTCGACGGCACCCATCCATTCGTAGAAATCGGTGCTCCGTCCATCGATGGTCGGCTTCACGTACGGAAACGCCGACGGAGCATGTCCCGAGACGCCGGCCAGATCGGCTTCAGCCTGATCCGCGTCGAGACGAAGGCTCGACCCGAGGGTCTCGGGAACGGCCACGCCGAGGCGCTCGTACGCACGCCTGAGGCGCGATCGAAAGAGCCGGTCGAAGATCGCCCGATGCGCGCTCGGATGATCGTCCCCGTACCACCAGAACCAGTCGCTCGCCTCGGCGGCGTAGATCTCCTCCATGGCCGCGTCCGTACCGGCTGCGCCCGATCGCCGCGCGTCCTCCACCACGGCGCGCGCGCGCATGAGCTCGGACCACGCGCGATTCTTGTCCCCCTGGCCAATCCAGATTCCGAGATCCGCACGCACCCATCCCCCCACCGGTACGCGCGAGAGCGTCTCGCCGGGGGGCACGCGCTCGATCCCTTCCGACACCGTGACCGCTTCGATCTGGCCATCACGCTCGAGCAGGCCGTAGAGCGCTTCGAGGAACGGACGGCCATCGTCGAGGTAGGACTCCCAGCAGTTCTCCCCGTCCAGGATCACGGGGACGAGAGCAGGTCCGCCACCCAAGGCGGAGCTCCCCGCCACGCGCACCCGCTCGACGAAGTCGCGCGCCGCGTCGTCCGGGTTCCAGCTCGCATACGTGAATCCGATCCGATCGGAGAGCGCTCGGTCGCGGAATACCATGGCGATCGGGCCCCCCGCGGTCTCGACGCGGTACGTGCGGTAGAGCGCGGCGGGCCAGTCGCGCACGGAGCCATCCCGGGCGGCGAGAGCTCCCTGGAGCACGGTCTCGTCGGATAGAGCCCAGGCGAATCCGCCCCTTGCCAGCGCGGCGAGTGCGGCGTCGTTCACGGCGCCTTCGGGGGGCCACGTCCCCCTGGGCAGGGTACCGAAGCGATCTTTATGCGCCCCGCGCGCGCGCGCGATCTGCGCGGCCGCGTCCTCCGGCGCGCGAAACGGCGGGTCCGGCAGCACGGCGCTGCGCGACGCCTCGCGCGGCGCCATCGAGTCGATGAGGAGCGGCAGGATCGGATGGTGGTACGCCGACGTGATGAGCTCCGCCTGCCCGCGCGCCGCCGCCTCCCGATAATCCCCGGCCGCATCGCGCGCGCACGCGACGCCCCAGTCGAGGAGTGTCCCCTTCTCCTCCTCGGTGAATCCCCTCCCCTTCTCCATCAGCGCGCGGAGCGGCGGTGCGTCGCGGAACGTGGGATCGGCCCACGCGAGGTGGAACCACGTCTGGAGGTCCCGGAGATCGTCCGGCGTGAACGCGCCCCCCGCTTCCTTTCGCTCGAAGAGCTCCCGGTAGCGCGCAAACGGATTCAGCATGCGCTCGTGGTTCACGTCGAAGAAGCGGGCAAGCAGGAAGGAGGCTTGCGCGGCGGTGAGCGACGCCGCGGTCGTTCGCGCGACGTCGAGGTACGGGTCGGAGCGTCCCGCCCCGATCGCGTCGAGCTGCTCGAGAAGGACCGGGGTCAGGTTGAACGTGACGTGCACGCGCGGCGTCCGCGCGAGAGCGCGCGCCATGTCACGGTAGTCTTTCGTCGCGTGGAGCCGCGTCCAGGGAAGGAGGTCGGCGCCGGTTTCCGCGTCGTGGTAGCTCGGCTGGTGGAGATGCCACACCAGCGCGAGCAGAATCGGACGCGGCACGAGACCGCGAAGCTAGGGTGCGGTCGGAGCGGCGAGCTCGCCCAGGCGAACGTCGGCGGCGTTCGTGATCGTCGCTTCCGCCTGCGGCAGGAGCGCGATCTGCTTGTAGATCTCGACCGCCTTCGGCGTCTGACCGGCGCGCGCGAGACAGCGCGCCTGGCCCAGCATCGCACGGCCGCGGAGATTGTCCGTGTCCGAGCGTTCCGCGGACGACGCGAACGCGTTCGCGGCCGGGCCGAACTGCCCCGCATCCTCGAGCGCGGACGCGAGCGCGAGATAGCCGATCCGCTGGCGATCCTTGCTGCCGGCCTTGTCGATGTACTTCTGGTACCACGTCGCGGCGTCGCTGGGCTTCCCCTGCGACGCGTAGCTGTCGCCGAGAAGGAGCATGGCGTCGCGCGCGGCGGCCGTTCCCGGCTCGTTGTCGACGATCTCCTTGAGGATCGGAGCGGCGCTCACGTAGTCCCCCTGCATCGCCGCCAGATTCGCGCGGAAGAGGTCTCCGGAGGCCTTCGCTTCGGCCTTGGACCGGGCCTGCATCATGAAGAAGCCGAGGAGCGCGAGAAGAGCGAGCACGCCGATCCCGACGAGGATCCGGTTGCCGTGCCGCTCCCACTGGGCGGTGGCTCTGAAAGCGGCGGTCACGAGCGGGTCTTCCTTCATCTGCCGCTTCGTGATCTTTTGATGCTTCACGAGATGGGTCGACAAAGATTCCTCCTGAACGGGTGAGCGGATGATTTTACGCGTTCCGCCAGGCCGCGTCAAACGCGCCGGCGAGCCCGCGCGGGCCTCGCCGAAGGCGAAGGCTTTCCGTCCGGAACGACGGAGAGGAGGGCGACGGCGACGAGCCTGGCCTCCGTATCCAGGAGGCGCTGACGCACCGCCGCCGAGAGCTTCCGCTCCCAGTCCTCCTTGAGCTGCAAGATCCGCCCCGCTTCGCGCCCTTCCCCGCGCTTTCTCCGTCCGGTCCGCTCCTCGGCGATGAGGGAGCGGTAGTGGATGCTGAGGGTTCGCATCTCGCGATTCAGCTCCCGGCGCATGCGGTCCTCGTGGGGCTGCAGCTTCCGCCTGATGCGCGATTCGAGGAGCCTCAGTCCCCGCATCCAGGCTCCCGCGAGGAGCTCGGGGTCCGGCGACGGCAGATCCTCGTCGGATGGGTTCACGAAGGCGGTATCCGTCGGCGCCGTCACGCCTCCTGACGGTCCCACGGGAAGCCGCTGCACCAGGAGCTCCTCGGGAAGCTCGTCCGTTCCGTACCGGATCCGCCAGTGGAGCCGCACCCACGTCCTCACGACCGCCCCGTCACGCGCGGGGCGGGGCGTGTGCGCGACGAGCCGGACCACCTCGCCGCGCGAGCGGCCGAGGAGGAGGATCCGCTCGGTGAGCCCGGCGTCCATCTCCGCGCCGCGCGCGGCGCGGCCGGCGGGAGCGGCGACCAGCCGCACGCTCTCGGTCCCCAGCACTCCCGCGAGCTCCGGCGGGAGCGACGCCTCCCAGACGGTGCCCCGCTTCGCGATCGTGGCGCCGCGCGCCTCGAGAATCGCCGCGAGGATCTCCGGGAGCTCGCTCCTTCCCTCGCCGCGCTTACGACGGGTCATGGTCCACGCCGTCGAGGAGGCGGCGGTCCAGCTCCTCGACCGCGTCGTAGCGCTTGCGGCCGACCAGGAGCGCCACGCCGAGCTTCCCGAACTCGCGGTCGAGCTCGCGATCGCCGCGCGCGCCGGCCCAGATCGAGAAGACCGCGTCCTCGAAGGAGCCGGCCTCCGCGTACGGACCGAGCACCATGTCGAGATCGCCGATCACCGACCGGAACATGTTGATCTTCTCGTGCACGATCTCGAGCACGTAGGACTCGACCGTCTGGCGCGCGGTGAAGTTGTAGACGTGCACGTCGTGCTGCTGCCCCAGCCGGTGGAGGCGGCCGATCCGCTGCTCGATCCGCATCGGATTCCATGGGAGGTCGTAGTTCACGAGGAGCCGGCAGAACTGGAGGTTTCGTCCTTCGCCCCCCGCCTCCGTGCTCACGAGGACGCGCGCGCGATCCCGGAACTGGGCGATGGCGGCCTCCTTCTCGCGCAGCGTGAGCGCGCCGTGGAAGACCGCGGTGCGGATCCCGAGCGCGCGGATCGAGCGCGCCAGGAACTCGAGGGTGGCGCGGAACTGGGTGAAGATGACGACCTTCTCGCGCGAGGAGCCGAGGAGACGGGTCACGCCTTCGAACTTGGCGTTCGTGTCGACCGCGCGGGCGCGCACAAGGAGATCCTCGAGCTCGGCACGCGCCGGACCTGGCGATTCGCGCGCGAGGAGCTTCCCCAGGGTCGGGATCGCGGCGAAGGAGCTCGATCCGATCTCCTTTTGCAGCGTGAGGAGCGTGAGCTTGATGGCTCCCCGCTTGTGTTCCTTCTGCCCCTGGATCAGCCGTCGGACGAGCCGCGTCACGTCGTCGTAGATCTCCCGCTCCGGAAGGCTCAGGTCGAAGTGGACGTTCGTCACCTCGCGCTTCGGGAAGCGGATCGACGTGCTCGCGCGCGTGGTCCTGATCATGGTCTCCCCGAGCAGCGTGGCGAGCCGGCCCGTGTTCTGCGGCATCCGGCGGTCGCCCCGGCGCATGAACTCGCGCCCGAACGTGCGGTAGGTGCCGAGGAGCCCGGGACGGAGGAGCTGGACCAGGTTGTAGAGCTCGTGGAGATCGTTCTGCACGGGCGTCGCGGTGAGGAGGAGGAGGTAACGCGGCGCGAGCCGATCGAGGAACTTCCAGGCGAGGGTCTTCTGGTTCTTCAACCGGTGCGCCTCGTCCACGACCACGAGATCGAACGCAGCCGAGGCCACCTTGTCCCGATGGCGGAGGAGCTTCGCCGTGTCCATCGACGCGAGGACGAGCGGCTCCTCCCACCAGGCCGTTCCGTGCTTCAGGATCGCGAACTCGAGATCGAACTTCCGGCGGAGCTCCTGGTCCCACTGCTCCACCAAAGACGCGGGGACGAGGATGAGCGCGCGCTGCACGAGCCCGCGGAGGAGGTACTCCTTGAGCACGAGCCCGGCTTCGATCGTCTTCCCCAGCCCCACTTCGTCGGCCAGGAGCGCGCGGCCGCGCATGCGCCGGAGCACCGTGACGCACGCCTGGGTCTGGTGCTCGTACTTCTGGACGTCGTGGAGCCGCTCGAGACAGAGGAGTCGGTCGAATCCACGATGGAGGGTGTACTTCTCCACCCGGAGCCGGATCTCGTGGTCGAGCGCCGCGTCGTAGGGGCCGGACACCAAACGCTGGAAGAGCTCGTCCGCGCCCGGTGCGATCCGG
>Ga0207428_10006267_pt1 | contig 10993 bp, 10 predicted proteins | sample RhiMethybrSRZTD1_FD_187600 | JGI IMG/M metagenome (GOLD analysis project Ga0207428, IMG submission 187600) | Populus rhizosphere microbial communities from Tennessee, USA - Rhizosphere MetaG P. TD hybrid SRZTD1 (SPAdes) (version 3) | ecosystem: Host-associated > Plants > Roots > Rhizosphere >... | reverse complement strand
GACGGCGTCGGCGAACGGCACGACCTCCTGGGGACCGAAGAACGCGGCTCGAGGCGGTAGCTCGAGCGACCCCCAGGGCGGCGGAGGCGTGAACGGCCGTTTCGGGTGTTCGTGCTCGGCACCCAGGGTCTCGACCGCGTGTCGCAGGGCGGTCACCAGCCGCCTCGCACTGTCGACTGCGTTCTCACCGGCACCGAACACGGCCACGATGACGTTTTCGGACTCCAGCTCGAGGTTCACATCGTCGAGCTCCCGCATGAGCTTCGCGAGGCGGATTCCGGTGCTGCCGGTGCCGCGGACGTCGACCGCGAGGCGCAGTGGATCCCAGTCGTGGACTCCTGGGCGCCCGATGAGCCGCTCGTCGAGCACGTCGAGTCCCGGGATCCCCCGGATCGCCTCACGCGCCTGCTCGACCCCGGCGACCGTCTCGGCGAGCAGCTTCGCGCCGCGAACCACCGCCTGCCGTCGTGCGGCATCGAGCGACGCGGTCAGGAGTGCGCTAGGGCTGGTGGACTCCGTCAGCGTCACGCAGCGGTCGACCACGTCGGCGTCGATGAGCTCGTCGCGGCCGAGATGGAGGATCGCGGACTGGGTGAGGCTGCCGAACAGCTTGTGGACCGATGAGAGGACGACATCGGCGTCGCACTCCAGCGCGCTCTTTGGCAGCTCATCGGAAAAGCGCAGGTGGACACCCCAAGCCTCGTCGACGATCAGCGGCACGCCCCGTTCGTGAGCGACCTCGGCCAGTCCCCGCACGTCCGCCACCGCGCCGAAGTAGGTGGGTGAGACGGTGAGCGCCGCCACCGCGTCGGGGGCGCGGTCGAGCGCGCCCGCCAGTGCCTCCGGGGTCAAGCAGTGGGCGATGCCGAGCTCGGCATCGAGCTCGGGTGCGACGAACGCCGGCTCCAGGCCCGCCAGCACGATCCCGTCGATGGTGCTCGAGTGCACGTTGCGCTGCGCGACCACCCTGCGCCCGGAGTGCCGCATCGCGAGACAGGCGGCGTGGTTTCCCTGCGAGGCGCCGCTGATCAGGAACCAGCTGCGCCGGGCTCCCCACGCCTGCGCCGCCAGTCGCTGCGCCCGCTGAAACGGCGAATCCGGGCCCACGTCGACGCCCTCGATGCCGGCCGGGATGTCGATCTCGAACGCGACCTCGCGGAGGGCGGCGACGAGCTCGGGGTCCGCGCCCTCGCCGCCCTTGTGGCCGGGCACGTGAAAGCGGCCGGGATCCCGCGCCGCGTAGGCGATGATTGCCTCCAGATACGGCGCCTCGGTCTGATCCAGCGCCCCATCCCGCGCGGTTTCCCCGGATGACTGAACCATCTCGCCGGACATGGTCCAAGGGACACTAGCCGCGCAGCGCCGGCCGCCGCTGGGCTGAGCCCAAAGGCGGTCGGGTGGCTCCCAGACCACTCCGGTGACGAGACTGGGCCCCTTGGTAGCCTTCGCGGCGCCGGGCCCGATGAGCGACGACGACCAACCTCCGAGTACGCGGCCGCATAGGGCAACACTCTGCCCGCGGACGGCGCTGACCGGGCCATGAGCGTTCTCCTCCTAGTCCTGCTGGTCCTGCTCGTCCTGCTGAACGGCCTGTTCGTGGCCGCGGAGTTCGCCCTCGTACGCGCACGCCGGTCGCGGATCGAGACGATGGCGCGGGAGGGCGTACGCGGAGCGGATTCGGCGCTCACCGAGCTCGGGCGCCTCGACGAGTTTCTGTCCGCATGCCAGGTCGGGATCACGATGGCCTCGATCGCAATCGGCTTCCTGGGAGAGCCGTCGCTGGCGCACCTGATCGAACCGATCTTCGGCGGCCTGTCGCACGGCGTGGCGGTCGCCATCTCAGTCGCGATCGCGTATGCGCTCGTCACCTCGATCCACATCTCGATCGGCGAGCAGGTGCCCAAGATGCTCGCGATCACGAACGCCGAGGGGACCCTGCGTGGACTGTCTCGGCCGCTCGCCCTCTTTCGCGCGGCGAGCGCGCCGTTCACCGTCGCGCTGACGAAGCTCTCGAACGCGATCGTGAGGTTGTTCGGCGTCAGGCCCGAGCGGCTGGAGGAGCAGTTCGCCGAGGAGGACGTCAAGGCGATCATCCGGCAATCGGCGACCGGCGGAAGCTTGGACGCCGAGGAGGCCGGCCACCTGGTCGGCGTCTTCCACCTCCACGAGCAGCAGGCCCGCGAGGTGATGACTCCCATCCCGGCGGTCGTCACGGTGAACGCCGGCGAGTCCGTCGAGGACGCGCTGCAGCGCTGCGTCAGCTCCGGCCACACCCGGCTGATCGTGATCGAGGACGACAATCCCGACCGCGTCCGCGGCGTCGTCCACAACAACAGCCTCGTCCGGCTCTACATGAACGCCGGCGCCGACACCTCGATCGAGCCCGCGATTCGCGAGGTCCCGATCTTCCCCGAGACCAAGCCGCTCGACGACCTCCTCGCCGAGCTCCAGCGCCAGCGCAGCTCGATCGCGGTGGTCTCCGACGAGTACGGGCGCACGGTCGGCATCGTCACCGTCGAGGACATCCTCGAGGAGGTCGTCGGGGAGATCGAGGACGAGACGGATCCCCGCGCGGCGTCGGTCCGCAAGCTCACGGACGGCGACTGGTACGTGCGCGGCCACGTCTCGCTCGGCGATCTCGAGGACGTGGGCATCCAGCTGCCGGTCTCATCCGACGCGTTCAACTCGATCGGGGGCTACGTGTTCTCCGAGCTCGGGCGCCTCCCGAAACGGGGCGACCGGATCACGGCCAACGGCTACGAGATCAGGGTCGAGTCGGTGCGCGAGAACCGCATCGTCGCCGTCCGCATCCACGAACCGGCGCGGTCGGCCCCAGCGCGCGCCGACGAGCGCTCGGCCCCCGCGTAGAGACCCCGGGCGAAGCTGCTCGCGATCGCGCTAGATGCGGAAATCGGGGGCGGTGCTTCCGTCCGTGCGCGGCTCTAGCTTGCCGGTCATCCGGCACTAACGAAGGGGCAGCCATGTGGGTCGTGAAGCTCACGGATAAGCAACTGGAGGTCCTCAGGGCGGTGCTTCGCGCCGAGGAGCATCTGGGGCCGGCCCTCCGCGGAGCGCTGGAGGCGCTCGACCTCGCACGCTGGGACGAGCTCCCCGACGCTCACCTTCCCTGGGAGGACGTGACCGAGACGGCTCGCCGTCAGGGGATCTCCGAGGCCGACGTGATCTGGGACCTGGCGGGCAAGCGCAAGCGCACCGCGGCATGACCTGGGGCGGCTTCGCCGCCTGATGACGCTCTCAGCGGCGGGGCCGCCGCCCGGCGTTCGCGTTCAGCTGTAGTCGTAGAACCCGCTGCCGCTCTTGCGGCCGAGCTTGCTCTCCCCGATCAACTCCTCGATGCGTCCCGGCGCCTGGTAGCGCTCCTCCCCGGTGTCGTCGAAGAGGCTCTGCCCGATCGCGGCCGCGACGTCGAGGCCGATGAAGTCGAGCAGGCGCAGCGGCCCCATCGGGTGGCCAGCGCCGAGATGCATGCACGCGTCGACGTCGCCGACCGGCATCCCGGTTCGCTCGAGCAGGCGCACCGCGTCGAACAGATAGGGGAAGAGCAGCCGGTTGACCACGAACCCCGGCTGATCGGGAACCGGGACGGGCGTCTTTTGAAGCGCTGCGCACCAGGCCTCGGCGCGGGCGGCGACGCCGGCCCGCAGGCCATCCGGGAAGCACAGCTCGACGAGCTCCATCCGCTGCACCGGATTGAAGACGTGAAGACCAAAGAGGCGGTCGACATGACCGCTTCGCTCCGCCAGCTCGCGGACCGGGAGCGAGGAGGTCGTCGTGGCCAGGTCGGCGTCGCCGCTCTCGCCGAGGCCCCGCAGCAGCTCGACCTTGACCTCGAGGTCCTCCTTGACCGACTCGACGACCACGTCGCAGTCCCCGAGGTCCGCGATCTCGGTGGTGACCCGAATCCTCCGCGAGACGGCGCCCTCGAACTTGCCGCACTCCGCCTCGGCGCGCTCCTCCGCCCGCCAGGCCGACTGGTCGCTGCGCGCCCACAGGCGCACGTCGCCAAGCGCGCTCGCGATCGCGGCGATCCCGCACGCCATCGCGCCGCTGCCCGCGATCCCCGGGCGCGCGTATCCCTCTGACCGATTCACCCGCCCGGCTTAGTATCACGCGCGTCATTTGGGCGGCGCAGCTCCGGGAGGCCTACCGGAGGCCTACCGGAGGCCTACCGCCAGGTGGCGCGCGTCCCTCCGTACCCTGAGGGCATGGAGCAGCGGGCTCAGAGGCTGCGCCGGCCTGTGTTCGGCGCGGCGGCGGGCATCGTCGTCGCCGTGATGGTGCTCGGCGCATTCTCGATGTGGACCGTGATCCCGTTCGGCTGGATCTGGATCGGCTCGAAGGTCTCGCAGACGCAACAGCCCTCGGGCGGCCCCTACATGGTGGTGTTCGTGGGAATCGTGGTCTCCATCTGCGCCATGGCATGGATCCTCGCGCGCCTCAATGGCATCTACGTCCGCATCACCGGGAGCAGCCGGCTGCCCCGCCACTACCTGCCGGCCTGGAAGAAGAGCCTCAGCGACGAGCGGGCAAGCCCCCAGGGCCCGTCCGTCCTCGAAGGCGGTGATCCTCGCGTCGGTGCTGCTCGCCGGGGTGGCGATGGCGATCTGGTTCTTCATCGCCGCCGGCTCGCCCATACCCAGTCAGTAGCCCTCCTCCGCATCGCGGCTCTGGTGGCTTCGGGTGACGCTCCGAGTGCCCTCGATGGCATGGATATGCGGTAAAAGCGGCTGGTTGACTCGCCAGTCAACCGATCGAGTACCCTCACCCCCAACGCAATGAGTCGAGCGAATGGAGGCTGATCCGGCGATGGCGAGCAACGGCAACTTCCAGGGTCGCGAGGTAGTGATCGTCGAGGCGACCAGGACCCCGATCGGCCGCGGCCACAAGGAGAAGGGCTACTACAAGGACGTCCATCCGTCGACGCTGCTCGCCACCACCTACAAGGAGCTCATCGACCGCTCCGGCATCGAGCCCTCCGAGGTCGAGGACGTCGTCACCGGTTGCGTGCAGCAGTTCGGCGAACAGGCCCTCAACATCGGCCGCAACGCCTGGCTCGAGGCTGGTTTTCCCGTCGAGACGCCCGCGACGACGATCGACCGCCAGTGCGGATCCGCCCAGCAGGCCGTCAACTTCGCCGCCGCGCTCGTCGCCTCGGGCGTGCACGACGCCGTGATCGGGAGCGGGGTCGAGCACATGGGGCACATCTCCTTCGCGGACAGCATGTCGGTGCAGCAGGAGCACGGATTCGCCTTCTCGCCGCAGCTCATGGAGCGCTATCAGCTCGTCCCGCAGGGGATCTCGGCCGAGATGATCGCCGACAAGTGGGAGATCCCTCGCTCGGAGCTCGACGAGATCGGCCTGCGCTCCCATCAGCTCGCCGCGAAGGCAACCGACGAGGGCCGTTTCGAGCGAGAGATCATCCCGTTCTCCGTCAACGGCGACACCTATGTCACCGATCAGGGCATACGCCCCGATACCTCCCTCGAGAAGCTCGCCGAGCTAAAGCCAGCGTTCAAGGAGGACGGCAGGATCACCGCGGGAAACTCCTCGCAGATCTCCGATGGCGCCGCGGCCGTCCTGGTCATGACGCGCGAGAAGGCCGGCGAGCTCGGGCTTGAGCCACGTGCCAGGATCGCCGACCAGACGACGGTCGGCGTCGACCCGGTGATCATGCTCACCGGACCCATTCCCGCCACGAACAAGCTCCTCGATCGCAACGGGATGAAGATCTCCGACATCGACCTGATCGAGATCAACGAGGCGTTCGCGTCGGTGGTGGCGGCATGGCGCCGCGAGATCGAGCCCGACATGGATCGCGTCAACGTGAACGGCGGCGCGATCGCGCTTGGACATCCGCTGGGGTCGACGGGCGCGAGGCTCATCACGACGCTCCTCCACGAGCTGGAGCGATCCGACAAGGAGTGGGGTCTCGTGACGATGTGCTGCGGCGGCGGACTCGGCACCGGCACGCTGATCCAGCGGATCTAGGCTCGCCTCACGAAACGGGCTCGCGCCCCGTTTGGTCACCGATGACGCGCAGGCCCGCCGGTGCGCACGCTCGCGTGGATGCTCAGGGTCTCAGCGAGGCCGACCAGCACCTGCGCTCGGTCGACCACGTCATGCGCCGGATCATCGATGAGCGCGGACCCATCGACCCCGAGACCGACCGCCGTGGAAGCCGCCCCGATCCGTACCAGGCGCTCGCCCGCGCGATCGTCGGCCAGCAGCTCTCGACGAAGGCGGCGCGCTCGATCTGGGAGCGGCTGGTGGAGATCCTCGGCGGGACGTTCCCGGAGCCATCCGGGTTGCTGGCCGTCGATGCGGAGTCGATCCGCGCCGCCGGCCTGTCCCGGTCGAAGGTCAACTTCCTGCGCGACCTCGCCGAGCGGGTCGAAGACGGGCGGCTCGACCTAAAACGCCTGATGGAGTTGCCCGACGAGGACGTCGTGGCGACCCTGACGGAGATCAAGGGCGTGGGGCCGTGGACGGCGGAGATGTTCCTCATCTTCCACCTCGGTCGCCCGGATGTGATGTCAGCCGGGGACCTGGGGATCAGGCGGGCCGTTCAGATCGAATACGGGCTGGACGAGCTCCCGGGCCCGACGGATCTGGAGCGCATCGCGGAGCCATGGCGGCCCCACCGCACGCTCGCGTGCCTGTATCTGTGGCGCTCGCTGGACAACGCTCCAGCCTGAGGTCGCAACTGCGACGGCCGGCCAGCGTGATCGCTACGGTTCCGCGTTCGCCGGACGGCGGAATCGAACGACAAAGGAGCCAGCACAAATGCGACTACGACTTGCCGCCCCACTTGTGGCGGCGCTCGCCGGCATCGTGGCCCTCGTGGGATGCGGGGGCAGCGACTCCACGACGGGCACGACGAGCGAGACCCTGACCAAGAGCGAGTTCGTGGCGAAGGCCAATGCGATCTGCGCCAAGGGCAACAAGGAGATCAGGACGGCGGGCCAGAAGCTCTTCAGCAGCGGCCAGGCGCCGAGCCCGGCCGCGCAGGAGAAGTTCGTGACCGCCACCGTCATCCCGAGCATTCAGCAGCAGGTCGATGGGGTTGACGCACTTCCGGCGCCCGCGGGCGACGAACAGCAGGTCCAGGCGATCGTGGATGCCGCCCATTCCGCGTTGGCCAAGGTCAAGAAGAATCCGAGCCTGATCACGCAACAGGGGCAGAGCGACCCGTTCGCCAAGGCCGACAAGCTGACCAACTCATACGGGCTGACGCAGTGCGGATGAGCAACGCGTAGAGGCCGACCTACTCCTCAGGGAGCCTGCCGCCGACGAACTGCACGACGCCCGCGAGGCGCTGGCGGATGTTGGCGAACCCGCGCTCCTGGAGCGCGCGAACGATCTCCTCGCCCTCGAACATCCGCATCCCGCTGACGCGCTCGACGATCGGCTTGAGCGGCGGCGGCGTGACCTGGCGTCGGATTGAGGTCATCAGCGCGATGCGCCCGCCCGGGCGGAGCACTCGGCGCATCTGGTCCAGTCCGGCGAAGGGGTCCGCGAACAGGTGCAGGGCCGCGAAGCAACACACCGCGTCGAAGGTGGCATCACGAAACGGAAGCTCCGTTGCGTCGCCCCGAATGAGCGCCAGATTCGAATCCGGCTCCCGACGGCCGCCGGGCCCGGTTTCCTCACCGGCATGCCGTCCAGGCTCACGCGACGGCCCGGCGGGGACCAGCTCCGCAACACCGCGTTCGAGCATCGTCCGCGAGGCGTCGATCCCGATCACCAGCCCGGCGTCCCCCACCGCCCTGGCGAACTCGCGCGAGAAGTTCCCCGGGCCACAGGCCACGTCGAGCACCACATCGCCCGGGCTCAGCCCCAGCAACAGCCGGGCGATGCGAACCTCCTCGGCCATCCCGGGGCCCGTCAGGCCTTTGGCCACGCGAGCCAGAGCGGGCCGCCAGTACCGCTCGTAGATCGCCGGGACGAGGCTCGTCGTCATCAGGTCCTGGGTGGCTCCCGTGGATTCCAGATCTCCGGCGAGCAGATCGAGATAACCGCGTTCCGTCGCCTCCGGTCGCTCGGCGATGGCCCGCGCATCCGGCGTGAGGAGGTCGCGGGCGCGCCGCAAGCCCGCTCCCTCCGGGGGCGGGACAGTTGTCATCAATGCGCGGACGGGGCGCCCGGTCCAACCCCGCGGGGCTCGCCGGAGTGCTGCGCGAGCTCCTCGAGCCGCGCGATGTGGCGCTCGCCCTCGACCCTGACCGGGTCGTCGGGCGGCAGGTCGACGATCAAGCGGCGGATCCGGTTGCGGATCTGAAGCGCGAAGTGGGGCGTCGCCGGACCGGCGAGCGCGCGGATGTCCTCGATCGTGACCCGACGGCCGGGCGCCAGCCGGTCGGGACGCTCGGCCTCGCTCATCCGCCTGCGGCTCTCGCTGTGATCATTTCTTGCCGCCCCCCTTCTTCTTTCCGGGCCCGGACGGTGGAGGCTTCACGCTCGTTCCGGTACCGGACCTTACCGGCGCGACCTCTGCCAGATCGTCGACCTGAGCCTGGAATCCGACCGAGATCGTCCCTTCGTCGCCGATGATCCAGATGTGGTTGTACACGGCGCGGGTGGGGTCGGTGATGTAGCCCGGCTTGATGTCGAGCAGGTAGCCGCGGAGCGCGTCCGGTACATGGCGTGGATCGTCGGTGACCAGGAGCGGGCCCCAGTTGCCGCTCGCCGAGAGGGGTGACGCCGCCGCGGCGTCGAGCGGGTCGGCGTCGGAGGCGATCACGAGGCCGTGGCCGGGATCAGTGATGTTCCAGCCGAAGGTGCCGGCGTCGTAGCGCGCGAAGTCGATCGCGTTCTGGACCGGATCGGAATCGCCGATCCGCGTCGGCGCCTTCGCCACCTCCTCGACCTGCTGCAGCGCCTTGTCCGAGATGGCGGAGGACGGCCCGAGCGCGAACACGTCGGCGCCCTCGTCCCGTTTCAGCGCGTCCATCGTCGGCTTCGGGACGGAGTCCTTGCCCGTGAACAGAACCGGCTCGCCCGACCGGGCAGCCCAGGACGCCGCCGGCATCGCATAGCGCGACTGCACGGAGCTCACCAGCAGCACGTCCTTGGGCGTGGTCCCGGTCAGCTTCTGCCGCAGGGCGTCGACCGCGGCGGCGATCGCCGCGGGGCTATTGCCCGTGACCCGCTGAGTCTCGAGACCAGCCGGCGTATCGGTCTCTCCGATCCGAAAGAGCTGCGCCCCGTGGGTGGTGGCTGACCCGCCGGGCCCGAGCGCCTTCAGGGCGTCGGCCGTGAGGCCCGGAACGCCGTCGTGCATGGAGATCAGCACCGGCGCGCTGATGGGCGGCCCAGCGAGGCTCGCCGCGGCGATGCCGGACTGCCAGTCCTTGTCGTCCACGAGCGAGACCGCGTCCGGCCCGGCGACTCCGCCGGTCGACGGGAAGACCGCCAGGGCGACCGCGGCGGCGTCGGCCACGGGATCGGCGCCCGAGACGCGGGTCGTGTTCTTGGTCGCGAATTCCGGGAACCCCAGGCCCTGCGCCGCCTTGGGCTGGGGGCGCTTCGTATGGACCACGATCCTCGGTGCCGGCGGAGGTGCCGACGCCTGCTTGGGCTCCCCATTGAGCGCGTCGCCGAGGAGGTACGCGCCGATGCCGACCCCGGCCAGGACGGCCAGGGCGCCCGCCCCGATCGCAACCCGCCGCTTCCCGTCGCTCCACACGGCTGGAACGGTAATCCACGGCACCCCCGACCCACCGAGTCCATTCGGTCGCCGCGGCGGGGCCCACTCGCTCGAACGGTGCAAAACCCGCGTTGGGCGCGGTTTTTGCACCTTTCGTCGGGTGGCTGGTGTCCGATCCGGCGGGCGCAGGGGGTAGACTGCCGCCTGGTTGACTGACCAGTCAATCACTCACGATCACGGAGGGTTTAGATGGACTTCGGACTGACCGACGATCAACGCGAGTTCAAGGCGCTCTGTCGCGAGTTCGCGACCGAGGTGATCCGGCCGGTGGCAGCGAAGCACGACGCCGAGGAATCGACGCCGTGGGGGGTCATCCAGGCAGCTCGTGAGTGGGGGCTCGACGGGATCGACCACCTGCAGCGCCTCGGGAGCGATCCCGACGGCCAGTTCTCCGTGATCTATGCCGAGGAGCTTCACTGGGGTTGCGCCGGGATTGCCCTCGCGATCTCCGGATCGACCCTGGCCGCCGCCGGTCTGGCTGCCTCGGGAACGCCGGAGCAGATCGCCCGGTGGGTTCCGGAGTGCTTCGGCTCCGGCGATGAGATCAATCTCGGCGCCTACGCGGTGACCGAGCCCCAGGCGGGCTCCGACGTCAAGAGCCTTCGCACCACCGCCAAGCGCGACGGGGACGAGTGGGTCCTGAACGGGACGAAGGTATTCATCACGAACGGGGGAATCGCCGACGTGCACGTGATCGTGGCGACGGTCGATCCGGACCTCGGTCACCGCGGCCAGGCCTCGTTCGTCGTGCCGAAGGGCACGCCCGGGCTGAGGCAGGGCAAGAAGGAATCGAAGCTCGGGATCCGCGCCTCGCACACCGCCGAGGTGATCCTCGACGACTGCCGGATACCACTCGAGAACCTGCTCGGGGGCATGGACAAGCTCGAGCGCAAGCTGGAGCGCGCCCGCTCCGGCCAGTCAAGCGGCCGGGCGTCCAACGCACTGGCGACCTTCGAGCTCACCCGACCGGTCGTCGGGGCATCCGCAATCGGGATCGCACAGGCCGCGTACGAGTGGACGCTTGGTCATCTCGACGGCGGCGCGGTCCAGGACCCGCTGGCCGACCTGCTCGACCAGAGCTCGACCGCGGGCAGATCGGCGCATGAGCGACAGGGCATCCAGCAGCCGCTCGCGGACATCGCAACGGAGATCGAGGGGGCGCGCCTGCTTATCCAGCGCGCGTCCTGGATGGGCCGCAACGGGATCCCGATGACCGGTGGGCAGGGCTCGATGTCCAAGCTGAAGGGCGGCGATGTCGCCATGTGG
>Ga0207428_10006266_pt1 | contig 10993 bp, 7 predicted proteins | sample RhiMethybrSRZTD1_FD_187600 | JGI IMG/M metagenome (GOLD analysis project Ga0207428, IMG submission 187600) | Populus rhizosphere microbial communities from Tennessee, USA - Rhizosphere MetaG P. TD hybrid SRZTD1 (SPAdes) (version 3) | ecosystem: Host-associated > Plants > Roots > Rhizosphere >... | reverse complement strand
TTTAACGAAAATAGCAAGCTGGCCCAAGTCTGTGATAATATAGTACATCCAAAAATAGAAAGGGCAAATACACCGACGGCGGGCTTTGGAAGTTTTGTTGCAAATGTAGTAACGTGTTTACAAGTAGCCGGCATAACTGTGCCCAAGAAATTTGATGTATGGTACAAAAATGCTGTAAAACTATCACAAAATGTCCTGGAATCTATGATACTGCCTGACGACACATTATTTGTACTTGGTAACAACACGCTCTATCCGCTTGCGCTGTATGCATCATTACAAATGGCGGAGTTTTTTGGTACTACTGCTGTATCACATAAATTGGAAGAGTTTTGCCACTCGCCTATATTTGGATTAAAGAAAACTCACCATGTATGGATTCTTGGTCAGAAAGAGGAATTCGTGCCCACGAGGATGAGCAAATTGGTAGGACGGCAAATTTCTTACTTTGAGCTTTATAATGAAGATATTGTCTCACAAATATTTGAATCAATATTTTTTGTGCAAAATCTCATTTTGCTCATGGCCGAAAAGCACGGGTATACTGAACTAACATACATTATGATGAAGGACGTCCTTAAGGTATCATCAGATATTATTTACTTCAACGAAGCAATATGATAAAAAAGAAGTATGTAGATATGTTGCATTGAGAATTCTTTCATTTAGCCTCAGTTTGAAACTAGAAGAAACTTTCAAGCTGTAACACTTTAATAAAGATAATGCCTTTTACCGGGTCTTCGCAACTGGAACGCATGACACAGACTCCGAAAGGTTCTATGATTCGTCAACCACGCTAGATAATCCTGAAGACTACAACGACCTAGGCCAACTGGTGCATGATATATAAAATGGTGACCCGGATGCAGATAGGATCTCCGAAGGCTTTCCAAAATTCAGAAGTTTACAAGGCCACAGACGAACAAATCCAAGCTTGCATAGACTTTGCTGGAAAGATAGGGAAAAACCTTGACGACAGCGAGATAGTGCATTGCTCTGAAGACTCAAATTATTTCAAAAAATAATTTTACTCTGCCACGATATCTAACCCTTGGCAAAATTTGTTTTAACAAATTAGACGGTGGATTATCTTTCTGCAATAAATGTAGCTTGAAAAAACCCTAGTTGTTAATCCTGCACATTCCCCACAAATTTGCTCAACCTGTTGAATCAGGCTCAAACATGAAACGCCTCTGTTTTTGTAAGATGATATAAAATCTTAATAAAATCCTTGTTAACTATTACTTGCACGGCAAATGCTAGAACTGATTTCTTTGATATTGACGCTTTTTGTGTTAGCTTATGTCGTTAGAACGCTCATCTTTCTATATAGGGCTTGGGCATACAGTTTTTTGTCAGGGCAGATAGCTATTTCAACCCCTGCTTTATCACCCTTAATTACTTTAGCTCCGGATAAAATACATTCTATTACTCCTACTGAGAATCTAGTTTTTCACGATAGCAATGTCAAACAAACTGCCATATGCACCCACATTGAATCAAACGCAAGTCGCTTAGGTCTGCCTGTTGGTGCACGGACGGAGCCACCAATTGTAAGCCTCATAATTCCGACTCATAACGAAGAGTCCGTTATCGAACCGCTGTTAAAATCACTAGAATCACTAACATATGATAAAGACAGGTTTGAAATAATAATTGTAGACGATTCAACTGACCGAACACCTGATATTTTGGAACAATCTAAAAACAGATTTGAAAACTTGACGATGGTAAAAAGAACTGAAAGGCATGGTTGGAAGGGCGGCGCTCTCAATTTGGCACTACAATCCATAAGAGATGACAGTTTGTGGACCATCATAGTTGATGCAGATACCATTCTTCCACCTGACATTATTGAAAAGTTCCTTCACAAGGCATCCAAATCCAATGAAATGTGCATTGCTATTCAAGGTTACTGTTTACCATACAACAACAGTTTTTGTCTGGGGATTGAATCTTCCAATTGGATAAGCAAGGGAATAGAATTCAGGCTTGCTCAGCGCAATATTGTAGAATTTGTTGCGAAAGAAAAACTTGGTCTTCCACTACAGATAACAGGAAGTCTGTTCATGATAAGGACTTCAATGCTAAAAGAAATTGGTTTTTCAACTGACGTATGCGAAGACTGGGATCTCAGCCTAAGACTTTTCTTGAGGCAGGAGGCAGTGGTCTTTGATGAGAACCTGAATGCAGCCAGCCAGACAACAACTTCGTTTGCGTCGTACTTTAAACAAAGACTACGAGTAAGCGAAGGTCATACAAGGGGGTTCTTTAAACACATACCTGAAATTGTAAAGCAAAGACAAAGTTTAAAGAACAAAGTGGAGGTTTGCTTCACCGGCCTTCACTATCTCAAACTCACTTTTATTGCATGTATATTGTTACTAGACATTGGGATAATAAGTATTTCAGGCTTGAACCTGTTTAGTGTTACTATGGGAATATCTCTTTCTATTCAAATTGTTTGCTTGATATCTATAATAGCATCCAACATACTTGGCACTATCATATGTGCAAGAATCAAAAAATATACACCCATATTTTTAATGTCAAAGCTGGCCCTTGATATCTGTACGTTTCCTGCTGTAGTAATTGGAACACTTCTGGTCATATTTAGGAAAAATGGAAATTTCTACAAGACAGAAAGGATATAAGATCCGTTTTTCATTTTGTTCTTCCTTCTATCGAATACTGTCAAAAACACACCAATCATTTTTAGATATCTCAGATGGTATCGTTTCTAATTCTTGAATTAAAATTACTCCCAGATCTTTTCACCAAAAGTAATTTTCTTGTTAAGCAAAAAGTTGCTAAATGAAGCAATAATTACTGCAATTATTAATGAAACGGCATAAGCGGTATGTGAGTACTCTACAAAAACAAATACCAGAGACAGCTGTACTATGGCGCCCAGTGAACACAGAGCCAAAAAGAGTGAATACTGCCTAAAAAAATGTCTCAAGGAAAAATCTCTATCTTCAAAGGTCCATATTTTGTTGAGAATAAAATTCGAGCTGATTGAAACCAATATTCCAACCAAGGTTGCCTGAATATACCAAATGTTTGGTACCAAATTTGACAAAAGGAATGAAACTACATAGTTCACAGCGAGCCCACTGGCCCCAACGGTAAAGAACCTTCCGGCCTTTGATAAAAATAGTATTGATTTGTGCTTCTTTTGCTCAATGTAAGTACTGTCATTTTGAAATTTGGATTTCTCACCGTAGCGATAAAGATTCCAGACTGCCATCGAGTAGCTCTTAATTCTTCCAAAGTCAAGTTTTTTTGAACCATATTTGGCGTCATGTGTAAATGCAATCTCTTTTATAGTCACATTGTTACTTTTTGCGTCCCTCTTTAGTTTTACCAGAATTTCAAGCAGGATTTCGTCGCCTGTTCCCTCAATTTGAATACTTTTTAAAAGATCTGAAGCAAGTGTGAAGCATCCTGATAGCGGATCGTGAACTTCTTTAACACGAAGTCCGTGCCGGGCGACTATTCTGCCGACTTTACTAATGTTGTTTCGAATAAACGGAACATTCTGTGATGTCCTGCCTTTCGCGTACTTGGAAGCAATAATTATAGAATCGGGAGAATTAATTAGCTCGTTTATCATTTTGGGAATAATCTCGTCAGGGTATGGAAAATCTGCATCCATGGCCAAAATAAATTGTCCTTTGGATATTTCTATTCCCTTTAGAATCGACGAGGTAAATTTGCCCTTTGCATTTACATGGATAATCCCATTGGTATCTACGCTAATGTTAAACTTCTCCCGTCCATTTTTGTTAGGGTAAAGATCGTTTGAATTATAAGGAGCATAGTCTTCGTTTGCAGATTGATTGTAGTGAACTACAATTACCTCTTTTGATATCTGCTCCGAGACAAGCTGCTCAATATGCTGGGGATGGATGTAGGAAGGATCCCTAGTGTTTTTGGTTGAAAGGATAATGGATACTGTACAGGAACCTGGCGTCTGAACATCCTCCGACATCCGAATATTACCCGAATAAGTCGTCAAAATATATTGTCATAGGTGAACAGAGTGTTATTAAGATTTTTCATTTCAAATCCTCAAGGATTTTTTCTACTCTTCGCGGCAACACGTACCTCAAATTGACAGTGCTCAAAAGTATTAAAGAAGAATTAAAATCAAACAAATGAGATGTGAAAAAAAGGCAACTGCTATTGGACTTTACTAATTATGCCGCAGGCGACGCAACCTGAACTTCCATTGTGTAAACGGCAACAATGCCGCCAAACGGATAATTAACGAATACATCTAAAATATAACTACCGGGTGATGTCTCCGGCACAGTGTATGTGTTTCCACTTGATGTTACGGTAACAGGATTATCCAACTGCATCTGTGTAAAGTTTCCACTTTCCTCTCCTGATGTTATTTTGGAAATCGAGATTGCTATGTTAGAAGGGCTCGGAGTCCCGCTATGTGAAAGGTATGCATCAACGGTAAACGTGTCACCCACGTTCAGATGGGGCTTCATTTCAGGTATTCCATAGTCATTATAATATGCATATATTTTTTGGCTTCCGGAGTCAAAGTATATTGATCTGAAATCAGCTGAAGTGCTGGAGCCATCAGGTAAAGTAATGTCTAGTGAGGGAATATCCAAATTGGTAAGCTCAAGCGATCCCGAGGGAACAGTACCTTCAGCTGTAGAATTATCTGCACCTTGTGCAAATACGACGTACGTCCCACCTATAATAGGCAAAAAGATAACAAACAGCATGCCCAAAAACACAGACGACATGAAGGCCTTTGATGACAAAAGTTGGTTAATCATGTATTATTCAATTGTTGATAATTTCTGGATTACTTAAGCATTTCTTCTAACTAATATATTATCTAACATACCATCGCATTTTGACCTCAATATTACACTGTCAAAGGTTTATCTAGGGTGATAAGAAACTCAAAATCCACATAATAATGACTATTGCCGTCATCACCGGAACAAGGCCGGAAATAATCAAGATGTACCCTATTATGAGACTCTTTGAGTCAAGGTCGATTGACTACAAGTATATCCATACAGGACAGCATTATGATTACAATCTCTTTGTAAAGTTCATTGAGGAGTTTGGAATTAGGGAGCCAGATATTTGCATCTCTGCTGATATTTCTAGTCCCGTAAAACAGGTGTCATCCATAATGGATAAGATAGGTACTATCATAAGTCAAATACGTCCTTCCTTAGTGCTGGTTGAAGGTGACACTAATAGCGTTCTTGCCAGTGCTCTGGCTGCCTTAAAATTAGGTATTCCGATAGCACATGTCGAATCTGGGCTGCGTAGTAACGATTGGAAGACAGTGGAAGAACACAATAGAAAGATAGTAGACCATATTTCAGATATTTTATTCTCACCAACTGATATCTCCACCCAGAATCTTCAAGGAGAACATGTCCACGGAGAAATTCATACAGTTGGAAACACTGTAATGGATGCAATTAATCTTTCTTTATCGCAGGAGAAAAATGACCCTAGTCGTGGTACTGGTCCTCAAAAGCAAAACAAAGTTTCAAATTCTAAAATTAATAGAGAGAGAAAAATCCAATTTAACAATCATAAACACGACGATGACTATATTCTTGTTACTCTGCACAGGTCAGAAAACGTAGACCAGGAGGACATACTAAAACAAGTATTGGGAGTACTTTCTGAATCCAACCACAATTATATATTCCCGATGCATCCTCACACAATGAAAAGGGTTCAGCAGTTTGGATTGACTCAATCTATTGGTAACAATATAAAAATAATTGAACCTGTTGGCTACTCTGACTTTATACGACTATTGAAAAATTGCAAGTTTGTGATCACAGATTCTGGGGGCATTCAAGAGGAAATAACATCATCTCATATAAATAAAAGGGCAATCGTTTTGAGAGACTTCACTGAAAGGCCTGAGTCCGTTCTCTCAAACCATTCAGTTCTGTGCAAGATAAAGTATGATACCATCTTAAGTGAGATTGAAAAATTCAGCACAGAACAGAAGACCTTTCCAAGACACTCGCCATATGGCAAGGGAGACTCTGCAACCAAAATTGTGGATATTCTGCAAGATAAATTTACCTAACCTAGTGCTTCTCATGAATAATGATTCGGTTGCTATAATATGAACGCAAGGAATTGAGGCCGCTAAACGAAATAATCCATCCACCTTCTCATCGCAGACATCAAATGTTCTCTCTTCGACTGGGCTATGCCCGAATAAAGTAACCCTTTTACATTCGAAGAGATAACCGACTCAGAAACCTGTTTACTTTAGCAGTGCTATTAGAATTTTTTTGATTAATAATGTCTCTGTGCAAAGCGTCATTCGTAATTGGCATTGTCTATCTTAATTCTCATTTGCCGACGGCTTTGAGTCTGTATATGGCACCATCGGCAATTGATGATGCTAGTTCATCATGGTAAGGCTTACCTACAATACTAAAGTAAACATATCCATCATCTCCTGCTTCGATATCGGTAATAGGACCAAGTCCACTTAATAGTACATCGGGCTTTATCTCGGTGTCTCCATTTACAAACCTGTCTGACAAAGTAGGACTTAAGACCAACTGAGCCCTTTTTTTGTCCAAGTCAAATTTGTATAAGCTCCCATTAACCGCATCACCAACGAGGAAGTCATTTTGATATTGTTTTCCTAATCTGCTGGAGTTAATAAAACTTATTGCAGATGGCCCGATGTTTTTATTCCAAGTTAATTTAGCTATACCATCTCTTGTAATATCAGTTCCAGCGACTTCATTGGCTCTCAAACTCTCCAAATAGGTTACTTCGCTATTCGATGGCGAATTTTGTAGAAGTCTTGATTCGTTCAAGTCTGCCTTATTACTTTGTTTTCGATTCCCAGCGAGCCATATATCTCCGGTGAGTGGATCAAAATCCATGCTGTAGCTGTCACTCACAGAATAAGTATAGAATTTTTGTCCCAGGCTTGTGATTGTATTGTTTGCATCATTAACTTGTATACTGATAGGTAACGATTTTCCATCTCGTGTAATCCTGATAATCTTACTTGTTTCATCAAGCAATTGGCTTTTGGTGTCAGGTTTATTTGAAATTTTAATTTGTCCATCTTGCAAATTAATCACAGGGTTTCCCTTAAGTGTATCATTTGTGTTAATTCGAGAAGATGGCACATCTCCGATATTATTAACAAGAACGTAGATGTTATTGTCTGGCCCTACAAGAACTTTACCTTCAGTCTTGACATTTGCAGGTCCAATCGGGAGATCGAGTAATAAGCGTGGATTTACCAGCTTTTCATTAACTAGTTCATATCGGTATAATCGATTACCAAGTGGCTCCCTATACCCTTGAACATCGTCACCGTCTTCGGAGGATGATTGAGTGAAATATAAAAAGACGTATGTAGAGTTACCTACTTCATTCTTTACAGAAGCCATCCCAAGCACCCCTCTATCTCCTTTCGTTGCAACGTTTACATCCAGAACCGGATGGGGCGACATTTTACCCTCTACAATCCTGTGAATTACTCCTGTCTTCTTTTCAGCGAAAAGGATATCATCCTTTCCTAATATCGCTATATTCGAAGGGAATTTCAGATGCTCTGAGAACTTTTCCATAACTAAATCCTTTCGTTCGTTTTTAAGTAACATAAAATTGGGGTTTTGATAAACAATACTAACAGATGATAATAATGATTTACCAACCGGTTGAAAAGGACTCATAAGATCTTGCAGATTGTTATTCCAGTAAATTATATTCTCTCTAATAGGATCGTAATATTCTGATTGATTAATATGAATACCATTTGTATAATCTACAGGTTTCTGTAAGATAGCATAGTCAACGTGAGTCCATGGTTCAAATTCTGAATCCTTCCAGTAGTCTTTGTTGTTGACATCAATGAAATACTTCAGTGGAATTCCACTGTACAGTTGAATAATTGGAGAAGATTTGGATAATGCAAAATCTGCGATATTTCCTCCACTGTATATCCTTTTTAGGGCGTTGCCCATATCAATTGCATAAGGTACGTCACCACGATAAGGCATCAATTTACCATCAGAAAGCGCAGTGGCAGAGCCAACTGCTAAAGGATTCATTATCAAAGAGGCAACATAAAAAGAGAGAACGAGTACAGCAGCAGAACCTATCAGTACCTTTTTTCTTAGTGTTGCCACAAACGCAACGAGTGCCGTACTACAAAAAGCAAAAAGTGGTGCGATAAAAATTAGGTATCGGCCATTAAACCACCCCGTCACTATATGCCTGTAGATCTCACCTGAACCTTGAATCATGGCCGCCAAATCTAAAGCGATAGGAAAAGCCAGTATTGCCAAAGTAACCAAGGAAAATAGCAACGACTTTTTGCGTTTCATATAAATGAAGATCGATGCTCCCACTAAAGAGAGAAGAACTATATGCAACCCATACATATCTGACGCAACGCTAATAATAGTCGCTATAGCATTTCCGGGCTGTAGAAAAAGATGTTGGCGATATGGTCTTGATAGTGATTGTGCTTGCGCAGAGTAAGGGCCTGCAAAAAAGAGAATTGGGTTTCTAAATATAAGCCCGTTAAACACCGTCCACACGATGATTCCTATAAGAGAATAAGGTAGTGCTATGAAGACGAATGCCTCTATCTTGCGTTTCCATAATTCTCTTTTACCAAGCAATAATACTATTAGAATTAGGAGAACAAGTCCAGCTGGAAAGAACCATGCCTCATAACGTGTAAGCGTGGCTGCTGAAATTGCAACGGCGCATTTCAATAAACTTCTATACTGAAGCCAAATATCGTTACCATTATTATATAATGTACACCAATTTAGTGCATAATATGATGCCATCATAAAGAACATCAAAAACGGGGCTTCCATCATTGGAACAAGGCCCATGTAAATGACAGATGTGTTCATTAAAAACAACGAGGCAGCCAAAAACCCATAATTTGAAGAAAAGTGAAGTCTTACAATCCTAAATAGAAACACTGCAGCGACTGCGGTTGAAATTCCACTGACCGCCGTTCCTGCCAATCCCGTTTGGAACAGAAAATTGTTAGCCGTGAAGGGCAATAGCAGTACATGTGTCATGGGCAGCCATACGGAGCCGAATTGCGCTAGTCCAGGTGTCATTGAATCAATTACTCGCCTGGCTATTACCAAATGCGATATAGCATCATCATAATAAAGTAAAGAGTTGGGATCGATTGATAACATCCAATACGAAGAGAAAAAAATCAAAGCCATAGAAAAGACAAAGATTATGACTTCGGGATGGCGTAAAAAAAACTTAATTGAAAGATATCTGCTAATAGATCTTTTGACTCTTGTATTTGACTCCCATAATGTCAATCATTGAGTAACCTCTTTTGGCTTTATTGAGAATCCATGAGGAGTCTTGTGCCATGTTTTTGGTTTTCTTACAAACTCGTAAATAGCCAGCGTCGATGGTATTATTTGTAGATATATGTAAAATGTCATAAGGAATGAATACTTTACTTTTTTTAATGCATAATCGTCGCCGTGTCTCATCAATGCTTCTACGGCAACTAGCGGCATATACGAGAAACTGAATAGAAAAGTGAAGACTGAAAGGTAAAAGAGCCATCCATTACCCTCAAAAGCCTCCAGCATATATGGCACTACAGGCATTGGTATACCAGACCAGTTTACCCAATAAAGACCGAACATTATCCAACCAGGTATGGACACGGCAAAGATTATGGGAGCTATGAGTATATACAAAAGAAAAATGGTCCTGCTAAGACCGATGTCTTTTATCAATCTTAACGGTTCTTTAAAATGGAAGTAAAGTGAGTAGACAAAGCCTTTGTTCCACCTTGCTCTCTGTTTTATCCAAGGCTTTAGCTTCGGTGGCGCTTCTTCCCATGTGGTACTATTGATAGGAACTACAATGTGGCCTTTGCGAGCCAGACGAATACCTAAGTCTGCATCTTCGGAGACATTCAAAACGTCCCATCCATCAAGTGTTCTTAATACTTCGGTTCTGAAGTAATTGCTTGTACCTCCCAAGAGTATCACTCTTTTCAGCGCATAATAGGCCGGCAGAAGAACCAAAAAATGCTGCAAGTATTCTATACTAAAGAATTTTGTCAACAGTGACTGGTTGTCATTATAGTAAGCTAGGCGGGCTTGGACACAGGCAACCTTCGGATGTTTCAAGAGATAAACTACTGCTTTCTTCAACTGATTTGGGTCTGGCCTGTCTTCTGCGTCGTAAATTGTCAGAATGGAGCCCTTGGCGCCTGATAATCCCTTGTTGAGAGCATTAGGTTTTGTTCGTGCTCCCTTGGGATGGAGATAAATATAATCAATACTAACCTCAAGATCTTCCCAAACTTTGATTACTTTGGGAAAACCGTATTTAGTGTATTTTATTGCATTTAGCTTTCTAGCATGGCGAGGAAGGGTTAGAACAGATCGCAAGGTCCGCTGGTCATCGGGCTCGATTAATATTCTAATGTCGAGCTTATCTTTCGGATAATTAATTTTTCCGATACTTTTGAAAAGATATGGGAGAGTCAGCTCTTCTTTATATACTGGCAGAAGTATCGTTACTATTGGCAGTAAGTGATCTGGTATAGTGTTTGATTCTCTTTCCGTAACCTCGGTTATTTTTGGGTCTTTGATAAAAACTCTGGCCAGAACAATGAATGCCAGAATATCTGCGAACACGTACATCATAGTTGTTATCAGGATGTAGATCAGAATGACCAGGCTGGGAATTTCCAATTAATTATTCTCCGCCATTTTTAATAACATCGCTTCGAACATCTCGTGCAGTTATACAAAAGTTGGTCCTGTCTGTTTTTTGGGAAACATCAGTCGGACAGTATGACTTCCTTCAAGGTTTCTAAAAGTAGTTTTGAATCATTCCCGGATATGAGAGTAATACCGTATTCTCTAGATAGCAAACTTAGAGATTCGGCGGATTCGGGTACGGCTATTAAAATTGCCTTAGAAGGTTT
>Ga0207428_10006265_pt1 | contig 10994 bp, 10 predicted proteins | sample RhiMethybrSRZTD1_FD_187600 | JGI IMG/M metagenome (GOLD analysis project Ga0207428, IMG submission 187600) | Populus rhizosphere microbial communities from Tennessee, USA - Rhizosphere MetaG P. TD hybrid SRZTD1 (SPAdes) (version 3) | ecosystem: Host-associated > Plants > Roots > Rhizosphere >... | reverse complement strand
CTCGTCCCTGTTGCGGCCCTTCTCGCTCTCAGGCGAGCCCATCGTGAACTCGCCGGCCGGCAGCACCACCATCTCCGGGCAGACCGGACAGTCGCGAAAAACACGCCCCGCGCCGCTGGCGTCTGCAACCTCGGTACGTTTTTTCTGCGCCGCGGCGAGCGGCGGCAGCAGCACAAGCACCAACAAACCGAAAGCGATACCAGTAGCCCGCACTACCGCGCTCCATCGTAAAGCCCCGCGCCACTATAGTGGGGGCCGATCCGCACGCAATGCCGAGCAGCGACCCCTCCGCCCATCGGCCGACGGCGTTTGTTCCTCAGGCCTCGCCGCGAGGCAATGTCCGGGTTTTCCCCGATCCCGGTCGGGCTCGTTTTGCAGACAATGGCGGCCAAACCGGGGCTTGCATATCTTGCGCGCAATTTTTGATTGCCGACGATCGGCAGATCGTTGGGCTCGAGGCCTCAATCGAGTTGGGGACTTCGGCCCTGAGCAGCGCTTGGAGGCAACAATGCGAATGAGTCGGCCCGCAGCGCCGTTGCGCCATATCCCGACGTTGCAATGCTCGATCGGCCCGATGCCGTCGAACATTCGCACGCCCACTGCAGGGCGCGGCCATCGTGCTCAAGCTCGTGCGCTTTCCGGCCGCGCTTGGTAGCGCGGTAGCCAGCATACATTTTGAATTCTGGAAGAGTAGCGGCGCAACCTCTTTGGGGCACTCCACATGGCACCGTCGGGCAAGCAAGACGGCCGAAACAGCGATCTTTCTTCGTTGAAGGGGGTGCACGTTCTTGTCGTCGAGGACACCTGGCATGTCGCCAAGGCTCTGAAGTCCGCACTCGAGCAGGTAGGCATGCACGTCTCCGGGCCAGCGGCAACCACCGCAGAGGCAAAGCGGCTGGTCGCGGGGCATTTGCCGGCCGTGGCCGTCGTCGACGTCAATCTCAAGCGCGAGATGGCGTGCGATCTCATCGACGACCTTCATCAGCAAGGGGTGCGCGTGGTCGTCGTGTCGGGCTATGCGGTGCCGCCGGTCTCCGCTGAGAAGGTCGCGGCCATCCTGCAGAAGCCGTTCAGCGCCACGGAACTATTGACCGCCCTGCGCACGGTCGTGGGCAAGAACCATCTGCATTGAGACGATTGCCGAGCGCCACGCTGCCGCTGCATCTCGGCACTCGCGCCGCTCGGATTCGGTAGACGCACCGATAGCTCTCCGTGTTGTCCCAAGTCACCTTCTGGCTGCCGGGTCTCTGCGTCGATTGCCGCCCCAAGAGCGATCGGCGGCAGGCCAGGCGAGGCGTGCGGGGCGGATAGGATCAGAGATCGAGCCATGCCAGGAGACGCGGTTGCCGCGACTACGGAGCTGTTGACCCCCGACGCCATCGATAAGATGGCAGCCGCCGCAAGCCTCGATCCGGCAACGACGCGGCAAGCCATGCAGGCCGCGATCCCGGCAATCCTCAGCGGCCTCATTGAGATCGTCTGCAAGCCGGCCGGTGTTCGACGGCTCGCCTGTGCCGTCGTGAAGCAGCCACCCGATCCCTGGCCGGACGTTGCGCATACAGCGGGTGGCTCGGCCCTCGTCGCGCAAGCCGGCAGCAACCTTCTCGTCTCGCTGCTCGGCGGCGAGAGCGTTGCAGCGCTCGCCTCGAGCATCGGCAAGCTCACCGGTGCCTCCGACCAGTCGACGCGCACGTTGTTGGGCCTGCTCGCGCCAGCAATAGTTTGCGCGTTGGCTGGAGAACGACGCAACGCTGGTGTCGATGCCCTGGGCATTGCCGATGTGCTCAGGTCGCAGAAGGATTTGGTTGCGGCAGCCATGCCCGCCGGCCTGGCGAGCCTCCTGCAGTCGAGCGGCTTCTACCAACACCTCGGCGTCGCCACTTCGCCGGCGAAACGAGGCAGGACAACTCGAGCGCTGACGGCCACGTCGGCCTATTGGGCGCTTCCCCTGTTGGCGCTTGCGGGCTTGGCCTGGTTCATCCTGGGCGATAGGGCGAATTGGAAGGTGGCCGGCGAGCACGCCGGCCTGGCCACCTCTGCGCCGCAAATGGCGGATGGCCATGCCGACGACATCGCCATCGTTGCGGCGATCCGAGCCGACTGGGTTTCCTCCGGCGCATATCAGGGGCGCGACATCTACAGTCGTGCGGGCGTAAAGCTAGGGACCGTAGCGGACCTGGTGATCGCTCCGGACGGCAGAATTGCCGCGGCCGTGATCGACGTGGAGCCGTCTCTCGGCATCGGTCACAAGGATGTGGCGATGCCCTTTTCGGTGCTCCGACGCTCCCAGCCCCGCAGCGACGGGCATCTCCTTGTCGATGTTGCAAGCGACAGGTTGCGCACCGCTCCCGCTTTTGATCTGTCGGGCGGTCGGATGCCCCAGCGCACGCAAGACTCCGAGGAAGCTGTTGCCAACCGCCTGTCGGAACGCCGGCTCGACCCGCGCTGACGCGGCCTCGCAGGCCGGGTTCAGCGAGGGTGACTGGGGACCTCAGCTGTTGCGCGCGTAGTGCGCCCTGCCGTTCTGCCGCCAACGCCCTCGCGATGTCTGCCGCAACTACCACGGAGCAGTTGCGCGAGCCCTGCCGGGCTCAAGTGTCGTCGTCGCTGCTCCAGTCGCAGCCGGCTCATGAGGATCCAGCCGACGAGGCCGACGAGCAGCTTTGTCTCCTGCTCGTCGAGCCGGGACGACCAGCCAATGTCGACGCACGCGCGTGTAAAGACCGGCTCGCCGACCAGGTAGGCCATGTAACCCGAGCCATAGGCCGCCGCCACGTCCTGGCTTTCGCTGCCAATGCCGTTTCTGATGGTCTCGGGCGTGGCGGGATACTGCCGCGCGACCGAACAGGCGAGAATGCCGGCGCCCAAGGGCCGAGAAGCGAGATCGGCCAGCGCCTCGAGCAAGGCTGGCAGCGCCAAGCCGATCCCCTGCTCGACGGCGTCGCAGTTCAGCTGGCGGTGAAGGGCGATGCGCCGAACGAGATTGGCCGTAAAGAAACGCCGCGTATCCTCGACGATATCGCTCGATCGTTCGACAAATGGGGCACCAGCGGAGAGCCCACCCCCCGCAACCTCCTCGCCAATGACTATGCTCCCACTCATGCCCGTGGCCCTCCCGTTCCCTCGACCGGCCCGACAACGGGAACCGATCGCCATCAAATCGAGCACGTGGGTCGTGGAGCGGGTAGTAGGGTTAATGCTGGTTTGAGCACGGTGCGACTCCGGAAGGAGCCGCCGCTCTACGATCGACGCGCCGAGCTCCATCCTTCGACGGTGCTCTACGCCGGCACCACGGCCGAAGGCGGCACGACATGCAGTTCCTGGCGCTTGCGCGCCACACACCGGAAGCCCACGTGGCAGGCCGAAGTATCGATGGGCTGTGCGTGCCGCGCTGCCGGGCGATAGCGCCGGCAATAGTTGGCCGCGCACAGGTGCGAGCCGCCTTTCAGGACTTTGCGGGGTATCCGGCTCTCGGGCTGGCAGGGGTCGTAGCTCAGCTCCTCACGGCCGCCGCGCGGGTTCTTGGGGATGCAACAGGGCTTGCCGGCGTCGCCCGAGTGGCGGGCATTGAACCAGTCGCTGGTCCACTCCCACACGTTGCCGATCATGTCGTATAAGCCGTACCGGTTCGGCGGAAACGCCGTTATGGGCGAGGTGCGCTCATAGCCATCCTCGGCGAGATTCTGCCAGGGAAAATGGCCCTGCCAGAAATTGGCCAGGTACTTGCCGTTGGGCGTCAGATCGTCGCCCCAGGCAAACTCGGCCTTGTCGCGTCCGCCGCGCGCGGCAAACTCCCATTCCGCCTCCGTCGGCAGGTCCTTGCCCGCCCAGCGCGCATAGGCGAGCGCGTCCGCATAGGCGACATGGACGACGGGGTGGTCGTCGAGACCGTCGATGCTGCTGCCGGGGCCGCGGGGCTGGCGCCAGTTGGCGCCCTTCATGAACGTCCACCAGTGCTGCCAGTGGTCGGCCAGCACGCGCTCGAGCGGTCGCCGGAATACGAGGGAGCCCGCATAGAGCATATGCGGCAATGCGCCGGGATAGTCTTTGGGATCCGGCGGAATTTCGGCCAGCGTGACGAAGCCGGTTGCCGCCACGAACCTGCGGAAAAGCTTGTTGGTGATCGGCGTGCGCTCGATCCAAAAGCCCTCGACGGCAACCCGGTGCGACGGCGCCTCCTCCGGATAGTGGCGATCCGATCCCATGCGAAAGGTGCCGCCGGGTATCCAGACCATGTCGTCCCCCCAGGGCCTGCGGTGGTGTCCTCCCAGTGCCACCGAGGAGGCAATCCTGAACCCTGTGCTCATTCTCGGCTCCGCTCCTGGCCTCTTGTCGACCCCTCGTTGCCGACAGTTCGCGCGACGGGCCGACGCCCCGTCAAAAGCCCTAGGCCGACGATCGGACATCCCCGTCGCCCGCATCCGAGCATGAGGAGGGTGGCTTCGAAATCCGTGATTACCCCGGCATGCGCCACGAGGGAGTCCCGACCGGCGGCGCGCGATGGCGCTTCGCTCGCATTGCCCAGCAGAACCAGGCAAACCGCCGTGCAAGGCGCAGCCCTGCCCACGTCCGCCCCGCAAAGCATGAGGGACTGCGGATGACGGACTGGGGGTTCTCCCGGATGCCGTCTTCGGCTGACTGGGGTCGGCGGGTTGTGCTGGGTGACTGGCGTTTCGAACCGCGCTCCCATTTGCAACCGAGACGGAAGATTTGCCAGCGGTTTGCCGTCGAGGGCGTCCCATCGTTCGAATTCGCGCTGACCTCCGTCACGGCCAGGAGCGAGCACGCAGCCGGCACTCGTGCCGGGTTGAGCACCGGTTAACCAGAACGCGCGCCGGCATTGGCGTTTCGGGCCGCGATCGACGACACCATGAATTCGTCAAATTGCCGCTCAGGTCTTAAAGCTTTGCGCATCGGGGTTAGCTCTACTGGGCGGCGGGGCGCAAAGCTGTAAGCTGGTAGGTCGGCAGCCCCTCGTGCGAATTGGGGTAACGGAGCGCCGACTGGCATGATCCGCATTCTGATTGCAGACGACCACGAGGTGGTTCGGTCGGGGCTCAGGAAGATCCTCGAGGCTCAGCCCAACTGGGAGGTCGTGGCCGAGGCCGGCGACGGCAAGGACGCAATTCACAAGGCGGCCGAGACGCGGCCCGACGTCGCCGTGCTCGACTATTCCCTGCCGCTGGTCAACGGCATCGAGGCGACGCGGCAGATTCGGGCGCGGCTGCCCAAGACCGAAGTGCTGATCTTCACGATGCACGACAACGAGACGCTCATTCAGGAGCTCCTGAAGGCGGGCGCACGCGGCTATCTGCTCAAATCGGACGCCAAGCGTCATCTGATCGGAGCGATCGAGTCGCTGGCCTCCCACAAGCCGTTCTTCACGGCCAAGGTCTCCGAGGCCTTGCTCGATTCGTTTCTCGCGCGGCCCAATCGGGAAGGATCGACGCTCACCAACCGCGAGCGCGGCGTCGTGCAGCTGATCGCCGAAGGACACACCAACAAACAGATCGCCAACATCCTCAACATCAGCCTCAAGACCGTCGAGACGCACCGCGCCGCGATCATGCGCAAGCTCAATTTGTCGTCGTCCGCGGCTCTTGTGCGCTACGCGATCCGCAACCGGATCGTCGAGCCGTGACAATCGAGTGCCGTCTCGCAAGACGCTCACCGATCAAGGCTCACATGTCCTCTTGAATTGAGGTGGGCCGCGCCGGGCTTCCCCCGAAGCCGCGACGCGACCCGACCTGAATGGGTCGAGCCCTGACAGTCCCTCGCTGCCGGGCAGCCCATGTCGTGGCCTACATTCGAAAGAACGCCCCCAGCCACGACCCACAACATGGTGCATAAGACCGCCCGCGCCCATCCCCCTTTGAGGGGAGAGCCGACGGCGCATTGTCAGCGCTCTGCCCTTCGAGGCATCGTGCGCGAACTCGCCGGCGCGGCCGCCCCAGCTAGTCGGCAGTGGCCCAGACGACATTTCAGGGCATACACCGATTGGCCTCTTCATGCTTAGCGGCGATGCTTGGGCTTACGGGGCCACGCACGGGCTTTCCCCCCGCTCGTTTCCTTGCTTCCCCGGGAGCGTGCTTCCTAGGCTGCACGGTGTGGCCCCGGTCTTTCTCTCCTAGTCTCGGCGACAGCTTTGCAGCGGCGTGAAAACCCGCTAGCCCGGTCCGATTGTCGGACAGTGATTGCGCTTGGCCCGTTTTCGTTGTCTGCTAGCGGCAGACCAGGGAGAGGACGAAAGCCCCGCAGAGGGCCCAAGGACCCATGCAAGCCTACATCGTGCGCCGTCTGCTGGCGCTGATCCCCACGCTGTTCTTCGCGAGCGTCATCGTGTTCGTGACGGTGCGCCTCATTCCGGGCAGCGTCATCGACCTGATGCTCTCCCAGAACGACATTTCTGCCGACAAGTTCAGCCGCGAGCAGCTGATCGCCACGCTCGGCCTCGACAAGCCGATGTGGGAGCAATACGGGCGATGGATGGGCGGCATCCTCATGCACGGGGACTTCGGCCGCTCGCTTTGGCAGAATACGCCGGTCGCCGAGCTGCTGGCCGCGCGCCTGCCCGTCACCTTCCAGCTCGGCGTCATGGCGCTGATCGTGGGATTGCTGGTCGCCATCCCCATCGGCGCCTACTCGGCCATGCGCCAGGACACCGCGGGCGACTACGTCGGCCGCTCCTTCTCGATCTTGATGCTGGCGGTGCCGAGCTTCTGGATGGGCACCATGGTGATGGTGTTTCCCTCGATCTGGTGGGGCTGGTCGCCGGAGGTGAAGTTCATCCCGTTCCGCCAGGACCCGCTGCACAACCTGAGCCAGATGATCCTGCCTGCCGCGATTCTCGGCACGTCGCTGTCGGCCGTCACCATGCGGCTGACCCGCACCATGATGCTGGAGGTGCTGCGCCAGGACTACATCCGCACCGCCTGGGCCAAGGGGCTCTCCGAGAGGCTGGTCGTCTCCCGCCATGCCCTGCGCAATGCCCTGATCCCGGTCGTCACCCTGATCGGCTTGCAGGCGCCGTTGCTGATCGGCGGTGCCGTCATCATGGAGCAGATCTTCGTCATCCCGGGCATGGGCCTCCTCCTTCTCGATGCCGTCTACCAGCGCGACTATCCCATCATCACCGGCGTGTTCCTGATCGTCGGCGTGGCTGTGATGGTGATCAATTTGTTGGTCGATCTGAGCTACGGCCTTCTCGATCCCAAGGTGAGGTATCGCTGATGGCGACGCTCGCCGAACCCCTGGCGCAACGGCGCCCCGCGAGCCCGACATGGCGCTTCATCGGCCGGCTGTTCCGCGAGAAGCCGCTCGGGGCCATCGGCGGCCTGGTGTTCCTGCTGTTTCTCTTCTGCGGCCTCTTCGCCGACCTGCTTGCGCCCTACGGCATGAACCAGATCAACCCGATCAACCGGCTCAAGCCGCCGTCGTGGGCGTTTCCGTTCGGCACCGACAACCTCGGCCGCGACATGCTCTCGCGCTGCCTCTACGGCGCCCAGCTCTCCGTCATCATCGGCTTCTGCGCGGCGGGTCTTGCCACGCTCATCTCGGTCGTCATCGGCATCGCCACCGGCTATCTCGGCGGCAAGATAGACCTTGTCACCCAGCGCTTCGTCGACGCCTGGCAGAGCTTCCCGGACCTCATCGTGCTCATCGTCGTGGTGTCCGTGGTCGGCCCGGGCATGCCGCAGATCATCGTCACCCTCGCCTTGCTGCTCGGCATCGCCGGCTCGCGCATCATCCGCTCGGCCGTCGTCTCGGTGCGCGAGAACATGTACGTGCATGCGGCGCAATCGATCGGCGCCTCCACACCGCGCATCCTGATGCGACATATCCTGCCCAACGTGCTGCCCCCCATTATTGTGCTGTTCACCACCCGCGTCGGCGTCGTCATCCTGATCGAGTCGGCGCTGTCGTTTTTGGGCCTCGGCGTGCCGCCGCCGGCGCCGACCTGGGGCGGCATGCTCTCGGGCAGCGGCCGCAGCTACATGTTCCAGGGCCCATGGCTGGCGTTGGCGCCGGGCCTGTGCCTGACCATCGTCGTCTACGCCACCAACATGTTCGGCGATGCGCTGCGCGATCTCTTCGATCCGCGCATGCGCGGATCGCGCTGAGGTTTGCGACAAAACAATGGGAAAGAGGAGGAAGCGATGAGGAAAGGTAGCATCACCGCCGGGCTCACGGCCGGCGTCTTCGGGCTGTCGCTTGTGCTGGGCGCGGGCCAACTGCTGGCGGACACCGACAAGCCGAAATACGGCGGGACGCTCGAGGTCGGGACGGTCTACGTGACGCTCACGGCCTTGTCCTGGGACGCGCAGGACTGGAACTGGAAGCACAACCACGACACCGGCCAGTTCTACGAGCAGCTGTTTGCAGCCGACCTCTCCAAGAGCGTGAAGAACGGCGGTCCGCATCCCTTCTACGCCGACGCCTGGCTGCCCTCCGACGCCATCCGCGGCGAGCTGGCGGAGAGCTGGGAGTGGAAAGAGAACCCTCTGCGCATCGAGATCAAGCTGCGCAAGGGTATCATGTTTCCGGAGAAGCCCGGGGTCATGAAAGCCCGCGAGCTGGTCGCCGACGATGTCGTCTTCAGCTACAACCGGCTCGCCAACAGCCCGCGCAAGCTCAAGGACTATTTCAACCACGTCGCCAAGGTGGAGGCGACCGATACGCACACCGTGGTGTTCACCTTCAACGGCTACTTCGCCGAATGGGACTATCGCTTCGGCTATGGATACTACTCGGGCATCTACCCCAAGGAGGTGGTCGAGGCCGGCGCCGCCAACTGGAAGAACGTCAACGGCTCCGGGCCCTTCATGCTCACCGATTTCGTGCAGGGCAACTCCAACACCTACGTCAAGAACCCCAGCTACTGGGACAAGGACAAGATCAACGGAGGCGAGCACAAGCTGCCCTTCGTCGACAAGCTCGTCTATCGCACCATCAAGGACGAGGCCACCTTCGTCACCGCGTTGCGCACCGCCAAGCTCGACATCCTCGAGTGGATCCGCTGGCAGAACGTCGAGGAGCTGAAGAAAAACGCACCCCACCTCAAATGGTCGCGGTGGCTCAACACGTCGGGCACCTACCTGGCTTTCCAAATCGACCAGAAGCCGTTCGACGACGTGCGCGTGCGGCGCGCGCTCAACATGGCCGTCAACAAGAAGGAGATCGTCTCCGCCTACTACGGCGGCAATGCCGAGCTTTTCGCCTACCCGATGCATCCCGACTACAAGGGCTACTACGAGCCACTCGAAGCGATGCCGGCGAGCGTCAGGGAGCTGTTCGAGTACAACCCCGACAAGGCCAAGAAGCTGTTGGCCGAAGCCGGCGTGCCCAACGGCTTTACCTTCAAGGTGCAGGTGTGCGCCTGCAACCCCGACCACATGGATCTGCTGCCGCTAGTTGCCGCTTATCTCGAGAAGGTCGGCGTCAAGATCGATATCCAGCCCATGGAGTACGCCGCGTTCCTGTCGGCGATGACCTCACGCAAGATGGCGCCCGGCTACTTCATGAACAACGGCCACACCAACCCGACCACCACCATCCGCAAGAGCTTCACCACGGGCCAGCAGTGGAACCCCTCAGGCTGGTCCGACCCCGCCTACGACAAGAAGATGGACGAGGTCTACGCCGAGCGTGACGAGGGCAAGCGCCAGGCCATGCTCAAGGAGATGACGCGCGAGATCCTGGACAAGGCGCCCTACATCTGGCTGCCCACGCTCTACATGTACACGGCGTGGTGGCCGTGGGTGAAGAACTACAACGGCGAGATGCGCGCCGGCGCCGTACGGCCCGGCCCGATCTATGCGCGCATCTGGATGGACCAGGACTTGAAGAAGAAGATGGGCTACTGACACCTGCGCCCCTCCCCTTGACGGGGAGGGGAGCAGGCGCGGCGGCGGACCAGGCTCCGCCGTCGCCGGATCCCCCCATGCCGTCACCGCTCCTGCAGGTCCGCAACCTGACGACGCGCTTCAACACCGAGCGCGGCCGGGTCGTGGCCGTCGATCGGGTCTCCTTCGACATCGGGCCCGGCGAGACCATGGCCATCGTCGGCGAGTCGGGCTCGGGCAAGAGCGTGACCGCGCTGTCGATCATGCGCCTCATCCCCACTCCACCCGGCCGCATCGAGACGGGCGAGGTGATCTTCGAGGGCAAGGACCTGCTCACGCTCGGCGACGCCGGCATCCGTGCCATTCGCGGCAACAAGATTGCCATGATCTTCCAGGAGCCGATGTCCTCGCTCAATCCGGCGCTGACGGTCGGCCTGCAGGTGGCGGAGCCCATCAACCTGCATCGGGGCTCGCCCTGGGGCAAAGCCATGGCGATGGCCAAGGACCTGCTCGGCCGCGTGCGCATCCCCGATGCCGCGAGCCGGCTCGCCTCCTACCCGCACCAGTATTCCGGCGGCATGCGCCAGCGCGTCATGATCGCCATGGCGCTGGCCTGCCAGCCACGGCTCATCATCGCCGACGAGCCGACCACGGCGCTCGACGTCACCGTGCAGGCGCAGATCCTCGATCTGCTGAAGGAGCTGACCCGCGAGACCGGCTCCTCGCTGCTGCTCATCACGCACGATCTGGGCCTCGTCGCCCGCTATGCCGACCGGGTCGCCGTTATGTACGGCGGGCGCATCGTCGAGGCGGCGTCGGCCCGCGAGCTCTACAAAAACCCGCGCCATCCCTACACGCTAGGCCTGATGGCGTCCGTCCCGCGTCTCGACGGCGAGGCCGGGCGCCCGCTGGTGCCGATCGAGGGCCAGCCGCCCGACCTGGCGCAACTGCCGCCGGGCTGCGCCTTCTCCCCGCGTTGCCGCGCCGCCACCGACCCGTGCCGGGTGAGCAGCCCGCCGCTAGTCGACGTCGGCCAGCAGCATCTCAAGGCTTGCTTCAATGACGTCCGAGCTTAACGGCGCCGCCGCCCGGCTGCCTGCGCTCGCGGCGGCGAGCGGCGATGAGATCCTGCGGGTTCAGGACCTCAAAGTG
>Ga0207428_10006258_pt1 | contig 10997 bp, 3 predicted proteins | sample RhiMethybrSRZTD1_FD_187600 | JGI IMG/M metagenome (GOLD analysis project Ga0207428, IMG submission 187600) | Populus rhizosphere microbial communities from Tennessee, USA - Rhizosphere MetaG P. TD hybrid SRZTD1 (SPAdes) (version 3) | ecosystem: Host-associated > Plants > Roots > Rhizosphere >... | reverse complement strand
GGGGTTAACGGAGCTCTGACGCGGACGACGACGGTCGGCCTCACGGTGAACGAGGGCGGCGGCGGCGGCAACGGCGGAGTGACTGTCGCATCGGCGATCAACTCCAACACGCCCTGGTACAACGAACAGGTGATCAAGCTGAACAACACCGGCGCTATCACTGCGCTCTCGGTCACGATCGTCCTCCAGCGCACCACCGGCGTCGGCTTCAACGGCCAGTTCAACACGGTCGGCGGACAGATTCTACAGAGCAACACCGTCACTGCGTCGACGATCACCTACCAATTCACATTGGCGTCTGGACAGACGCTTGGCCCCGGTACCAATCGAACCTTCGCAGCTCAGGCGGGTGGGAATGGGACACTCCATCCTACCGCCGGCGATACCTGGGTCGTTAGCTATACCACCGGCGGGGTTATTTTCACCCAGTCCGGAACCTTTTAAGTAATGCCGCGCGGGAGTGGGACAGACTTACGGTCTTTGAGAATTAAAACCAACCAGTGGCGCTTAAGCGGCGCGCCCGCGTCCTCGCGGGCAGGCTCTTGGCCACACACCTGCCCGCGAGGACGCGGGCGCGCCACTGGATGCGCTTAATTTTCAAATACCATAAGTCTGTCCCACTCTCCATATGGCGCAGAGACAGCGTGGCGCGCACTCCCGCGCTGGAAAGTAACTGCTTAGCCTTGCTGCCACAGCGACGTTCGAACTCGGCCGTGTCTCCACAGGACGCGGGAAGACGAACCACGATTAGTCGCGGCGCCGCCGGTTGAACATCCGGCCTAACGGAACTCAACTGTCGACGCCCGGCTGGGGGGATTGCATGGTTCGTCACGCAGGTAATGCGTGGCCTGTCTGAGGTCAATCGTCGCTCGGGCGGCTCCTGGCTAGGCAGTTACTTAAATAACGATCCATCATTCACAAGCGCCATCACCCAGGCGCCAGCTACGGAGGTTACATGAAGAATAAGTCATCCGCCCTCAGGACTATTCTGTCGCGAGCCGCCACCGTTCTCGTTCTGCCTCTCATCGGAATCGCGGCCGCGCTCGTCTACAGATCTAACGTGGCGCCCGATCCGGCGCTCGCGCAAACAACCGAGACTTATACGTGGCGCAACGTCGCCATCGGCGGCGGCGGCGGGTTTGTTCCGGGCATCGTCTTCAACACTACCGAACAGAACCTGATCTATGCGCGCACCGACATCGGCGGCGCGTACCGCTGGGATCAGGTCTCGGGCCGCTGGATTCCGCTGCTCGATTGGATCGGCTTCGACGATTGGAATCTGACCGGCGTCGACAGCATCGCCACCGATCCGGTAGACCCCGCCCGCCTGTACATCGCCGCCGGGACTTACACCAATGAGTGGACGAGTCAGAACGGCGCGATACTTCGCTCAACCAATCGGGGCAATAGTTTTCTGCGCACGAACCTGCCCTTCAAAGTCGGCGGCAACATGCCGGGCCGTTCTATGGGCGAGCGTTTGGCGATCGACCCAAATCGCAACAGCATCCTCTATTTCGGCGCCCGCAGCGGGAACGGCCTCTGGAGGAGCACGAACTTCGGCGAGAGCTGGTCACGTGTCACCAGCTTTCCGGTGGCAGGAACTTACGTCGAAGACCCAAGCAATTCCTACACCGGCGACATCGTCGGCGTCGTCTGGGTGACTTTCGACCGAAGAACCGGGACGCCCGGTAATACGACTCAAACTATTTATGTCGGCGTCGCTGATACGGGCAATAGCGTATACCGCAGCACGGACGGCGGCGCTACGTGGGCTGCTGTTCCGGGGCAGCCCACGGGCTTCCTGCCTCATCACAGCGTCCTGGCGTCGAACGGGATGCTTTATATCACCTACAGCGACGGCGCGGGCCCGTATGACGGCGAAAAAGGCGACGTCTGGCGATACGACACGTCAAGCGGGTCGTGGACGATGATCAGCCCCGTGCCTTCTTCGAGCTCTGACAATTATTTCGGCTACGGCGGCCTGACCGTAGACGCGCAGAATCCGAACATCGTTATGGTCGCCTCGTTGAATTCGTGGTGGCCCGACACGATCCTCTTCCGCAGCCTCAACGGCGGCGCCACGTGGACCAGGATCTGGGACTGGACTTCATACCCCAATCGCAGCTTCCGTTATCTGCAAAACATCACCGCGGCCCCGTGGTTGAATTTCAACGCCAACCCCCAACTGCCGGAAATCACGCCGAAGCTCGGATGGATGACCGGAGACCTGGAGATCGATCCGTTCAACTCCAATCGGATGATGTATGGCACGGGCGCGACCATATACGGCAGTGACAATCTCACTACCTGGGACACTGGCGGTCAGATAACAATCTCGGTCAAGGCGCAGGGGCTGGAAGAGACCGCCGTCTTGGACCTGATCAGTCCGCCGTCGGGAGCGCCGCTGCTGAGCGGTGTGGGCGACATTTGCGGCTTCCGCCACAACAGCCTGACGACGCCGACGACGATGATGGGAAGCCCGACCTTCGTCAGCACGACAAGTCTTGATTACGCGGAACTCTCTCCGACCTTCATCGTCCGCGTTGGCAACGCCAACGCCGGCACGAATCGTTCCGGCTTCTCTTTCGACGGCGGGACGAGCTGGTTCCAGGGCAGCACGGAGCCGGGCGGGGTCACGGGCGGCGGTACGGTCGCGGCCGCGGCCAACGCCACCCGCGTGGTCTGGAGTCCCGCCGGCGCCCAGGTGAACTTCTCGACCAACAACGGCAGCTCGTGGACGCAATCGCAAGGGATTCCTTCGGGCGCGAGAGTCGGATCGGACCGCGTCAACCCGATGAAATTTTACGGCGTCGCCAACGGGACGTTTTATGTGAGCGCTAACGGGGGAGCTAATTTCACGGCGGCGGCGACGGGGTTGCCCACGGACTCCAAGTTCAAGGCAGTCCCGGGACGCGAAGGAGACATCTGGCTCGCGGGAGCCGAGGGAGGCCTCTGGCGCTCTACCAACTCCGGCGCCAGCTTCACCCGCGTAACCAGCGTCGAGGAGGCCGACACCATCGGCTTCGGTATGGCCGCGCCCGGACAGAGTTACATGGCGCTCTATTCGAGCGCTCAGGTCAACGGCGTGCGAGGCATATTCCGCTCGACCGACACCGGCGCCACATGGGTGCGGATCAATGACGATCAGCACCAGTACGGTTCGACGAGCGCGGCGATCACCGGCGACCCGCGCGTCTTCGGAAGGGTCTACCTCAGCACGAACGGGCGCGGCATTATTTACGGCGAGCCGAGCGGGGTTTCCAATCCCGACTTTTCGATCTCACCCAATCCGACGAGCCTGACGGTCAATCGCGGCGCGAGCGGCGCGAGTACGATCACGATCACTCGCACCGGCGGTTTCACCGGCAGTGTGGCCTTCAGCGCGAGCGGATTGCCGAGCGGAGTAACTGCCAGCTTCAATCCGACCTCAACCACGGGGAATAGCGCAACGCTGACTTTAGCCGCTTCTGGTACGGCCACACTAGGCGCCGCCACTGTCACCGTTACTGGAACAAGCGGAAGTCTGGCGCGGACGTCCACGATCAACCTGACCGTGGCCCAGCCGCAGACGCCGGACTTCTCGTTAGCCGCCAACCCGACGAGTCTGACGGTCAATCGCGGCGCGAGCGGTACGAGTACGATCGCGATCACGCGAACCGGCGGCTTCACCGGCGCCGTGGCCTTGAGCGCCAGCGGATTGCCGAGCGGAGTGAGCGCGAGTTTCAACCCCGCCTCGGCGACCGGAACGAGTAGCGTATTGACGTTGACCGCTTCAGGCACGGCCACACTAGGCGCCGCCACTGTCACCGTTACTGGAACAAGCGGAAGTCTGGCGCGGACGGCGTCGATCAATCTCACAGTGAACGACAGCGGAGGCGGGACAGGAGGCGTCACCGTCACGCCGGTGGTCAGCTCAAACGGCCCCTGGTTCAACGAGCAGGCCATCAGCCTGAGCAACACAGGCGCCATCACCTCGCTCTCGATCACAATCGTTGTTCAACGCACTACCGGCGTGAGCTCCAGCGGTCAATACAACACTGTCGGCGGTCAAATCCTCCAGAGTAATAGCAGCACGGCGACGACGATCACGTACCAGTTCAATCTGGCCGCGGGGCAGACGCTCGGGCCTGCCACGAATCGCCTCTTCGCCGCGCAAATGAGCGGCTCTGGAACAGTCCATCCGACGACCGGTGACACTTACACCGTCACCTACACCACCGGAGGCGTGTCTTTCACGCAGACCGGTCATTTCTAGCTCGGAGTAAACGAGAGTGGGAAAGACTATTGGTCTTTGAAAAATAAAGTATGACAACCATTTTTCCCGGTCGCGGCAGCGACAATTTATCCTAAGTCAGAACTACTGACATCGGCGCATCGAATGACTTAATGCCCGCGGTGTTTGTAGTCAAACTGAACACGCTAATGTCGGTTGTTCCGATTTGGCCCCGCTTTGAAAAGCCCGGCCAGTCTCAATCGTCGCTGTCGCGGCGGAAGAGGTGTTGTAACGTCTATTTTTCAAAGGACTGTAGTCTGCCTCATTCCCGCCCTTGCCACGACCTGAGCTCCTAAACCACGGAGGCAAGATATGCTGAAAATGAAACATCGGAAGATGTCCCTTAAACAGCTTCGATCACCACGTCATCCCCTCAGGCTGTTAGTGTTGGCGTCGGCGATCTTGTTCATCCACTTTAACGCCTATGCGGCGCCGCAGGCGGACTTTTCGCTGTCCGTTAACCCGTCGAGCCTGACGATCAATCCAGGCGCGAGCGCGACGGCCACCGTCACGATAACGCGCAGCGGCTTCACTGGCGCCGTAACGTTGAGCGCATTTGAGGCGTTACCTACCGTCGTCCTGCCGAACGGCATCGATATCACTTTCAATCCAGCGTCCACTACTGGAAACAATAGCGTCGCCACTATCACGGTCCCGAGCGCGTTTCCGCCGGGCGCAGTCAATGTGATCATCTCGGGAAATGGCGGAGGACTGACGCGCATCACATCGCTCACTATCAACGTGCCCGGCGTCACCATCACGGCGGAGGTCGCCGAAAACGGTCCCTTCTTCAATCAGGAACAGATTCGTATGAGCCACACCACGCCCATTACGTCGCTGTCGGTCAGGATCGTCATTCAACGCACCCCGGGACTCAGCGTTAACGGCGCGTTCAGCACCATGGGCGGGCAGATGACCCAGAGTATTACTACTACGCCAACGACGTTCGTGTACCAGTTCAATCTGATACCAGGACAAACACTTCAACCAGAACCTAATCGGGTCTGTGCGGCTCAAACAAACGGCTCCGGAACGACGCACCCCACAAGTGGCGATAGCGCCACTGTCACATACACCACCGGTGGTGTGACACGTACGGAAACCAGAACCTTCTAGTTGGACAGACTAATGATCTTTGAGAATTTAATTCCGGCCATCTTTTTTCAGTCCCGGAGGGACAGCGGATATTAGCCGGCGTCGCCGTCAACGGAAAAGTTGAAAGTGAATTCTCCAGCCCCGGAGGGGCGACAGACTGGAGATCTGGTCTGTCGCCCCTCCGGGGCTGAGAGATATGTTGTCGACTCGGTTCCGGTGGTTTCACCACCGGCTAATATCTGGCCGCCCCTCCGGGGCTATGACCGGAGTTAATTCTCAAAGACCATTAGTCTGTCCCACAGATTACTACTCTCCGCGCCGAGCGGCCGGCGAAGCCCTCCGCCACGCGATCGGCGACAACACTCCCCGCCGCCACAGCGGCGCCTAAGTCTGATCGCGCGTCGCGACGCGCGGCAGGCTACACAATTCATTGTTCTGTCGCGTCAGCGACGATCTGTACTGTGCGTTATAACTGCTACAACTATCGAGGAGGCAGAACACATGCTTAAACCTGAAGTTTGGAATAATGTATTTACTCCGCCCTGGCGCGCCATCAGGCTGCTGTTGTTCGCGCTGGTGATTATGTTGATCGCGAGCGGCGTGGGCGAGTTGAAAAGGACCCAGGGGCAAACGAGCTCTTGTAATAGCACCTACCGGGAGACCACCTTCTGGAACGTAGGCTTCCAGGGCGAGGTGACGGTAGTCAATAACGGGCCTGCGATAAATGGCTGGACGGTAACCTTTATGTTCCCGACCACGACCCAGACCATTTACGAGATGTGGCATGGCACGTTTACGCAGTCTGGCCAGACTGTGACGGTCAGGAACGCATCCTATAACCCGAACATTCCGACCGGCGGAAGCGTCACTTTTGGATTCAACGCCAACTGGTCGGGGAGCCATCCGGCGCCCATCGGAATTACCCTCAACGGACAGTCCTGCGGCGGGGGCGGGGGCGGCCCGGTGATCCAGACCAGCGTCACGACGCTGAACGTCAATGAGGGAGGCTCGGCGCAATTAGGCGTGAGACTGTCGTCGGCGCCCGCAAGCAACGTCACTGTGAACGTCGCGCGGTTGTCCGGAGACACCGACCTGACGGTGAGCGGCGGCGCCACGTTGACCTTCACGCCGACCAACTTCGGGACATTTCAGAACGCAACGATCAGCGCGGCCGAGGACGCCGACTCGACGAACGGCTCGGCGGTCATTCGAGTCTCCTCGACTGGGCTTCCGAATGTTGACGTCACCGCGAACGAAGTAGATAACGATCCTCCTCCCATGGTCGCGATCCAAACGAGCGTCACGACGCTGAACGTCAACGAAGGCGCGTCGGCGCAGTTCGGAGTGAGACTGTCGGCGGCGCCTTCGGGAGGAACGGCCACGGTGAACGTCGCGCGGTTGTCGGGAGACACCGACCTGACGGGAGCGGCCACGCTGACCTTCACGTCAGCAAACTTCGGCACATTCCAGAACGTCACGATCAGCGCGGCCGAAGACGCCGACTCGGCGAACGGCTCGGCGGTCTTTCGAGCCTCCGGAACCAATCTGGGTAGCGCCGATGTCACCGCGAACGAAGTCGACAACGATCCGCCCCCTATGGTCGCGATCCAGACGAGCGTCACGACGCTGAGCGTGAATGAAGGCGGCAGCGCGCAGTTCGGAGTGAGACTGTCGGCGGCGCCTTCGGGAGGCACAGCCACGGTGAACGTCGCGCGGTTGTCGGGAGACACCGACCTGACGGGCGCGGCCACGCTGACCTTCACATCAGCAAACTTCGGCACGTTCCAGAACGTCACGGTCAGCGCGGCCGAAGACGCCGACTCGGCGAACGGCTCGGCGGTCTTTCGAGCCTCGGGAACCAATCTGATCTCCGCCGACGTCACCGCGAACGAAGTCGACAACGATCCTGCGCTGATCGCAATCCAGACCAGCGTCGCGACGCTGAACGTCAACGAAGGCGGCTCGGCGCAGTTCGGAGTGAGATTGGCGTCCGCGCCAGCGGCTACGGTCACGGTGAACGTCGCGCGGTTTTCGGGGGACATCGATCTGACAGTGACCGGCGGCGCGACGTTGACTTTCTCGCCGACCAACTTCGGCACGTTCCAGAACGTCACGATCAGCGCGGCTGAGGACGGTGACATGGCGAACGGCTCGGCGGTCATTCGAGCCTCGGGAGCCAACCTGATCTCCGCCGACGTCACGGCGAACGAAGTAGATAACGACGTCCCGATTGCGATCCAGACGAACCTGGTAAGGACGCTGGCGGTGATCGAGAACAGCTCGGCGCAATTCGGCGTGAGGTTAGCGGGGCCGCCGGCGGCCTCTGTCACTGTGAATGTGACGAGGCTGAACGGTGACGCGGATTTAAGAGTAGTCGGCCCTGGAACCTTGACTTTCACGCCGACAAACTTCTCCACATTCCAGAACGTCACGATCAGCGCGGTTGAAGACGCCGACATCACCAACGGGACGGCGATGTTTCAAATGTCCGGGACGGGGCTTACAAACGCGGCCGCCGACGTGAGCGAATTCGACAACGACGGGGCGCCGGTGGCGCAGCGGACGTTTGTGGCCATACTTAACGGCGCGAATGAAGTGCCGCCCGTGACGACGTCCGCGTCGGGAACCTCTACCGTCATTCTCTCTCCCGACGAGACCTCGGCGCTGGTGTCTCTGAACTTTACCGGGCTGAGCAGTCCCCAGACGGCGGCCCATTTGCACGGGCCCGCCTCTCCGGGTAACAACGCGCCCGGAACGATCCTGGATCTGGATCAGCCACTCGGCCAGGTGTCGAATCTGTTATGGAACATCCAGCCCGTAGGCGGCCTGTCAGTCCTACAACAGGTCGTCGCCTTGAAGAGCGGGCAGATCTACGCCAACGTCCACACGGCCAACAACCCGAGCGGTGAGATTCGCGGATGGCTCTTTGTTGTTGACGACGGCATCGAGGACCCGCCAGACCCTGGCGGCGGTGGATTCGCCGACGCGGCGCGCTTCCTCGAACAGGCGACCTTCGGGCCTACAGTTGCGGAGGCCAACCGCGTTGTGACTATCGGCTTCGACCCATGGCTCAACGAACAGTTCGCCATGCCCATCACGGGTTACAACAACCTCGTGACGTTGCAACAGGGGACTTTCGTCAACTATCCGCGCAAGCTCCAGTTCTTCCGAAACGCGATGACGGCCCCGGATCAATTGCGGCAGCGCGTGGCCTGGGCGCTGAGCCAGATCGTCGTCGCCGCCAATGTCGGGGATCAGGACGGAACTGGCAATCCGACGGCGATGGTCTCCCAGTACCAGGACATCCTCCTTCGCAACGCCTTCGGCAATTACCGGACGCTGCTCCGCGAGATGTCGGTCAGTCCGATCATGGGCACATACCTAACTCTCGTGAACAGCCAGCGGGCCAATCCGACTACCGGTACGCAGCCTGACGAGAACTACATCCGCGAACTCTGGCAGCTCTTCACCATCGGCACCTTCAGACTGAATCCGAACGGCACGGTGATGTTGGACGGTCAGGGGCGGCCTATTGAGACCTATACGATCGCGGAGATTCAGGAGGGCGCTCGCGCGCTGACCGGATGGAATTACGCGCCGGCGGCAGGCCAGCCGAATCAGGGCAATAACAACCCGCTCAACCCGTTCGCGGCGATGATTACGAACGCGGCCAATCACGACACGGGTTCCAAGACGCTGCTCAGCTACCCGGGCCAGCAGAGTACTGCGGTACCGGCCAACCAGACAGTCGACCAGGACCTCGACTCCGTGATTAACAATGTCTTCAACCATCCGAACGTCGGGCCTTTCATCGGGCGCCAACTCATCCAGCATTTGGTGACCAGCAACCCGAGTCCGGCTTACGTCGGGCGCGTCACCGCCGTCTTCAACAACAATGGGCAAGGTGTGCGCGGCGATCTGCGGGCGGTCGTCAGGGCGGTACTGCTCGACCCCGAGGCGCGCGGCAATTCCAAGGTCGATCCGGTCTACGGCAAATTGCGCGAGCCCGCGCTCTTCTTCACTCACCTCTTCCGCGGCCTCGGCTGCACGGGGGGAATGTGGGGCATTCCGCAGCGGAGCCGCAGCCTGGGGCAGGACATCTTCTCTCCGCCGTCGGTCTTCAACTACTACCAGCCGGATTTCCGTGTAGTGGTCAACGGGCAATCCATCTTCGCCCCGCCGGCGCAGTTGCTGACGACCTCGACGATCATCGGACGTTTCAACCTGCTCAACGAGTTCCTATTCGCCCCGCCGATTCAACCAGGCGGCGATCCGAACCCGACCGGAACACCCACGACTTCGGTGGTCTTAGATTTCGCGCCTTTTGATCAACTGGCGCCGAATCCGACCAACCTCGTCAACGAGCTCAATACGAGGCTAATGCACGGCTCGATGTCGGCGCAGATGCGCCAGACGGTTATCGACGCGGTGACCAGCATCCAGAACAACAACCGTCTGCGCGTGCAGACAGCCATCTACATCATTGCATCCTCGATGCAGTATCAGGTGCAACGCTAAAGGAGGAGACATGTCATTTACACGTAGAGAATTTCTGAAAAGCTGCGGCCGCGGAATGGGCTCGGCGGCGATGCTCACCGCTCTAAGTTACGCGGCCAGAGAAAACGCCTACGCTCAAGGCTCTGACTACAGGGCGCTGGTCTGCATCTTCCTGGAAGGCGGCAATGACGGATGGAACACGATGGTCCCACTCGATCAGGCCGCGTACAACACGTATGCGGCGGGTCGCCAGGGGCTGGCCCTTTCGCAGGGAAGCCTCTTGCCGGTTACCGTCCCCGGCGCCGGGAATTTTGGATTCCATCCGAGTCTTCCCGGCATCCGCAACCTGTGGAATCAGGGCCGCGTGGCCCTCGTTTGCAACGTCGGCAACCTTATAGAACCGGTCACGGCGCCGCAGGTTCTGCAGAATCCGAACCGCGCGCCTTCGGGCCTCTTCGACCACTTCCAGCAGCAGGTCTTTTCGCAGAACCTCGTCAACGAGAACACCCTGGGGTGGGGCAACAGCATGGGAGGCGCCTTGCCGATCTTCAACACGGCGCCGCTGATCCCCCCCTTGATGACGATGGTTAACAACACGCCGTACTTCAAGGGCCCGTCGGCGACGATCACGCTGCAGCCGGGCCTGCAACTGGGGATCACCGGCTTGCCCACGACCGGGACGCCTCCCGTTCGTTTCACGGCCATCCAGCAGTTGGCCGGGATCAATGAACTCCAGATCCAGGTCAACACCTTCAACGGCCGTGTCACAAAGGCTATGGACGATTCGCGCGTAGTCGGCAACATCTTTTCGACCCAGCCCTTCACGACGGTGTTTCCCAACACTGGACTCGGCCAGCAGTTGCGGCAGATCGCCATCGCCATCGCGGCGCGCAACGCGCTCGGCCATGACCGGCGGCAGATCTTCTACGCGCAGATCGGCGGCAACGCCTTCGACACCCACGGGGCGCAGTTGACCGCGCAGGCGGGCCTGCTCACCCAGGTGGACCAGGCGATGAGCGCCTTTTTCGCGGCGACGGTCGAACTCGGCGTGTCCAACCAGGTGACCACTTTTACGTTCAGTGAGTTCGGGCGCACCATCCGCATCAACGGCGACGGCTCCGACCACGGCTGG
>Ga0207428_10006254_pt1 | contig 11000 bp, 10 predicted proteins | sample RhiMethybrSRZTD1_FD_187600 | JGI IMG/M metagenome (GOLD analysis project Ga0207428, IMG submission 187600) | Populus rhizosphere microbial communities from Tennessee, USA - Rhizosphere MetaG P. TD hybrid SRZTD1 (SPAdes) (version 3) | ecosystem: Host-associated > Plants > Roots > Rhizosphere >... | reverse complement strand
TCGACGCAGGTGACGTGGCTCCTCGAGCTCCCGGCGCGCGGCGAGGCGGCGATCTACCTCACCGCGGTGTGCGGGCCGCAGCCCACGGTCCCCGGCCCGCGCGCGTACGACGAGGCGTTCGTCGAATCGCGCCGCAACGCGAGCGCCGTCCGCGCCGAGGACGCGCGCGTCGTCTCGGCGAACGATCAGTTCAACGCCTGGATCACGCGCTCCGTCGCCGATCTGCACATGATGGTCACGGCGACGCCGACCGGACCGTACCCGTACGCCGGGATCCCGTGGTTCAGCACGATCTTCGGCCGCGACGGCATCATCACGGCGCTGCAGACGCTGTGGTTCAATCCGAGCATCGCGCGGGGCGTGCTCCAGACCCTCGCCGCCCTGCAGGCGCGCGACCTCGTCCCGGACAAGGACGCGGAGCCGGGGAAGATCCTGCACGAGATGCGCGGCGGGGAGATGGCGGCGCTCGGGGAGATCCCGTTCGGACGCTACTACGGCACCGTCGACGCGACGCCCCTCTTCGTGGTGCTCGCGGCCGCGTATCACCAGCGCACGGGCGAGCGCGCGTTCGCCGAGGAGATCTGGGAGCACGTCGAGCTGGCGCTCGGCTGGATCGTCAAGTACGGCGACGCCGACGGCGACGGCTTCGTCGAGTACGAACGCCACGCCGCGAACGGCCTCGGGAACCAGGGCTGGAAGGACTCGCACGACTCCGTCTTCCACGCCGACGGCAGCGATGCGGATGGTCCGATCGCGCTCTGCGAGGTGCAGGGCTACGCGTACGACGCGTTTCGCGCCGGGGCACGCCTGGCGCGCGCCCTCGACCGACCCGAGCGCGCGCAGGAGCTCGACGCGCGTGCCGAGGCGCTCCAGCGGCGTTTCGAGGAGGCGTTCTGGGTCGACGCCCTCTCGACGTACGCGCTCGCGCTCGATGGGCACAAGGCGCCCTGTCGGGTCCGGGCGTCGAACGCCGGGCACACCCTCTTCTCCGGCCTCGCCTCGCCCGAGCGCGCCGCCCGCGTCGCCCAGACGCTCCTCACGCAGGAGTTCTTCTCCGGCTGGGGCATCCGCACCCTGGCCGCGAGCGAGGCCCGCTTCAACCCGATGTCGTACCACAACGGCTCGGTGTGGCCGCACGACAACGCCCTCATCGCCGCCGGGTTCGCGCGCTATGGCCTGAAGGACGCCGCGCTGCGCGTCTTCACCGGCCTCTTCGAGGCGAGCCTGTGCGTCGAGCTGCACCGGCTCCCGGAGCTCTTCTGCGGCTTCGTGCGCCGCCCGGGCGAGGGGCCGACGCTCTATCCGGTCGCGTGCTCGCCGCAGTCCTGGGCCGTGGGCTCCCTGTTCATGCTCCTCGAGGCGAGCCTGGGGCTCTCGATCGACGCGCCGGCGCGGCGCATCACGCTCGCGCGTCCCATCCTCCCCGACTTCCTGACCGAGCTCGTGCTCGAGGATCTGACCGTCGGCGACGCGCGCCTGAGCCTCGTGCTGCGCGGGCACGGCGAGGACGTGGCCGCGAGCGTCGTCCGCCGCGTGGGTCAGATCGAGCTACTGGTACGCAGCTGAGCGGCGCCCTTTGACTCGCGGCGCCGTCTGCGGGCAGACAGCCGCGGTGCTCGCGGGGTTCCTCCTCCTCTATGCGGCGGCGGTCGTGTGGCTCACGTGGCCGCTCGTGGCGCGCCTCGGGACGCAGCTGCCGAACCCGCTGATAGCCTCCAACTTCGACCTGCCGCAGACCGCCTGGGTGCTCGCGCACCAGGCGCGGGCGCTGACCGAGGCGCCGACGCGGTTCGCCGACGCGCCCATCTACCATCCCGCGCCCGGCGCGCTCTTCTATGCCGATGCGGCCTTCGGCGCGCTGCCGTTCTTCCTGCCGCCGTTCCTCGCGACCGGGAACCCGACGCTTGCGATCAACGTGACGCTTCTGGCCGCGGCCGCGCTGACGGCGTTCGCCCTCCACGTCGTGGTGCGCGCGGCGACGCGCTCGGACCTCGCGGGCGTCGTCGCGGCGTGGACGTTTCTCACCACGCGCTTCGCGCTCTGGGAGTTCGGGACGACGGCGCCACAGTACGTGGTGCTCCTGTGGTTCCCGTTCATCGTCCTGCTCGCGACGCGCCCGCCGTCGCGCGCGCGAGACCTGACGCTCGCCGCGCTGATCGCGCTCCAGAGCCTGTCGTCGCCCGTCTACGTGTCCGCGGCCATCCTGATCCCGCTCGGCGGCATCGCGCTCGGGCGGCTCGGCCATCGCGCGTCGCGAATCGACGGGCTCCGCCTGCTCGGGGCGATGGCGCTGGCCGTGATCGCGCTCCTACCCGTGGTCGCCGGCTACGTCGCCGTACGCGCCGCCAACCCGAACCTGCCGGACCAGACCTATTGGAACTGGTGGCGGCCGACGACGGAGCTCCCGTGGGGGCCGTTCGGCGGCCAGCAGGCGCCGACGGCCGTCCCGCTCGTCGCCATCGCGCTCGCGGTCGCGGGCGCGATCTCGCTGGCGCTACCGTGGCGGAGCAGCGCGCGTCCCGCCGGGGCGCGCGTCTTCGGGCACGCCGCGCTGTGGGCCGTCGCGGGCATCGTGATGTCGCTCGGCGCGCGCGCGACGTGGTACGGCCGGCCGGTCGCGATTCCGCAGACCTGGCTCGCGGAGTGGGTGCCGCTCTACCGCACGCTGCGAGAGCCGGCGCGGCTCGGCGTGGCCGGGCTGATCGGGCTGTCGCTCGCGGCCGGCCTCGGCTTCGCGGCCTGCGTCGCACGCCTCCCGCTCCGCGGCCGCCCGGCCGCCGCCGCGGCGGCGCTGATGGCGGCGCTTGCCGGCGCGGAGATGTACCGCGAGTACGCCGCCGTCGGCTTCTTCGGGCGCCCGGCGCTGCCGGCGGTCTATCCCACGTTTCGCCCGCCGGCGCCGGACGACGCGATCGTGCGCGCGCTCGCCGCCGGCGAGGGCCCGGTCCTGGAGATCCCCGTCGGCCTCATCCCCCAGGGCTGCTGCATGCCCGGGTACCAGACGCGTGCCATGTACCGGGCGATCTTCCATCGCCGCCCGCTCCTGAACGGCTACGGCGGCTACTGGCCGGCGGGCTTCCTCGAGCGGATGCAGCTCGCCTCGGCGCTTCCCGATCCCACGGCGCTCGCGGCGCTCCGCGCGCAGACGGGCCTGGCCACCGTCGTCGTGAACCTGCGCGAGCTCAAGCCCGGCGAGCTGGCCGCGTGGCGGACGACCCTGGAGACGGGCTCCCCGGGGCTCCGCCCGCAGGGACGCTACGACGATACCGTCCTGCTCGACGCGCGCGCCGACTGAGGCACGCCGTGCTTCGGGCAGAGCGCATCGATGGGGCAGCGTTCGCAGCGCGGCCGGCGCGGCTGGCAGATGGTCTGCCCGAGCGCGACCAGGTTGACGTTCACGTGCCGCCACAGGCGGCGCGGCAGCAGCCGATAGAGCGCCTCGCAGGTCTTCTCCGGCGTGCGCGTGCGGACGAGGCCCAGCCGATTGCAGATGCGGTGCACGTGCGTGTCGACGGAGATCGCGTCCTTGCCGAACGCTTCGACCATGATGATCGCCGCCACCTTGATCCCCACGCCCGGGAGCGCCAGGAGCTCGTCCATCGTCTGCGGCACCCGGCCTCCGTGCCGCGCGATGAGCGCCTGCGAGAGGCCGCGGAGCGCGCGCGCCTTGGTGCGGTAGAACCCCGTCGGGCGGAGCAGGCGCTCGAGACGCTTCGGCGGAATCGCCAGCACGTCCTCGGGCCGGCGGACGAGGCGGAAGAACTGGGCCAGAAACGGGGCCAGCGTGTCGTCGCGCGTCCGCGCCGAGAGCACGGTTCCCACGGCGATGAGGAACGGATCGGCGCCGCGGATGGCCATGAGCCGCATGACCGGCGCGTCGAGCGTCGGCACGTGGCGGCGGATGCGGCGGAAGCACGCCTCGAACTGGCGCAGCTGCATCAGGATCGCATCTGCCAAGACGCCACGCGAGTCAACTCGGATTGACCCGTCGTGGAGCAGTTGCTAGCGAACGAGCCGGATGGCCGACCAGGCGGTCGAGGCCGGCGCACGGGCGCTGATGACGTTCCTCGAAGCGGAATTTGCGAGCGAGGACGTGACGAGGCTGCCCGCGCCGCCATCGAGCCGGCTTCCCGGCGACGCCGTCTACTTCCGCGTCGGCGACGACCAGCGCGTGCTCGGCACGGTCGGCGCCACGCCGGACTTCCTCCGCGCCGAGGCGACGACGGCGCTGGTCGAGCGGCTGCACCGGAACGACGTGTCCGGCGCGGTGCGGAGCGCGGGGGCGGCGAGCTGCGTGATGCTGAGAGCGGGCGCGGACCCGACGGCGATCGCGCTGGGGTAGTCAGCCTACTTGAGCTTCGCCGCGAGCGCGCCGAGCCGCGCGCGCGTCGCCGGGCTGAGCGAGGTCGCAAAGCCTTCGGGATCTGTCTTCGCGCGCCCGAGCGCTTCGTTCATGCGCTCCGGGTCTCCGCCGCTGCGCTCGGCCAGCTCGGTCAGGACGGCGCCCGCCACCTCGTAGAACTCGCGGGTCAACTCCGGCGAGCGCGCGATCGGCGCAAGCCGCGGATCCTGCTGCTCGGGCGCGGAGCCCCCGCCGGCCCCGAGCGAGCCGAGTACCTGCTCGAGCGCCTGCGCGGAGACGCCGTCCAGCGGCTCCGCGGGCGCGCTGCAGACGGCCAGGACGAAGCCGAGGATCAGTGCGGGGAGCAGCCGTCGGATCACGCGGCGATCCTGGTGCAATCGGCGCGCCACGGCCGCCGGGCCGATGGGTCACGACCAGTCCGCAGAATCCACGTCAGGAGCACGTCGCTCCGGCAACGTCACGTCACAGGGCCACCTCGTTCCGGAGCGCCTCCCCCCGCACCCAGCGCCCGAGGTTCTCGACGAACACCTCCGCCGCGTGATGATGGGTGATCGGCGTCGAGGCCGCGACGTGGGGCGTGACGATCACGCCCGGCAGGCCCCAGAGCGGGCTCGTCTCCGGAAGCGGCTCGTGCTCGAACACGTCGAGCGCCGCGCCCGCGAGCCGGCCCTGCCGGAGCGCCGCGGCCAACGCGGCCTCGTCGACGAGCTCACCGCGGCCGACGTTCACGAGTCGTGCGCCCGGACGCATGTTCGCCAGCGCGCGCGCGTCGATGATCCGCCGCGTGTCCCCGGTGAGCGGTAGCGCGAGCACCACGTAGTCCGCCAGGCCCAGCAGCTCCCCGAGGCGTGCCATCGGCCACGTCTCGCACGGCTCGTCTCCCGCCGGGCGGCGCCGCGCACCGACCACGCGCATCCCGAGCGCGCCCGCGAGGCGCGCCACCTCGAGCCCGATCGGCCCGAGGCCGACGACGGCGGCGACCTTCCCCTCGAGATCCTCCCCCCGCTCCGGCGACCAGCGGCGCTCGCGCTGCGCCGCGAGACACGCCGGTAGGTCGCGCGCCAGCGCCAGCATGAACAGGATCGCCATCTGCGCCACGGCGGACGCCGAGGCGCCCGACGACGTCGTCAGGCGCACGCCGCGAGCCAGGAGCGAATGGAACACGGGATGGTCGACGCCGGCGCTGAACGTGTGCAGCCAGCGGAGTCGCGTCGCCTGCAGCGCGGGGCCCATGAACTCCGCCGCGCGCGCGGGGTAGCAGTCGCCGGAGAAGAAGACGACCTCGATCGCGGCGACCTCCCCCTCGATGCGGCCGCCAGCGTGCAGGATCACGCGCGGCATCGCCGGGGCGGCCGCGCCGATCGCCGCGCCGTAGTGCTCCTCGACGAAATCGGACACGAGCACGGCGCCGGGCACCGCGCCTACTAGGCGCCCCACGCGGCCGGCGTCAACGCGATTCCCGAAACCCCCTTGACGCAGCCGAGCCGCCCATGGCACGAGTGCCGTGCCATTCGGCACCCGAGCCAATGAAGGACCGCATCGACGAGCTCCGCCGCTTTATCGAGGTGCTCTCCAGCCGCTTCAAGCAGACGGAGGAGCTGTTCGCGACCCGCCTCGAGGTGTCGGAACGCGAGCTGGCGCTCCTGCGGACGCTCGTCGAGGAGGGGCCGATGATCACCAAGGCGCTCGGCGGCCGCTTCGCCGTCCCGGTCAGCACGATGACGGGGCTCGTCGACCGCATGGAGAAGAAGGGGCTCGTCCGGCGCGTGCGCGGGCGGCGCGACCGGCGTGCGATCGAGCTCGAGGCGACGCCCGCGGGCGCGCTCGCGCTGAAGGAGCACGCGCGCGGACTCGAGGCCGTCGCGCGCGGAATCCTCGAGGCGCTCCCGGAGCGCGATCAGGAGGCGCTCATCGCCATCCTCCGCCGCGTCTGGACGCGCATCGCCGATGGCGCCCGGAAGACCGGCTGATTTTTTTCGCCCTCATGGCACGAAGTCCGAACCATTCGAACAAGGAGGTATCATGAAGCCCACCCTGGTGACCGGAGCCAACGGCCACGTCGGCAACAACATCTGCCGGCTGCTCGTGGCGCGCGGCGAGCGCGTGCGGGCGATGATCCGACGCACCGCCGATCCCGCGCCGCTCGCGGGCCTCGACGTCGAGATCGTCCACGGCGACATCCTCGATGCCGCGTCGACCGCGCGCGCCGTCGAGGGCTGCGGCCGCGTCTATCACACCGCCGCCGGCTTCCTCATGTGGTCGAGCGACCCGGAGCGCGACATCATCCGCCCGAGCGTCGACGGCACGCGTCACGTCCTCGAGGCGGCCGCGCGCGCCGGCGTCGAGAAGGTGCTCTACACGAGCACCAGCGGCACCATCGGCTTCTCGACGCGGCCCGACGTCTCGCTCGACGAGACGCACTACCATCCCGGCGCCGTCACGCCCTACGTGCGCGGCAAGATCGCCGCGGAGAAGGAGGCGTTCGCGATCTCCGAGCGCACCCAGCTGCCGATCACGTCGATCCAGCCGGGCTTCATCCTCGGCCCGCGCTTCTGGAAGATCAGCGAGTCGGTGCACCAGGTGGCGCAGTTCGTGAACGACGGCTCGCCGGTCTACTTCGAGGGCGGATTCGGCGTCGTGGACGTCGAGGACGTCGCGCGCGGCGCGCTCCTCGCCATGGACCGGGGCCGCAACCGCGAGCGCTACATCCTCTCGGGCGAGAACGTGACGGTGAAGGGCCTCTTCGACATCCTCGCCGAGCTCACCGGGCTCAAGTCTCCGACGATCAAGCTGCCCTTCCCGGTGCTGCGGCTGATCGCCGGCGGCATGGAGCTGGCGAGCAGAGTCACCGGCACGCGGCCGATGCTCGACCGCACCCAGATCGACGAGTTCGCGGGCAAGTACGGCTTCTTCAGCAGCGAGAAGGCGAAGCGCGAGCTCGGCTACACCTATCTCTCCGCCCGCGACACGCTCCGGCGCACCGTCGCCTGGCTGATCGATCGCGGGTTCGTCCCCGAGAAGCGGCTGAAGGCGCTCCGGCCCCATCCGTCGCTCCGCGGCGCATACGAAGATCGGAGGGACGCGGCATGATCGTCATCGCCGGCAGGATCCAGATCCGGCCCGAGCGGCGCGAGGAGGCGGTGCGCGCCGCCCTCGCCATGGCCGAGGCCACACGCCGCGAGAAGGGCTGCGTCTCGTACGGCTTCTACGGCGACCTCGCCGATCCGAATACGCTCCTCCTCTTCGAGGAGTGGGAGAGCGACGCGGCGCTCGCGGCGCACTTCCAGACGCCGCACATGGCCCGCTTCCAGGAGCAGGCGCCGGCGCTCCTCGCGGCGCCGCCGACGATCAAGCGCTACGTCGTCGAGTCGGCGGCCGCCATGTGATCACACCTTGAAGTGCCGCCGCAGGAGCCGGAGCCCGACCGCGTCCGGCATCAGCCGGCGGACGAACGGGACGAGCCAGGACGAGGGGCCGACGGCGTAGCGGAGGCGCGGGCGCCGCGCGGTGAGCGCGCGGTGGACCGCGCGCGCCACCAGCTCCGGGCCCGGCGCCTCGAGCAGCGACTTCCGGATCACGTCCTCGCAGCGCCGCTGCCGCTCGCCGTAGACGGACGGCGCCGCGCCGCCCCAGTCCGTCGCCTCGTTGAAGCCGGTGCGGATGTCGCCCGGCTCGACGAGCGACACCCAGATGCCGTACGGCGCGGCCTCCACGCGGAGCGCCCACGCGAGTGCGGCGACCGCCGCCTTCGTCGCCGAGTAGTGCCCCTGGAAGGGAATCGGCGCCCGCGCGGCCAGTGAGCCGACAAGGACGATGCGGCCGGCGCCGCGCGCGCGCATCGCCGGCAACACCGCGCGCACCGGATGGAGGGTGCCGAAGACGTTGGTCTCGAACTGCTCGCGGGCGCGCGCCGTCGACACCTCCTCGATGCTGCCGAAGATGCCGATGCCCGCGTTGCAGACGAGGGCATCGATCCGTCCTGCGGTCTCGAGGATGCGCGCGACGGCGGCGGCGACCGACGCCTCGTCGCGGACGTCGATCGTGAGCCACGTGAACGGAGACGCTTCCGCCGGCGGCCGCCGGCTCGCGCCGAAGACGCGGAAGCCGTGCGTCGCGAGGTACGAAGCCGTGGCCGCGCCGATTCCCGACGAGGCGCCCGTCAAAAGGACGGTCGGCGGATCCCCGCGCCCCGCTCGATCGACGCTGCCGCCCATGGTCGCGCAAGGTACGGACCCGGGCGTGCTCGGGTCAACCCTGCTGCGCTTCTTCCCCTTGCTACTTCGCCACGTTCCGGAGGATCTTCCCCTTGCGGCGGATGATCATCTGATCCGTCGAGCTGAACGTCTGGTCGCCGACGCGGATGATGGTCGTGAGCTGCGTAATCCCGGCGGGACGCTTCAGCATCTCGTGCCGGAGCTTGAACTTGAGGTTGTAGGCCGGCGTCCCGACGAGCGGCCAGAGTCGGAGGTAGCGGAGCTTCGTGGCGCCGAAGATCCCGGTCGCGGCCGCGAACTTCCCGGTCGGCAGCGCGGTCGTGGCGCGCGGCTCGACCCGCTGCCAGGCCTTGGCTGGCAGCTCGAGGTCGAGGAGCGCGAGGCCGTTGGCGGCGATCGTCACGTGTACCGGCGTGGTACCGACGGCGTCCGACGAGAGGCGCGGGAGCTGCGTGTAGTACCAGACGCGCTCGCGGCGGTGCTTCCGGACGCGCACGATGAAGTCGAGCGTCCTCGACTGCGTCTCGACGAGGCAGGACTCGGAGCAGCCGTCGCCGCCGACGCGGTTGCCGTCGTCGCAGGTCTCCGCGCCTTCGAGCGCGCCGTTGCCGCAGTACGCGCCGCCGCCGCCCGGACCCGGCCCGCCGCCGTCTCCGCCGTCGTCGTCCGCCTCGGTCGGCAACGCCAGCACGGCGACGCTGAGGCCGACGCCGTCCGCGCTCACGCCGCCGGGCGATTCGACCTGGAACGCGAAGTAGTCTGCGCCGGTCGGGACCGAGACGGTCCCGGGCACGATGTCGAGCCGCTCGCCGACGCTGAAGCCACCCGCGGACGTGGGCACGCCGAGGCGGTCGAGCTCGAAGAGCGTCGCGCCGCCGCTTCCGCCCACCAGCGAGGCGGGAGCCGGCGTCGTCGACGACGATGCCGCGAGCGTCCACAGCGCATCGGCCCGGTCGGGCTGCGTGTCGTGCGTGAAGATGAAGAAGCGGCCGGTGCGCACGCCGGTGATGGGCACGAAGTCGAATCCGCCGACCGCGGTGTCCGGGCCGAACGGCGGATCGAAGTCGCTGTGGGCGTAGTCGGCGCCCTCGAGGATGTCGACCGTGCGCGTCGGCGCATTGGGATCGTTCACGACCGCGACCACGAAAGCGCCGCCCGGCTGGCAAGCCGTGTAGCCGTCCACCGTCAGCGTGTTGGTGCCGGGGACGAGCGCGAACGCGCCGACGAGGTCGATGCGGCGGGTCTCGATGTGGGAGCAATCTCCGAACGGCAGCTCGCTGCTCTCCGCGACCAGCGGCGCCGCCATCGGGACGCCGTTGACGACCACGTCGGCGTCCCCGGCGCCGCGCCCGTTGATGTAGAGATAGGCCGCGACGACCGTCGTAGCGACGGGAACGTCGACCGAGAACGTCGCCGGCTGCACGCCGAGGCCAACGCCGCCGACGACGACGTCGAGCGTCCCGGGCCCGAAGCTCTCGGCGGCCGGGCCGTTCAGCGGCACGTCGGTCGCGGTGGCGCGGGACACCGCGCTCGCGAGCAGGAGCCCGCAGGCGACGATCCGCAGAGTCTTCATTCGGCCCTCTCCTTCGTGCGAGCGCCGTGCGACCGGCACCGACGCCCAACGTGCGCGTCGTGCAAGGGAAGTGCCGCGAGATGCTCCTCAACGCCGGCGGTCCTCGCCGCCCTCTGACACACATGACGAAATGCGCGACGACGCAGGCGTGCAATGCAGGAACGCGCGAGCACGAACGACGCCATGCGCGCGGACGCCGCGGATGCCGTCGCATCGTTCGAGCTCTTCCGGCGATTACTCCGCGCCGCTGGAAAATGGGGCCGCGCGCGGCCTACAGTGTTCGCCATGCCGGGGATCTTCGGCGCGGTGGCCACGCCTCCCGGCCAGGCCGCGGCCCTGCCGCTCGAAGAGCTCGGCGAGCGCCTCCGCGTGCAGCCGGCGCTCCGCGTCCGGCTGGCCCGCAGCGCGGACGGCCGCGCGGCGCTCGGTGCCGTCGACCTCGGCCTCTTTCCCGGGAGCGGCACCCCGTATCGCGCGGACGACGGCAGCCTCGCCGTCGTCCACGGCGAGATCACGAATCTCCCCGAGGGAGAGCAGGCCGCCGTCCTCCTGGAGCGCAGCCGCCACGATCTCGCGACGCTCGAAGCGCTCGAGGGCTCGTTCGTGGCGGCCATCTGGGACGCGGCGCGCGGCCGCCTCGTGCTCGTGAACGACCGCTTCGGGCTCCGGAACCTCTACTACGCACGGACGCGCGGCGTCGTCGTGTTCGCCCCGCTGGTCGCGCCGCTGCTCCGGCTGGCGGGCGTCGACGCCACGCCCGATGCCGCTGCGGCGGCCGACCTGCTCGCCTTCGAGCACGTCCTCGGGACGCGCACGCTGGCGCGCGGGGTGGAGGCGCTGCCGCCGGCCA
>Ga0207428_10006252_pt1 | contig 11003 bp, 5 predicted proteins | sample RhiMethybrSRZTD1_FD_187600 | JGI IMG/M metagenome (GOLD analysis project Ga0207428, IMG submission 187600) | Populus rhizosphere microbial communities from Tennessee, USA - Rhizosphere MetaG P. TD hybrid SRZTD1 (SPAdes) (version 3) | ecosystem: Host-associated > Plants > Roots > Rhizosphere >... | reverse complement strand
CAGGTGCAGCTTGGGCATCCGCCCTAGCTCGACCGTCGACGCGAAAACCTTTAGCCGCTCTCAGCGAATGCGCGTCAGAGCTCGCCGTCGAGCAGCTTGAGGACGCGGTCGGGCGGGCGGCCCACGACGGCGCCGTCCGGAAGGATCAGGATGGGCCGTTCGATGAGCACGGGGAACCGCGCCATGGCGGCCAGGATCGCCTCGTCGCCAGCTTCCGACGTGAGCCCGGCCTGGGCGTACTCGGGCTCCCCCGCGCGCACCCACTCGCGCGCCGGCAGCCCGAGACGCTGCCGCAGCACCGCCAGCTCCGCGCCCGACAGCGGCCGGTCCAGGTACCGCCGCTCCTCGTAGGCGACCTTGCGCTCGTCGAGCAGCGCCTTCGCCGCTCGGCTCTTCGAGCAGCGCGGGTTGTGCAGCAAGGTCGGCGATTCGAAGTGGGCCATCGCGCCTGCTTTAGCACACCCGCAAATCACTCCGGCGACCAAGCGCGGGAGGTAAATGCGTGGACTTTCGCCCCGCAGTTGGTATCAGGCGTCCATGACGATGCACCACGCGGCGCCCGTTCCACCGGCTGCCGGCGGGTTTGCCACGCTCGGCCTGTCCCCCACCCTGTGTCAGGTGGTGGCCGAGCTGGGCTTCGCCACGCCGACGCCCGTCCAGGCGCGCGCCATTCCTCTGTTGTTGGCGGGCCGGGACCTGGTCGGACAGTCCACGACCGGTAGCGGGAAGACCGCGGCCTTCGGCCTGGCGATCTTGCAGAAGCTGAAGCGGAGAGAACGCCACCCCCAAGCCCTGATCCTGTGTCCCACGCGCGAGCTGTGCGCGCAGGTGGCGCGCGACCTCCGCAAGCTGGGACGGCGCGAAGCGGGCCTTGCCGTCCTGGTCCTCGCGGGCGGGCAACCGATGAATCCGCAGCTGGCGGCGCTGCAACAGGGCGTGCACGTGGTCGTCGGAACGCCAGGCCGGGCGCTCGACCACATCAAGCGCGGCTCGCTGGATCTGAGCGGCGTTGCGACCGTCGTCGTCGACGAGGCCGACCGCATGCTGGACATGGGCTTTGGCGAAGAGATGGAAAAGATCCTGAGCGGCGCGCCGAGGCCGCGGCAGACCGTGTTCTTTTCGGCCACCTATCCGCGATCGATCGACGCGATGACCAAGGCGCATCAGCAGGATCCGGCCCGCCTGACCGTCGGCGACGCCGACACGTCCCGGACGCCGTTGCGCCAGCTGGCCACCGTCGTGGATGAAAACGGTCGCCTCGCCACGCTGCTGACAATGCTGCGGACGAGCCCGCCCGAATCGGCCATCGTTTTTTGTAATTTCAAAGCCACCGTGACCCGCATCGAGCAGGCGCTCGGCGCGGCGGGAATCAGCAGCGCCAGCCTGCACGGCGGCCTGGAACAGAAGCAGCGCGACTTCGTGATGGCGAGATTTCGGAATCACAGCATTCGCGTGCTGGTGGCGACGGACGTCGCCGCGCGCGGCCTCGACATCGAAGGGCTGGATCTGGTCGTGAACTTCGAGCTGCCGTTTCAGCCAGAGATCTACGTTCATCGCATCGGACGCACGGGCCGCGCGGGCAAGGTGGGAACGGCGGTGTCGCTGGTCGGCCCGCGGGATGGAGCGAAGGTGAAGGCGATCGAGGCCGCGATCGGGTCGCCGCTGGAGCGTCGAATGGCGCCCACGGCGGATGCCGATACGCCCACGCCCAGGTCGGCGATTCACGGCGGCGCGATCATGGAGACGCTGTACATCTCGGGCGGCCGCAAGGACAAGATGCGTGCCGGCGACATCCTGGGCGCGCTCACGGGCGAAGCGGGCGGATTCCAAGGCAGCGACGTCGGCAAGATCGAGATTCACGATCGGTTCTCGTACGTGGCGATCGCCAGGGGTCACGCGGAGCGCGCGATCCAACAACTGGGCGCCGGCCGCATCAAGGGCAAGAGGTTCAAGGTGGGGCTGGCCCGCTAGCTGGCGATGACCCACAACGACGTCCTCCGAAGCGTCCGCTATCTGCTGAACGTCAGCGACGCGACGCTCGCCGATATCATCCGGCTGGGTCACGGCGAGGTCACCAGAGGTGAGCTCGTCGCGTTCCTCAAGAAGGAGGACGAGGACGGTTACCAGGCGTGCGGTGACGTGGTGATGGCGCATTTCCTGAATGGCCTGGTGACCTACAAGCGCGGAAAGGACGACAGCCGACCGCCCCAACCCGTCGAGGTTCCGGTCACCAACAACACCGTGCTGAAGAAGCTTCGGGTGGCGTTCGAGCTCAAGGACGGCGACATCATCGCGCTCCTGCAGAGGACCGGCCTGATCGTGTCGAAGACCGAGCTGAGCGCTTTCTTTCGCCGGCCGGACCACCGGAACTATCGCGAGTGCGGGGATCAGCTCCTCAGATATGTCCTGAAGGGCCTGGGTTCCTGAGCGGTGGGAGACCCACCATCGGTTGCGCGGGCGCGGCGCTGACAGCGGCCGAACGTGCAAAGGCCGAAACCTGGGGAACGAATGGATTGGGGTTGGCGGGACAGACCGTACCCACCGGCGGGAGGCTCCCGTCGAGCAGGTAGGCCGTGATGTAGTCGGTGGTGCAGCCGCTGCGGCCAAAGGCGGTGTGCCCCCAGCCGGCGTAGCTGAGCAGGCGGCTGTTTCCGAGAAGCTTGCTGCTGGCGACGGCGCCGTCGTAGTCGGTGACGCCGTCGAAGTAGTTGCCGACGACCAGCACCGGCGCCGCGGGACAGGCCGTCCACGGCCCCGCGTAGCGGTCCGGCGCCTTCGGCCAGGTGGCGCAGGGGGCGTTGTTCCACCACCACAGCGGCCCGAAGAACGAGCCGGCCTCCGCGTAGGCGCCGACGCCGCGGAACTCCCCGAAGGTCCGCGGGAACTCTGCGTCCGCGCACAGCACGCCGTAGAACGAGTCCAGGCCGTTGTCGTACGGCGTTTCTCGGGGTGAGGCCTGCGACAACCGCTCCCGAATGGCCTGCCGAATGGATGCGACCTGACGGCGCGCGGTCGGATCGCCGAGGACGGCGTCGGCGAGCGCGGCGAAAAGCGCCGCGTAGCCTTCGGGCCCGCCCCAGTACTCCGGCGTGTACATCGCGTAGGTGGTGTCGCCGACCAGGTAGTCGTAGCCGTAGCTGAAGGTCTCGTCGATGACCAGCGGCTGCTCGCGCAGGGCCGCCGCCAGCGCCTGGTAGCGCGCCTCGGACCCGCCGGGTGCGGCCAGCGCGCAGTCGTCGCCCGCTTCGTCGCACAGCCGCAGGAACTCTGCGAACTCGCGCGCGGTCGCGACGCGGTCGGATTCGATCTGCCGCCCGCTGGACCAGAGCCTCGGGTCCAGCACCCCATCGATCACCAGGGCCCGAACCTTGTGGGGGAACAGGTTCGCGTAGGTGTTGCCGAGGTAGGTGCCGTACGAGAACCCCAGGTAGGTGAGACGCCGATCGCCCACCGCCTGCCGCAGCAGATCCAGGTCGCGCGCGACGTCGGCTGTGCTCATGTGCGCGGTGATGCGCGCACGAGCGCCCAGGCAGCGGGCGGTCAGCGCGTTGGAGAGCTGAAAGAAGGAGCGCATCTGCTCGGGCAGGTATGGGAACGCGGGCGACCCCGCGAGGAAGGCGGCCTCCGCTTCGTTGCTGTCGAAGCACTGCAGCGGCTCGGACGAGGCGACCCCGCGCGGATCGAAGCCGACGATGTCGAAGCGCCCCTCGAGGAGCGCCCCCAGGTACTCCCCGAACCCGCTGATGACGAGACCCACGCCCGACCCTCCCGGACCGCCGGGGTTGACGAACACGGTGCCGATCTTGTGCACCGGGTCGGCCGCCGGAACCTTCGCCAGGGCGATGCCGGTCGCCGGCCCGCGGGGCTGATCGTGGTCGAGCGGCACCGTCGCGACGGCGCAGGAGATCCCCGGAAAGTCGTCGCCACACGGCGCCCAGGCCAGCGCTGGAACCGAAGAACCGCCGCCCCGTCGAAGCTGCCCCTGCCGGACGACCTCGTCGGCGCCGCCCTCGTCCAGATTCTCCCCGGCGCAACCGACGAGAAGAACGACGGCCGCGCCCATGCCTCCCAACGATCGTGCCCACGCGCCGCGCACCCGCCTTCGTCCCTGATCAGGCCTCGCCTTCATCACGATCCCTCCGCCGTTCAAGATGTCCGCCGACGAAGACCTGTGGGCCACCGTCGTACACCTGATAACGGAAGACCGCCGCCGTGTTCGGACGAAACTCGTTTACGGCGGCTGCAGTGACCGCGCGCCAGCTCCCTTCTTCGGGCGAGCCCCGCCCGCCCCCGTCGCGTAGCCTTCGGCACCACCGAAGGAGACACCGATGCGCGCCGCCGTTCTCACCGAGTTCAATCAGGACTGGCAGTTCCAGACCGTGGCCGATCCTCGCCCCGCTCCGGGCCAGGTCGTCATCCGGATCCGGGCCAGCGGGATGTGCGGAACCGATCTGCACGCCCATCACGGGCACCTGAGAGTGAAGCTGCCGATCGTGCTCGGGCACGAGCCGGCCGGCGAGGTCGTCGAGCTGGGGGCCGGAGTGCTGGATCTCGAGGTGGGCGATCGCGTCGGCGTGTTCTGGAACCAGAAGGGGTGTGGGCGCTGCGCCGCCTGTCAGTCGGGGCGGCCCGGGAATTGTCCCACCGCACAAAGCTGGGTGCACATGGGCGGTGGCAATTCAGAGTTGATGGTTGCCTGGGCGTCGGGCTGCGCGCTCATCCCCGATGGGCTCTCGTTCGAGTCGGCGGCGCCGCTGTTCTGCGGCGGCTACACGGTCATGAGCGGGCTGCGCAACGGCGATCCGAAGCCGGGCGAGCGGGTGGCGGTCCTCGGGATGGGCGGCCTCGGTCACCTCGCCCTGCAGCTGAGCAAGGCCGTCGGGCTCGAGACGGTCGCGATCACCGGGCAGGCCGACAAGAAGGCGGAGCTGATCTCGTTCGGGGCTGACGAGGTGTTGCTGGCCGGCGATGATCCGGGCGCCGCGTTGCAGGCCGCGGGGGGCGCGGACGTGATCCTGTCGACGACCAACTCGGCCAAGCAGATTGGGGCGGCGTTCAACGGCCTGCGGCCCGGCGGCCGGTTCATCAACATGGGGGTGCCGGACGGACCGCTCACAATCAGCTCGCAAACGCTCATGTTGGGGCAGCGCCAGCTTCGCGGCAGCTCGCAGGACGAGCGATCCGATCTTTACGAGACCTTGACGCTCGCGGCGGCCGGAAAGGTCAAGCCGAAGATCGAGCTCTATCCGGTCGCCCGCGCGAATGAGGTGCGCGAGCGGTTGCAGGCCGGCAAGGTCCGCTACCGGGCCGTCCTGCAGCACGCGAACTGACCTGCGCCGTGAAGACGGGCACGTCGGAGGCGGTCGTGAGTCCCTTCATCATCTTTCCGTGACCGTGTTGCCGACCCGGGGAAGGGTGACGGTGAAGGTGGCGCCGCGGCCGGGTTCGCTCTCGACCCGCAGGTCGCCGCCGTGGGCGCGGACGATCCGGCGGGCGATGTAGAGCCCGAGGCCGAGCCCACCATAGTGTTTCGACGAGACGGCGCGCTCGAAGCGATCGAACACGAAAGGTTGGCGAGCAGGCTCGATACCGACGCCATAGTCGCGGACGGACAGCTGCGCGGCCTCGCCGACGTTGCGGATGCGGATGTCGATCGGGTGACCCGGGCCGAACTTCAGCGCGTTCGTCAGCAGATTGGTGATCACCTGATCGAGCCGCGATGGGTCCCACACGCCCGCGACCGCTTCGTCGGCTTCGATAGCCGTCGGGCACCGGGCGGCGGCAAGCTCGAACTTGAGCTCCTCGACCACCTGGCGCGCCAGCGCTCCGAGCTCGACGGTCGCCAGGTTCAGCTCGAGGCGTCCCTGCTCGATGCGCGTCACGTCGAGCAGTTCGTCGGTGAGTCGCCGCAACCGCTCCGCGCTGTGCTGCACCCGGTTGATGCTGCTGGACAGCGACTCCGCGGAGAGTGGTTTTCCGGTCGCCCCCGAGCGGAGCAGGCGCTCGACCGTGAGCATGAGGGAGGTGATGGGGGTCCGAAGCTCGTGCGACGCGACCGAGAGGAACTCGTCCCGCAAGCGGACCGCCTTCTGGGTCTCGCGCACGAGGCGGGCGTTGTCGATGGCAAGGGCCGCGCGACGGCCGATCTCCGTCGCGACATCGACGTCGGCCGCGGCGAACCGTCGCGGCGACGCGGACGCGAGGGACAGGGCTCCGAGCACCGTGTCGCGCGCCACGAGCGGCACGACGATGAAGCTGCGGGTGCCGAGCCGCTCGATCAGCTCGGCGTGGTGCTCATCGACGGCGCGGGCGCGTACGTCTTTGGCGCCGACGTCGGTGAGCCACAGCGGCGCGCCGCTGTCGAGAACGGTCCGCGCCGGCGCTGTCGAACCGACCCCGGCCGGGTAGCGCTCCGCCAGCTCGCGCAGCAGCGGTTCCTTCTCGGGGTCGCGGTGCGCGCCCGCAATGCGCAACGTTCGCCCTTCCTCCGCGAGGTCGATGATCGCCCAGTCTGCGAACGAGTCCACGCACAGGCGGGTCAGCGCGCCGAAGACCACTTCAGAGTCGAGCGTCGATGTCATGACGGCGGTCGCCTCGCCGAGGAGGCGGGCCCGGCGCTCCGAGGCCTCCGCCTCCACCCGACCCGCGCGTTCGCGTTCGAGGAAGAGCGCGTTCTCGAGGGAGATCGCGGCCTGCGCGGCGAGCAGCTCGAGCGCCAGCAGCCGCTCGGGCGTGAAGACGCCGGGAACGAGGTCGTTCTCGAGATAGAGAAGGGCGACGATCTCGGCTTGCCGGCGGACGGGCAGGCACAGCACCGAGCGGGGACGGACGCGCGCCAGGTACGGGTCGCCGGAGAACCGGCCCGCGTCGGCGGCCGCGTCCTCGAGGAGCACGCGTTCGTGGGTACGCATCACGTACTCGAGGACCGAATCGGGCAGCCGCGAGTCACCGACCGGCGGGGGCGGGGACGGCTCATCGGAGCTCACCTCCGCCGCGAGCTCCAGGCGACCCGCGCGCGCGAGGAGGAACTCTGCGCGGCGGGCACCACCTTGCTCGAGGACGAGGAGCAGGAGCGTGCGCAGCAGCTGCTCCCGGATCATCACGCCCGAGATGGTCTGTGACGCCTTGACCACCGAAAGGAGGTCGAGCTGCTCGGGCTGCAGGGTTACGGTGGTCGACGGCCCGGGTGGCCTGGGCTCGACGAGCTGTGGATTCCGCCGCTCGAGATCGCGCACCTTGCCGTCGGCGCCCCACCGCACATAGCGGTCGCGGGCCTCGCGCAGGTACGTGTCGCCGATCAGCTCGAGCCCCCACTCCCGGTAGAAGCGCGCCGCCGTCTCGTACGCGATCGCCTCGTTGTGGACGAAACCTCCGTCGCGCGCGGATCGGATCGCGTCCTCGTACAGGTGTGCCGCTTCTTCGCGATCACCGCGGAGCCGCGCGATCTCGGCTGCGACGAGCGCGGCCCGGTTCTCGAAGTTCTCGGGGCAGCTTCGGGCCCAGACGTGCAGTTGCCGGTGGTGCGCGGCGAGCGCCCGCAAATGTTCGGGGCGTGTTTCGACCGGCGCGGCGTCGTGGGCCGCGGCGTGCGCGAGCGCCGCGTAAAAATGGTACTCGGCGACCTCTGGGAACGCCCGCGCCGTCCAGAGAAAGGCCTCCGCCTTCGCGGCGGCCTCGAGGGCCGCGCCATGGTCGAGCGCGAAGACGCGTCCTTGCAGCTTGCGGATCCAGTACCAGCCGGCGGCGAGCGCCAGGCTCGGATCATCCGCCAGGCGTCGCTCGAACGCGCTCTCGTCGAAGTCGTCGCCGTCGAACGAGGAGAAGCGAGGGGCGAGCCCGCGCAGCACCCGGATCAGCCGGAGCTGCGTGGTGAGGACGTCCACGACCAGACCGAACTTCGTCTTGCGCGCGAAGGCGAGCGCCTCCTCGGCGGTGCGCTCCACTTCGCGAAGCGGGGCGCCGGTGGCCAGCACCAAGGTGATGGTGGCGTTGCCCGTGTAAGACGCGGTCTGGAGGTTGCCGGTCTGCTGGGCCACCTCGAACGCGCGCCGCTGCAGCTCGATGCTGCTGCGGAAGTGTTTCGTCCAGATGTTGACCATCTGTGCGAAGCAGAAGTAGACGGCGGCCTTGAAGCGGAGCGGGCCGCGCTTCTCCATCAGATCGAAGCCCAGCTTGCCGAAGCGGAACGCCGCCTCGTAGTTGTCGAAGTTCGTCCCCAGGATCTCGCCTAGAAGCACGTAGGCTTGGGACGTGCCATCGCCGTGGCCGTGTTCGAGACTGAGATTCGCCGCGCGCGCGACGGCGAGGCAGCACAGGTTCTCATCGGTGAACGAAGCGGGCGCCGAGGCCAGCGTGAGGACGTCCATCGTCGCACGCCACACGGGGTCGGTCATCGGCGGCGCGTCGACCAGCTCCTCGATCGGACGGCCGCCCAGCAGCGTCCACATCCGCGTGAATTCCCCCTCCACATCTTCGTGCGCCGGATGCGCGGACCAGGTGATACCGACGCGCCGCAGGTAGGCGAGGCACGCCTCGACCGCCCGCGGGGGCTGGCCGATGGTCGTGTACAGGTCTACCTGAAGGCACGCCACGGCGGCCGCGTCGACCACGTTCGCGGCGTGTTCGGTCAGGACGACGAGCCGACCCTCGGCCGCCTCGACCTCGCCGGTCAAGAATTCGCACCCCGCTCGCTGGAGCTCGAGCGCAAACGCGAGCTCGGGCCGGCGCGTCCATCCCTCCGCCCCCAGGATCTCGGCGCCCGCCACGAAGTACCTGAGCGCCGAGGCATAGGCCGTGGACCTCTGGGCGCGCTTGCCCGCCAGCAGATTGAGCTCGGCGACGCGGGCTCGCTCCTCGGCCGACGTGATCAGCGCGGCCCCCTGGTTGAACTGGTTGACGACGTCGAAGATCCTTTCCTCGAGCTCGGTGGATGGCCTGCGTTCGAGGAGCAGTCGCCCCAGGTGCAGGTGCATCGCCGCCCGTTCGCTCTCCGGGACGAGCGCGTACGCCGCCTCCTGCACGCGATCGTGCGGGAAGCGATATTCGTCCTCCACCTGCAGCAGCAGATCATCCTCGAGCGCCGCACGCAGCGCGCCTTCCGGAGAGCGCCCGGAGACGCTGGCGAGCGTATCGGCGTCCATGCTGGCGCCCAGGCAAGCAGCCAGCTTGATGAGCTCCTGCGTCTCGGCCGGAAGGGCGTGCAGCTTGCCCACCATCAGGTCGACGACGTTGTCCGTGTATCGCTGCGCCCGGATGCGCGCGAGCTCCCAGCGCCAGCGGCCCGTCGTCCGGTCGAAGATGATCAGTCCCTGCTGGTGCAGCGCGGTCAGGAACTGGATGACGAAGAACGGGTTGCCACCCGTCTTTTCGCGCACCAGGTGCGCGAGCGGTTCTGCCTCCGCGCGCGAGCAGTGGACGGTGTCCGCGACGAGCTCGCTCACATGGGCCTCAGGCAGCGGCCCGAGGACGAGGTCTCGGATCGTCGCCCCTTCCGCGCGGGCCTCGTCGAGCGCGCGCCCCAGCGGATGCGCGGGGCCGACCTCGCTGTCCCGGTAGGCGCCCACGAGGAGCAGGTGGCGGATGCTCGGGTGGATGATGAGGTCCACGATCAGCCGCAAGCTGGCGGGGTCAGCCCATTGCAGGTCGTCGAGGAAGACGACCAGCGGACGCTCTTCGCTCGCGAACGCGCCGAGGAACTCGCGCAGGACGCGGCGCAGTCGGGTCTCGGCCTCGCTCAGCGACAATTCCGGCACCGTCGCCTGTGGGCCGATGACCAGCCCCACCTCCGGGATGAGGTCGACGATCAGGCTGCCATTCGGGCCCAAGGCCCCCCGGATCCGCCTCCGCCAGGCCGCGATGCCCCCCTCGCTTTCGGCCAAGATGTCGAGCATCACCTCGCGGAACGCCTGGACGACGGTGAAGTACGGGATATCGCGCTTGTATTGCTCGAACTTCCCGGTGACGAACGCCCCGCGCTTCCCGACGATCTGCCGGTGCAGCTCGTGCACGACCGATGACTTGCCGATCCCGGAGGAGCCTGACACCAAGACGAGCTCCGGCGTGCCGGTCGCGGTCACGCGCTCGAACGCATCCTGCAAGATCGCCCGTTCGGCTGCGCGCCCGTAGAGCTTCTGCGGGATGAGGAAACGATCGGAAATATCGCGCTCCCCGAGGGGGAAGGGAAGGATCCGTCTGGTCTGGTGCCATTGCTGCCGGCAGCGATCGAGATCGTGCGCCAGCCCCGCCGCGCTTTGATAGCGTTCGTCGGGTACCTTGGCGAGAAGCTTCATGACGATGGCGGAGAGCACCTCGGGGATGGACGGACGGACGGCGTCGGGTGGAGCCGGCTTGCGCGCCACGTGGCCGTGCACCCACCCGATGGCGTCGGTGGCTTCGAACGGCAGGCGCCCGGTGAGCAGCTGGTAGAAGGTGACGCCGAGAGAGTACAGATCCGATCGGCTGTCGATCGATCGGTTCATGCGTCCGGTCTGTTCGGGCGATACGTAGGGCAGCGAGCCTTCGATGAGTCGGGCCGGCCGCGCGGCGGTCTGCTCTCGGGCGACGCGCGAGGCGATGCAGAAGTCGGCGATCCTGACCTCGCCGGTGTCTTCGTCGAACAGGATGTTGTGCGGCTTGAGATCCTTGTGGATCAGACCGCGTCCGTGGATGTCAGCGACCACGGCGGCCACCCGCGGCGCCAGGCCGAGGAAGACGTCAATCGGCATGGGGCGGCCCACGAACCGATCGAGCGGCTGCGCGCGGAAATCCTCCAGCTCGAGGGCGGGCAAGCCCTGAAAGCTCGAGAGCGCGAGCGGCTCGACGACCGCAAGGCCCTTGAGCGTCCGGCCGAGCTCGTATTCGTTGCGCAGCCGGTCGACCTCGCGCGGGCGGTTGTGCTTCGGGTCCAGCACCTTGAGGATCACCGCTCTCCCGTCGACGATCCTGACCGCCCGGTACACCGCGGCTCGCTGACTGTTCTGCAGCCGCTCTTCCAGTACGTATGC
>Ga0207428_10006249_pt1 | contig 11005 bp, 12 predicted proteins | sample RhiMethybrSRZTD1_FD_187600 | JGI IMG/M metagenome (GOLD analysis project Ga0207428, IMG submission 187600) | Populus rhizosphere microbial communities from Tennessee, USA - Rhizosphere MetaG P. TD hybrid SRZTD1 (SPAdes) (version 3) | ecosystem: Host-associated > Plants > Roots > Rhizosphere >... | reverse complement strand
CGCGATCGCCAGGCGCTTTTTCGACCGGCACCGGCTCCCCGGTGACCATCGACTCGTCGACCGCACTGTAGCCGTCGACGACGGCGCCGTCGACCGGCACTTTCTCACCAGGCCGCACGCGAACGGTGTCGCCGACGCGCACGTCGGCGATCGGGACATCCACCTCGGCGCCGTCGCGGACGACGCGCGCGGTGCGCGGCGCGAGGCCGAGCAGTTGCTTCAGCGCCGAGGTGGTCCGGCCTCTGGCGCGCAGCTCGAGCACCTGACCGAGCAGCACGAGCGCCGTGATGACGACCGCCGTGTCGAAGTAGGTCTCGACGACGCCGTGAAGGCGGAAGCCGGCGGGAAAGATCGCCGGGGCGATCGTCCCGGCGGCGCTGTAGACGTATGCCGAACCGACGCCCATCGCGATCAGCGTGAACATGTTCGGGCTGCGATATTTGAGCGAGGCCCACGCGCGCTCGAAGAACGGCCGGCCGGCGCCGAAGACCACCGGCGTCGACAGCACGAGGCCGATCCAGTTGATCGCACGCATGTCGAGCGCACGCATTACCGCGCCGCCGCCGGCCATGTCGGCCATCGTCAACAGGAATACAGGCGCGCCGAGCAGCACCGCCAGCCACATCCGCCGCGTCATGTCGGCGAGCTCGGGATTCGGCGCCTCGTCGAGCGCGACGACGCGAGGCTCCAGCGCCATGCCGCAAATCGGGCACGCACCCGGCTCGTCGCGCACGACCTCCGGGTGCATCGGGCAGGTGTACTCGGTTCTGGTCAGCGCCGCCGGATCGGAGAGATCGGCCTCGAGCGCCATGCCGCACTTCGGACAGGCGCCGGGCGTCGACTGGCGCACCTCGGGGTCCATCGGGCACACGTAGCTGCGGGCGCCCGCCACCGGCGTCGCCGCAGGCGGTCTCGCGCTGCCGTCGCCGGCGACGAAGTCCCCGGGCGCGGCCTGAAAGCGTTCGAGGCAGCTGGGGTGACAGAAGTAATAGGTGCTCCCCTTGTAGGTGAACTCCCCGGCCGCTTCGGCCGGGTCGATGGTCATCCCGCACACCGGATCGAGGACCGCGGCTTCGGTCATTTCTCGAGCGCCTCGATGATCGGGCAGTCGAGCGCCTCGCCCGAATGGCAGGAATGAACCAGCGTCTGCAGCGCGCGCTTCATGCGTTCGAGCTCGGCGATCTTCTGCTCGATTTGCGCGATCTTCTCTTCGGCGACGCCGCGGATTCGTGCCCGGTTGCGCGACGACTGGCGGCGCAGCCGCAGCAGCTCCTCCACTTCGTCGAGCGAGAAGCCGAGATCCTGCGCGCGTTTGATGAAGCGGACGATGCGCACCGCCTCGTCGGGGAACTCGCGGTAGCCCGAGGCGCGCCGCGGCGCCTTCGGCAGCAGGCCGCGCCGTTCGTAATAGCGCAGCGTCTGGATGTTCACCCCCGCCTGTTCGGCCGCCTCGCTAATCCACACATCTCACTCCTGGAGCCAGTATGAACCCTGTACCTGAGTGCAGTGTCAAGACCGGCGCGCGTTCGTCGGCGTGAGCCGACCGGTTTTCGCGCCCGGCGCGCGCTGGCCCAGCAGAATTTCACACGCATCGCACGGCCGCGCTCAAAACCGTCGTTCATGGCATTCGCAATGCACCAGTTATCCGCATCAAACGGAGGTCGAATGACGACAGGCAAGCGCGGATTCGCGTCCATGGACCGCAACCGTCAGCGCGAAATCGCAAGTAAGGGTGGAAAACTCGCGCATCTGCGGGGCATGGCGCATGAGTGGACGTCGGAAGAAGCACGTGAAGCAGGGCGCAAAGGCGGCGCGGCCGTCCGGCAGCGCAAGCCCGCACCGGACCCCCAGCGTCCAGATCAGCAATAAACAAATTACACGACCGTGTAATTACGCTGTGTAACGGTTGGGATTTTTGATGTGTACGGCTCGAAATTTTGAGCCGGGCCAGAATCAGAAGTCCTGACCCAGGCGCTCGGCCCGCTCGCTGCCTACACGACGCTCTTCGGCTGGAGCTTCCTCGCGGCCACCATCCTTCCCCTTGGTTCCGAACCGGCGCTCTTCACGCTGGTTCGGAACGGTTATCCATGGCCGCCGGTCGTCGCCACCCGCTCGCGCGGCTCGCGCGCGAGGTTCTGGGTTCTGAGTGCAGCGTTCAGGGTTCGGGGTTCGAACCCAGAACCCTGAACCCCGAACCTGAACCCAGAACCCAGAACCCTGAACCCCGAACCCGTTCTTGTAATATACGCCCATGGCAGACGCCCGCCTCGCGCCGGCCGCTTCGCTGCAGTCCGCGATTGCCGGCGACGGCTTCGCGTTCCTGTCGGCGGCGGCAACGCGCCCGCTGCTGCTGGCCGCCGGGCCAATGTCCGACTGGGAGGCATTCCGCGCCAGCTGGAACGATCTCGCGCTCGATACCTACATGGCCGACGGCGGCCGCTACCGGCGGCGGCGGCACGCCGTGTTCGCGATCGACGAGCGCGGCATCGCCAGGATGCCGCACCAGCCGCATTATCAAAGCCTCGATTACAACACGCTGAACGGCGGCATCGCGCGCTGGTTCGAGCCGATCACCGCTGGCGACGGTCCAAGCCTCCATACCATTCTGGGCTTCTGTCACCGGCTGTTCGGCAGCCTCGCGCCGGCGTCGATCGCCTGGCACGTCGAGGTGCACCAGTTCCGCATCGAGGCGCGCCCCGGCGCGCAGGGACTGCCGACGCCCGAAGGGCTGCACCGCGACGGCGTCGACTACGTGCTGGTGCTGCTCGTCAACCGCCAGAACATCGGCAGCGGCACGACGACGATTCACGGGCTCGATCGCCGGCTGCTCGGCTCGTTCACGCTGACCGAGTCGTTCGACGCGGCGCTGGTCGACGACGCGCGCGTCTATCACGGCGTCACGCCGGTCGAGCCGGTCGACCTGAACCAGCCCGCGTACCGCGACGTGCTGGTGGTGACGTTCCGCCGCGCCGATTCCAGGGATCGCTGAGAGCCGGGCGCGCAGGCCCGAAGTCGGAGGCCAAAGAGTGCAGCTCGATCCCGAAGCGCATGAAGTCGCGGCGCTCGCCGAAGCGGCGCCCGATCTTTCCGCCGCCCGCATCCTCGAGGTCGGCTGCGGCGCCGGGCGCCTGACGCGCCGCTACGCGCCGCGCGCCGGCTCGGTGCTCGCCATCGATCCCGATGCCGCGAGCGTCGCCGCGTTCCACCGCGCCATGCCGCCGCCGCTGCGCCGGCGCGTCGAGGTGCGCGCCGGCACGCTGGCCACGCTCGGCGATCCCGACGGATCGTTCGACGTCGTGCTGCTCGCCTGGTCGTTGTGATGAATCGAGCCCGAGGGCATGGTCGATGCCCTGCAACGAGCGCGCGCGTGGCTGCGGCCGGCCGGCTTCGTGATCGACATCCGCCCGACCGCTGAACCCGCTTATCTCGAAGTGCAGCTGGCCGGCGGCACCGAGCTCGCCGGCCGCGTCGGCGACGTCGACGGCCGGACCGGGCCGAGCGCACGGCACGCGCGCGCCGACACCGCGCTGGCCACCGCGATCGCCCGGCACTGGTTCGCCGTCGAGCTCCGGCGCGAGTTCTCCTTCTCCCGCCACGGCGACACGCTCGACGAGCTGCGCGATCACATCCGCAGTGATTGGCGCGGCGCCGCGATCGACGACGCGGCGCTCGGCCGCGCCGCCGCGCTGTTGACCAGCGAACCCGGCGCCCGCGCCCGCGTGCGTGAGCAAATTGGCATCGCGCGGCTGGCGCCGCGCAAGTCGTAAGTCGAAAGTCGAAAGTCGAAAGTCGAAAGACGACTGCGACTGCTTACGCCTGTTCCTGGAACAGCGCGGCGACGAACTCCTGCACCCGCGCCCAGACGCCGCGATGGCGCCACCGCTCTGGATCGACACGGTCGCAGCCCGCGAGGTCGGCCATGAAGGCCTCGCGCAGGATGCCGGCCAGTCGGCGATCGTAGAAGCAGACGTTGTTTTCCTCGTTGTGCGCGAACGAGCGGTTGTCGAAGTTCGTCGTCCCGATCGTCGCCCACAGATCGTCCACCACCATCGTCTTCTGGTGGAGCATGGTGCGGTTGTATTCGAGGATCTCGACCCCCGCCGCGAGCAGCCGGCCGAACAGCCGGAGGCTGTTGTGCCGCGCCAGCCAGTTGTCGTTGTGGGTCCCCGAGACCATGATCCTGACGTCGACGCCGCGTCGCTTCGATTCGATCAGGGCGTCAATCGCCGCTGCGTCGGGCACGAAGTACGCGTTGGCGATGAACAGCGACCGGCGTGCCGAGATGATCGACAGGTAGTACATCGTCCGCACCGTCGACGCCCCGATCTCGGGCGAGCTCATGATCGTCTGCACCGCATACGGGCCGGCGCTGTGGGTGTGGGGCGGGTAGTAGAGCGGGCCCGAAACCAGCTCCCACGTGGTCTGCAGCCAGTTCTCGGCGAACCCCGTCTGCAGCGGCGTCACCGCCGGCCCCTCCAGCCGCACCTGGATGTCGCGCCAGTGCGACGGATCCTCGGCGTCGCCGCGCCAGTGATCGGCGATGCCGGCACCCCCGGTGAACGCCACGCGGCCGTCGATGATCAGCGACTTTCTGTGGGTGCGGTGGTTGAAGCGGGCGAAGGTGTACGAGCGGATCGGGTTGTACCAGGCGACCTGGCACGTCCCAGCTTCGAGCGTCTTCAGGATGTCGTCGCCGATCGAGGCCGACCCGACCGCATCGAGCAGGATCTTCACCTTGACGCCCGACCTGGCCTTCGCCGCCAGCGCCCGCGCGAACACCAGGCCGATCTCGCCCGCCCAGTAGATGTAGGCTTCGATGGTGATCGAAAGCTCCGCGCGGGCAATCGCGTCGAGCATCGCCGGATAGAACCGATCGCCGTTGTTCAGGATCTCGACGCGGTTGCCCGGCAGAAGCGGTACGCCGGTCGCGCCGACCATCGTCGGCAGGAATTCTTCGTCGTCGACCGAGAACTCGTGATCGAGGCCGTAGCGCGGCGGGAATTCGGTTGGCCAGGTCAGGTAGCCGAAGAGCGACAGCGCCGCCATCCCCGCCGCCCATCCCCATTTCTGCTGCGCGATGTTGACGATGCTGACGATCGCCCAGGGCCACCACGACCACAGCAGCCGCCGGAGGCGCGCCCAGAGGGTCAGCGATCCTTTCGGCCGCCGCTTCAGCGGATCGGGCGCGAGGCGGTAGCGCCAGTACTTCGGGACGCGCCGGCGGCGCCACCGGCGGCGGCCGCGCGGCGGCGGAGGCGCGACCCGCCGCGGCTCATTCCTCGCGCTTGTAGCCAAGGAAAATCGTGTGGCGCGGTCCGCCGCGCTGGAGGCGCGCGCGCACGCGTTCGACCTCGACGTCGAATCGCCCGTAGCGCAGGCGCTGCTCGAATTTGCGGTTGTCCCACGCCGACCAGACGGCCAGGACGCCGCCCGGTTTCAATGCGGCGCGCGCCGCCGCCAGGCCGCGATCGGCGTAGAGTGCGGCGTTGCGCTCGGCGGTGAACGCGGCGGGGCCGTTGTCGACGTCGAGCAGGACCGCGTCGAACCGATCGCGGCTGGCGCCGAGCGTCGCGGCGACGTCGCCGACGTCGATGCTGACGCGCCTGTCTTTCAGCGGATAACCGGCGAGCGGTGCCAGCGGACCGCGGTTCCACTCGACGACCGCCGGCACCAGCTCGGCGACGACCACGGTTGCGTCGGCGGGAAGGCGATCGAGGGCGGCGCGCAGCGTGAATCCCATGCCGAGGCCGCCAATGAGAACCGCCGGCTCGCTCCGCCCGCGCAGCGCGTGGCACGCCAGCATCGCCAGCGCCTCCTCCGACCCGTGCATCCGGCTCGACATCAGGCTCCGGCCGCCGGCGAGGATCACGTACTCGCGATCGCGGCGTGTCAGCGTCAACGCCACGCCGTCAGGCGTCGATGCCTGTCCAAGCAGCTCCCACGGCTTCACAGGAACGAGAGGGGCGAGGATGGGCGCTCCACCCTGGAGGATTACGCGGCGACAATCGCGGCGTCGGACACTTCCGCGAACGCCACGACATGCAGGCCGCGCACGAGGTGCGCGACAGCGATGGCGTGGACCCACACCATCGAGCCGTCCTTGCGTTGCAGCCGGTACAAGCCGTCGATTTCCCCTTCCTTGAGGAACAGGCGCCACGCGGCGCGGCCTTCGCCGAGGTCGGACGCAGCGGTCAGGTCCCACACGGTCGAGGCGAGGAGCTCGTCGCGCGTGTAGCCGGTCAACCGGCAGGCCGCGTCGTTGACTGCGACGTAGCGCGCGTCGTTGTCGACCACGAGGACTCTGGCGCCGGCGTGATCGAAGGCGGAGACGATGTCGGGCAGCCCGCGCACCACCTCCGGACTGTCGCTGAGGCGGGCACGCGTCCGCAGCTCCGCGATGGCGCTGCGCAATTCCTTCCCCATCTCGCGCCGTTCCCAGAGCGCCAGCGCGTCCACCAGGACGCGCCACATCGGCCGGCTCTGCGCCTCAGCCAGCGCGCACAGCGCCGCGCGCGTTTCGGGCGGCAGCCGAACCGACAGCTGCGGGTACTCCGACGTCCGCTGCCCTTTGATCCCGGCGGCCGGACGCCCGCGGCGGCGTGTGCCCGGACGGATGCTGGCCACGGCGGCGGCGACGATGCCGCACAACTGCTGGAAGTCGCACGGCTTGGCGATCGCTTCGGCCGCCCCGGCGACCAGCGCCCGCATCAACGATCGTGCGTCGGCCTGCGACGTCACCACGACGGCTGGTACGCGCTTGCTGCCAGGCATGCTCTTGAGCCGGGCGAGCAGTTCGAAGCCGTCGAATGGCTGCAGGCGGATCTCCATCACCACGGCCGCCGGCCGGCGCTCGGCGTACCTCGCCAGCGCCGTCTCGGCATCGGCAGCGGCAACCGTTGCAAAGCCGCTGACGCCGAACCACTCGGCGTACAGCTCGCACGTGTCTGGATCCGGCTCGACAATCAGCACGGTCGGCGCCACGGCCGGGTCAAGAGTCATCCCGGCGCGACAATATCAAGCCTTTCGGCCGAGCGCAATTGGGGGATGAGGCTGCGGAGAAACCGGCCGCCTCAGCCGCCGGCGAGCAGCTCTGCGACGTGCTCGAGCAGCGCCTCCGACGCGAAGGGCTTTTCCAGGAACCGGCTGCGCGGGCTGTTCAGCGCTTCGGCGTAGGTGTGATCGGTATAGCCGGAAATGAAGAGCACCCGCAGCTCGGGCCGTGTCGCCCAGACATGATCCGCGACATCCTGGCCGCTCATCCCGGGCATCTTCAGATCGGTAACGAGGAGATCAATTGCGGCCGGGTTGGCGTCGAAGATTGCGCAGGCGGCGCGCGGCAGGCCGTGCTCGAGCACGCGGTAGGGCTTGGCTTCGAGCACCTTCCTCAGGATCCGACGCACCCCATCGTCATCATCTACGAGGAGAATCGTCGCCGGGTCCATCCGTGCGGCGGATCATAGCGGAAGCTGCGGCGCTCAGGCGAGCGGCGGGTGCGGGCGCCAGGAGTCAGGCGGAAGGGAGCGGCGGCAGCCCGGAACGATGCCGCTCGATCCACGCGTCGAGATCGCGCTTCCTGAAGCGCCACTCGGTGCCGCACCGGATCGCGGGCAGCACACACCTCGCCGCCGATCGCCGGAGCGAGTCGTCGGCAAGGAGTCGTTCCATAACCTCTTCTGTGGTAAGCAGGTCGGGACTCGAATCAGCGGTCGGGCGCTTTCCCATGTGGTCAGACCCGAACTGCGGGCCAGACCCCAATGTTACGGTTCAGCCAGGAACCTGTGAATACGCGGGAGGATAGGCCGCCGCGTATACCGTTCGACTTACCACTTCTGGCTATTGGACAGAGCCGGCCACCTGAGCGACGATCGATTCCCCATGTCGACGCGAATCGTTCTGGCCGACGACCATCCCATCGTGCTGCATGGCCTCCAGCAACTCTTTGAGCGGCAAGGGGATTTTGCCGTGGTCGCGCTGTGTGCCGACGGGCCCGCGGCAATCGAGGCCGTGCGCGCCTATCACCCGGACGTTCTGGTGCTCGATTTGAGGATGCCGGGGCAGAACGGTGTCGAGGTGCTGCGGACGCTGTCGGCGCAGCGAATTCCGTGCAAGAGCGTCCTGCTCACGGCCGCGGTCCGCGACGAAGAAGTCGTCGAGGCGGTGAAGTCCGGGGCGATGGGGATCGTGCTGAAGGAATCCCCGGCCGACGTGCTGCTCGATTGCGTGCGGACGGTCGCGCGCGGCGAATCGTGGATCGAGCGCGACACGGTGACGCGCGCGTTCAGGACGGTGGTCGGACGCGAAGCGACCGCCGAACCCGCTGAAGGGTCGCTCACGCCGCGCGAGGTCGAAATGGTGCGGATGGTCGCGCAGGGGCTGCGGAACAAGGCGATTGCCGAGCGCCTGGCGATTTCAGAGGGCACGGTCAAGGTGCACCTCCACAACATCTACGAGAAGCTTGGCGTCGACGGCCGCCTCGAGCTGGTCCTCTGCGCGCAGCGCAAGGGCATCGTCTGAGGCCTTCCGCGTCAGATCGGTACTGAGATTTCGACGCGGGACCCGGTCGGCATCGACTCGATCGCGAGCGTGCCGGCGAGCGCCTGGACCCGATCGCGCAGCGAGATCGGTCCGGCGTTCGCCGCCACGAGCTGCGCGTGATCGTAGCGGCCGCGGAATGGAAAGCCGCGGCCGTCGTTGCTGACGATGATGCGGACGCCTCGCCTTCCCGATTTCCGCGGCGCACTCCCGGGCACGCCTGCCGCCGCGGGGGCGCCCGCGGCCGAATCCGATCCGCCGTCGTCGGCCTGGACCTCGACCGCCACACGCGATGGGTGCGCATGCTTCAGCGCGTTGACCACCGCTTCGCGCACCATCAGCCGCACCTCCTGATCGGTTGTCGCCGGCAGCGCCATGTCCACGGGCTCGACGCGCAGCGAGATCGGCGTCTTCCACTCGGCGGCGAGCCGCGCCCGCTCCGACTCGAGCCCGGCCGCCACCGGGCCCGATGCCTGGGCCGGCAGCGCCGGCTTGAGCGCGTCGATGAACAGCCGCAGCTCGCGCTGCTCGATCGCGATCGCCCGTTCGACCGCGAGCAGGCGATCCCGCACCGGGGCTGGCGTATCGTCGGCGAGCAGCTGCAGCTGGAAGCGGGCGCCGGTCAGCGACTGGAGCACACCGTCGTGCAGATCGCGGGCGACGCGCAGGCGATCCTCGCGGATCGCCAGCTGCTGCAGCCGATCGTGGCCATAGAGCTGCTCCAGCGAGTTGCCGACCTCGCGCGCCACCACCTCGACGAGCGGAATCACATCCGGCGTGGGGCTCGACAGCCCGCTGAAAAAAGTGCGCCCCTCGTGGTGTTCGACCGCGAACGGCGCCGACGCGAAGCCGCGGCCGCCAAGGTGGCTGACGATGTCCTTGTGGACCGGGGTGCCGTGCCAGCGCTCGATCGATCCGTCGCGGCTGACGGTGACGTCGACGTCTTTCTTCGATTTCAACTCCTCGGCGCCGAAGAGCGTCGCCGAGGCCAGCGCCTCGTGCACGGCGGGCGTCAGCTCCGCGGGCGCGTGTTTCGTCAGCGCGTCCGGAGATCCGGACGATGCGGCGATGTAGACCCACGGCTCTTCTTCGGTCTCCCATACCGCGACCGCGCATTCGGCGCCCACCACGTTGGCGGCGTGCGCCAATACCCTGCGGATGCCGGCGGCAACGCTGGTGTCGACGATGAGCGGCCAGCCGCTCACTTTTCGCAGCGTCGCGATGCCGCGCTGCAGCTCGCGGAATGCCTCGCGCTGCAGCCCTTCGGCACGCTGCCGGGCCGAGCTGACCGACGCGGTGACGAGGGCGACCAGCCCGAACACCGCGAGGCGGATCGCGTCGTCGGTCCCGATGTCGAAGGAGTTGTAGGGCGGGATGATGAAGAACGCGAGAGAGACCGTCGACAACACCGCGGCGAGCAGCGATGGCCAATAGCCGCCGTACATGGCGGACAGGATGATCGCCGGGAAGAACATGATCGACACGCTCGGCCCCATCCACGGCCGCAAGACAATGGTCGCGCCGGCGGCGAGCGCGACACCGAGGGTGGTCGCTGCGAACTTCAACACAGACATTCAGCCTTCACGCGCGAACCGGCATCCAGGCGACGACGTCCTGCCGCCGCGCGAAATGCACGAGCGGCGCGCGCGACGAGAGCCGGATGCCGACCGCATCGGTCATCGTATTGCGCTCGAAGGTGGCGTCGGCGGTCTGCAGTGGCCAGCGTGGATGATGCACGTCGACGCGCAGCGGGTGCGCGCCGGGGTCGGTGGTGTAAAGGCAGTAGCGCTCGGTCAGGAAATACTCGAGGGTGCCTTCGACCGGATGAAACACGGGGCCGATCGGGCGATATGACGCCGTCAGCTCCGCCTGGCTGCGGTCCGCGTCCGTGCGGCGGCTCCGGTAGTGAACGCCGCCGTCCTGCGCCTCGATTTCAATCGACGCGTGGTAATAGGGCAGGTGAAACATCGCCCGCGCGGTCGCCACCGCAAGGGCGCTGGCGGCGTCGAGGCTGAAGAAGTAGACACCGGGCCTGCCGGCGAGGCGAACATAGGTGCGGACGTTCAACTCGGGAAACGCCGAGACGCCGGGCAGCGACGGCACGCCGCGCGGCGCGACGTTGGTCATCCGGAACGGCACGATGCCGACCCAGGCTTCGCCGTCGTAGAGATCGAGCTCGAGCACCGCGGGAATCTTCGCGGCGAGCCCGACCTTGTCGACCGGCCAGTGCGCGAACAGCAGATCGTGCCACGTCTGCGTCAGCACCCAGGGCGCGTCGGGCATCGGCCACGGCCGATGCCGCACGTCGTCGAGGATGCCGTGATCGAAGTCGTGGTTCTCCATCCGCGGCCCGCCACCACGATTATCCCTTAATCATCGAGGCTACCGCCGGCAGCCGCCGCGCCGCGCGACCGTGCAGCGGCGCGACCGCCACTACCACACCGGCGGCTGTTGCCGCCGCCCAGATCGCGAG